>Ga0105047_10001824_pt1 | contig 38314 bp, 29 predicted proteins | sample MAT04_FD_78384 | JGI IMG/M metagenome (GOLD analysis project Ga0105047, IMG submission 78384) | Freshwater microbial communities from Lake Fryxell liftoff mats and glacier meltwater in Antarctica - MAT-04 (megahit assembly) | ecosystem: Environmental > Aquatic > Freshwater > Ice > Liftoff...
ATAATGTCTCCTGCTGCTAATTGATTGGTAGCAGTGATGATAGTTTGAGTTCCTGGTATGGTGTACTTTCTACTACTACAATCATTGTTAGGGCATACTGCTAGTAGCCTTTGCTGTCCGTTATGTGGTACAAGTATTCCAAAAACATTTTGTGACCCAGGATTAAGTTTATCAAGTAAAACATATTGACAATCACCAATCTTTAACGGGTTTCCTAGTGATGGTGTACCATCAACAAACATATGAAGATATCCGAAGTCGTGATCTATTCCGTCAATAACCATAAACTTTAGAGATCCAGTGCTAAGGGTATGAATCGTACCACCTACGATAGCTCGGAGGCGGTATCCTTTATCATCATTACCGTCTCCAGCTAAACCATTATAATCAATTCCACCATGCCAGTCATAAGGGGTATCCGGCTTACCTTCTCTTTTGACATATCTTGGGCCGAAGTCAGACGCTACTTGATCGGGCTGACTAAAATGAGCAGTAGCACCGTAAGTAATATTTGTTCCGCTACAAGGAGCGCACGGATCATAGGGAACGCTCAGGCCTGTATATACCGTCTGTCCTATTAACTATGATGTAAAAAATAAGATTATTAATTGAACGATTTGCATTCTCATATTTAGTCAAGTTTTGTTATAATGAAAAATGATTCTATATCAAATATTTTATTAGGTTTATTTAAATACCAAACTTCTACCTTGTCATTTGATATTGGAAATACATTATCTATATGCATAAATTCTTTTTGATTGTATAAGGAATTATTTAAATACAAGAATTTCTTAATTTTGCTATTGTTTAACTGTATTACATAGGAATTCCTTTTTACTCCTCTATCATCATATTCACCTCCACCTCCATGCTTCTTACAATTTTCTATTAATTCTTCATAAACGACCTTGTCTGTTTGAATATTTACCACACTGAATCTATATCTTATATTCTTATCCCACTCAGGACTGAGACAAGCCATAGTAAACAGGTATTTCCCATTTTCGCTCACGCTAGGACGCACGGATGTACCATCAAACTGTCGTGAATATATTTTATTACCTAATGAATCAAAAACCACTACATAATGTACTCCATAACCTGGGCCGTCCCATTCTCCTTGATCGCTATATGCGTCAGGAAGCCAGTCTAGCTCATAAGATACAGTGACATATTTATTGGCTGTAGTGGACATAAATATTTTTGATATTGCCCTGTCCATCTCAAAGTCATCAGGTATCTCTTTAAAGAGTGCCTGAGGTAAAAATTTTCTAAGTGCTTGTTTTGTATCCTTACCTTCGGGCATCAGGAAGTAATATACAGCAGGATAGGGTTCTTCCCGCCTTTTGAGTCCCATCTTATGGTAGGGGTTTTCTTTCACCAAGTTTATGGTTTTTATGACATCAAGGGTTTTGGGGTTTTTGAATTCTAATATTTGTTTTTGTACATTGTATTCATCCACATTTGAATCATCTACAGATAACATATATATATATCTTGGGGCATTATTTATAAGCGCTGGATTACCGTGGTGATAGTTGATACCAAGTCCTTGTTTAATTCTCAGCGAATCTGGCAATACTATTTTAGTATCTCTATAATAATGTTGATCTTGCCAAACCTGCGTTGTAGTATCTTCTGTCGATGCTATCGGGTCATTTTTTATTTGTAATGTATCTGTAATTTCTATTGTTTCGATGCTTTTCCCACTCCTACATCCTCCACAAGACACCAATGCTACCACTATTACCAATAGACTGCTTAGCCATACTGCGCTGTGGATGGATAAAGGATTAATTTGATTTTTTTTCTTGATTTTTTAATTTTATAAAGTTAATTAACACGATTAAAAATGGTGATGTTTAAACCAATAAGCATCTATGCTTATATTCTCAACAATAATGCCAGTTTTCTTTGCAACATGAATCATGTTAGAGATCAGGACTTATGTAAGGCTTTTGGGATCAATCTTAAAATTTTGAGAGAGAGAAAACTGCTTTCGCAAGAAGCACTAGCCAATAAAGCCGACGTATCGCTTAGCCAAATCTCTAGACTTGAACGTGGTATTTTGAATCCTACACTTAGTACTATCTATGCACTTGCCAAAGCTATGGGTATATTGCCTAGTGAGTTATAGCCATGATCTAAACTAAAATTGGTGAAGGTAAGTTATAAATTCCAACTAGTCTCACTTGCTCTCGTAGGGATTTTCATAGTCCCTTGGATGCTGTTAGCATTGGTATTGCTATATACATTTATAATTGAGTTATTTAATAGATCTGTACCTGTGAATCTCAGCTGGATGCACTGACCTAGCCTATAACTAAATGGGATATTTACCGTCCTCTTGAGCTCGTCTGAGGAGTTTTTTGCTCTGTATAAGGGATCGATATAGTCTATATTTTCTGTATGGTGAATTTTTAACAAACCCTTTTTCTTCCGCTTACCTTTTACGCCTCCTCTCTTTTTTTTACTGTTCCTGGCTCACCAGGCAAAAGAGTATCTAGTTTGCTGGCCACAAGTTTTGGCCGTGACGGCACACCTTTTAATTTACTTATTTCATCCTTTGCTTCCATCAATTCTTTTGTCAAAATCTCTACCTTGTCTGAGAGTTGATCTAATCTCTTGTGAAGATATTGAACATAGGGTTCTTTCAATAATTCTTCCCTGAATCCATGATCTTCACCTTGGTTCAACACGGATGTTTCTTTAACATCTCTTTGTAATTGTATATTTGTTTTTTTATTGATAACTTATGCTCGTTTTAAATCCAAGCTCTATTATCTTTATCTCGTGGAAGGTGCACTTAAAACAACTACTTTCATTTCTTTGTTCAAGTAATCTTAACCTTTTATTGAGTACTTACATAAAATCAAGTCAACAGACAAATCTATAAAAGATTAGGGAATAGAAAAACAAATCTATAAATTTCCTAAAATATAGGACTAAAGACCTATTTCATCCTGTATCCGGGTATCGTATTTTTGTGTTTTCATCACATCCAAAATTAAATATCATACCATGAAAACATTTGCATGGACGGCTTGAGGTTTTTAGCAATTGTAACAGGCACATTGGACAAGGAACTTTCTGGGAAAAGAAGAATATTAATTACCCATTCTCAAGCGCTGTATATTCTCCCAGCATTGTCAATGATAATGTGGCCTGGTTGTATGGTGACAAAGGATTAGATTCATGAACCGGTTGGCAAAAAGATTATATGAAATATGTTACAGCTCGAACAACTAATGGTGGAAACACCTGGTCGGTGGATACGCTGCCATTTAATGGAAAATTGGGCGAAATGACCAGTTTGACTGCAATAGATGACACAACCGCATGGGTATCGCATGTGGAATCATTGGGAATGTAAATATTGGAAAAGATTGGGTAAATATTATCCATTTTTTTGATAAAAACAATGGTGTGATTATAGCAGATCCATCCTCTGTTGACTTCGATATATACGTTACATCAAATGGAGGGACATCTTGGTCTAAAGTACCAGGATTATTGATTCCTAATATAACATCTGTAAACGAATATGGTCTTAGTATATATATTTCAAAGGGAGATAAAATTTATTTTTGACCTATGAAAACAGGTTATTCTATTCTAATTACAAAGGAGAAAATTGGCAAGTAATTAGTTCACCGGATAATAGTATTGAAGGAAATTTTGGTAGTAGAACTACATTACTAAAAAACTGACGTTGGTAAAGTAGTTTTATTCAAACTAAGTAGATCAAGCTTATTGAAGTTATCAACAAGGGATTAAGTATTTTAATTCATCGTTATTTAGTACAAGAAAAATTTTATTTTTTACTGGTAATTTATATGACTTAAAACTAAAATTTAATTATCCTATATAGCAGGAAAGCATAAAGATAAAAAAATATAAATTATTAGTGGATAAATTTGTCCATTAATATAAAATATATATCTTTGCCCCTGATTATTATTTATAAACACTTAATAATATATAATATGTATAGGCTAATTTCTATTTTATTATTTATAGTCTTCCTGCAAATGATTGGGAAGGGTCAGGACACTTTGTCTATGAATAATCAGGCAAAATCTATTGTCGCCGGCTATCATATCGGTGTAGTGCAAATATTATTTGCTCATAACAAAGGAGAAACTACATTTTTTGACCGGACGAGTATTTATTCAGTAGGATTCCCTTTCGGCATCACTTTAAATACCAATGGAAAGGCAAAAATAGATTTGGAATTAGTTCCATTTATTAATCCATATATCTATTCAAACTTGCCATATAAAATTCACCTATTATATCATCCAGGCATTCTTTACCCTTTAAATGGCGGCTGGACTATTGGACTCAGGGCTGCATTTGAGATTGGTGAAGGTCAGTTTGGGTTTACTCCACTGATCAACAAAGCATTTAAGAATAAAAATGGAACAGCCTTTTTTATTGAACTTGTTGCTCCTGGTCGGTTTGGGCCAGACAAAGACTCTGGGTATACCCAGTTGGGTGGAGTTCACATAGGACTTGGTTTTTAATATTGCTATAAACCAAATATTATTTATCATTTAAAATTAAACAAAAATGAACATTGATTTTCAATCAGTTATTGGTGACATTGTCGCAAAAAATTATAAAACTGCAGAAGTTTTCAGATCTTACGGTGTAGATTTTTGCTGTAAGGGCAACCGCACATTAAAAGATCTGTCAGGCTCCGAAAATATCGTGATGGAAAAACTTATAGGCGATCTTGAAAGGGTCATTTCAGAAGGTAAAGACTCAAATACTGATTATGACAAATGGCCACTTGATTTATTAGCCGACTTTATTGAAAAAAAATATCACCGGTATATCGAAGAAAAAATACCTGTCATTACTGAGTATCTTACAAAGGTATGTAAAGTACATGGACAAGGATACAATGAACTATATAAAATTCATGAAATATTTAGTTCATCTTCTGAAGATTTATTACATCATATGATGAAAGAAGAAAATATCCTTTTTCCATACATAAGGAAAATGGTTGCGGATGAAAGACAGGGATTGTGCCACAAACCACCCATGTTCGGAAGTATAAAAAACCCCATATCAATGATGATGGACGAACACACAACTGAAGGAGACAGATACAGAGAAATAGCATCATTATCCAATAATTATACTCCGCCGTCAGGTACCTGTAATACTTTTATAGTTACATATGCATTAATGCAGGAGTTTGAAGAAGAACTTCATAAGCATATCCACCTTGAAAATAATATCCTTTTTCCCAATGCAATAAAGTATGAAGAAAGTCTTATTTATAGACAAAACTAAAGAGCAATGAACGAATTTGTGATTAAAAGAAACGGTGAGTACAAGTTATTTGAAGCCTTTAAAATCAAGGATGCCATCCAGAAAGCTTTTGAAAGTGTGTCTGAAAAATTCCATGCTGAAGTTTTTGATAATGTAATAGAAACCATAGCATCTGTGAGAGTAGTTTCTGTGGAAGAAATTCAGGATACCATCGAAAAAGTATTGTACGATTTTCACTACTTCAATGTGATGAAAAGTTTTATGCTGTACCGGCACACCCGAAAGATGCAAAGAGCGCATGATAAAGGATTAAATGACGACACAACATACATAGATAGTACCCACACTGTTGAGGAGTACATCAATAGAAGTGATTGGAGAATAAATGCCAATGCCAACACTTCCTATTCTAATGCAGGTCTAGTAAATAATACCGCCGGAAAAATCATTGCCAATTTCTGGTTGGACAAAATCTATTCTAGTGAAGAGGGTTATGCTCACAGGAATGGAGACATTCATATACACGATCTGGATTGTCTCACAGGATATTGTGCAGGCTGGAGTCTGAGGGTCCTGTTGAATGATGGTTTTAACGGAGTGCGGGGAAGGGTTGAAAGCAGACCACCGTCGCATTTCAGGGAAGCGCTGGGCCAAATGGCCAATTTTCTGGGTATTTTACAAAGTGAGTGGGCAGGCGCACAGGCTTTCAGTTCGTTTGATACGTATCTTGCTCCATATGTATTTAAAGATAATCTGAGTTATGATGAAGTGCTGAAAGCCATACGAAGTTTTGTATATAACTTAAATGTTCCTGCTCGATGGGGTCAATCCCCATTTACCAACATTACCTTGGACTGGGTTGTACCCGATGATTTAAAGGGACAGTTCCCTTCAAAAAACGACAGGCACCTTTTTGAAAATGTGGAAAATGATAATGTATTGTTGAAAGCACAATCCCGAGGTGCCCAGACGTTAACTGACCTGACCTATCAGCATTTCAAACCTGAAATGGACATGATAAATAAAGCATATTATACCGTAATGACGGAAGGTGACGCCTGTGGGCAGCCATTTACTTTTCCTATACCTACGGTAAATATAACGGAAGATTTTGACTGGTATGGCGCCAATACTGATTTATTGTTTGAAAATACGGCTAAAATTGGTTCTTCATATTTTCAGAATTTTATTGGAAGTCAATATATCCGAAATGAACATGGGGAAAAAATAGAAAATCCGGAAGCTTACAAACCCAATGCAGTCAGAAGTATGTGTTGCAGGTTACAATTGGATCTTCGCGAATTGCTCAAAAGAGGCAATGGACTTTTTGGAAGTGCTGAAATGACTGGAAGTATAGGTGTGGTTACTATAAATATGGCCCGGCTCGGATATCTTTATAAAGGAGATAAGCCCGGGCTATTATACCATTTAGAGAGATTGTTGAATATTTCCAAATCTACCCTAGAGAAAAAAAGAATATTTATACAGGAAATGTATGATCGGGGTTTGTATCCATATACAAAAAGATACTTGTCCCATTTTCGAAATCATTTTTCAACCATTGGAGTCAACGGAATGAACGAAATGATACTAAATTTTACACAGGGAGAATTGGACATAAGTAGCCATGAGGGAATACAGTTTGCTACCGAAACGTTGGATTATATACGGCAGAAGATGGTACAATTTCAAGAAGAAACAGGAAATCTGTATAATCTGGAAGCCACACCGGCAGAAGGTACAACCTATCGGTTTGCCAAAGAAGATAAAAAACGTTACAACGAAATCATTCAGGCAGGAGAAGGAGACAATATTTATTACACCAATAGCTCTCAGATTCCGGTAGATTTTACTGAGGATCCATTTGAAGCACTTTTGCTTCAAGATAATCTGCAATGTAAGTATACGGGTGGAACCGTTTTGCATTTATATATGAATGAAAAAATCAGCTCTGGCGACGCTTGCAGAAATTTTGTAAAAACTGTTATTTCTCAGTTCAAACTGCCTTATATCACCATTACTCCTGTTTTCAGCGTATGTCCTATACACGGATATCTGAACGGAGAACATGAATATTGTCCACACTGTGATGATGAATTAATAAACAATATAAATCCTCAAATATATGCAAACTCAAATTAAGGAAGCACAGCTTGATCAGATTACTGAACTCAGAACAAAATGTCTGGTTTATACCCGCGTGATGGGTTATCACAGACCTGTAGAAAGTTTTAACATAGGTAAAAAAGGTGAACACAATCAACGAACCCATTTTAAAGAAAGGGATATCAAAAAAAATAATCCATAGCATTACCCCTTTTACTTTGCTCGACTATCCGGGCAAAACAGCCTGCATCCTTTGGTTTACGGGATGTAATATGCGATGTTCCTATTGCTACAATCCCGAAATTGTTTTGGGCAAGGGAAGATATACATTTAATGATGTTAGAAAATTTCTCCTTTCGCGTCAAGGGTTATTGGATGCTGTAGTGATAAGTGGAGGAGAGTGTTTGTTAAGTGATGGAATAAAAGATATTCTGGCGGAAATAAAGTCTTTGGGATTTTTAATAAAAATTGATACCAATGGAAGCAGGCCGGATGTATTAAAACACCTGATAGAAAACCAGTTGGTGGATTACGTAGCGTTGGATTTTAAAGCTACACAGTCCAAAATATTTTGGATTACGAAAGCTGACTTTTATAGTGAATGTCTGAAGTCTCTTAAAATATTATTGTCATTTGATATAGCTTTTGAAGTGAGAACAACATATCATTCTGATTTACTCAATGCAGATGACATCAGAGAAATGGTCACCATACTAGATCTAAATGGTTTCCGGGGTAATTATTATATTCAGCCTTTCAGAAATGGGGTGGAAACTATTGGTATATTGGGAAGGTCAAAAATTAATTTTTCATTGGTTGATCTCACTACTGAGCAATTAAAAATAGTATTGCGCTAAAATCCATTTCTATCGGAAATATAATATAAAATCTCCAATAAAATGATGATTGTAATCATTTTGCAATATCATTGTAATCGTTTTAATATCAGTTGATTCTGGATAATTTTGTAACAGTCTATTTCTCACTATTTCTATTTCAGTTATTGTAAAAAATCATTATGAACCACAAAAAATCCTGGGCCGAACCATACAGAATAAAAATGGTGGAGCTCCTGAAAATGACTACCAGAAACGAGAGGGTAAAAGCCATAAAAGAAGCTGGGTATAATACTTTTCTCCTGAAATCAGAAGATGTATATATTGATCTGCTCACGGATAGCGGCACCAATGCTATGAGCGATCAGCAGTGGAGCGCATTTATGTTGGGTGATGAAGCCTATGCCGGAAGCAAAAGCTATTATAACATGGAGGCTGCAATCCAAAAATACTACGGGTATAAATATATCATTCCTACGCATCAGGGCCGTGGAGCAGAAAACATTTTATCCAAAATTCTGATCAAAAAAGGAGATATCGTGCCTGGCAATATGTACTTCACCACAACTCGACTTCACCAGGAACTGGCCGGAGGTACCTTTAAAGACATTATCATTGATGAAGCACACGACGCCCAAAGCCTGCATCCATTTAAAGGCAATGTTGATATCAATAAGCTCGAAATGCTGGTAAATGAATATGGAGCCGAAAGAATATCGTACATCAGCATCGCCACCAATGTAAATATGGCAGGTGGCCAGCCCATCAGCATGGCCAATCTGAAAGAATTAAGAGCATACACGCTAAAACATGGCATAAGAATTATCCATGATATGACGCGCGTAGCCGAAAATGCCTACTTCATCCAGCAACGGGAAGAAGGCTATGAAACCAAAAAAATAGCGGAAATAGTTCGGGAAATCTGTGACAATACCGATGGTGCCACGATGAGTGCCAAAAAAGATGCCTTGGTCAATATTGGGGGTTTTTTGGCGACCAATGAATGGGATGTGTATGAAGAAGCCAGAAATCTGGTGGTCGTATATGAAGGGCTGCATACTTATGGTGGTCTGGCCGGCAGGGATATGGAAGCAATCGCAGTAGGCATAAGGGAGAGTCTGGATGACAATCACCAACACGCCCGCGTGGGACAGGTAGAGTATTTGGGGCATAAAATGATGGAATTTGGTATTCCGATTGTGCAACCTATTGGCGGACATGGTATATTTGTAGACGCCAAAGCCTTTTTACCACATTTGACGCAGGATCAGTTTCCGGCACAGACACTGGCGGCAGAGGTGTATATTGATTCCGGTGTCAGAACGATGGAAAGGGGTATAGTTTCGGCTGGCAGAAATGACAAAGGAGAAAATCATTATCCCAAGCTCGAGTTGGTTCGATTTACGCTCCCAAGACGTGTATATACACAGGCACACATGGATGTGATAGCAGAGTCGGTGGCCAATGTGTATGACCGCAGAAAAAAAATTAAAGGCTTGGAAATGATTTACGAACCCAAGTATCTGAGATTTTTTCAGGCCAGGTTTAAAAAATTGTAGATCCAACGTTTAAAAATAATTAACTTTTTTTACTAAATTTTTGAATGAAGGCTATAAACAATCAAATTAACGGATGATGTCATTAAAATTTAAATCCTTTGTATTAAAAATAAGTACTTTTATAATAATACTATCTGTTCAGGCATCAATAGTCGCTCAGAAATCAGATAATGATAAAAGGACCATCATCTCTCAAAAGGAACGGATAAAAACCGTAGCGCTTTCTGTTTGCGGCATGACGCACCAAATGGCGAGTGCTGACGGCATAGATAAAAAAACTCACATTAGGTCAGGGCATGTTTAAAAGGAAAACCAATCTCGAAACCGGGATCTGCAACATCACGAATGACGAAAGTAAAATATCCGTCGAAAAACTGATTTCAATTATTACGAACCGGGGATATACCGCCAAAATTGCAGATAAAACCATAAAGGTTGAATAAAATGAGTTGATTATACTACTTTTGTTTTACACAAATCCTATAACCTTATGTTTTCAAAAGCCTGTGAGTATGCAATCCGTTCATCCATATATGTCGCATCACAAACACTACATCATAAACGTGTCAGTCTTTCAGATGTAGCAGAAAAAATTCAATCTCCGGAAGCGTTTACATCTAAAATTTTACAAAAACTGGTAAAACATAATATCATTAAATCCATCAAAGGACCCGGAGGTGGTTTTGAGGTAGATGTAAACCACTTAGACAACATTAAGCTAAAACTAATTGTAGAAGCCTTTGAAGGTGATGTACTCAACCGGTGTAGCCTTGGACTCAATGAATGTTCCGATACACACCCCTGTCCGTTTCACAACAAGTACAAACCCATAAAGGAAAAACTCCTTTATGTTTTCGAAACTACAAGTCTCAATGATCTGATGAAAGGATTTCAGGACGGTGAAACATTTTTGAAAATATAAAAGATAAAGTGCTATTGAAAAGATTCAATAGCACTTTATCTTTTTAATTAGATTACCTCTTCCCGTTCCATTATTTCTTTTTCCTTTTTAGTTATTTGGATAGGATCCATATCATCTATGACATGAATAGTGGGTTTTAGTGATCTGATTCTTGATACAATAAACCATGTTAATGGAAGTACTCCTCCAAAGAAAAATACAGAAGCACCAATTCCTCTCATCCACGTCAGTTTATTGAAGATGCCATAATCAATAAATTCATGTGAGCGGCCATACCATAATCCCTGTTCTACTACTGCTTTAAACTGAATAGATCCGGCAGGAAACAGATCAAGTATGACCATCAGCATCAAGCCTATATTGATGGACCAAAAAGAAAAATTAACGACTTTTTTATTCCAGTATTGTTCTTTGATCATTAGTCTGGATGCAAAAAGTAATGCGGCCAGAGAGATATTGCCATATACACCCATCAATGCAGCGTGTGCATGATTTACCGTAAGGTACGTGCCGTGCTCAAAATAATTCATAATCGGCAAATTGATGATAATACCTAAAACTCCGGCACCGAAAAAGTTCCAGAAATTGACTGCAATCAGAAATAAAAATACTTCGGGAAATCCAAAGCTCCCCAGACTTTTATGTTCAACATCGCCTATTGCCATCTTGGGCATATTTTTAAACCTCCAAGCTTCTACCGTAAGAAGAATTAAAGGTACAAATTGTAACGTAGAGAACACACTTCCCAGCGCCATTGTAGCTACTGGTTTGGCATTCCAGTAAAAGTTGTGTGATATGCCCAGTAAACCCGTTCCTAAAAATAGAATCGTCGCAAAATAAACCACCCTGATAGCTGCTTGTCGGCTTACTAGTCCCATCAATACCATTAAATAACTAACTATAACAGTGATGAACACTTCAAAAAATGCTTCTACCCACATATGAACAACCATCCACCTCCAGAAGTCCGCTATAACAAAGTTGGTTTCCGGTTTGGCTACAAAACCGGATAGAAATAATACAGGAATACCAATCACAGAATATAAAATCCAGTTGGGAAGATTCCAAGGTTCTTTTTTTATCAAAGCTGGTTTTATACCACGATATACGATGACCATCCAAAATATAAAAACCACCATCAATAATACCTGATACCCTTTTCCAAAATCAACAAACTCCCAGCCCTGATGTCCTAACCAATACCACCATTCGCCCATCAAGCCTAAGGGACCTAAGACCATACCCGTGAGGGAACCAACAACAAGCACGAATAGCAATACAAATAAAGTATTGATCAAAGGTAGTTGTCTGGGAATCTCTTTTTTTGACAATATGGGCAATATAAATATGGAAGATGCTATCCAACAGGTAGATATCCAATACAACGACAACATGAGGTGCCAACTTCGAGAGATCGTCACAGGGAAACTATCTGTGATTTCTATACCGAAAAATCCTAACCAATTTACAAAATCGTTGATGGTAATTAAACCACTGAATACTTGAATAAAAAATAACAGAATGGCTACAAAAAAGAATTTAAAAGTAGCCTTTTGGGTGGAAGTGGGAGAGAAAGCTTTTACTCTTTCGACAGAAAATAAATCTTTGGTCGCCGGTTTAAAAAATTTATTAGGCAGTTGATTGTATTGACCAATAAAATATAGCACGATACCGCACATCAGTACAAATGCGAGCAATCCCAATACACTCCATAATATTACAGGTGATGTTGGAGAATTACCAGCCGTAGGATCAAATGGCCAATTGTGTGTATAACTATAGGTTTCACCTGGTCGTTGGGCGACACACACCCATGCTCCCCAGAAGAAAAACGAACTAAGATCATTTACTTCTTTTTGACTTTTTATGTAATCAGCAGGTAATGAACCTACATTTCTTTTACCATTTATAAATATATCTGTATAATACTTTTGTAATTGTTGATGGGCATATACTTGAGATAGAGTCAGCGTGACAAGGTCTGAAGATTTATCATACCGATTGATTTTTAATTCTTGTTTTACCTTCTCATTGATTTGTTTTATTTCAAATTCGTCTGGTGTTACGCCTTTTACTTTTTTAAAGTCTTCAATATAGAAATCCATCATTGATAAGGTTACCTGATGCAAAGCTTCTGCAGTAAAATCTGGCCCACGTTGTGCTCCGTCTCCAAAAAAACTACCATATTCCATTAAAGCATATTTATGGAATACTTCTTGTCCTTTTTCTATTGCTTTCTGGTCAAATACTAAACCGCCTTTATTGTCATTGAAGCCCGACATTGGTGGTGCATCAATATAGGTCTGATAACCTATCATACCGACACCAAGCAGACTGATGATGAGGATAAATGTCAAAGGTCCCCACCAGTTTTTTGTATTCATAATATAACTCATACTTTGTGAACCAGAATTTTGATTGTCCATTTTTATGTATTTAGGGTAATGAAATATTGGTCAATTTTAGGGATTGATAAACGGATAGTAAAGTATGGACATCACGCTGATGCGTGACGCCATACCTGTGAATACTATACTAATGAGTGAAAAAAGTAGTCTCTTCCTTAGTTTTAATAAAAAATCAAAACAACATTCTTTATTTTTTCCATGGTAGCCTATTGACTGCTCTGCCTATTTCTGTACCAAATCTTACTCCTTCTTCAGCATCCATTCGGTAGTGAACACCTAGAGGTACTCGTGACCAGGCATTTTCCTGAGCCATTTCATAAAAACTGGAAAAAGTGCGAGAGTATCCTGAAAACTCAGGTCTATTTTTATGGCAATTGTCTGTCATACCATAGCTGTATCCAAAAACACTTGCCAAGGCTTCCGCAGAAGAAGCGCTAAATGTGGCATGTCCAGAAGGATATGCTGGAAATGATGGTGTAATGCCTTCGTCACCTGTAAGCGGATTGTCAAGATTGGGTGTCCAGGCAGGGTCTATCAACCTATTGATATAGGTCTGTGGTCTTTCCAGATTATAAAAATACTTTGAATTCCAGCAAGCAATTCCCGCATCATGAAGGGCTAAACCCACTTTGGCATTTGCAACAATGGCTTCTTCAAGAGTTGCTTTTTCATTTACATATACCTGGTCGGCAATGGCAATCCATCGTGACGGTGGACTAAAAGTTAAACCCAGTAAATCGTCGCTCCAAAACTCTCCCAACCATTCAGTTTGATAAGAAAGTGATGGGGTATTTTGTGCCATCACTTCTACAGCCTGAGCATAAAATCCAGATTTTGGGTCTTCACTAAAAGGTGCATAATAGGTAAATGGTCTGCATAATTTTTGATCTGTACTGATGGCCATGGTTCTACCTTTGCCCCAGTATGGAAACATACCTAATCCAGGGCCCGGATAAGTTGCTACCCAATCCCCGTTTTTCTTAAATTTATCTTCCCATTTATAATCTTCAAATACATTTTTGTATTTGTCAAATGTTACCTGATCCGTTTTCATCCATTCCCATACCGCTGAAGCCACAACTTCACCATGATTTTTTGATCTTAAAAATACGTCCTGATTGGTTTCATCCAAAAACAGTTTTTCATTTTTATCCCCAAGGGTCTTGATTTTATTATATTGGCTGGGATCAACTTCAGGAAATAACCGACTGTATAAATAATTATTTACTGCATTCACCACCGTAGGCCAATGGTATTCCAGATTTTCATTTATTTTCGGAATACTTAATCCAGAATACAAATGAGCAATTGAAACAAATTCCGGCATACCGGATACACAAGCCTCATAATTTGCCAGACCAACATAACCAAGTGAATTTGAAACAGGACCAGGTCTGTACCCTGAGGCATGTCTTTCAATTTCCAGCCAAACATTATTCCATTCGTGAACTACCTGATAATCAAATTTATCTACGGCTTTAAATTGAGTTTCAATAGGCTCAGTAATATCTTTCTTACAGGAGCTAAATAAAATTAATGAGCCTAAAATAAGTAAGAAATAGATTGAATAAACTTTTGTTTTCATATCAAAATGTTTTAAATGAATAAATAAAGGACAAATATATCCGAATATATTTATTTATGCAAACTTTTCTATAAGAATTATTTATGAACTCATAAAATATTCTTATTAGATGTGTAAGTGGTCTTAAATCATATGACTATAAATTAATATATATTTTATGTGTTTTAGGTCACATGGAATCCCCATAGTTTAATCATCGAGGTTTGTGATGGTTGCATCATGGGTATTTCATCTTCTTTTCTTATAGCCATGGACTATAGGCCAATTCGGATAATGGTGAGAAAATTTATTGACAGATTAAAACTAGTCGATATTAATTAAATTAATTAGGGTATGAACTTCATAAAACCTTGATCTACAGGTTTTAATTTAAATTGGCCAGTGTAGATGTTTTATTAAAATTCATGGTTTTTGATGCAAAAACAAGTGCTTGCAGGAGTAAGCCAATCACAATTAGAATCGCTAATTCTAACTGTGATGACACACTTCCGAAGTGGAATAGCTGGTTAGCATTGTTTAATTGTAGTTTTGCCTCAGAAATTTGTATGGAAGAAAGGTTTTGCAAGATACCAAAAGCTTCATTTGAAAACTTTGTGCCATCAGTAGGCCGGCCGGAATTAATATTTTGACCCATATTTTTACATAAATCGGTAAATTTTTCAAAGTAAATGGCTTCGTCTTTTGTAAACTTCGTTTTTTTGTAAGCTTCATTCAACAATGAAATACCATGTAGCGGACTTTTATTTAAATGTTGTTTTTCAATCTGTGTAAAATTTGGGTTGTCCAGTATTTCCTTGATCTGATAGATGAATGCGGAATACTGAAAAATATAACTTTCTACCATAAACCTATCATCAAAGATAGTTGTAATAGTGGCGTTTATTTTTTCAGCGTTATTTCTTTCAAAAAGATTGTTGGAACAAACTACAATGATTAGACCGAATAGCATTAAAGCAGTAGTCAGTTTATTTTTAAGACTATATGTCCATTTCATATCATTTATTTGACTAAAGTTTGGAATAAATTTGATTTAGCACGGTAATTTGCTTACAATATTAACTAAAAATGATAAAATCAAAGCATCAAATTTAAATCGTGTCACATAAAGTTTGTGATAAGCATTGTAAAGTTACAACACATGCAGGAATTTATGTAAAAAACGCATCGGATTAACAAATTTAAGGTTCAACGAATTTTTATTTCTGAAAAATCTTTGTGGTATTTAAATCGATCCCAAGATTATTTAGTTTCACTGAAATCAACTTCGTTAACCAGGATCAGACAATGAAAAATCAAATATGATCGTGCGCATAAAAGTAACCTTCTGCACTACTTTATCTTTGCAGCTCAATATGATTAGATAAATAGTGCATTTACTTTTAGCATTGTAATGTCTTTTGATTATCTTTGAAACAATATCCAAAAAAAATCAACAGGTAATGCATATTGATACTAATCTATTGATCACATGGGGAGCAGTTTCAAGAAAATACAAGAAAAATGAATTTATTTTTTATGAAGGAGATCAATGCCGGTTTTATCATCAGATTGAAGCAGGGAAAGTAAAAATGTGCTGTTTTAATGAGGAAGGTAAAGTTTTTATTCAAGGCATTTTTAGTACAGGAGAGAGTTTCGGTGAGCCGCCGATTTTTATAAATGAAGTCTATCCTGCTTGTGCCACTGCTGAAACAGATTGTACCATACTGAAGCTTTCCAAAGAAAGTCTTTTGAAAATTCTGAATGAATATCCCGAATTGCAAATGGTGTTTATTACAAATTTTGCTAAAAGAATATACGAAAAAACTACAGCAAATAAAAACATCATCAGCATTCATCCCGATCAAAGGATATTAGGATTTTTAAAGAATTTTAAAAGAGAAAACCAGCTTACAGCTATTAAAGTAGAGATTCCTTATACACGGCAACAGATTGCTGATTTTATTGGCCTTAGAGTAGAAACGGTAATACGTACAATTAAAAAAATGGAGGAAGAAAAAAGAGTGGAAATACGAAAACGAAAATTATATTTTTAATGAGTGACCATACATCGGGTTTTGTAAAAATTGGAATAATTAATCTCATTATCGTCGCCATTGTTGGAGTGGTGATGCGATATAAAATAGGCTTCGAATTTCCATATTTTGACCAAAAATACCTGCTGCACGCCCATTCTCATTTTGCTTTTTCAGGTTGGGTGTCACACATATTATTTACACTAATGGTTTTATTTTTGAAAGAACAGCTACATCCAAAGTTTAGTTCACAAAAATACTCCGTACTCATTATTTTCAACCTGCTCTGTGCCTATGGAATGTTGTTTGCTTTTGCATTTCAGGGTTACGGAATTGTATCAATAACGTTTTCTACTTCTTCCATAATAGTGGGATATGTTTACACTTGGTTTTATATTCAGGATTTAAAAAAAATAAATTCCGATCACCCTACAAAAAATTGGTTTAAAGCGGCGTTATTTTTTAATGTCCTTTCATCCTTTGGAACTTTTTATTTGGCTTATATGATGGCGACAAACCATATTCACCAGCATGCTTATCTCGGATCAGTATATTTTTACTTGCATTTTCAATATTCAGGATGGTTCTTTTTTGCGATCATGGGTTTATTGATCTCAAGCCTCGTGCTTGCCCCGGATTTTAATAATGATACTTCCATATTTAGCACCTTTTTTTTAGCTTGTATACCTGCTTTTATTTTGTCCGTTTTGTGGTTAAAATTGCCTTGGTATGTATATATTTTTCCAGTATTTGCTATAGCATTACAATTGTTTGGGTTATTAAGATTGATGAAACTTTTAGTAAAATATTATTCTCACATTAAGACAACCTGGATAAGACCTGTCAGGATTATAATGGGACTTTCATTTTTGGCTTTGACCATCAAATTTTTGCTTCAGGCCGGAAGTATTTTTCCCGAAATAAGTAAGCTTGCATTTGGCTTCAGATCCATTGTTATTGCTTATTTACATTTGGTGTTACTTGGGATTACGACACTATTTCTACTGGGTTTTATGCTGCTGCAAGGGTACATCCATCAGGTAAGGTTGGCATTTGCGGGTTTGATTTTGTTTAGTATTGGTGTTTTTGCAAATGAACTGGTGCTTATGATACAAGGAATAGCTTCCTTTGGCTATTACCTGATACCCTTTCTAAATGAAATCCTACTTGGTATAAGTGTTTTTATGCTCGCTAGCCTGATCCTTGTTATTTCTGCCTATCGGAATAAGAGTAATACTTGAAACCAAGACAACCTGACACTCCATTTTCTAAATAGGACGGCATTTTTCTTTAAACCATTGGTTGACTTCTGCGTTCAGAAAAGATGAAATATCTGCATACACTTTTTGATGATAGTCGTTGATCCAGTTTATTTCTTCTGGCGTAAGTAAAGATTTTTCAATTAGAGCATGATCAAAAGGATATAATGTCACCGTTTCAAACTCTAAAAAGCCATCCATTTTACTTTTTTGTGTTAGGATCAGGTTTTCTATTCGCATCCCATATTCTTCTTCTTTATAGTAACCTGGTTCATTACTCGTTAGCATACCCGGCAATTGTATCGTTCTACCTCTCTCTGAGTGTACCGGAGCAAATCCTTGAGGTGGTTCATGTACATTCAAAAAAAATCCTACGCCATGACCCGTACCATGTCCATAGTTGAGTCCTTCTGCCCATAAAAATTGTCTGGCCAGAGTATCAAGTTGCGCACCTGTCGTTCCCTCGGGAAATTTAGCTCTTGATAAAGCGATCATACCTTTGAGAATCAGGGTGTATGATTTTTTTTGGTCTGCTGTAGGATGACTAAGTGTAAAAGTGCGTGTGATATCCGTAGTTCCATCTTTATACTGTCCTCCACTGTCAGCAAGTAATATGCCTTCCGGTTTGATCGTTTTACATGTTTCCGGCTCAGGATGATAGTGTATGATGGCTCCATTATCCTTATAACCAATGATGGCACCGAAACTTTCTCCCTGATAGAAATTTTGTAGAGATCTGTTTTCTGCAATTTTTTTTGCAACATCCACTTCAGTTATTTCATCAGCATGGGTTAGTTTTTGTTCCAGCCAATAAAATGTTTGTGCCAGGGCTGCGCCATCTTTTTTCATCACATTTCTGATATGACTGATTTCAACATCATTTTTAATTGACTTTAAAAGTTTGGAAATAGAAGTACCATTAATGATTTGTCCATTAATTGACTCATAAATGGTTTGGCTGCATAGATTTGGGTCAACCAATACCTTTGCGGATTCATTTAGGTTGTTTAAAAAAGGTATGATACTTTCATATGGATGCACTTTAATAGCGTTAGTATTGAACTCGGACAAAACGGATGCTGAAAGCTTGGATGGGTGTACAAAAAAATGATTTTCTGTGAGCCCAACTAAGCCATAACCTATTGCCACCGGATTATACTCTACGTCTTTTCCTCTGATATTATAGGTCCAAGCCAAATCATCCAATGTAGTGATCAGATAATAATCAGCATTTGATTCTTTAATGGAAAGAGACACTTCTGAAAGTTTATCCCTAATGTTTTTTCCGGAAAACCTTATATCATGAAGATCGATTGGAGAATCCGATAATGCAGGTCTGTTTTGCCATATTTCAGAAATTAAATCCAGTCTGTACACTAGGGCAATGTTATTTTCTTCAAATACTTTTTTCATACCGTCTACAGAACTTTTCGAAAACATAAATCCGTTGATGGCAACGGTAGCCCCGTGGCCGAGATTTTCTGAAAGATAGTCGATATAAGGTGTGGCAAATTGATTGAACATTTTATGCAAAACAAATTCACTGTCTTTCAATTGCATTTCTGCCTGCAGAAAATATCGAGAATCTGTCCAAAGGCCTGCATGATCATGTGTCACTACTACGAGACCTGCAGAACCGGTAAACCCGGAAATCCAAGCTCTTTCCTGCCAATGAGCAGCAACATATTCGCTTTGATGCGGATCGCTTGATGGAATAATCACAGCATCTATGCCTTGTGATTTCATTACAATACGGAGAGAAGCTAATTTTTGATTTACCGTCATTTTAAATTAAATTAATATGTAATGTATTAACAATAGAATATAAATTAAATAAATATTACAAATAAATTAAATATATAACGATATTGTTTTATATTTGCACCGTAAACATACGATGTATTTATACCAAAATAAAGAAACTCATATGAATTTTGTTTTGTTTTGGTTACAATGGTAAAGTGTATCAGAGAAAAAAGAAAAGTTTATGTTAAGACAAAGTCTCAGTCAGAAAATGTTACAAAAGCTGTCTCCTCAACAGATTCAGCTAATGAAACTATTGCAAATACCCACAGCGAGTCTGGAACAAAGAATAAAAGAAGAATTGGAATCTAATCCTGCCTTGGATGAGGGAGATGATTATGATGATGTATTTGATCTTGAAAATGATGGATTTGGACAAACTAAAGAAACGGAGAGCGAGGAAAGAAACGAACCCGAATTTGAATTTGATGATTATCTCAATGAATATCTAGATGACGATCCCTCCAACTATAAAATGAAGGGGGAAGATTTTATAAATGAGGAAGAGCGCAGCATGCCTGTGCCTGTAGAAAATTCTTTCCATGAAAGTCTTGAAAGACAACTTGGGTTGCTGGATCTAAATGAAAAGGAGGAAATTATTGCCAATCAGATCATTGGTTCTATAGACGAGGATGGATATCTGCGGAGAGAGCCCAATTCTGTGGTAGATGATTTATTGTTTGCGCACAATGTGGAGACAGAAGTTAAAGAAGTGAATGCCATTATTAAATTGATTCAAAAATTTGAACCGGCTGGTATTTGTGCCAGAACGCTTCAGGAATGTTTGATTCTGCAACTGGAAGATAAGCTGGAAAAGGAACCTGATCAGCACATTTCACAACGTAAAACGGCTTTAAGAATCCTAAAGGATTTTTTTGAAGAATTTACAAAAAAACATTATATCAGGATGAAAAAACTCCTGAATCTCGCAGACAGTGAACTTAAAGAAGCCATAGATGAAATTATAAAACTTAACCCCAAACCGGCCAGTACAGTAGAAGGAAATAATATGGGAAGTCAGTATATTATACCTGATTTTATCATTTATAATCGGGATGGTGAACTGGAACTGACACTCAATAGTAAAAATGCTCCCGATCTGCGCATAAATGACCAGTACATGGAGATGCTTAAGGGATATAGAGAGACGGTTCAGGGTAGACGAGCTACAAAACCGGAAAAAGAAGCGGTCCTATTTATTAAGCAAAAAATTGACTCCGCAAAGTGGTTTATTGATGCTATCAAACAAAGGCAGGACACGCTCTACAGAACCATGTACGCCATCATGCAGTACCAGTATGAGTACTTTTGTACAGGTGATGAACGAAGGATTAAGCCCATGATTCTTAAAGATCTGGCGGAAGTCACCGGTCTTGATATATCTACGGTAAGCAGAGTGGCCAATTCAAAATTTGTACAAACAGAGTTTGGCACAAAAAAATTAAAAGATTTTTTCTCAGAATCGATGCAGACCCAGGACGGTAGTGAAGTTTCCACGCTGGAAATAAAAAATATACTTAATGATGAAGTTACAAGGGAAGACAAAACCAAACCTTTATCAGATGAAAGACTCATGGAAATTTTATCTGACAGGGGATATAATATTGCCAGAAGGACGATTGCGAAATACAGAGAACAGCTAAACATACCAGTTGCAAGGCTCAGAAAAGAGCTCAGATAATTATTTATTGGTGCTTCATGTAATACAAAGACAATGAAAATATTGGTTACTGGCGGTACAGGCTACATAGGAAGTCATACCATCATAGACTTGATCGAAAATGGATATGAAGTGGTATGTGCAGACAATGGTATTAATTCAGATACATCATCGCTAACAGCGATAATGAAAATAACGGGAGTAGATGTTCCTTATTTTCATGTAGATCTTTGTGATTTGAACGCTTCGGAGGCTATTTTTAAAACACATCCGGACATCACAGGCATAGTCCATTTTGCGGCACTAAAATCAGTTGGCGAGTCGGTCGAAAAACCAATATTGTATTTCAGAAATAATCTTGAATCCCTTATAAACATACTGGATCTGAGTATTAAGTATGAAACCAAAGCATTTATATTCAGCTCCAGTTGTACGGTATATGGTGATGTGGATCAAAGCCCTGTGGATGAAAATACTCCATGGCAGGAAGCAGCGTCTCCATATGGACGGACCAAACAAATAGGCGAACAGATGGTCACCGACAGTCTGAGAAACACGAGAGTAAAAAGCATTTTGCTAAGGTACTTCAATCCGGCAGGGGCACATCCCAGCGCATTGCTAGGTGAATCACCGATAAATCCACCTCAGAATCTAGTTCCCATTATTACGGAAACAGCTATAGGCAAAAGAAAAAAAATGACGGTATATGGCAATGACTATCCTACCAGGGATGGCAGTTGTATAAGGGACTATATACATGTTTGTGACCTTGCAAAAGCGCATACATTGGCTTTGAAATATATATTGGAAGAAAAACAAAAACAACAGAATGAAATATTCAATGTTGGCATAGGTAATGGGCTGTCTGTTCTTGAAGTTATATCGGCATTTGAAAGCCTAACTGGACAAAAACTAAATTATGATATAGGAGATCGTAGGCCTGGAGATGTCATGGCAATTTATTCAAACCACCATAAAGCCACCGAAAAGCTAGGTTGGATACCAGAAATGAATGTTGCTGATATCATGAAAACTGCTTGGGCATGGGAATTGAAACGAACAGGTAATTAATCGTAATTAAAAAGGTGTGTTTATTTTCATTTCATATTATACTTCTTAAGAATATATATTTTTAAATATCTTTGCGGTTTATTCTGTAAAAAGAATGTGTTCTTCACACTTTTGAATAAGCAATATTATTTGAAACTTTAAAATTTATTAGTCTTGATCGCATATCTCAATGGTATTATAACACACAAAACACCCACTTTTATATATGTGGATTGCAATGGTGTCGGTTATCATGTAAATATAAGTTTGCATACTTATACCCGCCTTGAAAAACTGGAAAAAATAAAGATATTCACCTATCTGAATGTCAAAGAAGATGAACAGTCTTTGTATGGGTTTTTTGATGATGAAGAAAGAGCATTGTTTATTTTACTTATCTCCGTTTCAGGAATAGGTGTAAATACGGCTAGAGTTATTCTATCATATATGACACCTGAAGAAGTAAGGACTGCCATTATACAAGAAAATGCAGTAGCGCTAGGCAAAGTAAAAGGGATCGGCCCCAAAACAGCTAAAAGAATAATTCTGGACCTGAAAGACAAAGTAATCAAGGATTCCGGAAGTGAACAGGTAATTTTATTATCTCCTGAAAACAATACAATCAAAAACGAATCGTTATCTGCATTGATAGCATTGGGCTTTCCAAAATTAGTAGTGGAAAAGCATATCAAAGCTGTATTGGAAAAAAATCCTGATATCGGGCAGGTTGAAGATCTGATAAAACAGGTTTTGAAACAAATGAATTGATTTTCCCCATTTTTTACGATTAAAATATACGACAACCTAAAAAAATAACGTTAATTCCTGATGTACATTCGGCACGAGGCCTGAAATCCATTTGGCATCAGCTAAATTATATGAAGTTTATGAGTTTGAAACAATTATTTTTGATATTTGGTTTAAGTTTTGGAGCAGTTTTTAGTTTGTTCGGAAAATTGCCTACCAGAAATTTACCAGATCCATATTCATCTGATGTATCGGTAAACTTATTGGTAATAGATACCATTCCGCTTTTGGACAGAAAAGGTGACTACATTACAGATAAGCAAAACAATCCTTTTGATATCACTACAAAAGAAATCAACCAAAAAGTTGAGTTTGATCCTGCCACAGGTAATTATATCATTATGGAAAAAATCGGTGACCAATATTACCGGACACCAACTTTTATGACTTTTGATGAGTATATGGACTATATGGCAAAAGAACAGGAAAGAAAATATTTTAATACACTTGCAGGCATTAAATCTGATAAAAAATCCCGCTCAGGTAAGATAGACCCGATGGATAAAATAGATCTTAAAAATAGTCTTATCGACAGGTTGTTCGGAGGCACCGAGGTCAATATTCAACCCCAGGGAAGTGTGGATTTAAGTGTGGGATGGCTATACAGCAGACGTGACGACCCGCAATTACCTATTCAGGCCCAAAGACAAAGTCAACCGGATTTTCCGACCCCTTTGATAAAAATGAATGTGGATGGTAAAATCGGAAAAAAACTGGATCTTGGTTTCAATTATGACACTCAATCTACCTTCGATTTTGATCGGCAGATAAAACTTGCCTTCGATTCAGATGCTTTTTCAGAGGATGATATTATCAAAAAAATAGAAGCAGGAAATGTAAGCTTACCACTCAGAGGTAATCTTATACAAGGAGCACAGAGCCTTTTTGGTCTGAAAACAGAACTACAATTTGGGAGATTAAGACTAACCGCGCTGATGTCCCAACAAAGATCCAGATCAAACAATATCAAAGTAGAAAACGGAGTATCTGTACAGGAGTTTACCATTACTCCCAACGAATATGATGAAAACAGACACTTTTTCCTTTCACACTATAATCGCAGTTCCTACGAAAGAAACCTATCCAACATGCCATACATTGGCACACCTCATCAGATAGCCCAGATAGAGGTTTGGATATCAGATGACAGACCAGAATATCAGGACAACTCCACTATGGTAACAGCAATAGCTGACTTGGGAGAGCCAGATGCCACCAAATTTACTTCAAATCCATTGTTGGCTCAGCTCAATTGTCAGGCTAAAGACGATCTGGAAAATTGTCTACCTAGGAATGCTGCAAATGATATATATGCTAAAATTATAAAAAGCAAAGATATTGTGGACATAGATGAAGTGGCGAGACAACTTACCGGCCCGGAATTTAATTTAAAAAGGACAAGAGATTTTGAAGTATTCAGAGGAAGAAGATTATCTCCTTCGGAATTTACTTTTCACCCCAAACTTGGTACTTTGTCCCTGAATATAAGACTTAGACCCAATCAGGTGCTAGGTGTTGCATACAACTACTACTATACATCCAACTGTGACACATTGTACCAGGTAGGGCAACTATCTGCATCTTCCGTTCAACCAGGAAGTCAGACGGACACCACACGAGTGGAGCCGCCAAAGGTATTCTTTGTAAAATTATTAAAATCTACCAACCAAACGACAACATCACCAATGTGGGATTTGATGATGAAAAACGTATATAATTTGCGGACTTCACAGTTGAATCAGCAGGATTTTGAATTTGATGTGTTTTATGAAGACGACTTTAATGATGGTACACTTAAGAAGTACTTCCCTGAAGACGAATTAAAAAAATTGCCTTTATTACAGTTTTTCAATCTGGACAGGCTCAATAGATTTGGCGATCCGCAGCCGGACGGCTATTTTGATTATATACCCGGAGTTACGGTCATTGAGAGAAGTGGCAGTATCGTATTTCCTATTCTTGAGCCGTTTGGCAGTCATATAAGCGTAGATGCACTTAAAAAATCATTGGGTGTAGACCAGTTAAATATTGATGAAAACCTGCTGATAAACAAATACCGATATCAGGAATTGTATGATACCAGCATCAGTATTGCCGCCCAAAACCTGACAAAAAATAAGTTCAGGATGAACGGAAAGGTAAAATCTACCGCCAATAATGGAGAAATACCTTTAGGCCCTTTTGTACCTCAGGGATCAGTAAGAGTATCCGCAGGCGGGAAACAACTTGAGGAAGGTCAGGATTATGAGATTGATTACTCCTTGGGCAGATTGCGTATTATAAACCCCACTTACCTTGCTCAAGGTACGCCTATAGATGTAAGTTTTGAAGATAATTCACTATTTAGTCTTCAGCAAAAAAATATGCTCGGTTTACGGGCTGAATATCAGTTCAGTAAAAAATCCAGTCTCGGAGCGACTTATCTTAGGTTATATGAAAGGCCATTTACTCAGAAGGTAAACATCGGAGACGATCCAATTAACAACCGCATTTTTGGTTTGGATTATAATTACAATGATGAAGCACCCTGGGTGACAAAACTAATTGACAAATTGCCATTTTATAGCACGAAAGAAAAGTCAAATATAAACCTGACCGCTGAAGTAGCCGGAATCATACCGGGGCACTCAAAAGCAATCAATATTGACAACAGTGATCCAAGTATTTCTGATGACTCCGGTATAGCAAATATAGATGACTTCGAAGGAGCGATTACCAATCTGAATCTTGGAGGATTTAATTATAATCAATGGTCGCTGGCCAGTACACCATCTGCTTCAGCATTGTCTGATAATCTATTTCCGGAAGCTGAGCGTGACAATGATCTGGCATATGGAGCCAATAGAGCAAAACTAAACTGGTATGTACTGGATCTAGGTACACGGAGAACTGCTCAGGATAACACCAACCCATATACCCGAACGGTAAGGCAGACAGAATTATTTACTAAAAGACAGGTACAACCCGGACAGCAACAATTATTTACATTTGACCTGAGTTACTATCCATCAGAAAGAGGGCCATACAATTTTGAAAAAAGACAGGGATATCCGGGCGTAAGCAGCGGATTTACTGTAGAAAATAATCAAATTAAACTCAATGATCCAGAAAGAAGATGGGGAGGTATTATGAGATATTTTCAGAATTCGGATTTTGAAGCAGCCAATTATGAAAGTATAGAATTCTGGATGCTAAATCCTTTTATGGATAGACAAGACGGTAGTGAAGGACATCCGGATGATGAAGAAGGCGAAATTATTTTTAATCTGGGAAGTATTTCTGAAGACATCATCAGAGATAATTTTCTATATTTTGAAAATGCGCTCCCAACTACACAACGTAAGGTGCCTACTACCGGGACTACTTATGGCAGGGCAACGGTAAGTATACCTTTGGTAAATGGTTTTGATCTAAGCGAAGGAAACAGCCAGGACCTGGGTTTTGACGGTTTGAACAATCAGGGTGAACTAACCCAGTTTCAGTCTTGGCTGATAGAAAATAATGTAGCCAATCTTAATGATGTAGCCATGGATCCAGCCAATGACGATTTTTTATTTTTTAATGATAATTCTCTTGAGCAGGAACCCAGCCTACTCAACAGGATGAAAAGATTTAATGGTCCGGAAGGAAACGCACCGCTGAACAACAGCAATACCAATGAATTTATAAGAGGAAATAGATATCCCGATACAGAAGATGTCAATAATAATAAATCACTGGATCAGACAGAGGCTTTTTATGAGTACAAGATAAAAATAAAAAAGATACCTGGGACCAATGAATTGGATACATCCATACTGGGAAATCACTTTAGACAGACGACCATTGTACAACCTCCAAATATGGCACCGGCGGAAAAATGGTACAGATTTCAGGTTCCTATCGCGGCCGGTGTTCCCATCAATGGGATATCAGGTTATAGGGCTATTCAGTTTATGAGAATGTACATGACCAACTTTAAGACGCCCAAGACCTTCAGATTAGCTGATTTTCAATTGCAGAGAAGTCAGTGGAGAAAACAAAAGCCCAACTGTACAACAGATTTTGACCCGAATACAATTGAGTTTAGCATAGACGATGTAGGTGTCGAAGAAAACTCCGGTAAACTACCTTTTAATTACGTGACTCCAAAGGGAGTGGTGAGAACACAAGCATTCAGTACATTTGCAAATTTATTGCAGGACGAAAGATCCATGGTTCTGAAATTTAAGAATCTGCCGGATGATTGTGAGGTCAGTATGACAAAACTGGCCAATGTGAACCTAGCATTGTATAAAAGATTACAAATGTTTGTACATGCTGAAAGAGCTTCTGACGGACCGGAAATTAAAGATAGCACAATTTCCATTGTCGTCAGGATAGGAAAAGATTTTGACAACAGTAACAATACCAGTCTGAAATCAAAAGGAGCCAATAACTTTTATGAATACGAGTTGCCATTGGTTTTGTCTAAAGAAATGGGAGGCTTACCGTCTCAACATACGCAGGAAAATGTATGGCCAAATCAAAACTATATCAATATTCCTCTGGATAGTTTACTCGAACTCAAAAGATATAGGATCAGGAATAATATACCGGTCAGGGATACCATAGAAATGATAATAAATCCATTAAAAGGCGATAAAATAAGAATGGTTGGTAACCCATCATTGGGTGCGGTGAAGGTGTTTCAGGTAGCCATCAGAAACTTAAATAAAGAAAACGTTTTGTACAACGGTGAGATCTGGGTGAATGAAATGAGAGTAACTGGATTTGATGAGTCCGGAGGTATTGCTGCACAGGCTAAACTCCAGATTCAGATGGCAGATCTTGGTGAGCTTAATTTTTCAGGTAACTATAGTAGTATTGGTTTTGGTGCACTAGACAAAAGATTGATGGAAAGAAACAGAGAAGAGACCATCCAATACGATGTTGCAGCAAATATTGATGCAGGTAAAATATTACCCAAAGCATTGAAACTCTCTATACCTCTATATGCACAATATCAAAAAACATATATAACACCACAGTTTGATCCTTTTGATCAGGATCTGGAGGTCAAAGATAAACTTAGTTTGATAGAAGATGCTTCAAAACGCGATTCGATCAGAGAGGTAGCTAGAGAAGAGATCACTATAAAAACATTCAATCTTACCAATATAAAAACACAAGCAGGCGGGACTGGAAAGCCCTGGTCACCTTCCAATCTGGGTTTATCATATGCGTACACGGAGAACACCAAATCAGATCCTATCATCAAACAGGATAAAACGATTCAACGATCATTGGGATTGGATTATGTTTATTCCAGAAAAACTACATATATAGAACCATTGAAATTTATAAAGGTAAAAGCATTAAAATTATTATCTGAATTCAATTTCAGTATTCTGCCAAGCAATTTTTCTTTTACCAGCAGGATGATCAATCAGGATAATTCCAGAACCTTCAGATTGCCGGACACACCAGTTTTTATATTTGATGATAAACGATTCCGATGGGAACGAAACTATGTTTTGGATTGGGATCTCACCAAATCACTTAGATTTAATTTCAGAGCCAACAGTATGTCTATCATTGATCAAATCCGACAAGCAGGCATTGCTGATACACCAGAAGAAAGAGACTGGTTTGACAGAGATGGCAACAATGTAACTTTAAATGTGATCGACGATCCGCTTTATCCTGAAAAATACAGAAACCAGAATTTGCGGAATCTGGGCCGTAGTAAAAACTACAACCATAATGTTTCGCTGAATTACAAACTTCCGTTTAAAAGCATTCCGATACTTGATTGGATAAATGCAGGTGCGGATTATAAGGCTGAGTATGGCTGGGATGGGGGTAGTCTGATCACTATAGATGACATAGGAACACCGTTGGGCAATACCATCCGAAATGGCCAGAATGCAGGATTTAATGTGACTTTTGACTTAAGTAAGTTGTATGGAAAATCAGGCTATCTTAAATCTATCGAAACCGGAAAAGCACCACGGGCATCAAAAAAGAAACCGGAACCAGCAGTTAGAAAAAACATATCAGGGAAAGAGAAAACAGAATCAATGGAAAAAGAAGCTGTTGGTGAAACCGTTGATGCCAAAGATAAAAAGAAAACCGAAAAAGAAGACAAACCCAGAGATCCTTCTTTGGCAGAGCGAGTGATTTTGCGACCACTTATGCTGGTCAGGTCGGTTAAGTTCAATTACAAGGACGATAGGACTACCTTGATACCAGGTTTTATGCCACAGTCCAAATTACTTGGGCAAAACGAAGGATTTTCTGCACCAGGATGGGATTTTATTGCAGGAGTACAGCCAAGAATTTCGGGGGAAAATAACTGGCTGCAAAAAAATCAGGGCTGGTTTAACCCAAGTTATAACTTTAATGATGCGCTCACACAAACGAAGAGACAAACATTTGATGCGAAATTATTGATAGAACCGTTTAAAGATTTCAGTGTAGATGTCACATTCAAAAAAAATTATCAAGAGAGCCACACAGAAGTTTTCAGAAATAAAAAAATGGATGGTGACGATACCTTCCTCCAATTGGCAAAATACGATGTAGGCTCATTTGATGCCTCATTTTTTGCTATGAATACCTTATTTGACAATAGCCTTGGTTTGTATAATCAGTTTAAGGACAATAGAGAGATCATTTCACGGCGATTACCAAACACACAAAATCCGGGAGTGCATCCATCTGATCCTTCATACGCGGGTGGTTATGGTCCTTCTCACAACAGTGTGACCGTTCCGGCATTTATTGCTGCATACACCAGACAATCTGCTTTTGATGTGGCTCTCGATCAGCAAAAGGTCTTTGCCAGCAATACGTATATACCAAAACCAAACTGGCAATTGAATTATAATGGATTGTCGAAACTCAAAATGTTTAAAGATATATTTTCCAATATCACCATCAAACACGGATATATCTCCACCATAAGAGTCAGTAATTTCCAGACATCGCCCAATTATAATACCAATGATCCTTTCATAGAATTGTCGCCCAACAACAACTACTTTTCACGACTGGAAATACCTGCGGTGAGTATTCAGGAGCAGTTTGTACCTATCATCGGTATAAGTGTAAAAACAGTCAAGGATATGAAGCTGGACTTTGAATATAAAATGACCAGGAATCTGGAGCTGGGCATCACGCAATTAAGAGAAAATAAAAGTAAAGAAATAGTCATCGGTGGCGGTTATATAGTCAAAAATGTAAAAATGTTCAGCAAGAAAAAGAAAGCAAAAAAGAAAACCAAAAAAGATGAAGAAGCTGAACCAGATGCAGACCCATCAAGTCCCAAAGCAAAACCTTCCAATAACAGAACATCTGTGGCAAAAGGCAGAGACATCAGGATTAACTTTAGTTACTCACTAAGAGATGATATATCGCAGATATACGACTTATTGACCGGCATAGATGCTCAGGCAGATCGTGGTAGTAAAACGGTGACATTAAACCCTACTGTGGAGTATGATGTCAACAAAAATCTGGCATTGCGGTTTTATTTTGACTATTCGAAAATTACGCCTAGGACATCACTTTCTTTTCCTGTGACGACGATACGGTCAGGAATTACTTTAAGATTTAACATCAATTAGACATAGGTGAACATCTTCATAAAAAAGGGTAGTAAATTTTATAAAATACTACCCTTTTTTATTTTGTAATATATTTTTGTGTAGAAAAGCCAACCTTTTTAGGCCAAAAAACGTCTTATCTAGTACTTACAATAAAATTGTTAAATACTTAAAATAATGAAAAGTTTAAAATTTGTTTATTTTTGGATTCCAATGATGGTTTTTTCATTGTCCTGTGGAAAGGAAGATTGTAACGAAAGTCCTAAAGAAGATTGTATCTGCACGTTACAATACGATCCGGTATGTGGATGCAACCATAAAACTTATGGCAACGCCTGTGAAGCCAATTGTGCAGGAATTACATCATATACAAGCGGAGAGTGCCCAAAATAAATTATTTCTAAGTTAGTGTCCACTCCGAAAATGTCAACCATCTGATAAGCAAATGGTTTTTACCTCTAACCCCAGGCAACCCCCCAGCCCCTAAAGGGGAAAGCAAATATATGTAAACTACTTACTATTAATACATTAGAAATAAATATCTTTTAAGTTTAGTGCTAAAATTACTTTTCAGAGTAGTCTCAAGTTTGAAAAAAGTTCCTTTTGGATAAGTTTTGTTTATCACAAAATTCCAAATCAGAGAAAGCATTAACACCATCATTATTTTTGGGATTCTATCACCTTTAATTGAATGGCTGAAATGCCTGCCAGACTATCTTTTCTGGAGTATTGTTCAAGAATAATGGTATACTTGCCACGAGATTTAAAATATGCAGCAGACGACATTTCTATGGCGAGAGAACAATTATCCCCCGAACAGTCACCTATCCATCCTCCATTTTTATCAGCAAGCTGAAGAGAAACAGGGTTTGTCGTTTTGTTTCCGTCAGGAAATATTGTTGTTGCGTTGATATAAAGATTTTCATACGAAAAAACATCACTGTGGATTAGGATTAATATTAGATCATATGTCTTTGTTTCGTCTGTGACTTCAAAGTCAAATTTTATAACATCATCAAACAGCCAAGGACCGGAAATAGATTCTTTTTGATCAAAAATCACTTTGGGTCCGCAGGAGGACAGGTTAAGCAGAAGAATTGAAAATATAACTAGATGTTTCAAAAGTTGAAAATTTTCAACAAAAGTAATTTTTATTTTTATACCTTCACTATAATACCTTTTCTATCCATCATCCATGCAATGACCCAGATCGACATCACTAAGCTTAAGGCAAACATCAGTGAACCAAAATAATTGCCAAATATCGGCTGATACGCGGAGGTATACAACCAAGCATAAAGTTTTTGTTCTCCAATAGTAATGAGCAACATCGTTTTTACAATCAATCCAGAAAGTGCATAACAGACCAACGGATTTTGACCAAAAGCCCTAAATATAAACGTCCATTTTTTATAATCCAGTACATCAATTATCCATATCATGCCAGCTAGAAATAGCATAGCCAGTCCGCCCGTAAACAAAACATAACTACTGCTCCAAATCGGTTTATTGATTGGGAAACCCAGATATGACCATATAAGCCCGACAGCTAGACAGCCCATTCCATATAAAAGGAGATTTTTTATTTTTTTGGAAATATCCGCCTGAAGCATCATGTTTTTACCACTGATATAACCAAGAAGCACCGTGCCTACGGCCGGAAGTGTACTCAACAGACCTTCAGGGTCAAAGGGGATACCGTATCCTTTATAAATATGTGATTCTCCGAATAATGCCAGGTCAATGGTTCGAACTACATTGCCTTCGAGCGTTAATGCACCTTCTCCGGAAGAAAGTAAAATACCCCAATAGGAGATCAAAATGGCACCAAGTAAAAACCAAAGGTATTTTTTATTGATAAGGCTCACCAAGATTCCCGTTATCATAAATGACAGTCCTATACGTTGTAAAACGCCGAAAAATCTAAGTTCTGTTATGTTTTTTGTGAAAAAGGGAAACCAATTGAGCAGTAGTCCGATGAGAATGATTTTGAAGCCACGGCTGATCGCTTTTTTGATCCACTCTTTGTTGTTTGTACCTTCAAACTTACTAAATGAAATGGCCATAGACACACCCACAATAAACATAAAAAATGGAAAAACGAGATCTGTCGGCGTACAGCCATCCCATTTGGCATGAAGCAGTGGCGCATACACATAGTTCCAACTCCCGGGAGTATTGACTACAATCATAAAAAAGATGGTCATGCCACGGAATACATCAAGAGCTAGCAGGCGTTGGTTCATTTGTATTATTTTAAAGTCATAAAACTAAAGAATATTTTATTTGCTTTGTAAACGGATATAGATTTAATTTGTATTTTTTTTCATCATGACAAACAAAGAAAGGCCTTATGCAAAACGCACATGAAATAGAATTTAAAATATTCGGAGAAGAAATGCAGTTTGTGGAGATAGAACTCGATCAGGGAGAGACAGTTATTGCAGAACCAGGCTCAATGTTGATGATGGATGAAAATATAGATATGCAGACCATATTTGGTGACGGATCAGAGCAGGATAAAGGTTTTATGGGCAAACTCATGGGTGCCGGAAAAAGATTACTAACGGGCGAAAAACTATTTATGACCGCATTTACGCATCAGGGAGTCGGTAAAGCTCAGGTATCATTTGCGTCACCATATCCTGGTAAAATCATACCCATAGATCTCTGCGATTATGGTGGAAAAGTAATTTGTCAGAAGGATGCTTTTTTGTGTGCTGCTCAAGGGACTAGTGTAGGAATAGAGTTTTCAAAAAAACTAGGTCGCGGCTTTTTTGGTGGAGAGGGATTTATCATGCAGAAACTGGAAGGGGATGGATTGGCATTTTTACATGCAGGAGGATACATCATAGAAAAAACACTAAAGGCCGGAGAGCATCTCAGAGTGGATACCGGTTGTCTGGTCGGATTTACGCAGACGGTAGATTATGATATTGTATTTGTTAAGGGCATTAAAAATGTTTTGTTTGGCGGTGAAGGTCTCTTTTTTGCCAGTCTTATCGGTCCGGGTAAGGTGTGGGTACAGTCACTTCCGTTCAACAGGCTGGCAGACCGCATCATGTCAAAAGCCAAAAATTATGGTGGTAAGGAAGAAGGAAGTGTGTTGGGTGGATTAGGTAAAGTGCTGGACGGAGATGGCTGGTAGAGTCAAAATCCTGGAAGAAACCATACTTTACAAAGGCTGGTCCACACTAAAAAGATTTGTCATCGACTACACTAGACAGGACGGTCGAAAAGAACAACAAGTACGGGAGATATACAACAGTGGAGATGGCGCTGCGGTATTGCTGTATAATCCTGCTGAAAAAAAGATCCTGCTCATACGTCAGTTTAGATTGCCGGTGCTCCTGAGTGGCCATCCGACCGGTTTCATCATCGAGTGCTGCGCCGGGATGCTGGACGAGTTACATCCCGAACAAGCCATCATCAAGGAGATAAAAGAAGAAACCGGTTATATGGTCAAGGATGTAACAAAAATATACGAAGCTTTCGCTACGCCCGGCGCGCACATGGAGAAGATACACTTTTATACAGCAAGATATGATGCTTCGATGAAGGTACACAGTGGTGGCGGAGAGCTGTCAGAACAGGAGGATATCGAACTATTGGAGTATGGATATGATGATATTTCCAGATTGTTGAAGTCAGGGGAAATCATAGATGCCAAGACGATTATTTTATTGCAGTGGGCGTGGAGGGAGTTAAAATGAAAGGAGTATGTTATTTTCTTTAATTGCGAAATGAAAACCATTTACTTTCGAACCATGGTGATCGGTTCCTTCATGAGTTATTGGGTCGACTTTTTTTGGGCACTCAGGTACCGGAATCAAATTGGTGGAAATAGCCAAGACAAGATTTCTTTATTAAAATTTGAGCACATCACCTATCAAATGAAAAATCTTCAGGTAGAATTATACTATATTACAAAATATATTTACTTTTGGTGGGTTACTTTTTATAATTTTATGTCATTAATCTTGAATCTAAAATTATCTTTCAGAAATAAAGTTAATCAATAATATTATTTAATTTATTAAAAATTTAGAATTTATGAATACAACAAAAATAATTGAGCACTCTCATATTATAGGAATAAAAAGAGTGTCTGATCAATTCAATAGTGATTCCGGAAAAAAGATAGAAAATCAGTTTTTTACGAAATTTAGTTTTACTGAAAACGTATTAAAATACTGCTTTAATAATAATTTGCCATCAAATGAAACAAAATATTATCACGAGTTTAAGATGGTTATATATCAAAATGGAAATTTCGAAGAAAAAGATTTTGTTTTCTTTATTCCTGAACCCAATAATCGAATTAAAATTGACGATAAAAATCTCACGGCAGAATTTATTATGATAGGTATACTACATTCTGGGTCTGCTACTTGCAACCCATTATTGGAAGTCATTTTTGACAGTAATGGAGTGTTCCACTATATTTCTTCAGATTCAAATTATTTATTACCTATGTTTGGATTTTACGACGGAAATAGTCAAAATTTTTCAAACAGAATCAAACAGCATGACGTATTTGGTTATTTTTATCGTTGCAATAAAGATGATTATACTAAATTTTATAAAGGGGTACAAAGAAATAGAAAATATGAATTTGATTTTAATGATGATGCAAAACTAAGCGGAACTGGTGGTTATTGGTATCATGAGTCCATAATGTCTTATTTTGATAATAAATTTAATTTACTTAATGAATGGAAATAAGTCCTGACCAATAATAAGGATGAATTGATTCATGGACATTTAAAAAATTAAGTTTTGCAGACCTGAGTCTATTCTGGGTGGATACGTTACGTTGTAAGTAAAAGCTTTTTAATATACTTTTAGTACTACTATCATCCAGATTCCAAAGAGAAGACAATACCATTTTAGCGCCATTCTTCAGGAAGGATCTTGCTAGCGAGTAAGTTCCTTCTTGTTCTAGGTTTTTGCCTTTTCCTGATTCGCATGCACTTAATATGACCAAGTCTGCTTCTGACGTCAAACGCTCAATATCAAAGGTAAATAAAGTGTCCAGAACTTCCTGATCATTTGAAGATCTGAATAATAGGTAAGCGTTATTTCTTTTATTTTTTATGGCTATACCATGTGTAGAAATATGGATGGTTTTATATTGTGAAGATAGATACGTATTTTTAAAATTTTCAATAGTACATTTTAATCCGGAATAAAATTCTGAATCTGGATAAAGCTGTCTCACCATTTTAGTTTCGCTGTAAGCCCCTGGAAGTTCCTGTATTTTACCTTTTTGGTGTAAAATTGTTTGCTTATCGGAAAATGAAAAGAGCACTATTTTTTTCGAAATGAAAATATTTTTGTCTGACAATTTTTGATCATTAATCTTGTAAGCCACCGATGGTGTATAAGTAAACAAGTGCCTGTAAATTGCATAACTATTGTTTTGAACCAAAGGATCAATAGTCAAAGCATCAAAACTTAAATGATGTAAAGAAATATCCGGAATGATGGAAAGATCGTAGGTACTTTGCAATTCTTTTGGCACCAACATATTGTACCAGATATTTGCCAGTTGCCAATAATTTTTTTGTAAGATTTTACTACTTTGCATAGTAATTAAACTATCCAGAGAAGGTAAATTTATTTCTGTTTTTGAAAGTGTCGAATTACATTTGGATATAGTAAATGTATAGAGTTCAGTATTTATGATTTCATAACTGATGATGGCCGCATTTGTATCCAGCATATGCTGAACATCATAAATAGAAAAATTTTCTTTATTCACTATTTTATCAAAATAGTCAGGATATTTTGTTTTATATGTATCGTAAATATCTTTGAGATTTTGCTGCCAGATTTGTAAGCTATCTGAATTTAATTTATTTTTAACTATACCTTCTTCTATTTTGCTTTGAAATAATTTTTCCTGCACAAGCAGATTTTTGTCAATTTCATATCGCTTATCAAGTTTTATTTTTTCTCTGTATAAGATGCCTGATTTATTAAATTCAATAAGATTCAGATATTTTTTAAGGTAAATATCATCTTTGGTTTTCGTATATATTTCATAAATTATTTTTACTCCATTTTTAATGAAAAACACGGCAAAGTCATTTAATAGAGTTAACTTTTTACTATCTTCAATGGTATTTAGCGAGGCATCTATATAACGTAAACTTAACTCGATAAATTTATATGCCCAATTCAGATCTTCAATATCATTGGTTTTTGAGTATTTAGCCCAGAATATTTCAGAAATATCATTACATATGATGTAGTTGTTATTTAACATCATCAGAGAGTCAGTCATCAAGGTATATGCATACTCAGGGCTTGGTTCACTCTTTAAAAAAATTCCTGATTGCACAAAATTTAATTGTATGGCTTTATTATATTCGGATGTATGCATATAAGCTTCTCCTAAATTTCCGCAGATACTTTGAAGAATGGTTATTTCCGGTTTTTTTCTTTTTAAATAATGTTCTTTGGCTTTTTCAAGATAAATAACAGCGTCATCCCACCTTTGATCCATTAAAGCAAACTGCCCCAGATTTTTATTTAGGTTGATTACATCTCCATACTTTTCTGTAGACTTTTTATATAAGTCAAGATAGAATTGGTAATTTTCTTTTTGATTGTTTACATAATTGTAATGAGACAGATATTTTAGTGCTTCCTGATCAATATAAACATAAGGAGAAGACGTTGTAATTTCATGCGACCTGATATACTGTTGCAAGCTGTATGGAATGGTGTCACTCATTCTACTATAACCGGAAGCAAGATATGCCAGTGCTGAGATCATAGTATCTAAGGGTATTTCTTTTATACAGGACAAAGCCAGTTCACCCAACGAACGCGAAAGTAGGTATTCTCTGCAATTAATGGCAGTTTGTATTGCTTCTTTACAAGCAAACACCGCCATTCCTTTTCCGGGTTTTGATTGTTTCAGTTGATTAATAGCAGCTTTAAAATATTCAAGTGCAGTTTCATTTTCAAACAAATAATACTTGCTGTTTAAGGCAAGGGAGAGAGAAGTCAATCCTGCAAGATAATTACTTTTATTTACCATTTTTAAACGCAGGATTAATGAAGTATCTTCTATTTTTTCTTCCTGAAAAACACTGTCAATCTGTCTTAGCAGGATATTGAAACCAGACAAGGAATTAGAAAATTGTATTGTGGCATTTGGTTTGGAATCTGAATATAACGCATTGATATTTTCCACCAGTCTGATCTGAAAAACGGCATAATTGTAGATACTGTCGTTTTTTGTTTTATTCAGCAAATCATAATAAGCTTTTACAGATTTATTTCTGTCAAAATAAAAAAGAGAGTCCGCATGTGTCAATCGTTTTCCTTCTTGATTGGATTGTATTTTATAAGGGTATCCTGTATGTTGTAATTTTGAAATTGAATTTTGATCATTTGTACACGAATTGAATAAAACCAAGCAGAGGAAAACCAGATA
>Ga0105047_10001825_pt1 | contig 38310 bp, 51 predicted proteins | sample MAT04_FD_78384 | JGI IMG/M metagenome (GOLD analysis project Ga0105047, IMG submission 78384) | Freshwater microbial communities from Lake Fryxell liftoff mats and glacier meltwater in Antarctica - MAT-04 (megahit assembly) | ecosystem: Environmental > Aquatic > Freshwater > Ice > Liftoff...
CGCCACGGCCGCTCAGGCCAGGCCCCGCAATCCGCTCGCCACGGCCGCTCGGGCCAGGCCCCGCAATCCGCTCGCCACGGCCGCTCGGGCCAGGCCCCGCAATCCGCTCGCCACGGCCGCTCAGGCCAGGCCGCGCTCCAAGGGCCGCTACCGCCGAGTCGTGGCCCCAGATCCACAGGCGGCCCTATCCGCGCTGTCTCTCGTCGCCTGTCGACAGACCTACGACGTCTGACAAGATGCTGCCGACGGCTCGTGGACCTACCTGGCCGTCGCCGCGAGGAGCGTCACCATGGCCAAGAGCCAGGACAAGAAGAAGGAAACCAAGAAGCCCAAGAAGGACAAGGTACCGAAGCCGAAATAGCCCCGCCCACGCACCGCCGTCGCTCCTCAAAGAATTCCCGGAGCCGTGGGCACCGCGTGGTTCACGCCGCTCGGCGTATGCCGACCGGTTCACGCCGAGCGGTCTTACCGTTTCCCCGGCTGCCGGACATCAAGGCGGAATCGGCCAAATGCGCGCCTTTGCCCCAAACGGGGGGTACTTCCGCCCAGAACGGGTACATTGCCAACAGCTGTTGTTTCGTGGCTCATCCGTCAGGCCCGACACATGCTCTGGACGGATCCGGCGCTCTCCACGAGGCGACACGACGCGACAGGAGGCGACAGGAGGCGACATGGCTGAACGAATGAAACGTAGCGATCTGCGCGCCCTGCTCGTCGATGCTGGCAAAGCCCTGCTTCTCCGTGAAGGCCTCGTATGCGGGCTCGACCGAGTCACCTTTCCCCGTGTGTTCGACATCGTGGAATCGCAAACCGGGCGGCGGATCACTCGAGCATCGGTCTACGACCGCATCTGGCGGAGCCAGGCGGAGTTCCAGTGGGAGGTGCTCGCGGAGCTGCTGCAGGACCGCGGTGGCGTGGCCGACGCCACACGAGAGATTGTCGCCGATGTGCTTGCCAACGCCGACCGCACGAGTGAGACGGGTCGGTGGGATTGTCTGAGCGAGCTGTGCCTCATCGCCGTAGAACGGCATGTCCACGAGCTCTCCGAAATGCAAGTACAGCGCATCGCCCTCGCGGCGATCGGCGCCGTGGCGTCCAGCCCGGCCGACCCCACCACAGAACCGTTCGTTGTTCGCGTACAAGACACGCTTCACCGCTACTTGCTACGCGAAACCGACTCGTTCCTCGATCTATACCTCACGATCGGCTCCTTTCTCGGATTTCGGCTTCGAGACCCGCTCGAACTGCGCCATTTGGTGCTCGCAATAGGGGCACTCGCCGAGGGCACCGCGCTTCGTATGACGTTCTTCCCGGAGTACGGCGCGGCCATCGCCGTGCCCGCGTCCGATGATGCGCAGCTCGCCGGCCGTTGGACGCTCGCCAGCGTGGGGGTCATCGCGTTGGCCCGTCATATGCTCGAGATCGACCCCGACTGGTACCCGGAGCGTGAGGTCCACCTTCCCCAGAATGGACCCCCGTCGTCAACCTGATGTACCGGGGCCGGGAGGGCCCGCCGGAGCCCTGCCTCCGGATAATCTGCGGTCGAGGGCGCCGGCGCTGCCGTGGGACTGGCGCGGCCTGAACGCCCGGCCGAACTACAGGGGAAGACGTCCGGCGGCCCTTCTTGGTGAATGCGATTGCCCGCATCCTTCGAATCTCGTGCGTCGCCTTCAATGAGATGTACAATTGCGATCGCCCATCGCAGTATACGTATCTTGCCGAGATGTGCAAGGAAATTCTGGGATTGTTCTGCGAGGAACGGTCGCATCGCCTCACGGACTCCTTCGGTCGGCGCGCCAGAGCGAAACCGTCCTTGGCTCACTCTGTTCGCCTCGCTTGACGCTGTCCCCCAAGCACACGAGCCCTGAATCTGCACTTCTCCCTACCGGGAGTTTCCGTGGTTCACTTAGATCGATCGTCAGCCAGGAGGCCGCCATGCAGGGACAACCCGAGATCATCGAAGTGCTCAACGAAATTCTTACCGCCGAGCTCACCGCTATCAATCAGTACTTCATCCACGCCAAGATGTGTGAGAACTGGGGCTTCGACCGCCTGGCATCGAAAATTCGCGACGAGTCGATCGACGAGATGAAGGACGCCGACAAGGTGATGGACCGCATCCTGTTCCTTGAAGGTGTACCCAACATGGCCCGGTACAACCCGATCCGTGTGGGAGAAACCGTGGCCGAACAGTTCGCTCTCGACCTCGAGCTCGAGTACGCCGCCGTGGAGCGATACAACCGAGCGGTGACGGTAGCTCACGAAGCCAACGACCATGGCACCAAGGAGCTCCTCGAGGACCTCCTGGTGGGCGAGGAGCACCATGCCGACTGGCTCGAGCGTCAGCTTGAACTCATCGAGCAGGTTGGCCTCCAGAACTACCTCGCGCAGCAGATCCACAGCTGAACGGGCCTTTCCGACGGCTGGCCCGTGCAAGGTCTGCCGCGTAGGACGAGTCCGCTCCGCGGACCTGTGGCAGAAGGGCTGACCGGAGCCGCCACACCGACCCCCTCGGTGGTGCGCTAACCGGGCCAGCCGTGCCCTGCCGGCACCAACCTGCCGGTCGCCGGGGAGATTCCGGTCAATCGCTCCTGCGTCGACCAAGACCGCTGACGGCCCCGGGAATCGACCCAGCCGAACGGACCGCGCCCCTCTGCCCGGGCCTGGCCGGGTTTGGGATCTCCGCTCGAACGGCCTACTGATTTGCCGGCACCAACGGGGGGCGTGTCGTTGGCGAGTGGCCCCGAGTGGTCAGCGCTTGGAGTACTGCGGTGCCTTGCGGGCCTTCTTGAGGCCGTACTTCTTCGATTCCTTCTCACGAGCGTCGCGGGTGAGGAAGCCGGCTCGTTTGATGTCGGGTCGAAGGTCGGGGTCGAGGGCGATGAGACCGCGGGCGATACCAAGGCGTAGGGCACCGGCCTGACCGGTGAAACCACCGCCGTGCAGCGTGGCGTCGATGTCGTACAACTCGGTGCGCTCGGTGATGCGGAGCGGCTCGGTGATGATCATCTGCTGGGTCTCGGAGGGGAAGTATTCACCCAGCTCCCGTTTGTTGACGAGGATCTTCCCGGTGCCCGGGCGGAAACGCACGCGGGCGACCGCGGCCTTGCGTCGACCGGTGGACTGGTTGATGGGCTTGGTCATCGAAACGTGGCTTTCCTGGGTAGGGCCGCTCAGCGGGCCTTGGCGTGATCGACGGTCAGCACCTGGGGCTGCTGTGCCGTGTGCGGGTGGTGAGGACCGGCGTAGACCTTCAGCTTGCTGATCTGCGCCCGACCGAGGCGGGTCTTGGGAAGCATGCCTCGAATCGTGCGGCGGACCGCCTCTTCGGGCTTGCTGTCCAGAAGCTGGGCGTAGGTGCGGGACGTGATACCGCCCGGGTAGCCGGAGTGGTTGTACACCATCTTGCGGTCGGCCTTGCCCGAGGTGAGGACCACCTTGTCGGCGTTGATGATGATCACGTGGTCGCCCGTGTCCATGTGGGGGGCGAAGGTCGGCTTGTGCTTGCCGCGCAGTAGCCGTGCCACTTCGGTTGCGAGGCGCCCGAGAACCAGGCCCTCGGCGTCGACCACGAACCAGTCGTGGGTGATCTCGGATGCTTTGGGAGAATAGGTGCGCACGCGCAAGGCCTCGTTGTGAGAATCGGTGGAGCGGGCTTCGGGAGGTGGAGCGAACGATCCTCCACAGAAGCGACCCGAGATGGTATGGGCGATCAGCGCCTGGGGGCAATTCGACGGGTCAAACGGCCGGATTGGGCGACCGGTGGTCTCGATTTCTGTCTCTGGGGTTCGGGCAGTCGGACGAGCGATCAACAGGAAACGGGTCGTCTTCGCTGTACCCAACCGACCACAGACAAAGCCCCTGCGGCGGCGCAACCCGGCCGGCAGCGGACCGGTCTCCTGATCGCAAGATCCCCGCCATGTCGCCTGCTCGGAGGTGGCCCCGACCCACGTCGACCAGCGTGCCGACGACAGACCGCACCATCTGGTGACAGAACGCGTTGGCCTCGATCCAAAAGTGCAGCACGCCGTCGCCCCCCTCCTCCCAACGAGCCTCACGGACGTTCCGGCGCATCGACGGCGGGCGGTCGGGATCGGCGTCTTTGATCTTTCGACAGAACGACGAGAAATCGTGTTCTCCGACGAGCGGATCGCAGCCGAGTCGCAAGGCGGCGAGATTCAAGGGCTCGGGGACCCACCACGAGGTCGCGTCGAGAAACGGATCGGGAATGCGCTGGTTCCACACGGTATACCGGTACCGGCGAGCGCGAGCCGAGTAACGGGCATCGAATCCGGTGGGACGGATCCTGACCGAGCGCACCACCACCTCCGGACCGAGCAATCGATTCACCCGATGCCGCAACCATCCAGGATCGGCCTCAACCCGGGGACAGTCGTTTGGCAGCGAGAACGTGACCACCTGGCCTCGGGCGTGCACGCCGGCGTCGGTGCGCCCGGCGACACTCACACCGATGGGCTGGCGCAGCAAGAGCTCGAGCACGCGCTGCAGCTCGCCGGTGATGGTCCGTGCTCCCGGATCCGCCGCCATCCCATGAAACCGGGAGCCGTCGTAGGCCAGCACGAGTTGCACGACCTTGGGCGATTCGGGTTCCACCGCAAGCATGGTCACCACCTTGATCCTACGGTCGAGCCCATCATTGGACGGAACGCTCGTAGGCACCGATCAGCCCACGCAGCGACTTCGGCACTGCCGTGCGCATCGTGCGCCTCGCGAATTTCCCGACCGGGTGCCCGGTATCCCCGAGTCGCCATCGCTAATCTCTCACCAAGACGACACCGTGTCGTGGTGATCCAGAACGCTCATCGGCTCCGAACAACCACGACGCAATCCCGTCCCTGGCTCGTCGGCCTCGCCCCGAGTCGTAACCGCACCCCTTTCGCAGGCCTGCTGCGAATCACCGCCCTAAAGGGAGACCCATCAAGTGAATCACGACGACGACATCGCGTTCGACGACCTCCACCCCCTCACCCAGCAGATCCTCAGCCGCCGAGGGTTCCTGGGAACCGCGGGTAAGGCCGCTGTCGGGGTCAGCTTCCTCGGCATCGGTATGAACGTGATCGGCTGCTCGAAGGAGGAGACCACCACGACGGGCGGCTCCACCACCACCGCGAAAGCTGCTGCTGGCAGCACCACCACGGCGAAAGCGACGCCCGCCACGAAGCCCACTGGCACAACCACCGGTTCAACCCCAGGCTCAGGTGCCACCAAGACCCTCTACGAAGATCTCGGCGGGAACGCCGCCATCACCCTTGTGGTCGGTGCGTTCCTGAAGAACGTTCTGGCCGACGACGTCATCAAGGATCGTTTTGCCAAGACCGACGGCGCCGACCTCTCCAAGAAGTTGATCGATCAGATCGGCCAAGCTACCGGTGGTCCGGAAAAGTACACCGGACTCGATATGAAGACTGCGCATAAGGGCATGAACATCACCGTGGTCGAGTTCAACGCCCTCGTGGGCGACCTCGGCAAGGCACTCGACGAATACAAGGTCCCGAAAGACACGCAGGGCAAGCTCGTGACTGCGCTCGGCGGCATGCAGCCCGACATCGTCGGACAGTAACGATCCTCCGGATTCCTTCGTCGATGGCCGGCACCACGTGCCGGCCATCGACGCGTCCCGGCCAGTGGGGTGGACCCCGTGGAGCGTCGAACCGTCACGATCGACGCGGGTAGGGTGCAGCGTATGGTCGACCCGAAGTCCTTCCAGCTCTCAGCCGAACTCCATGCGTATCTCGTCGGCCACTCCACGCCGATCTCGGCCACGCAGGCCTGGTTGATCGATCGCACCAGCGAGTTGGGTCCCATCGCGATGATGCAGATCGCGCCAGAGCAGGGCCGGTTTCTCACCATCGTCACCGCACTCCTCGGGGCCACGAACGCCGTAGAAGTCGGCACGTTCACGGGTTACTCGTCACTGTGCATCGCCGAAGGGCTGGCTGACGGGGGCCGACTGCTCTGCTGCGACGTAAGTGAGGAATGGACAGCGGTGGCACACGAAGCGTGGGCCATGGCCGGGCTCGGCGGCCGCATCGATCTCCGGATCGCCCCCGCAGCCAACACGTTGGCATCGCTTCCCCCGGATCCCACGATCGACCTCGCCTTCATCGATGCGGACAAACCCGGCTACATCTCCTACTGGGACCTGCTCGTCCCGCGCCTGCGCCCCAACGGGCTGCTCCTCGTCGACAACGTGCTCTGGGGCGGTGCCGTGGTGGATTCGTCGGCGACCGACGAGTACACCGAAGCCATTCGGGCCTTCAACGATCACGCCCTGGCCGACGAGCGCATGGAGCAAGTGATGCTCCCCATCGCCGACGGCCTCCTCCTCGCCCGCAAACGCTAACCCCAATCCCCAATCATTCTGGTTCCACCCCGAAGCCGTCCCCACCCAACCCCGAGGACCGAAAATGGAAGGGGGTGTGGGGAGGGGGCTCCGCCGTCCCTCCCCACCGTGGTGGGAGCCGCTAGCAGCGAGCACCACCGAAGGCGGCCAACCAGAAAGCTCGCCCGAGGCCAGCTACACCAGTTCGATGCGCGCCATGGGAGCGTTGTCGCCGTGGCGCGGGCCGAGCTTCAGGATGCGGGTGTAGCCACCTGGGCGTTCGGTGTAGCGCGGCCCGATCTCGTCGAACAACTTGGAGGTCATCTCCTTGTCGCGCATGAACGCGACGACCTGGCGGTGATTGTGAAGTCCGCCCTTCTTGGCCTTGGTGATGAGCTTTTCGGCGATGGGCCGAAGCGCCTTCGCCTTTGCTTCGGTGGTGACGATGCCCTCTGCGGCAAACAGGGAGGCGCAGAGGTTGGCCATCATCGACTTCTGGTGAGAGGCGCTACCACCGAAGCGGCGGCCCTTCTTGGGAGTTCCGGGCATGGTCTGATTCCTGGCTTCAGTCGCGGGTGCGCAGCTTCAGGCCGCGCTCATCGAGCTTCACGATCACTTCGTCGAGCGACTTCTGCCCGAAGTTGGTGATGGCGAGGAGGTCGTCTTCGGTCTTCTGCAGCAGTTCGCCGATGGTGTTCACCTGGGCGCGCTTGAGGCAGTTGCGTGGTCGTTCCGAAAGGTCGAGTGATTCGATCGGGAGTTCGAGGTCGGGGGACCCAGCCGTGGTGGTGCCGACGTCGCCGAGTTCGAGACCCTGCGGCTCATCGCTCATCTCGGCGACGAGTTGCACGAGAGCCTGGAGGGTGGCTCCGGCCGACGCCAACGCCTCGCGCGGGGAGATCGATCCGTCGGTCTCGATGTCGAGCAGGAGTCGGTCGAACTCGGTGTCTTGCTCCACACGGGTGGGCTCCACCTGGAACGTCACTCGGCGGACCGGCGAGAAGATCGAGTCGACGGGGATGACGCCAATGGTGGCGGATGTCTTGTTCCGGTCCGCCGACACATAGCCACGACCCTTCGCCACCGTGATATCGACGGCAAGGCGACCCTTGGCGTTGAGCGTGGCGACATGACGGTCGTCGTTGAGGATCTCCACGTCGGAGGTGAGGGAGATGTCGGCCGCGGTGACGTCTTTCGGGCCACGCATGTCGAGGCGCAACGTGACGGCCTCGTCGGCGTGTACCAGCATCACGAGATCCTTGAGGTTCAAGATCACATCGGTGACGTCTTCGGTGACGCCCACGATGGTGTCGAACTCGTGGAGGGCATCGTCGAACCGGACCTGCGTGACGGCGGCTCCGGGGATGGACGACAACAGTGTGCGGCGAAGGGAGTTGCCGATGGTGTAGCCGAAACCCGGCTCAAGCGGGCTGACGGCAAACAGCTGCCGATTGTTCTCTTCTTCGTTGACCGCTTCGACGGTAGGGCGCTGAATGACCAGCATGGGTGTGTACCTCGGTTTTGGCGAGACTGCGGGATGGCAGGGTGGCGCGGAAGGCGCGGGGAGTGGGGCGCAGAGAGTGGGGGGAAGGGAGGGGCTTGAGCATGCTTTGCCTCGGCCGAACCGGCCGGGGCAAATGCACTACTTCGAGTAGAGCTCCACGATCAGCTGTTCCTTGACCGGGATATCGATCTGATCTCGGGTGGGGAGTTCGCGGATGGTGATGGCGAGGCCTTCTTCACCGGTCTCGAGCCAGCCCGGTGCGGAGCGGTCGAGCACATCGCGATTCCACTGCACCACGATCATCTGCTTGGCCTTGTCGCGAAGGGTGATGACGTCGCCCTTGCGCACTCGGTAGCTGGGAATATCGACCCGCTTGCCGTTGACGCTCACGTGGCCGTGGCCGACGAACTGCCGGGCTTGCGGGCGCGTGGCGGCCCATCCGGCGCGGTACACGATGTTGTCGAGGCGCAGTTCGAGATATCGAAGCATGTTCTCGCCGGTGACGCCCGGGCGGCGGGCGGCTTCCTCATAGAGGCGACGGAACTGCTTCTCCGAGAGGCCGTAGGTGAAGCGAGCCTTCTGCTTCTCCTGCATCTGCACGAGGTATTCCGAGACGTTGCCACGCCGACGTGTGCGACCGTGCTCGCCTGGCGGGTAGGGGCGGCGCTCAAGCGCCTTCTCCTCGCCTTTGGTGCCGAACACGTTGGTGCCGAGGCGGCGCGAGACTCGCGCTTTGGGTCCGGTGTATCGAGCCATCTTCAGACCCTCCGACGCTTGGGGGGCCGGCAACCGTTGTGCGGAACCGGAGTGACGTCCTTGATGCCCGTGACCTCGATGCCCACGTTCTGGATCGAGCGGATGGCGGTCTCACGACCGGATCCCGGGCCCTTCACCACGACATCGACCTTTCGGATGCCATGTTCCATCGCCCGCTTGGCGGCTTGCTCGGCCGCGAGTTGCGCGGCGAACGGCGTGGACTTCCGGGAGCCTTTGAAGCCCACGTTGCCCGACGACGCCCATGAGAGCGTGTTGCCCTGCTGGTCGGTGATGGTGACGATCGTGTTGTTGAACGAGCTCTTGATGTGAGCAACGCCGTACGACACGTTCTTCTTTTCCTTTTTGCGGGGGCGACGGGCCCCACTGGATGGTTTTGCCATGGGTTCCTCCTCCCTACTTCCGTCCGGCCTTCTTCTTACCGGCCACAGTCTTCTTCGGTCCCTTACGGGTACGTGCGTTGGTCTGGGTGCGCTGGCCGCGGACCGGAAGGCCCTTGCGGTGGCGGACCCCTTGGAGGCAGCCGATCTCGATCTTGCGCTTGATGTCCTGTGACACCTCGCGGCGAAGGTCGCCCTCGACTTTCACGTTGGTGTCGATGTAGGTACGGATTCGACCCACTTCTTCATCAGTGAGGTTGTGCACCCGGGTGTTGCGATCGATGCCGACTTCCTCGCAGATTTGCTCGGAGGTGCGACGGCCGATGCCGTAGATGTAGGTGAGCGAAATCTCCAGGCGCTTTTCGCGTGGGATGTCGACTCCTGCGATTCGAGCCATGCGATCAGCCCTGCCGCTGCTTGTGACGGGGGTTGTCGCAGATGACCATGACGCGACCGTGCCGGCGGATCACCTTGCACTTGTCACAGATCTTCTTGACGCTGGGACGTACTTTCATATCTCCCTCGGGGTTGGTACCCGCGTGATGCGGGCGGGAACGCCGGAACGAATTGCTATCCGACGGGTCGGGCCTCCTGAACGGGCCCGACTGCTCCGTTTACTTGTAGCGGTAGGTGATGCGTCCGCGGCTCAGGTCGTAGGGCGTGAGCTCCACCTGCACCTTGTCGCCAGGAAGGATCCGGATGTAGTGCATACGCATCTTTCCGGAAATATGGGCGAGCACCTTGTGTCCGTTCTCCAGTTCCACGCGGAACATGGCGTTCGGTAGGGGCTCGATCACCGTGCCTTCCAGCACGATGGCGTCTTCCTTGGGCTTGGGCAGTGTGGTCCTCCTGCTCGAATCTGAACCGATGACACCCACCGCTGCGACGCACAGTCGTGCACGACGCAGGGTGCCAAAGGCAACGGGAGAGCGTACCGGCGGCGCTATGCTCCGCCAAAATCGGCGGGCGATACGTCGCTCGCTGTGAGCACCTCGGGCCCGTCCGAAGTGATGGCCACCGTGTGTTCCCAGTGTGCCGACATGGAGCGGTCGCGCGTCACCACCGTCCAGCCATCGGCCAGCACCTTCGTTGAGGGTCGCCCCACCACCACCATGGGCTCGATGGCAAAGGTATCGCCTACCTTGATCTTCCGACCTTTGCCGGGCTCTCCCTCGTTGGGCACATCGGGCTTCTCGTGGAGCGCCTGGCCGATGCCATGGCCGACGTAGTCCTGCAGCACCGCAAAACCGGCGGCCTCCACCACCGTCTGTACGGCGTGGCCGACGTCGCCGAGCCGACGACCCTCGTGCATCTCTGCGATGCCGGCCCACAGTGATCGCCGCGTGGTCTCGCTCAGACGGCGTAGGTCTTTGTGGGCCTTCCCAACAGACGCCGTGTACGCGGCGTCGGCGTGCCACCCGTCCACGATGGCGCCGCAGTCGATGCTGACGAGGTCGCCCTCGTCGAGCGGCCGCTCGTTCGGGATGCCGTGGATCACCACGTGATTGGTCGAGGCACACACCACGGCCGGGAAGCCGTGATAGCCCAGGAAGTTCGACCGGGCGCCCCGTTGCTCGATCACGTCCCGGGCAATGCGATCGAGCGCCGCCGTGGTGACGCCAGGAACGATGGCGGCGGCGGTGCGTTCGTGGATCTCGGCCACCACTCGACCGGCAGCGCGCATGCAGGCGAGTTGCGCCGCCGTACGGGGCGGACGCGCTGCGGCCTGTCGTCCCGTCATCGAGCCCCAACCATCATCTTCGGACACTCATCGGCAGGTCAGCTGACGCCGACACGAGAGTCGATGGCCTTGACCAGCCGGTCGAACACATCGTCTGGCTCGCCGATACCGTCGACCGTGACCACCAGCCCCTGCCGGTCGAGGTACGCCAACGCCAGGAGGGTGCGGGTCTCGTAGGTGTTCAGACGGGCAGTGATCGCCTCGGGATGGTCGTCGGCCCGACCTCGACCGTGCATGCGTTCGACCACGATGTCGTGGGGCACCTCGAGGTTTACCGCCACGTCGATCGTGGTGAGCCCGAGTAGCGCCTCTGCCTGGGCCATCGTGCGGGGGAAACCGTCGAGAATGAACCCACCTTCCTGGACGTCGGCGTGCGCGAGTCGATCCTGAATGACGTCGAGCATGAGCTCGTCGGACACGAGCTGGCCGGCGTCGACGATCACCTGCACACGCTTCCCCACCACAGAGCCTTCCGCGGCGGCGTCTCGGAGCATCTCCCCCGTGGAGATGTGGGGGGCGCGGTAGTGCGCGCACAACCGTTCCGCCTGTGTTCCTTTGCCTGCACCCTGTCGCCCGAAGAGCACCAGTCGCACTGCCACGATCGCTCCCTCTGCCTGTCCGTATGCTTGCCCTGTATCAGCCGATTGGCCTACTTCAGGAACCCTTCGTAGTTGCGCATCATCAACTGGCTGTCGATCTGTTTCATCGTCTCGAGGGCTACCCCCACGGCGATGAGGATGGAGATGCCGGAGAAGGTGGTGTTGGCACCAGGAAGGAAACGAGCCATGAGCAGCGAAGGAATCAGGGCGATGATGGCGATGAACACCGCTCCCGGGAGAGTAATTCGCGACAGGACCTTGGCGAGGTAACGCTCCGTGGCCGGACCGGGGCGGATTCCGGGGATGAAGCCACCTTGTTTGCGGATCTGGTCGGCTTGTTTCACCGGATCGAACATGATCGCGGTGTAGAAGTAGGCGAAGGCCAGAATGAGGATGCCGAAGATGATGATGTGGATCGGGTCGCTCGGCGCCACCACGTGGTCGGTGACGAACTCCTGCACGGTCTTGCCCCAACTGCCTTCCCCGCTCGGCAGCACAAAGGAGAGCAGCTGCGGGAGGTAGAGCACCGAGCTGGCAAAGATGATCGGGATCACGCCGGACTGGTTGACCTTGAGGGGGATGTAGGTGTTCTGGCCTCCGATGGTGCGGCTACCAACCTGCCGCTTGGCGAACTGCACGGGAATCCGGCGTTGGCCCTGCTCCACGAAAACGATGGCGTAGAGGATCACCAGGAAGCCGGCGAGGAAGAGCGCGAGTGCCACGAAACCGCCGTCGCTCTTGGCGATGGCGGTGAGCTCGCTCGGAAGACCGCTCACCACGGAACCGAAGATGAGCAGCGACATCCCGTTGCCGATCCCCTTCTGGGTGACGAGTTCGCCGAGCCACATCAACAGCGCCGTACCCGTGGTGAGGGTGAGCACGAACAGCAGCACTGTGCCCACGCCCCAGTTGATGAAGATGTCTCGCTGAAGAGGGTTGCTCACCTGGCCGAAGCCACCACCACCTTGGTGGAACACCACCGCCATACCTGTGCCCTGCATGGCGGCGATGGCGATGGTGAGGTAGCGCGTCCACTGCGTGATCTTGCGTTGACCCACCGCTCCTTGGTTCTGCCACTGCTCGAGTTTCGGGATCACCACACCCAGAATCTGAATGATGATCGACGCCGTGATGTACGGCATGATCCCGAGCGCGAAGAGGGAAAGCCGGCTGAGGGCACCACCCGAGAACAGCTGGAGGAAGGCGAGCACACCGCCACTCTCCGTGCTCTTCTGGAGCTCTTGCAGCGCTTCGACGTCGACACCGGGTGCGGGAATGAACGACCCGAAGCGGTAGACGGCGATTATCGCCAGGGTGAAGAGCACCTTGTTGCGGAGCTCGGGAACTTTGAGGACGTTCTTAAGATTGGCGATCACCGACGGGAGCTTTCGCAGAGGGGGCGCGGGATCGCACGACGCTAGACGACGCACCACCCTCCCGCCACACGCGCCCCTGCTCCACCCGAAATCCGCCCGCCGAGGGACCGTTGACGGGGCCGAGATCTTCTGACAGTGTTCGTGTCAGTACCCACCATTGGGAGGTGGGCGATGGGGCGAAACATCCTCTTCATCACCACCGATCAACAGCGGTTCGATTCGCTCGGTTGCAACGGCAACACGGTGGCGCGAACGCCAGCCAGCGACGCGCTGGCGGCCGGCGGCGCGAACTACCAGCGGGCGTACAACCAGAACACCGTGTGCATGCCCGCTCGACCCGCGATGCCCACGGCGCAGTACGTCCGCACCCACGGCGTGGTCGCCAACGCCATCCTGCTTCCGGTGGACGCGGCGCCGAGCGTGGCGGCCCACGTGCGCTGACACGCCGCGCACAAGACCGCGCGCCTCGGCAAGGCCCGCCGCGAGTCCGGATGGGATCCGAGCTTCACGGGGGACGAGATCCGGCGGCCACGATACGGCGAGCCTGAGGTTGGCGCGGCTTCGACACCGCGATCAACGTGATGCACACGGCCATCTATCCGGGAGGCCCGCCGGCGATGCGCTGCGGCTACTGGAGGGAGGAGCACCGGCCCGCACACCGGTTCGCGTACAGCAAAGGAACGAAAGAGGCTCTGGGAATTGTTCGGCTCAGTATTGTCAGGGGGTTTCGGGGGGTCCCATCGGTTGCGCCAGTCGATGAGTTTGGCGGTGAGGAGAACGACGATGGCTAGGCCAAAAGGCTTTCGCGGTGTTGGATCTTTCGGTCGGTGTTGCGGCGTAGTTGCCCGAAGTTGGTGAGCCACGAGTTGGTGCGTTCAACGGGCCAGCGAAGGCCAAGGGAGTGGCCTGCGGCGTTGGCGGGCCTGGGCGCGGTTTCGGATTCGCCGCGTTTGCGGCGTTTGGCAATGACGGCGCCGGTGATCCCGTAGTCGGTGATCGTGTCGCGAACTCCGGCGCTGTCGTAGCCCTTGTCAAGGTGCAAGCCATGCTCTGCGACGTGGCGGAGGGTTGGTTCGAACAGGCGGATGTCGTGACGGTTGGCGCTGTCGAGAACCCAGCCGATCGGGACGCCGTACTTCTCGGTGAGAATCGACCACTTGTGACCGGAACCTCCCCGACCTGTTGGGTTTGGGCCGGTTCCTTCACCGCCGCATGGTGTTTTGTGTTGGGACCCGTCGACGGCAAGTTCGCTGAGGTCAAGGACGATGATCCGGTCGGATGCGGCGAGTGCTTCGCCTTCGAGTCGTTGGAAGATCCCGGCGGCGATCCATTCGATTCGACGTGATCTGACCGTGGTGTCTGACACATGACCGCCGGCGACGCGGCAGGCGTCAACCCAGGACATTCCCGATCCGAGCCGGAGCATGATCACGCCGAAGCAGAGCCGGTCGGCGGTGCGGGGCCGGTGGCCGCCATAGCGGTGGGTGTTGACCCGGATGGGGATCAGAACCCTGAACGCGTGCCAGATCGCTTGCTGAACTTCGGTGTCGTAGGCGCGCGTACTTGTTGCCTCCACTGGTTGTTGGTTTGTGTGCGCCAACATAAAAATTGGTTCAGAGGGGGGTGTACAAGTGTCTGTGTAAGGGGGCGGGATCCGGGGTTGTACAAGTGTCTGTGTAAGGGGGATCCGCCAGAAAACATCTTCTGACCTGCGGGAACGTGTTCCGGAACCATTCGCGCGGCCTCCTCTTAGCCAATATCGAAGGCGGGCGGGGAAGCTTCACGCCAGGATCGCGCACTCACGACCAGATCCGTGAGATCTACGCCAAGACCCATGTGATGAACGAGCACATCGACGACGCCGTCGCCCGAGTGCTGGCCCACCTCCATACCAAGGGTTGGCTGGCGCACACCGACATCATCTTCACCAGCGACCACGGTGAGCTCCAGCGCGACTTCGGCAACATCGTCAACGGCCGTTTCACCGCGAGGCGCTCATGCGAGTGCCGTTCATCCGGAAGCCGACCGCGTCCGCCTGTGTCACTCCGCCACCGTGACCGACCTCGTCGGTCAGGTGCATCTCCCTCCCGCGTTCTGCGCCATCGCCCGACTCGACGTTCCCGACTGAATGCGAGGGAAGCTATTTCCCGTAGCCGACGGTGCCGGGACGCACGAGCAGTTGATCTGCGAGTGGGACAGCCATATGCCGAACTACGGCATGCACTTGCGGTCGATCAAACGGGACGACTGGCTCGCCACAGCCTACGAACCGTCCACGGGGGGCCGGCCCAACGGTCTCGAGAAGGTCGAACTGATCCAGCAGCTGTTCGGCGACGCGATTAATCAGCCCGGCGGCGTGCAGTACGAAGGCACCGAAGGCGCGCTCTACAACCTCCACAGTGATCCGCTCCATCCTCACAACTTGTAAAACGACAAGGCCCTACGCCGCTCGCCGGGCCGAGCTCGTCACCGACCCCTAAGACGCCGTCGCGGCCCTACCCGTGCGCAGCCCCGAGGTGCGGGGGCCTGCATGATCGGCGGGCCTGTCACCCCACTAGTCGAGGTCCGGCCAGTCGAAGTGGCCGCGGATTCGCTTCACGTACGCCACCGCGTTCTCTCGGTAGATCGCGCACACGAGGTGATCGTGATAGTCGCCTCCGTAGTAGGTGTGGGCACGAAGCACCACCTCGATGGTGAGGAGGCCGCGGGAGACAGCGCTGGAAAACTGCTCCAAGTTGAACTCCGGGAACTCGAAGTACACCTTTCGCAGATTCAGCGTCGACATGGCATGAACGAGAAACAGGTAAACCGACTCAAACGATTGAACCGTTCGCCGATACCTATCAGCAACGATGCAGCTGAAGTACGCCACTCGATCACGTTCCACGTGCCCGTACAGGCTCATGTGCGCCACCAAGCCTCCACGCAGCTCGTCCCCATCGGGGCTCCGTCGAGCCACCATCTCGATCGTCCCACGGTTCTGAGCGACTGTGGCCGTGAAGTCGGCCAGGTTTGGCATCACCCCTCCCAACCGCCACCGGAAACCAGATGCTGGACTCGTGGCCCAGCCGTACATCTCGGCGATGGCCTGCGCATCCTGTACATCGAACGGCTCCAGAGACACGGTTCGTCCGCGGATGTGGGGCGGGGGCGGAATCTCGATCAATCGAATCCCGCATCCCTCGGGAACGCGACGACAAGCACGTCCCGGAACGCGCCGATCGCATAGTGATGGGTCAGCAGCCGACCTTCGACTGAGCCTCGGTCGTAGAGCTGGCGGGGAAGGTCTTGAATATCCAGCCATTCAAGGTAGAGCTGCCGAAGAGGGAGGGCTCGGAACATCGACTCGACGGCGACGACCGCCGCCTCGCCGTAGTCACTCGTCGTCCCCATCAACTCCCCAGAGTCCACGGGCGAACTCGTCCCTGACCAGTGGAAGTGGACGTACCCGGTGCCGTTCGACCAATGGCAGCCGTCGACATGGGCGAGAAGCTTCCCACCCGATCCGTCCTCCACCATGAGCGAGGCCTCGGCCTCCACGAAGATGGTGTTGGCCCATTGCGCCGGTGGCACTATCCGCAGCTCATGGGGCTTTGGTGTTGAGGCGGCCCATCGAACATCGTCCTCGCCAACTCGCCGAACGCGCCAAGCCACGGGTTAGAAGTACGCCACGACGGGAGCCGACATCGAACCGGTCAACACCACCCCGGCTCCGTCGGGTCTGATGCGGTCGAGGTCGATCTTGGCGAGAACGGTGACCGGCGAGTCGAACGTCAGCCCATGCAGCAGGACGATTTCGGCGGAGGAATCATTGGCGGTGCGGAAGAAGTTGTAGCTGTCCTGCTCGTTGCCCTGGAGGAAGGTGCGACACATGCCGAACCCGGCCGCGCTGCGCACACAGAGCTGCGACACCTTGGACATATCGATCTTGGGGCTCGACGGCGGGAGCCAATCGGTCGGCACCTTCAGGACGATCAACATCGGAGTGAGCGTCGCTAGGTAGTCGGAGGGGGTCTCGCCGGGCACGACCTGACGTCGATCAGGAGGAAGGTCGAGCCACGTGGTCGGCTTCGGAGCGGTTGCAAGGGTCTGCTCCTGAACGAATCGGACCCACTCCTGGTATCGGACGAGGCCCTCGGGATCGGTGAGGATCTCTTCGATGAGCGCGGATGGAAACCCTTGGGAAGATGTGATTCCTCGCGACGAGCCGAATGTTCGGAGCGTGTCATTCCAATCCTGGCCACAAGGGTCCAGCGAGAATGCGGATCCGTCGGGGCGGATGGCGAAGACCCAATAGAGCAAAGGTACGTCGCGATCGGAACGGCCTGGAGGCTGACCCGCAAACCCCACAAAGTTCGTGGTCCGCGGGGCCTCGGCCAGGAGGAGGGCCAAGTCGTTGGGATCCACCTCCACTCGACGTACCTCGTCCACGTCCAGACCCGTGTCAATCCGAACCACGCCCCTAAGGTCTGCGAAACGGCGATAGTGCTTTGGATGCTTGTCGGCCGACGCTTCGATGCCGGAAAAGCGGACCCAGCCGTTCTCGAGGGCGGCCCACATCTGCGGGCCCCCCGTGGAATCGCGGTCGCCGGGCGGGCAGCGGTGAACTGCGGGTGCCGGTTGAATTCCGCTGGCCACCTGGCTGCTACTGCCCGACGTGCCGACCACCGGACTGGAGCCGCAGCCAACCAACGAAAGGCCCACCAGGAGTCCAACCGCAACCGTCCGTCGACGTGGCCGGCGTGATCCGTCATTCATGAGGAGGTGCCGCCGGATAGTTGCCCGCCCCGAGGAGCAGGCTCACGTCATCCAACAGAACCGGCGTGGGTTGGCCGGCCGAGTCCATGACGGCACTACGGACCACGACCCCGAAGTCATAGGCGGAGGTGTGGCCCGGGAAATCCATCGAGACGAATCCTGACGCCCCCGCCGTACCGCCGTTCACCGCACCGAGTTCGGTCCAATCCGTGGTGGCCATAGGGGTGACTCGGGGATTCGCGTTGGTCCAGGGTCCCACGGTGATTCGCACGTTCTGGTTCAAGCCCAGCGGAACGGTTGGCCGCCCAGCCGAGTAGCTGCACGACGTCGGCAACGCCTCCGGTGGCCCAACCTGGCGAGCCCGATAGGTGACCGCCCGGAACGGAACCTCCACGGTCATGAACTTCTGATCGGTGGCGGATACCTTTCGTGCCTTGGCCCGCACGCTTATGCGAAGCGGCGTCGAATTGGTGGAGGGGACGACGTGGACCACCGACCAGAACTTCTGGTTCGTGAACGATGACGGCGTGTACTGGATATGGTTCGGCCCGGCGAAGCCTCCCGTCGACAGTCTCGACATTCCCGAGTTCCACACGAACCAGGGGATCGGCCCGGGACGCTCGAATCCGACATCGCTCGATGCGTCGGCGAACCATTGATCCACCAGCGGTTCATGATGTGTGCCCGATCGGCTGTACTGCAACTGCCCGCGGTCGTCTCCGGACATCGAGAACAGGCTGGGGTTGTTGGTCAAGGCGTTCAGCGCCACCTCGCTGTCCACCGCCCACTTGGCGCACGTCGACATCGTCGGGTGCAGGCTCTCGGGCCAGGAGTCGAACATTCCCGAGTGGTCGAGACCCAGGAGGTGACCAACCTCATGCCGGATCACCGACTTCGCCAACCCAGGAATAACGCCGAGCCCAGGCTCGCTCCCCGTGTTGTACAGACGGGCTCGATTCAACGCAAGCCCACCACAGGGTGGATCGATGTTCACGGCGAGCACGCCAGGGTCGAACCCATCCCAGAGGAGTTTGAATCCGGCCTGGGCGGAACCGGAGTCCTGGAAGTCCACGAAGGGGTGGCCGTTTGGCTGGAGTACGCCTTCCCACTCGGACATCGCTGCGTGGGCCAGGTCCCGGAAGGTGCCGTCATATCCCGGAGCGGATTGGTCCCACTCCGGCTCGTCGTCGATCCAATAGCTATAGGCCTGCGTGCCGCCGGAGGAGATGGCGGCGGGACACACACTTGCGCCTTCACCCACGGGATACGCCGCCGCAGGCGAGGGAAAGGGCAGCGTCGACGCACCGTTCGCGGAAGCAGCCACGCCGAAGGCCACCAGCGTGCCAGCAAGGCGAGGCTTACCGACGTTGAGGACCCGACCCGACGGCGAGCGCTCTCTCGTGCCCGTCCTCACCGCCCCTTCGGCTTCAATCATTGGTCGATTACGCCCCCCCCCACGAGGATCTGTCAAGGGGTCGAACTGCTGTCAACCGGCTGCTCGTGCAGGTCCCGCTGCCCGGGCCACCGATCAGCGCTCCGCGGCGCCGCGGTCACAGCCGCCGCCGGTCGGGCGGGCGACGCCGCGTTGATCGGTCACAGCGCAGGTGGGGTCGCCCGAGTCGACGACCGGGCTGCCGGCGTTCGGGAGATGGGTCCGGGTCGGTCCGCCATTGGCGGCCAGGGCGCCGAGGTTGGCGCTCACACCTTGCACGTCGGTCGGCTGGGTAAACCCACAACTGGTGTCGCTGCTCAGGTTGTAGCCAGTCGAGGTGACGGGGCCCGCGCACGACGCCTGGGTGTTGTCGGCAACGATGGAGTTCCGGCTCGTCGCTGATCCACCGAGTCCGTTGTTGATCCCGACGCCCGTGTTGGCGGTGACGGTGGCATCGCGGAGGGTCACCGAGCCACCGGGGGCACCGCTGGAGGGGCCGATCACCACCACGGTGCCCAACGCCCCGGCGACGTTGCCCGAGACCGTCGACCGGTCGAGGGTGACATCGCCGAAGGTGACGACCGCACTCCCGATGCCACCGTTGTTCCCGGCGATCGTGGACTGCGAGAAGGTGATGGAGCCGGTGATGGCCATCAACCCACCGGCCAGACCGGTGGCCGTGTTGTTGCTCATCTCCGTTCGGTTGATGGTGATCGCACCCGTTCCGGCGGTGAACATGGCGCCGGCGTCCTCGGAGGTGTTGCCATTGATGGTGGATCCGGTGATCGTCACCGGAGCCGGGCTGGCAAAGAACACGCCGCCCGCCCGCACCGAGGCCGTGTTGTTGTCGATCGTCGAGTTGGTGATCGTGGTGGCGTCCACGGTGAGGACGCCACCACCCATGGCGGCTGAGTTGCCGGTGACCGAAACCCCGTTGAGGTTCACGGCGCCCTGGTAGGAGGTGATGCCGCCGCCGTTGCCCGACGCCGTGTTGTTCCGAATCGAGCCGCCGTTGACGGTCAGGGTGGTGCCGAGCACGGCGATCGCTCCGCCATCGACCGCCGAATTCGACTCGAGTGTGGCGTTGGTGAAGGTCGCAACTGATTCGACGAGGACCGCGCCGCCGTTCCCGACGGCCACGTTGTCGGCGAAGCGACCCCCGTTGACCGTCAACGTGCCCGTGACCTGGGAGAGCGCCGGGCCGAACGCGGCGCGGTTGCGGAGCATGTCGACGTTGGTGAGCGAAGCGTTGGCGGTAAGGGTGAGGCCCGCACCCACGATGTTGGAACTGTTGTCGTTGAAGGCGCCCCCACTCATCGTGAAGGAGCCTGCCGCTTGGAAGACCCCGGCGCCGGCGACGCTGGCGACGTTGTTCGAGAACACCACCCCGGTGAGCGAGGTGACACCCTCGCCATAGATCCCGCCGGCCACCTGCCCGGCGATGTTGCCGTCGAACGTGGTGTTCACCACCGTGAGCTGTGTCAACGCCGCAATGCCTGCCGCCGCGACGGCCGAGTTCCCGGAGACCGTACCGCCGGTGATGGTGAGACCGCCCGGACTGAACGACAGGATCCCGCCACCGGAGTAGCCGCTGTGGTTGTCGACCACCCGCACGTTGGTGAGCGACGTGGCCGCAGAGCCCTGGAGAAGCAGACCACCGCCGATGTTGGCGGGTTCGACACCGGGAGGATCCCCATGGGTGATGGTGAGGTCCGACAGCGCGAACGTGCCCGCCGGGAGGTTGACGTCGAGCACCCGATCGGTGCGATTTCCGTCGAGGGTGGCGTTGTTCCCCGTGATCGAGGTGAGGTCGAGGACATCGAGATCTCCCGTGGCCCCCGCGTCCTCGCCACCGCCGACGATGGACAGGGTGTAGGTCACGGCCGACTGCAGCACGATCGGCTGCACCCCGGTCCGAGCGTTGGACTCCTGGACGGCGGCGCGCGGCGTGCACACACCGGTGGTCGAGGCGCAATAGTGATCCCCCGGGATGGCATCGACCTGATCGGGAGCGGCGTCGACGTAGATCGTCTCGTCGTCGGTCACGATCGTGCCCACACCGGTGGGGTCGGCAATCGTGGCATTGGTGGGCGCGGTGAGCACGACGGTGAACGCCTCATCGGGCTCGTAGAGCAACTCGCCGTTCACGACAACGGACACGGTCGTGCTCGACTCGCCAACAGGCACCGTGGCCACCCCGGACCCAGCCAGGAAGTCCGCACCGGCGGCGGCCGTTCCGGAGGCAGTCGACCAGGCAACGGTGGCCGCGGTGGTGGCTACCCGAGACAGGCTGATCGTGAACGTGAGGTTGGTGGTGCCGCTGTTTCCTTCCGCGACGGATACGTCCCCCACCGCAAACGTGGGGGGCGGCAGGCTCACCGAGAAGTTGACGATGCCGGTGGCAGTGCCGCCCGACGGATCGGTGACGGTGTAGGCGAAGCTGTCGGTGCCGGAGAAGCCGGCAGTTGCCGTGTACGTGAACGAACCGTTGGCGTTGATCGTGCGTGTCCCTTGGGCAGGAGTGGTGCTCGAGGTCACCGTCAGGCTCGACCCGAGGTCGTTCCCGAGCACGCCCGGCGGCGCCGCTACGAACGGTGTTCCCGCCACCGCGGCGTAGGCGTCGGTCACCGCCACCGGCGTCACGGTGATGTTCACGGTTCCCACTGCGGGGCGACCGAAGCCATCAGTGACGGTATACGTGAAGGAGTCGGGGCCGGAGTAGCCAGCGGTAGGCGTGTAGTTGACTGCGCCGCCGGAAGCGACGGTGACCGTGCCGTGTGAGGGCGCGGTGTTGCTCGTGACGGCCAGCGTGTAGCCCGTGTCGTTGCCGAGCACGCCGGGGGCCGCAACGGTCAGGGGAGACCCGGCCGGAGTGACCATGGGATCGGCCTGCGCCAGCGGAGCGGGCCACACCGTTGTGACGACGGAGGCCGAGTTGTTCGTGCTGTTGGATTCCGGGGTGGGCGTGGCGGTGGACACCGACGCCGTGACGGTGCCCGATGTGGCGGTGCGTTGCAGGTTCAAGGTGAACACGGCATTGCTCCCCGATGCCAAGGTCCCCGACGCGGTGCAGGTGACCGCGCCCGAGGCACCGACGGCCGGCGTCGTGCAGGCCCATCCCAACGGGGGAGTAACGGATCCGAAACGCGTGCCTGTAGGCGTCGTGACGGTCCAGGATGGGGTGAGCGCCCCGAGCGCACCGGTGTCGCTCACCGTGATGGTGTAGGGAATCGTTGCCGCCGCGCTCGAAACGTTGGCCGGAGCGGTCATGGCAACCGATAGGTCTGTTGCACACTCCGCGCCGCTGCTCGCTCCGGGAATCGTGGTGATCGAGGTGTTCTTCACCGACGTTCCGTTGCCACCATTGGCGGAGCCGAACGTTGAAGCGGAGGTGGTCGTCACCCCGTGTGCTCCGCCGGTGACGTCGGTCACCGGGGTGTTGGCGGAAAGGCGAATAACCCCTCCGCCGCCACCACCACCGGGACCGTGGCGCTCACCGGGGTTCCCGTTGGCCGCCGCGGCGGCAAACGCATCCCCCCCGACACCACCCCGTGCGGTGACCGTCAGTGCATTGAGCGCACCTGTCGCGGTCACGATCGCCGAACCGCCGCCTCCCGCTCCCCCAGCACCGTCGCTCCCCGGATTGTCGGGACCGTCGGCTCCATCGGCGGTGAACGTGGCTCCGGTTCCTGCGGTGCTTCCGACGCGGAACAGCATCATTCCCCCGCCGGCGCCCCCCGAGGTAGCGGTGTCGGCGCTGTTGTTGCGCGTCGCGGCTCCGCCCCCACCACCGAGAACGAAGGCCGAAGCCGAACTGGTGAAGGTCCCGCCCCCGATACCCCCCGACGTGTCTTGCGACTGCCAGGCGTTGCCGCCCTTCCCGCCCGTTCCGGCGTTGCCGCCGCCACCGCCGCCGCTGTTCTCGTCGTTGTTGGCCGGGTCGCCGTCGGTTCCCCCGCCGCCGGCGGTGCCCGGAGCGCCCTTGGCGAAGCTGCCTTGGGGGTACCCCTCGGCGGTGTTGTCCACCACGACGTCGGTCACGTTGTTGTGCACGAACCGTGGCGTGCCGGCAATGCCCTCGCCCTTCGAGCCGTTGGCGGCCTTCGATGACGCCGTCCTGTAGTCCGTATCGGCCAGCCCGCCGGCTCCCGTCTGCTGCCGGGCACCGCCGCCGCGAAAGCCCTTCCCGACCACGCTGACCGCGGCGGTCCCCACGCTGAGCGCGCCGGCGACGTCGATCGCCAGGATCCCACCGGTCCCACCGTTCCACGCCATCGCGGTGAGCGCAGCGCCGAGGCTCGCCGTTCGGTATTGCGGCACCCGCACGGCCTGAAACGTGCGTCGACCTCGGCTGTTGGTGGCCGCGCTCTGGTTGTAGGCATTACGAAGGCCCCCGCCGGTACCGGTGCTGACGACGTTCAGTACCCCACCGACCAGAGAGCTCGTGGCCCTCACATATTCGTACTTGCCGGTCTGATTGACCGCCGAGGATCCCCGGCCGGTGGTGTCGTTGGCGCCGTAGGCGCTGCTGTTGTTGTTGACGATCTCCGCATCCTGCATCTGCACCACCAACACGAGATCACCCGTGGCGATCGGTGCTGAAGCCCCGGCGCTGGCACCAAGGTTGATTGACGTCGCCCCCGCCGCGGCGTTGGCGGTGCCGGGGAAGTACGTGTTCACCACGCCGGTAATTCCCACGCCGTCGCCGTCGAGGCCAGGGGTACCGCACAACGCCGGCGCCGCCGTCGCTGGGGCGGAGATCATGATCGCCAACAAGGGCGCGGCCACCGTGAGCACAGCGACCGATCCAACCCATCGCGCCACCCGCCGTCGCAAACTCGAAGGTTCCTGCCGCTGGGTCATCAAGATCTACCTCATCGTCCTCCGTCGCCCGAGGGGGTGGCGGTCCAGGAGCGATGCCGCCCGGGATCATCCGTACGTGCGTTGCCCCTTCATCAATCCACGGGTATTCCCATCCCAAACTTGAATGAAATCAGCCGAGCCGTGTGTGATTTGAGCCGTTCTACCCACGCCGAGCAAGGTGCTATCGCAAACCGCGGTGCCGCTCAACCACGGGAGATCAAGACCCCGACAAATTCCGCCCAACACCGCATCAAACGACGGGGCCCCGCCAACCCTGAATGAACGTCTGAGACGCCGGTGTCAGGTGGGGCCCGTAGGCCGGAACGAGTCGCGGCGCCAACCGGCAGCCTCCGCCGCCCGGACCCAGGTCTGGAGGGCCTGGGGAGTGATGCCGAATCGCTGGGCAACGAGCGTGATCACCAGGAACTGCGTTTCGCGTTCCTGTTGCTCGGCGAGCACCGCTGCGACCGCCGCCTCGCGGACCGCTTGGTTCACCGCATGTTCCGGGCAGTTGACCGCGATCGACACCCGCCGCCCCGACCGGTAGTCCTTCATATGCGGTCGATCGGTCAACCCCGAACCTGCCCAATCGAACCAGTCGGTCGTCCACCCGAAGCTGGAACACCACGCCTCGAGTGCGCCCCGGCTGGGATGGCCTTCAAGTTGACTCCCGGGCTCCGGCGTGCCGCCGGAGAGCGGACTTCGGACCTCGACCACAGCGCCATCGAGGGGCGAGGTGAGCGAGTCGATCAGCACGGCGTGGGGGCCCGTGTCGGCGATCCGGCGGAGCAGGCCGTGATGATCGTTGACGTGATAGAGGATGCCGAAGCACAGCACCACATCGAACGATCGAGGCGAGTCGAGGTAGTCGTACATGTCGCCGACCAGCAATTCGAACCGAGATGGGTGGATGCCGTACCCGACGAAATGCTCGATCGCCGTTTCGACGAGGTGGCCTTTCACGTCGACACCCACGACGTGGGCAGCACCGTTCATCAGCGCGGCGAAACCGAACCTCCCATCGTGGCTTGCGAGATCGAGCACCCGTGCACCGGCGAAGACCGCTCGGTTGGCGTGAATGAGCGCGAAGTAGCGCGCGTTGAGTCGATCCAGCCAGGGCCCGGTCTCGCTGGAATGCACGAACCTTGGGAACGAATCGAAGAAACGCCCGGGATCGAACGCCGCGGGGTCGGCCCCGGTCACGCTGGATCCGTACTAACGGTTGGCGAACTGGTTGCCCTTGGCCGGCGGCCGGCGATCACCCCAGGGCAATGGCACGACGGTGACTGAACCACCGGCAGCTTCGATCGCTTCCTGCGCCGACTTGGAGAAACCGTGCGCCGAAACCGAGATCGATCGGGTGACTTCGCCGCGGCCGAGGATCTTTACGAGAGCCCCCTTACCGACAAGGCCCTTTCCGAGCAACGCCTCCGGCGTGACGACGTCGAGACCGGTGCCGTCGAGGGTGTCGAGATTGATTCCCTGGTACTCCACTCGGAAGGGGTTGTTGAAACCTTTGAGTTTGGGAATGCGCATGGCAAGCGGCAACTGACCGCCTTCGAAACCAACGGGGATCGTGTCGCGTGCGCCCTGACCCTTGGTGCCTCGACCCGCGGTCTTGCCGCCCTTGCCACCGATGCCGCGGCCGACGCGCTTGCGCCGACGGTTCGACCCGGGAGCGGGTTGGAGATCATGGACCTTCACGAGGCACCTCCGGTTTCGTTGACCTCAACGACCGTGATGAGGTGCGGAACCCGGGCGATCATGCCTCGGATCTCGGGACGGTCGGGCAGGATGTTGGTGTGGCCGATGCGCCGGAGGCCAAGGGCGCGCAACGTGCCGCGCGCCTTGGGCTTGCTCCCGATGGCCGACTTGACTTGCGTGACCTTGAGCATGCTCATCACGACACCTCAGTGGGGGTCTGGGAGTTCCGCTCGGATTCTTGGTAGGCACGCCACAGGCCGGCCGGAACGAACTCTTCCGGATCGAGCCCACGTAGTCGGGCGATCTCGTCGGGCCGACGGAGACCACGAAGACCTTCGATGGTGGCCCGGGCGACGTTGATGTGGTTCGACGAGCCGAGCGACTTGCAGAGGACATCGTGGATCCCCGCCTCTTCGAGGATGGCGCGGGCGGCACCGCCGGCGATGACACCGGTACCGGGTGCAGCCGGCTTGAGCATGACCCGCCCGGCCCCTTCGATGCCCGTGATCGGATGAGGGATTGTGGAACCGGCAAGCGGTACCTTGACGAGACTCTTCCGTGCCTCTTCCGTGCCCTTCTGGATAGCGAGGGGCACCTCTTTTGCTTTGCCGTAGCCGAGCCCAACGTGGCCGGCACCGTCGCCGATGACGACGAGCGCGGTGAAGCTGAACCGACGGCCGCCCTTGACCACCTTGGCCACGCGGTTGATGTTGATCACACGGGAGTCGCGAAGAGCGAGCTCGTTCGGGTTGATAGCCATGAGTTTAGAACTCCAGTCCTGCAGCACGGGCTGCGTCGGCGACGGCGGCGATCCGCCCGTGATAGAGGAAGCCACCGCGGTCGAAGACCACCTTGTTGACTCCTGCGTCCTTGGCTCGAGCACCCACGAGGGTGCCGACCGCTGTGGCGGCCGCCACGTTGCTCGTGCCCCCGGCGTTGCGCACCGCAGCTTCGGCCGAAGAAGCCGATGCAAGGGTGACGCCGGTGATGTCGTCGATCACCTGCACGTGAATGTGCCGGTTCGAACGGAACACGGCGAGGCGGGGCCGCTCCGTGGTGCCACGCACCACCTTACGCACACGGGTGTGTCGACGGATACGAGCATCGCGCTTCTGCTTGGCGTTGTTCATCGTGAAATCACTTCCCGGTCTTGCCGGCCTTGCGCAGCACGCGCTCGTCCTTGTAGCGCACGCCCTTGCCCTTGTAGGGCTCGGGCTTGCGGATCTTGCGGATGTTGGCAGCAACCTGCCCGACCAGTTCCTTGTCGATTCCGATCACACCGATCTGGGTGTTGGTCGGGGTCTCAAAGGTGACGCCGTCCGGGGCGTTCACCACGACCGGGTGCGAAAAACCGAGGGCCAGCTCCAAGGTGGTGGGACTTTTGAGGTTGGCTCGGTACCCGACGCCGACGATCTCGAGGTCCTTCCGGAAACCCTCGGTCACGCCGACGACCATGTTGTTCACCAGCGTTCGGGCCAGGCCATGAAGGGCCCGGTTCTGACGCTCGTCATTGGGTCGGTCGACAGTGATGACGCCGGCATCCTGACTGATGGTGATCGCCCCCGGCACCTCCCAATCGAGGTTGCCTTTGGGGCCCTTGACCGACACCTTGGGGCCATCGAGCTTGACCTCGACGCCTGCCGGCACGGTGATGGGGGCTCGTCCGATTCGTGACATGGCGGCGCTCCTACCAGACGTAGCAGAGGATCTCGCCGCCGATGTGACGCTTGCGCGCCTCACGGTCGGTCATGAGCCCCTGGCTGGTGGACAGGACGGCAACACCGAGACCACCGAGGACTCGGGGCACACCGTCGGACTTGGAGTAGATACGAAGGCCGGGCTTCGAAACGCGTTTCAGACCGGAGATCACCCGGGCTCGTTCAGGCGAGTACTTCATCACCACGGTGAGCGTGCGGCTGGGCTTGCCCGGGTCGTCGGCGACATCGAACGACTCGATGTAGCCCTCCTTCAAAAGGACGTGGGCAAGGGCCTCCTTCTTCTTCGAGGAGGGCATGATCACCTCATCACGCATCGCGATGTTCGCGTTGCGGATGCGGGTGAGCATGTCGGCGATGGGGTCAGTCATAGTCATGGCAGTACTCCCTCACCAGCTCGCCTTCTTGAGACCCGGAATCTCGCCCGCATGGGCCATCTCCCGGAGACACACCCGACAGAGCTGAAATCGCCGGTAGACCGAATGCGGTCGGCCGCAACGCTGGCAGCGTGTGTAGGCACGCACCTTGAACTTTGGCGTGCGCTTGGATTTCTCGATGAGCGCTTTCTTGGCCATGGCTACTGCCCCTCACGCTTGAATGGGAAACCGAGGGCCAAGAGCAGGGCTCGGCCTTCGTCGTCGTTGTTGGCGGTCGTGACGATGGTGATGTCCATCCCACGAGTCTGATCGATGCGGTCGTAGTTGATCTCCGGGAACATCAACTGTTCGTTGACCCCGAATGTGTAGTTGCCGTTGCGGTCGAACGACTTCGGGTTGAGGCCTCGAAAGTCGCGGATGCGGGGGATGGCGATGTTCACCAGCCGGTCGTAGAACTCCCACATGCGATCGCCCCGGAGGGTGACCTTCGTGCCGATCGCATTTCCCTCACGCAGCTTGAACGCCGCGATGGACTTCTTGGCTTTGGTGACGATCGGTTTCTGGCCGGAGATGGCGGTGAGGTCGCGGACTGCGCCCTCCAGAAGTGAAGACTGTTGGAGCGCTTTGCCCACGCCCATGTTGATGACGATCTTCTCGAGGCGAGGCACCTCCATGACGTTCCCCAAGCCAAGTTCGGCCTGGAGCGCTGCTCGGACCTCGTCGAAATACTTGGCCTTCAGGCGCGGGACGGGATACGTGCGCTCAGCGGTGGCGTTGGTCATCAGATATCACTCCCGCACTTGCGGCACTTGCGCACCTTGGTGCCATCAGGTTCGAACCGGAAGCCGACCTTGGTGGGCTTACCGCAGCTACTGCAGAGCATCGCCAGGTTGGAAACCTGGATCGGCATGTCCTTGTCGATGATTCCACCCTGCTGCATGGCTCGCGTGGGCTTTTGATGACGGCGGGCGACGTTGACGCCATCGACGATCACCTTGCCCGTCTCAGGAATGGAACGGCTGATGACGCCCTCTTTGCCTTTGTCCTTACCAGCGATCACGCGCACGCGATCGCCCTTCTTCAGTTTGAGGCCAGACATCACAGCACCTCCGGGGCGAGCGACACGATCTTCATGAACTTCTTGTCTCGGAGCTCACGGCCGACCGGCCCGAAGATGCGGGTTCCGCGCGGTGAGCGATCGTCTTTGATGAGTACGGCGGCGTTTTCGTCGAACTTGATGTAGCTGCCGTCGGGCCGGCGGCGTTCCTTCTTGGTTCGGACGACGACGCACTTGACGACGTCGCCCTTCTTCACCGCGGCACCGGGGATCGCGTCCTTGACCGTGGCCACGAACACGTCGCCGATGCCGGCGTAACGACGCTTCGAGCCGCCAAGCACCTTGATGCAAAGCACCTCTTTGGCGCCACTGTTGTCGGCGACTCGGAGTCGGGATTCCTGCTGGATCATCGGGCCCGCTCCACGATCTCCACCAAACGCCAGCGCTTGAGCTTCGAGGTGGGGCGGGTCTCCATGACCTTCACCTTGTCGCCGACGTTGAGGTCGTTGGCCTCGTCGTGCACGTACAGCTTCTTGGTGCGCAGCATGGTCTTGCGGTACCGGGGATGACGGACGCGGTCGGTGACCTGCACCACTGCGGTCTTGTCCATGCCGTTCGCGATCACGATCCCTTCGCGAATCTTTCGGTTGGTTCGGGGAGCACCAGGGGCGGCTTCGGTTGTGGCCTCGTCCGCCTCAGGTGCGGTTGCCTCGGGTGCGGTTGCCTCGGTCATGATGCCGACTCCTGTTGGGCTGCCAGTGCTTCAGCGGCAGCGATCTCTCGGTCGCGCAGCTCGGTGTTGATCCGGGCGACCTGCTTCTTCATGACCCCGAGCTGCGTGGTCTTCTCGAGCTGGCCGGTGGCATGCTGGAAGCGCAGGTGAAAAAGGTCGTCTTTGGTCTGGGCCAAACGATCGAAGAGCTCGCCGTCGGTGAGGTCCTTCAATTCAGTGGCGGTACGAGAAGCCATCAGAACGCCTCGTCCCGGGTGACGAAGCGGGCCTTGATCGGCAGCTTCTGGATGGCTCGCTCCATGGCGGCTTTGGCCAGTTCGGCGTCGGGGTAGGCGAGCTCGAACATGATGCGCCCCGGCTTGACGACGGCGACCCACTTCTCGGGGTTGCCCTTGCCGGAGCCCATGCGAGTTTCCGCTGGCTTCGCGGTGATGGGCTTGTCTGGGTACAGACGGATCCATACCTTCCCACCGCGCTTGACGTGACGGGTCATGGCCACACGAGCGGCCTCGATCTGACGGGCTGTGATCCATCCGGGCTCGAGTGCCTGGATGCCGAAGTCGCCGAAGCTCACCTCGGTGCCGCCCTTGGCATCACCGGTGAGGCGACCGCGGTGCTGCTTGCGGTGTTTGACCCTGCGTGGCATCAACATCAGTCAGAATCTCCCGGTCGGAAGTGCGGGGTCTCGTGGTGCTGACGGGTGGTGCGCTCGATCTCTTCTTCTTCGGCCAGGAGCCGTTCGAAATCCGGATCGGCTTCTTTGATCAGCGGGGTGGCCTGCTCGGCGACCAGCTCATCGTCGACGACTACGGCAGGATCGACGGGATCGGCACCTTCGGGGCGGCGGCCGGCGGAGGATACGACCTTGCGAGGTCGGGCCTGGCCGGAGGTCTCGCCTACCGCCATCGCCGCTTCACGCGTGATCTTGTCTTCCATGACGCTCTTGTACGGCAGGATGTCGCCCTTGTAGATCCAGACCTTCACGCCGATTCGGCCGTATGTGGTCTTGGCCTCGCGGAAGCCGTAGTCGATGTCGGCCCGCAAGGTGTGAAGCGGCACTCGACCTTCGCGGTACCACTCGGTACGGGCCATCTCCGAGCCGCCGAGGCGACCGGAACACTGCACACGGATTCCGAGGGCACCGGCCTTCTGGGCGTTCTGCACGGCCCGCTTCATGGCCCGGCGAAACGCCACACGGCCGGCGAGCTGGTCGGCCACACCCTGCGCGATCAGCGCGGCGTCAAGCTCAGGCTGCTTGATCTCCTGGATGTTGAGTTGCACCTTCGGGTTGTTGGTGATGCGAGCCAGATCCTTGCGGAGCTCGTCGGCCTGCGCCCCTCGACGACCGATCACGATGCCGGGCCGAGCGGTGTGCACGTCGATGCGCACACGATCGCGAGTTCGTTCGATCTCCACCCGACTGATGGCGGCGTGCGCCATCGTGGTCATGAGGTGATCGCGAACCTTCCAGTCCTCGATGAGGTAGTGGGCGTACTCCGAACGATCGGCGTACCAGCGCGACTTCCAGTCGGTGGTGACACCGAGACGGAACCCATACGGGTTGACCTTCTGGCCCATCAGCTGTCCTTCTTCTCGGTGTCGGTGCCTTCGGAACCTTCGGTGACGTCGGTGCCTTCGGTGAGGGCAACGGCGTCGACCTCGTCGGCGGAAACTTCATCAACCACGATCTCGTCGTGATCGTGACCCTCGTGATCGTGACCCTCGTGATCGTGACCCTCGTGATCTTCCGCGGCCCGGCGGTCGGCCTTGGCCTGGCGGCTACGGAGCACACGCTGACGGCGGGCGTCGGTGGCGGCACGGTTGCCGGGACGGCTCGTGGCTTCACGTTCGTTCAGCTTGGCAATCTCGTCGGCGCCGAGCCGGCTCACGATGATGGTGATGTGGCAGGTGCGTTTGCGAATCCGCGTGGCGCGTCCTCGTGCTCGGGGGCGCCACCGCTTCATGGTGGATCCCTCGTCGGCGTAACACGCCGACACAAAGAGCTCGTCGCCGGGGATGGCGTTGTTGTTCTCGGCGTTGGCAACGGCCGAGTCGAGGCATTTGAGGATCACCTGTGCGATGTCGCGTTCGGTGAACTCAAGGATCTCCACCGCTCGGGCGACATGCTCGCCGCGGATGAGATTCAGCACCTCACGAGCCTTGTAGGCCGAGGAGCGGATGTTCTTCGCCTGGGCGCGGACCCCGGGGCGTTCGTTGGTCTTGACTCCGAAGGTCATCAGCGGCGGCCCTTCTTCTCCTGGCCGGCGTGATACTTGAACGTGCGGGTCGGCGAGAACTCGCCGAGCTTGTGGCCGACCATCGCCTCGGTGATGTAGACGGGCACGTGTTTGCGGCCGTCATGCACCGCGAGGGTGTGACCCACCATGTCGGGGATGATGGTGGACCGGCGCGACCAGGTCTTGATGACCCTCTTGTCGCCCGATTCGTTCATCGCGTCGACCTTCTTGATGAGATGGCCGTCGACAAACGGGCCCTTTTTCAGACTGCGTGGCATGGGGACGTCTCCTTATCGCCGCGACCCGCGGGTGCGGCGACGACGAACGATGAGCTGATCGGACGGCTTGTTCTTCGGGCGGGTGCGGCCCTCGGGCTTGCCCCAAGGCGACACGGGATGACGACCACCGGAGGTCTTGCCCTCGCCGCCACCGTGGGGATGGTCGACTGGGTTCATGGCGACGCCACGAGTCTGGGGGCGCACGCCCTTCCAGCGGTTTCGGCCCGCTTTGCCGATCTTGATGAGCTCGGCTTCGGCGTTACCAACTTCACCGACCGTGGCTCGGCAGTCGATCGGCACTCGACGCATCTCCGTGGACGGGAGGCGGAGGGTGGCGAAGTCGCCCTCCTTCGCCACGAGCTGCACACTCGTGCCAGCACTGCGGGCCATCTTCCCGCCACCCCCGGGCTTCAGCTCCACGTTGTGCACGGTGGTTCCAACCGGCATGAACCGAAGCGGAAGGGCATTGCCTGGGCGGATCTCCGCGCCTTGACCGTTCTGGAGCGTGTCGCCCACCTTCACGTCGCGGGCGGCAAGGATGTAGGTCTTTTCCCCGTCGTGGTAGTGGAGCAAGGCGATGCGGCAGTTGCGGTTCGGGTCGTACTCGATGGCGGCGACTTTCGCTTTCACGCCATCTTTCGTGCGCTTGAAATCGATGATGCGGTACTGCTGCTTGTGACCGCCGCCGCGATGCCGCGCCGTCTTGCGGCCGTTGCTGTTGCGACCACCGGTGGAGTGTTTCGGCGCGAGAAGCGTCTTCTCGGGCTTCTTCTTCGTGATGTCGGAGAAGTCCGAGACTGTCTGGAACCGGCGTCCTGCGCTGGTCGGCTTTCGTTTGCGGAGACCCATGTGACTATCCCTGGAACAGTTCGATGCGGTCACCCTCGGCGAGGGTGACGAGGGCGCGCTTGGTGTTCGGCCGCTGACCGAAAGTGCCGGTCTTGCGATTCCGCTTGCGCTTGCCCTTACGGTTGAGGGTGTTGACCTTGAGCACCTTGACGTTGAAGATTGCCTTCACCGCATCGGCGATCTCGGGCTTCGACGCGTCGGGGTGCACTTTGAAGGTGTACACGTTGGCGTCGAGGAGGGCGTACGACTTCTCGCTCACGATCGGGGCGAGAATGACGTCTCGAGGATCCTTCATGCGTCATCCTCCGGCTTCGGCACGTTGAAGGAGAAGGGGCCGGATGATTGCGGCGCTTCGTCGGCACCATCCTCTTCGGCGACTTCGTCGAGTTCGTCGGCGGGCTCAGTGGTGCCACGCTGGGCACGAACCAGTTCTTCCTTCTCGGCCTTCTGCCGCGCTGCCTCGAAGCGAGGATCGGCCTTGTCGGCCACGCTCTTGACGCGGTCCTTGGGGTCGATCACCGTGCGCGTGAAGTCGGTGGGCTTTTCCCGGTTCGGGAGTTCGGGGTCCATGTCGTCTTCCCCCTCGGTTGGGTCGTCTGACGGGTTGATTGGGGCGGCGGGCGGCGTGATTGGGGCCGCCGCTTGGGCGCGGGCCTTCTTGGCCTGCGCCACGAGACCGGCGGCCTCAGATGCTCGGGACTCGGCTTCGCGGTGCGCCCGGGTGGGACCCTCCGCGTGGGCCGGAAGCGTGTCCTGGGTGAACACCACGACGTCGGAGCAGAGGACGTCGTACGCGTTGAGCTCGGTGGGGCTGATCACGTGCACGCGCGGAACGTTGCGGAAGCTCAGCCGGGTGGTGCGATCGTCGGACTTGACCACCAGCAACACACGGCCTTCCGCTCCGACAGCGTCGAGCGCAGCGATCGCTTCTTTGGTGCGGGGCACCTCGAACGACCAGGAATCGACCACGATGACTTTGCCCTCGGCGGCCCGGTCGGACAACGCCGAACGCAGCGCCAGCCGAACCATCTTCTTGGGAGTGCGCTGGGCGTAGGAACGAGGCTTGGGGCCAAGGGCCACACCGCCGCCACGCCAGATCGGCGAGCGAGACGAGCCGGCACGAGCACGGCCGGTGCCTTTCTGACTCCACGGCTTGGCACCGCCGCCTCGGACTTCCGACCGAGTCTTGGTGGACTGGGTACCCGATCGACGAGCGGCAAGTTGCGCCGTGACGACCTGATGCATCACGGGCACGTTGGGCTCAATACCGAACATGCCGCCGTCGAGATCGACGGTGCCGGCATCAGCCCCACTCGGGTTCTTCATGGTGATCGTGGACATCAGTCCTGCACCTTTCCGGCTCGCTTCACGGCGTCGCGAATGATCACGAGCCCACCACGGGGACCCGGGACAGCACCTCGGATCAGCACGAGGTTGCGCTCGGTGTCGGCGTCGACCACCCGGAGGTTCTGGGTGGTGACCTTCTCGCCACCCATACGGCCAGCCATCCTGGTGCCCTTGAACACCCGGGCGGGGGTGGCGCACGCACCGACGGAGCCGGGCTTGCGATGCACGCGGTGCGTACCGTGGGATGCCTTCTGGCCCTTGAAGTTGTGCCGCTTCATCGCACCTGCGAACCCCTTGCCCTTGCTCACGGCGGTGACGTCGACGAACTCGCCCGCGGCAAGCACGTCGGCGGTGATCTCCTGGCCGACCACGAATGCGCTGACGTCGTCGAGTCGGAGCTCGACGAGCCTCCGACCAGGGGTGACCCCGGCCTTGGCGATGTGACCGGCTTCGGGCTTGTTGAGCTTCTTCGCGTCCTTGTAGCCGACCGCCACCTGCACGGCGCTATAGCCGTCGCGCTCAGGGGTCTTGATCTGGACGATACGCAGGGGCTCGACACGAAGCACGGTGACCGGGACTACCCGGTTGTCGTCGTCCCATATCTGTGTCATGCCGACTTTCTCGCCGACAATTGCCTTCGTCGCCATAGCGGCTGGCTCTCTCTTCGTTGGCCCCGGGGGGTGATCTGGTGTCGTTCCATGCAAACGCTCCGCTCGGATTTCTCCGGGCGGAGCGGTGGCTCAGTTGTGCTGCGGGGTACCGGGAGGCTCGAAATGTCCGAGCCCGGTTCCGGCCGTCGCAGACGTCGATTGGATCGACGGTGCCCGAAACTGCCGGGCACACGAGGGGGGTACTCTAGGCCGACGGTCCCCCCGGCTTCAAACCGGTGCCACGATGGTTCGGGGGGAGCAGCACCACGCGCTCGGCGGGCTGGCGGGCGGGCCCTCCGGAAGGACGCTTCCGACGAACAGGGTTAGGGGTCGAACAACTGCCCGCGCAGGAACACCGAAGCAACCTCGAGGGCGTCGTCGAGCACCACCACATCGGCCCGACCTCCTGGGCCGAGGCGGCCGATCCCGCTCGCACCGATCAACGCCGCTGGCCGGAAGGTGATCGCCGCAACTGCTTCCGGCAATGGTCGTCCGATCGACACCAGATTGCGAAGGGCTTGATCGAGGAGGGCGCCGCTCCCGGCCAAGGTGCCGTCAGCGAGCCAAACCGCCTGGTTCCCGACGACTACCGCGACACCGTCATCGATGTGCGTGCCGATTGTTCGGCCGGCGCTCGACGACACGTCGCTCACGACCACGTAATGGGCGGCGGTGGCGGCCACCGACATGGCGAGCACCTCGGTCGACACGTGAACGAGGTCGGCGATGAAACACGGGGTCAGATCAGGTCGAGTGAGCGCGACGCCGGCCGAGCCGGGATCACGGGACGCAAGCGGTCGATGGGCGTTCCACACATGCGTGTGGGCCTTCACGCCGAGGTCGGCGGCGGCGTGTGCACCCGAGGAATCGACGTCGGTGTGACCCATCGACACCGTTACCCCGCTCGACAGGAGCCGGGCGATCACCTCGTGGGCACCCGGCAGCTCGGGCGCGAGGGTCACGAGGCGCACGGTCCCCGTCGCAATCCACCCGTCCACGAGCGCTGGATCGGGGTGCAGCAGATGGGCCAAGGGATGGGCGCCGCGCCGGCTCGGCGAAAGGAACGGACCCTCGAGATGCACCCCGAGCACGTCGGCACCGGTGGGAGCCGATCCCGCAACGGCGGCGGAGGCCTGGGAATCCATGGCCTCCGCCGCCGTAGCCAGCGCCGACCCGTAGGTGTCCGTGCCACTCGTGATGACGGTGGCGAGAACCTGCGTGGTTCCGTGCCGCGCCAAGGCCGCCGTGATCGGGAGGTAGTCGTCGACCTCGGCATGGGCGAAGGACGCACCGCCGTAGCCGTTCACCTGCAGATCAACGAAGCCAGGCACGGCGAGACCTGCCCGGCCCGCAGGCAGCACCCCCACGCGCGTGACGTGCTCACCCAGGAGCTCCACGTCTCCGGGTACGACGGTGTCGTCGACGACCGCGGCCGCCACGCCTAGGCGTCGAGGGTGGGAGTCGGCAAAGGGCAACGGGTAACCTCGAGATCAGCGCTCCCCACCGTAGCGAGGATCACCGCAGGGGCACCGGGCCGGAACCCGAGCGCACTACCGTGCAGCGGGGCGCACACGAGCGGGGCGCTTCGCGACAATGACAGGAGTGGCGGCCGCCGCCGCGTTGTGGGTGTTCCTTGAGAGTCTCAAACGGACCTCCAACAGCCTGTCCTTTGCCGTGGACGACGCGTATATCCAACTGTCGATCGCCGACCGATTGGTGCGGTCGGGCACCTTCGGTGTGGTTCCCGGCGTGTACGAGTCCGCATCGTCCTCACCGGCGTGGAATCTGGCGCTCGCCCCCCGGGCGTGGGCTCGCCCGGGATGGGCGTGGGCGCCGCTGGTGCTCATCGTGCCGGCCGCGCTGCGGTTCTTGCGGCAGCTCGCCGACACCCCGGGCGAAGCGATTCTGACGTGGAGCCCATGGGGTTGGCGCGTTGCGCGTTGCCTACCACCATCGGGCTCGTCCCCCTCGCCGCCACCGGGACGGAACACGTGGTTCATGCCACGTTTCCGGTGGCCGTCCTCCGTCGGACCAGCGTCATCGCCGAGCGGCCGCAACCCCACCTCAGCCACGCGAAACATCCGGGATTGGCGGCCGTCAACTCGCCATCACGTGCGCGCTTGTGGCGTTCACGACGGCCGTCAGGTTCGAGACCACCATGCTCGTGGCGGCAATCGCCCTGGTGGCGATCGTCCGCCGCCATCCGCGTCGGGCGGCCGCATTCGTGGGAGCGAGTGTGCCCGCCATCAACCTCCGGATGGGGCAACTCGCGCTCCCTAACTCCGTCCTCGCCAAGACTGGGTTCGGATCGGGTGCGTGGTGGCAGTGGTTTTCTTCGATCGGTGAGCGCCTCACCAGAGATCCGTTGCTCCCGGCCCTGGTGCTGGGGCTGGCGTACCTCGGCGTCCGGTGCTGGAGCGATCCGAAACACCGGGCTGATCCGGCGATTGCCGTGAGTATCACGATCATCGTGAAGTGACGTTCGGAGAGGTTGGCGTGTTCGGCCGCTACGAGGCCTGGTTCCTCAGCCTCGCGGCGTTCTCCGTCCTCACAGTGCTTCCCGTTCTCGTGAAGGCGCGGCCAACGGAACCGGTTGCGGCCCTGCCCCAGGAGGCCACCACCGTCAATCGGCGAGCGCTGGTGCTTGCCGCCGCGCTGATGACGGTGGCCGTCGGGCCACGCTCGGTCCTGTTGGTCCAGACGCCGACGGCCATCGCAAACGTGCACCACAACCAACAGCAGATCGCCCAGTTTCTCGCCACCTACTACGACGGTGACACCGTGGTCGTGAACGACCTCGGTTGGGTGTCCTGGCGGCACCGCGGTCCGGTTCTCGACGTGACCGGCCTCGGCACCCGCGACCTCCTCCTGGATCGTCGCCGGGGACAACTCACGGCCGCTCGGCTTGGAAATCGGGCGACCGAAGCCGAAGCCCCCGTCATGGTCGTGTACGTCGATCCGTTCGAAGTACTCGTCCCTCCGGGCTGGACGACCCGAGGCTACTGGTGCCTTGAAGGGCGTCTCTACGTGCTCAATGACCGGTGCGTCCTCTTCGCCTCACCGGCCGGACTGCCGAGCGAACGCCTCGACCGAGCGCTCAAGGGCGCCGATGCGACACTGCCCCCCCCGATGCGACACTGCCCCCCGGTGTCGGGCGGCGGGCTCAGCCGCTATCCACTGAAGCGCGTCGTGCTCCAACCCAGAAGTGGGGCGCACATCTCTCCGGCCAACTTCGCCTTTCGCACCGTTCTCGGAGCGACACCTCCACGTTGCAGCCCTCGTTGAACGCGCCGCACGGGTGGCCCACGCCCGCCGCCCGTGTGGTGTTTGGTGGGTACCTCAGCCGGTGGTGGAAGTGACCGCTGCGGTGGTGGTGGTGTCCACGACCGACGTCGTGGTGGACGACCCCGTGGTGGTGGTGGTTTCCACGACCGACGTCGTGGTTGTCTGTTTCGTGGTGGTCGCGCCTCTCACCGTGGTTGTGGTGATTGCCGGCCGGGTGTCGTCGGGAATCGGAAGTATGAACGGAGGCGGCGAAGGAATGCCGGTGATCGACGGCAGCGGGCCCACCATGATTGCGATGAGGTTGGCGA
>Ga0105047_10001827_pt1 | contig 38237 bp, 32 predicted proteins | sample MAT04_FD_78384 | JGI IMG/M metagenome (GOLD analysis project Ga0105047, IMG submission 78384) | Freshwater microbial communities from Lake Fryxell liftoff mats and glacier meltwater in Antarctica - MAT-04 (megahit assembly) | ecosystem: Environmental > Aquatic > Freshwater > Ice > Liftoff...
CCCACCGTCACGCGCGAGGCCTTCGACACGCCCGCTGGCGAAAGGGGGGGGCGCATCACCGACCGCATCAAATCCGGCGCGATCTTCGCCGATCTGGGCCTCCCGGAAGGTTTCTCACCGGAACGGGACCGGGTGATGCTGTGTGGCTCAATGGCCATGATCAAGGAAACGGGCGAACTGCTCGAGACCTATGGGATGAAGGAAGGCTCGAACGCAGAACCGGGCGACTATGTGCTGGAGCGCGCCTTTGTCGGATAGCGTCACGATCGACCCGCGCACCGCGCCCGAAGCCTGTGCGTCCATGGCCGAGGTCCGTCAGGGCGTCGACGCCCTCGACCGCGCCCTCGTCGTCCTGCTGGCCGAGCGCCAACGCTATATGGATGCTGCCGCCCGCATCAAGCCGGACCGCTCGGTGGTGCACGACGCCGCCCGCATAGAGGATGTGGTGCAAAAGGTGCTGGCCGCCGCCGGACCCGCCGGCCTCTCGCCCGCCATCGCCGAACCCGTCTGGCGCAACCTGATCGACCGTTGTATTGCCCATGAGTTCGAGGCCTTCGACCGGACTCGGAGTTGACCATGCGCCTGATGCTCGCCTTCGCCGCTGTGTTGTCCCTGGCCGTATCGCCCTTGCGGGCCCAGACGCCAGGACCGGTCCCGGCAGAAGCCTCTGCCAAGGCCTATTTCGTCAACGAGATCACCGTGACTGATCCCGCAGTCTATGCCGACTACGTGCGTCAGGCACCGGCGTTGATCGGGTCGTTCGGAGGCCGCTATCTGGTGCGCGCAGGTGCCCTGACGCCCATCATCGGCGAACCGCCGACCGCGCGGATCGTGATCGTCGAGTTTCCGTCACACGAGGCAGCCGTCGCCTTCTGGGAGTCGCCAGCCTATCGGGCAATACTGCCCATCCGCCAGGCGTCCTCGACCTCGCGCGCCTATATCGTTGACGGCGTCGCGCCCTAACCCCTCAACGACCGCAACATCAGTTCATGCCGGTAGGCCGCCACATCGGCCAAGGCGATTTCCAGCGCGTCACGCACCCGTTCCAGCAGCGGCGGTGCCCCGGCCTTGTCGGCCGCCTCCGCCGCCTGACAGGTCAGGGCCAGCGCGGCCGCGCCGATGCCGAGGGCCGCGCCGCGCAGGGTGTGGACCGCATCTCGCCAGCCCTCGGCCCGCACGTCCAGCATCGGCGACCAGAGCGTCGCCTGCTGCCCGAACAGGCCCAGCACCTCGTCGCTGATTGCGTCGTCGCTGCCGGTCGTCGCCTCCAGCACGGCGAAGTCGACCGCGCCGGTCAGGTCGCGCAGGGCCATCAGGCCGCGGTCTCTTCGCCTTTGGCCAGCCGCGAGTTCCGCGATGACCAGACGAAATAGATGACCAGGCCGATGGCGTTCCAGATCACGAAGTAGAACTGGGTCGAGGGCTTGAGGCTGAAGAAGAAGACGACGCAGCCGACGATGGTGATGGCGCCCACCAGCCACCACAGCGGTGCCTTGAACACCCGCTTGCGGCCCGGATCGCGCACGCGCAGGACGATCAGGCACACGCCCACCGCCGCGAAGGCCGCCAGCGTCCCGGCGTTGGCCAGCGACGCCAGTTCGTCCAGCCGCATCACCCCCGCCAGGCCAGCCACAACGATTGCCGTGAAGATCGTCACCACGGCCGGCACGCCGCGCGACGAAACCTTCGCCAGACTTCGTGGCAACAGACCGTCCCGCGCCATGCCCAGGAAGATGCGGCTCTGGCCGAACAGGAAGGCCAGCAGCACGGTCGGCAGGGCGATCACCGCGCTGGCGGCAATCCATTGCGCCGCCGTGCCCTGCCCCAGGTCGCGCAGGATCAGGGCGAGGGGTTCCGGGCTGGCCGCGAAACTGCCCACCGGCCGGGCACCTATCGCGGCGGCGGCCACGACCAGATACAGAGCCGTGCAGACGACCATCGAGCCGACGATGCCGATGGCCAGATCGCGCTCGGGTCGCTTGGTTTCTTCCGCCGCCGTCGAGATGGCGTCAAAGCCGTAGAAGGCGAAGAAGATGATGGCCGCCGCCGCCATGACCCCGGTCTGGACCACGGGCTGGCCGGTAATCTGTTCCTGGAACGGCAGGGCCGGAGAGCCAAAGCCGTTGGGCATGAAGGGGGTGAAGTTGGCCGCGTCGAAGGCCGGCAAGGCGATGGCAACGAAGGCGATCAGGGCGACGATCTTGATCACCACCAGCACCGCGTTCAGGTTGGCGCTCTCGCGGGTACCCAGCAACAACAAGCCGGTGACGACAGCGATGATGAACACCGCCGGCAGGTTGACGATGCCCCCGGCCACGTGCGGCCCGACCGTCAGCGCCGTCGGCAGGTCTACGCCCATGCCGCTCAGGAAGCCGACCGCGTATCCCGACCAGCCAACAGCCACCGCCGACACGACCAGCGAATATTCCAGGATCAGGCTCCACCCCACGATCCAGGCGATCAGCTCGCCCAGCACAGCGTAGGAATAGGTGTAGGCGCTGCCCGCAGCCGGCATCATGGTCGACAGTTCGGCATAGGCCAGGGCGGCGCAGGCGCAGACCAGACCGGCCAGGGCGAAGCTGATCATCACCGCCGGACCCGCCAGCCCGGCCCCGACCCCGATGAGGGTCAGGATGCCGGTGCCGACGATGGCCCCGACTCCCAGCGCCATCAGATGCGGCCAGCTCAGCGTCTTCTTCAGCGCTGGTCCGTCGTGCGGTGCCAGCATGGCGTCGATCGAGCGCCGACGGTTCCAGAAGGCCATGGTCGTTTCCCCCGTCGCCACTCCCCGGCGGCTGATTCACGGAACCCTAGCCGGTCCTGCGACAAACCGAAACGGAGGGCCAAATCCCCTTGCAGGCGAGAGGCATTCCCATTACGAACGCCCCCTCCCTCTGACGCCTGTTTCAGACTGGCCCAGGTCGGGACGGCACGAGCCTTGCGAGGCCTCGTCAGACGCTTGGTCCGGGTGATTAGCTCAGTTGGTAGAGCAGCTGACTCTTAATCAGCGGGTCGTAGGTTCGAACCCTACATCACCCACCATCGTCCCTCTCCCCTGACTCGGCTTTGTCCAGCGCCGGCGATTTATGGGGGTGCAGTACTGCGTAAGCCGACTGGACTTGCACGGCCCGACGATGTTCATCTGCGCTTTCGCCAAGGACGCGGTCGCCGGCGGCGGCGAAGACGTCTGCAGATGTCCCCGGGAATAACACCATGAAGCGCGCTTTCCTGACCACGGTCGCCCTGCTGGCGCTTGCCTGTCCGGCCGCCGCCCAGACGCCCGAGCCGGTGTCACCGCTGGCGGCGGCGCCCGTACCGGGCCCGGTCGAGCCGCAGGCGGCCCCTGCCCCTGTCGTCGCTGCTGCCGTCGCACCGGCCGAAACGCCCAAATGGGATGTCCAGAACCCGCCCGGGCCGTCGCGCGATATCCCTATCGACGTCACTCGCGGTACCTGGCTGTCACTGGACGTCAGCCCCGACGGACAGACCATCGTCTTCGACATGCTGGGCGACATCTATGTCATGCCCGCCGGCGGCGGCGAGGCCCGCGCCATTGCCAGCGGCGTGGCCTGGGAGATGCAGCCGAAATGGTCGCCCGACGGCCGTCACATCGCCTTCACCTCGGACAGGGGCGGCGGCGACAACATCTGGATCATGGACGCCGACGGTTCAAACCTGGTGCAGGTATCGAAAGAGACGTTCCGCCTTCTGAACCAGCCGGAGTGGTCGCCCGACGGCCAGTTCATCGTCGCCCGCAAACACTTTACCTCGGCCCGGTCGCTGGGGGCCGGCGAGCTGTGGATGTACCATCGCTCGGGCGGCGGCGGGGTGCAGATGACCGAGCGCCGCACCCAGCAGAAGGACACGGGCGAGCCCGCCTTCTCGCCCGACGGCCGCTATCTGTATTTCAGCGACGACGCGACGCCGGGCACGACCTTTGAATACTCGAAGGACGTCAACGGCCAGATCTACATCATCCGCCGCCTCGACCGCGAAACCGGGGAGATCAACCCCTACATCACCGGCCCCGGCGGTTCGATCCGCCCGACACCCTCTCCCGACGGCAAGTCGCTGGCCTTCATCCGGCGCGTTCGATACCAGTCGACGCTCTATGTCATGGACATCGAGTCCGGGCGCGAGACCCCTGTGTTCGCGGGCCTCGATCGCGACCTTCAGGAAACCTGGGCCATCCACGGCGTCTATCCGGCGATCAGCTGGACCCCGGACAACCGCTCGATCGTCTTCTGGGCCGACGGCCGCATCCAGCGCGTCGATGTCGCCTCCCGGGCCGTGACCGACATCCCCTTCCACGTCGCCGATACCCGTCGCGTCCAGGACACCGTGCGCTTCCCGGTCGAGGTCGCGCCCGACCGCTTCGACGTGAAGATGATCCGCTGGGCCCACCCGTCGCCGGACGGCTCACGAGTGGTGTTCGAGGCCCTCGGCAATCTGTGGATTCGTGACCTGCCCACGGGAACGCCGCGTCGCCTGACGCGCCAGACGGATCATTTCGAGCTCTATCCGTCGTGGTCGCGCGATGGCCGTTCGATCGTCTACACGACCTGGGACGATCAGGACCTGGGCACGGTCCGGGTGGTCCCGGCCGGCGGCGGCGAAGGTCGGGTAATGACGCAGCATCCCGGCCATTATATCGAGCCGACCTTCTCGCCCGACGGCCGCACCATCGTTTATCGCACGGTGAGCGACGGCTTCCTGACCACCGCCCTGTGGAGCCGCGATCCCGGTATCTATCGCATCCCCGCGGCGGGCGGCGAAGCCGTCCATGTCACCGATGACGGCGAGGGCCCGCAGTTCGGCGCCGACGGCGACCGCCTCTTCCTGACCGGCCGCGACGGCGACAAGCGCACCCTGATTTCGGTCAATCTCGACGGCGAAAACAAGCGCACTCACCTGACCTCGGAATGGGCGAACGAGTTCGCCATCTCGCCCGACGGCAACTGGGTCGGCTGGAGCGAGCGGTTCAACGCCTATGTCGCCCCCTTTGTCGCCGCCGGCCGGCCGGTCACGATCGCGCCCGACGGCAAGTCCCTGCCGCAGGCCCGGGTCACGCGCGATTCCGGTGAATGGTTGAGCTGGTCCGGAGATTCCCGTCGCCTGCAATGGTCACAGGGACCCGAGCTGTTCACCCGCGACCTGAACCAGGCCTTCACCTTCGTGGACGGCGCGCCTGACGAACTGCCCAAGCCCGACGAACGCGGCATCAACATCGGCTTCAGCGCCGTGACCGACCGTCCCGAGGGTCGCATGGCCCTGACCGGTGCCCGGCTGATTACGATGAACGGCACCGAGGTGATCGAGAACGGCGTGATCATCGTCAACGGCAACCGCATCGAGGCCATCGGCCCGGCCGCGACCACGCCGGTCCCCGCGGGCGTCCCGGTCATGGACATGGCGGGCAAGACCATCATGCCCGGCCTGGTCGACGCCCATTGGCACGGAGCCATGGGATCCGATGAGATCATCCCCGAACAGAGCTGGGTCAACTACGCCTCGCTGGCCTTCGGCGTGACCACGATCCACAACCCGTCCAGCGACACCAGCCAGATTTTCGCCCATAGCGAACTGGCTCGCGCGGGCCGGGTCGTGGCCCCGCGCATCTTCTCGACTGGTTCGATCCTGTACGGGGCAACCAGCGCCGGCACCGTCAAGGTGGAGAGTCTCGAAGACGCCCTGTCGACCCTGCGCCGCATGCAGGCGGCAGGGGCCTGGAGCGTCAAGAGCTACAACCAGCCCCGCCGCGACCAGCGTCAGCAGATCATCGAGGCGGCGCGCGAGTTGAATATGATGGTCGTCCCCGAGGGCGGCTCGCTGTTCCAGCACAACATGTCGATGATCGTGGACGGCCACACCACGATCGAACACGCCATCCCGCTGGCTCAGCTGTATGACGACGTCCACCAGCTGTGGCGTCAGACTGGCGTGGCCTACAACCCGACCCTTGTGGTGGCCTATGGCGGCAGCTACGGCGAAAACTACTGGTACCAGGAAAGCGAGGTCTGGAACCATCCGATCCTGACCCAGTATGTGCCGCGCCGGATTCTCGACGCCCGCGCCCGTCGGCCCGTCACCGCCCCCGACAACGAGTGGAACCACATCTCCATCGCGCGCGAGGCCACCCGCCTGTCGCAACAGGGCGTCAGCGTCTCGATCGGGGCCCACGGCCAGCGCGAGGGGCTGGCGGCGCACTGGGAGCTGTGGAGCCTGGCCCAGGGCGGCATGACGCCGATCGACGTCATCCGGGCCGGCACGCTGAACGGCGCACGCTCGCTCGGCCTCGACCGCGATCTCGGCTCGCTGCAAGTCGGCAAGCTGGCGGACATGGTGGTCCTCAACGCCAATCCGCTCGAGAACATCCGCAACACGACATCCATCGCCTTAACCATCGCCAATGGCCGGGTTTACGATACCGGCATGAACGAGATCGCGCCGCGCCAACGTCCGCGCGCCCCGTTCTGGTTCGCCGAAACAAGCGGCGAGGGCTGGTCAGCCGGCGCGACCGACGTCGACACCCACGGCCACGACTGACTGAAACGAGGCGGGCTCTATCCCGCCTCGTCCCCGCTCAGCCGCTTTCCCACGCCAGCCTGTGGCCGTTCATCCACGGCGGCTCGGGCATCGAGCGGCGGGCCGTCGTCTGGGCGCGGGTCCAGCGCTCGTGCAGGTCGGCGAAATAGGGATCGTCTTCTTCGATGCGCCGTTGTTCGCCGCTCATGAAGCCGCGCCGTATGGTGATCAGGTCGAACGGTGCCCCGACCCCGACATTGCTGCGCATGGTCGTCGAGAATGAGATCAGCCCCAGCTTGACCGCCTCGGGCAGCGGGGAGTCGAAGGCCAGGCCGCTCTCCAGAATGGGCTTGCCGTATTTCAGCTCGCCGATCTGCAGATAGGGCGTGTCCCGTCCGCACTCGATGAAATTGCCCTGGCTGTAGATCAGGAACAGCCCCATCTCGCCTCCCTTGATCTGGCCACCCAGCAACATCGAGGCCGAGGTATTCAGGCTGTCAGCCTCCAGCGCCGGCGCGATCGACAGGCGCACGCTACGCAGGCAGTGGCCCAGGATCTGGGCACAGCGGAACAGCGTCGGCGCCGTCTCCAGCGTCTCGGGCTCATCTCCGACGTTGAGGTGGACGCCCTCGCGCGCCATGGCCAAGGCCGTCTGGGTCACCGACAGATTGCCGGCGGTGCAGACACCCAGCACCCGCTCGCCGGGCCGATCGACGACATGCAGCTTGCGATAGGTCGAGATGCTGTCGACGCCCGCGTTTGTGCGGGTGTCGGCAATCATCGCCAGACCCTCTTCGACCAGCATGCCTACGCAATAGGTCATGCGGCAGGCCATCCCCAAGCGGCAATCATAGTGCAATGCTAGCAGATTCGCAGGACGCCGGTGCCCGCATCCGCACGGATCTCACGCCTGTTGCTGGCTCTGTTGCATGTCCGCATCACGCACGTTCAGCCGCACCGCCAGCCGCTCGCCCCCACCGCCATAGCTGGTCCCGCGCACCGGCGCGGCACCCAGATAGTCGAGGCCGGTGGCGACGCGCACATAGCGGTCGGTGGCGCAGATACTGTTGGCCGGGTCGAAGCCGACCCAGCCCAGGTCCTCAATCCAGGCCTCGGCCCAAGCGTGACTTGCCTCCTGATCGTCCTGTCCGTCGCGGCGCAGCAGATGGCCGGACACATAGCGCGCGGGCACCCCCATCTGCCGGCAGCAGGCTATGAAGACGTGTGCATGATCTTGGCAAACGCCCCGGCCCATGGCCAGAACCTCCGCCGCCGTGTGCGTCGGCGTCGTCACCCCGATTTCGAACGCCACCGAGCCGTGGATGCCGGCCATCAGTCGGTGCAGCCGCTCCAGCGGGGGATGCGCCGCGAACTCCGACGCGAACACCGAGATCAACTTGTCCCGCCGGGTCAAGGGCGTATCGCGCAGGAAGACCAGCGGCGACAGCGTCTCCTGATCGCGCGGCACCACGCCGGCGGTGTCGGTTGTCACCACCTCGCCCGAGACCCGCACCGTCAGGCTCTGGGTCGGCTGCTCGGTGTAAAGGGTATGGACGATGTTGCCGAAGGTGTCCTCGGACTTGCGCAGCCGTGCGTCGACGTCGGTCTCGACCCGCCAGTTCCGCACCTGCTGGGCCTCGGAAGACCGGGGCGACAGACGCAGTGTCTGGATGATGAACCGCGCTGCGCGGTCATAAACATAGGTGGTCGCGTGATCGATACGGATGCGCACGGGGTCAGCTCAAATACTGTTCGTGGATGGCCTGGCCCAGCCGGCCATTCTCGCCGAGAAAGACCTGGATGTATTCGTGCAGGCCCGACTGGAAGATGGCGTCGATCCTGGAATTGTCGAACGCCCGCATCCGCTCGGCCGCCAGCCGCTGCGCCGGGCCGCGCCGACCGTAATCATTGGCCAGCCGCTCCAGATAGCGCACGATCGACGCCTGACAGCTGGCCAACGAGCGCGGCATCTGGCGATTCAGCACCAGTAGGTCGGCCACCAGCCACGGCTTTACACTGTCCCGATAGACCCAGCGATAGGCCGTCAGCGCCGACACCTCGCGCAGCAGGGTGGTCCACTGGAAATAGTCCAGCTGCCCGCCGACCCGTTCACCCTCGGGCAGCAGCAGATGGTATTTCACGTCCAGCAGCCGGGCGGTGTTGTCGGCCCGCTCGATCGCCGCACCCAGACGCAGGAAATAATAGCCGTCGTTGCGCAGCATGGTCCGGCTGGTCGCGCCCTCGACCGACAGGGTGACGGTTTTCACCCATTCCAGAAACCGCACGAACTCGTCGCGTCGCGACGGTTGACCCTGCTCCTCCAGCCCGTTCCAGGCGCCGTTGATGGCCTCCCACAGCTCGACCGTCAGGGCCGTGCGCACCGACCGGGCATTGGTGCGCGCCCGCGTGATGCAGGCGGTGATCGACGAGGAATTGTCGGGCGCGAAGGCCAGATATTCCCGCACGGATTTCTCGGTCGGCGATCGGCCCAGCGCCCATGGTGCCCCGGCCGAGGCAAGCGCGCTGGCCCACACCGTCTCGGCGTCCCCGTCACCCCGCGTCGGAATGGCGGCCAGCCTCAGCGTGGCCTCCAGAATGCGGGCGAGGAAATCTGCCCGCTCGATATAGCGGCCGGTCCAGTACAGGCTGTCTGCGGTGCGGCTGAGCATCAAACGTCCAGCACCCAGGTGTCCTTGGTCCCGCCGCCCTGGCTGGAGTTCACCACCAGGGATCCGGGCTTCAGCGCCACCCGCGTCAGCCCGCCCGGTGCTACCTTGACGCTGTCAGGACTGCTCAGAACGAACGGCCGCAGGTCGACGTGACGGCCGCAAAGCTCGCCCTTGTCGAGCGTCGGCGCGGTCGAAAGCGCCAGGGTCGGCTGGGCGATGAAATCGTCGGGGTCGTTGATCAGCTTTTTTCGGAACGCCTCGATCTCGGCCTTCGTCGCCGCCGGCCCGACCAGCATGCCATAACCGCCCGATCCTCCGACCTCCTTGACCACCAGCTGGTCCAGTTTGGACAGCACCTCCTTCAGCGCCTCCGGCTCGCGGCAGCGCCAGGTCGGGACATTCTTCAGGAGCGGCTCCTCGCCCATGAAGAAGCGGATGATCTCGGGCATATAGGTATAGACGGCCTTGTCATCGGCCACGCCCGTGCCAACGGCGTTGGCCAGGGTCACCGTCCCAGCCTGATAGGCCGTCATCAGTCCAGGGACCCCCAGTGACGAATCCGGCCGGAAGGTCAGAGGGTCCAGGTAATCATCGTCGATGCGGCGATAGACGACGTCGACCTGTTGACGCCCTTGCGTCGTTCGCATGAAGACCTTGCCGTCGTCGACGAACAGGTCGCGTCCCTCGACCAGATCGACCCCCAGCTTGTCGGCCAGGAAGGAGTGCTCGTAATAGGCCGAGTTGAACGGCCCGGGCGTCAGCACCACGATAGTCGGATCGGACCCCGCCGCCTCGGGCGCGCAGGCCCTCAGACTGGCCAGAAGCATGTCCGTATAGGTCTCGACCGGCCTCACCGGATAGTCGGCGAACAGGTCGGGGAATAGCCGCATCATCATCTCGCGGTTCTCCAGCATATAGGAGACCCCACTAGGCGTGCGGCAGTTGTCTTCCAGGACGTAGAAGCCGTCCTCGCCCGTGCGCACCAGATCGACGCCGGCGATATGCACCCAGACCCCGCGCGGCGGCCTGCGGCCCTGCATTTCCGGCACATAGCAGGGGTTGGTCAAAACCAGTTCGGGCGGCAGCACGCCCGCTTTGAGGCATTCCTGCGGGCCGTAGACGTCGGCGAGAAACAGGTTCAACGCGGTGACCCGCTGGATCAGCCCGGCCTCCAGCCCCGCCCACTCCTGGGCACCGATGATGCGCGGAACGACGTCAAACGGGATCAGCCGCTCGCTGGATTCCGCGTTGCCATAGACGGCGAAGGTGATGCCCATGCGGCGGAAGAACAGCTCGGCCTGCCGGGACCGGGCCTGCAACAGGCCGTCCGGCGCCTCCGCCAGCCACCGGGCCAGGCCGCGATAGCTGTCGCGGACATCCGTTCCGTAACCCGGCGTCCCACCTGACATCTCGTCGAAGGCCATACCGCTCCCGCTGTATTAATGTCGTAGCGTGGCCTGACAAGCGTCGTTGAGGCAACAGGAATGTTGCGGTGCCACAACCGTTCCCCGCTCCCCTCGAACATGCGGGAGTCCGGGCGTGCACGGACAGTTCGTCACGCAAGCGCCTTTGCAGCTTCACCGTGACGCCGTCCGCCTGTCGCGGATGCGGCATGAAGCGCCGCTACGTCGCCATCAGCAATCACAGGGGGCTGCCATGATTCATCGCATTCAACGGACCAACGTCCTGCTCGGCGCCAGTGCGTTGGGCGTCGTCTGGGCCCTGGCCGGAGCCGCCGCCGCGCAGGACGCCGGGCCGACCCAGCTGGAGGAGGTGATCGTCACGGCCCAGCTGCGTGAACAGAGTGCCAAAGAGGTGCCTTTCGCCCTGACCGCCTACAGCGGAGACTTCCTGGAAAACCTCGGCGTCCAGGACTTCGAGGAACTCGCGGCCTTCACGCCGGGCCTGCTGGTCCAGAACCAGTCGCCCAACAACGCGGCCTTCGTGCTCCGCGGCATCACGTCGGACTCGGGTGAAGCCACCAGCGAGCCGCGCGTCTCTATCTATCAGGACGGTGTTTCGATCTCGAAGTCGCGCGGATCCTATGTCGAGCTGTTCGACATCGCCCGCGTCGAGATCGCCAAGGGCCCGCAATCGACCCTCTACGGTCGCGGTGCCCTGATCGGCGCAATCAACGTGATCCAGAACAAGGCCGACATAGACGCGTTCGACGCGAACGGACGTTTGTCTTTCGGCAACTTCGGCTACGCCATGGGCGAACTGACGGTGAATGCGCCGGTCGGCGACACGTTCGCGATCCGGTTCGCCAGCCGGATGAAGACCCGCGACGGCTATGTCGATAACCTGTTGGGCGGACCTGACTACAACGGTTTCAACACCCGGGCCTGGCGCCTCAGCCTGGCGTACCAGCCGAACGACGCCTTCCGCTACGACTTGATCCTCAACTATCAGGACGACGAGGCCCCCGGCACTTCATTCAAGGCCAGGGCCTTTTCGCCCGCCGACCCGGCGACCGGCGCGGTGCTGGGCGGGCGCGATCCGTGGGACGGCGCGGCGCTGACGCCATCCACGGCCCTGGACGGGGGCCGGTTCCTCGGTCTGGACCGCTCGGTCCATGGGATCACCGGCATCGGCCGCTTTGACTTTTCCGACAGCCTGACCCTGACCTCGACCACGGCCTACCGTGAGTTCGACTCGCTTGAGGTGTTCGATCCCGACGGTATCTCCCTGCCCCTGCTGAGCGCCATTGAGGATGCCCAAGGCAAACAGTTCAGCCAGGAGCTCCGGCTGAACTGGGACAACGGCGGTGCCGTCTCCGGCTTCGTCGGGGCCGGATATTTCAAGGAAGACGGCTTCCAGCGCGTGCCGACCGAGTTCAACGAACGCGTCGCCCTGGCCCAGTTGGCCGGCCTTCTGGACGGGGCTCCCGGCGTCAGCCTGACCACCGCCCTGCCCTTGGCCGCCTTCTCCAGCCCGGCGCTGCTGGATCCGATCCTGGCCGGCTTCCGCATTCCCGCCCCCTTCATTCCGGGTATCCGCAACAATCTGAAGTCCTCGCACCTCGAGACGGGGACCAACTCCAGCGAACTGGAGTCGCTCGACCTGTTCGGCGACCTGACCTGGCGTCCGACCGACCGTCTGGAGTTCGCCGCCGGCGTCCGCTGGACACAGGACGACAAGAGCACCGGAATCTCGACCGCCGCCTTGAACGGCCGCTCTATCCTGGGCGGTCTGCTGGCCGTCCAGGGCCTGACGGCCCAGATCAACGCCCTGATCGCCCAAGGCACCCCCGCCTCCCTGACCCAGGCCGCGGCGCTTGGTGCCGTCGCCAACGGCTTTGTCTTCCAGCTGGCTCAGCCGGGTGCCGCCAACGCACCGGTCACTGCTTCCTTCCCGCTGTTCGGCCTGACCTTCCAGCCGACCGCCGGCAACGGCTCGGTCGTCAATCAGGACCTCGAGGACGACGGCGTCACCTGGCGCGTCACCGGCCGCTATGCCGTGACGGACGAGACCAACCTGTATGCCAACTATGCCCGCGGCCGCCGACCGGCCGTGCTTGCGGCCCGCTCGCCGTCTGCGCCGTTCGGGGCTCCGGGGTTCACCTTCGTCGACGCCGAGGAGGTCGACAGCTACGAGGTCGGTGCCAAGACCGCGCTGATGGGCGGAACGCTGCGGCTGGACGGTTCGCTCTATTACTACGGGTACGAGAATTTCCAGACCACGGTTCAGGTCGGGACCCAGTTCATCACCACCAACGCCGGTGAAGCCACATCCTACGGCTTCGAGGGACAGTTGTTCTTCGCCCCGACCGAGAGCCTCGATCTGTTCGCGACCTATGCCTGGAACCACTCGCGGTTCGAGGCGGGCATCTTCGACGGCAACCGCTTCCGCCTGTCACCCGATCATCGCGCCTCGGTCGGCCTGACGTGGCGCACGGCCGTGTTCGGCGGCGAGGTTTCGGTCCGCCCGACCTACAGCTGGCAGTCGGAGACCTTCTTCGACGACAACAATGACCGCGCCGACCTGCAGACCCGAAACTTCGTTGCCGACAGCGCCGTCGACGAGCTCCAGAAGAGCTATGGCCTGCTGAACCTTCGCATCAAATACGAGCGCGCCGACACCAACTGGGGTCTCGAGCTGTTCGGGGACAACCTGCTGGAGGAAAACTACATCAAGGACGCCGGCAACACGGGCGACGGCCTCGGCCTGCCGACCTTCATCGCCGGCGAACCGCGCACCTTCGGCGCGACCATAAGCCTCCGGTACTAGGAACACGAAGATGAGCCTGCACCGCCGCGACCTTCTCGGCCTTTTCGGAGCCGGCGCGGCGGGCGTGGCCGCCCCTGCGATGGCGCAGCAGGTGCCCGTAGCCTCTTTTGCCCATGGCGTGGCGTCGGGCGATCCGGCCGCTGAGGGAGTCCTGATCTGGACCCGGGTCACGCCGGTCGATCCGTCCGTCCGCTCGATTGAGGTCGAATGGGCGATATCGAAGCCCGGCGACGTCATCGCGCGGGGCGGCCGGGTCCACACCGGCGCGGACCGCGACTTCACGGTCAAGGTTCCGGTCACCGATCTGGAGGCCGGCACCGAGTACCGCTACCTCTTCTCCGTCGGTGGCGTCCGCTCTCCCGAGGGTCGCACCCATACCCTGCCCGTCGGCCCGACGCCTGACGTCGTGCTGGGCGTGGTGTCCTGCCAGCTCCATCCCGGCGGTCTGTTCAACGCCTATGATTCCATTTCGAAGCTTGAGCGCCTCGACGCCGTGGTCCACCTTGGAGACTACATCTACGAATACGGTGCCGAGGCCGACGACTACGGCATGACGTCGGGCTCGAGGCTGAACCGCGTGCCGGAACCGCCGCACGAGATCGTCTCCCTGGCCGACTACCGGACCCGCCACGCCCAGTACAAGTCCGACCCGGACCTTCAGGCGGCCCACGCCCGCGCGCCCTTCATCTGCGTCTGGGACGACCATGAGGTGACCAACGACGCCTGGACCATGGGTGCCGAGAACCACACGCCCGCGACCGAGGGCGACTACCTCACCCGCAAGGCCGCGGCGCTGAAGGCCTATTTCGAATGGATGCCGATCCGCGAGCCGGCGAACGGCCTGACGCCTGACGCCATCTGGCGCAGCTTCGACTTCGGCGATCTGGCCAGTCTGCTGATGGTCGAGACGCGGCTGACGGCGCGCGGCCGGCAGCTAAGCTATCAGGCCGACATGCCGGTGACCGCCGCCGGGCCCGACGTGGCCGCCTTCGAGGCCAGGCGCAACGACCCGGCCCGCGACCTTCTGGGTGACGGCCAGCGCGACTGGATCAAGTCCACCCTCCAGGCGTCCCGCGCCTCGGGCAAACCTTGGCAGGTGATCGGCAATCAGGTCATCATGGCCCGGGTGCAGGGACCCGACCTCAGCACCATGGCCAGCCCTCAGCAAGTCGCGGGCCTGCTCGCCACCCTGCCCGCCGCTGTCCGGGCCCGGGTCAGCGCCTCGATCGACCTGTTCAAACTGGGCGTGCCGTTCAACCTCGACAGCTGGGACGGCTACCCCGCCGGCCGCGAGCGCCTGTACGCCGCCTTCGCCGAGGCCGGGGTCCAGCCGATCGTACTGTCCGGCGACAGCCACGCCTTCTGGGTCGACGAACTGAAGGACGCTGGAGGTGCCCGGCGCGGCGTCGAGTTCGGAACCAGTTCGATCTCCAGCCCCTCGCCCGGAGACGCCGTGCCGCAGATCCCTTTGGGCACGGCCTTGATGCAGGCCAATGACGAGGTTGTCTTCTGCGACCAGTCAGCCAAGGGCTACATCCTGCTGACCCTGACGCCCGATCAGGCGAAGGCCGAACTGCGCACCGTCTCCACCCTGTTCGCCAAACCGTATGAGTCGGGCGTGTTGAAGACCTTCACGGTGAAGCGTGGAGCCGTTGGGCCGGGGCCGATCGTCGAGGCCTAACCTGACGCTCGCTGGTCATGGTTCGGTCGATGCCGGTGCCTGCCCTGTGAACCGCGCCTCACGCCCCGCCGTCCAGATCTCGCGCACACCCTGACGCGGCATGTCTACGCCGAAAGCGGCCAGCTGCGCGACCCAGACTTCTGCCAGTCGCTCGACGGTGCCCTGCACCCAGTCGGGTGCCTGCTGGCGTGACCAGTTCAGTGGCGAGACGGCGTTGAACACCAGCAGAAAGGCAGCGGTCGTGAAGATCGCCCGGCTGGTCCAGCGCCGGTCACGCGCGGCCACGCCCTCATCGTCCAGCGGCGGAGCCGGCGGAAAAGCAAACCGGCCAAGGGCGGCGAGTCGGTTTTCTCGCGTCGGCAAATCGTGGGCGTCGGCGGTCTCGATCCAGTCGCTCGGCGGATCCCGGGGCGCAGGCAGGCTCTCGGCCAGCGGTGGAAACGGCGACTCCGACTGTCGCTGTGGAAACGGCTGGAGCGGAAACTGGCCGCCGAACTCGTCCTTGTCGTCGTCTCTCATGATCCGGGTCTCCGCATCAAAACGCCTCAGAACTGGAAATAGATGAAGGGGGCGACGCCGTCGGGCCGCACCGCCTCGATCAACAGGAAGGCCGCGCCGATCAGCAGGCCCAGGGTGAGCGATGGAGCCGTCTTCAGCCGCTCGGCCAGCCCTTCGATCGCGCGCGGCGGCAGCCAGTGCATGGCCAGCCCGCCCACGATCAGCGTCAGCAGCAGTGGCGTCAAGACAACCACCGGTGCAATCCGGCCGAGGCCCTGCAGCATGGCCATGGCCAGATCGAAATTCTCGGCCCGGAACAGGATCCAGCCCAAGCAGACGATGTGGAAGGTGACCAGCACCCCGACCACCGTCGGGATGACCTTCCGATCACCAAGCGCCGCCCTGAACAGCCGTTCGATCACCTGCACTCCGCCATGCAGCGTGCCCCACGCCAGGAAGGTCCAGGCCGCGCCATGCCACAGCCCGCCCAGCACCATGGTGATGAACACATTGATGCACGACGAGATCAGCCCCTTCCGCCCGCCCCCCAGCGGCACATACAGATAGTCCCTCAACCAGCTGGACAGGCTGATGTGCCAGCGCCGCCAGAACGACTGCATCGAACTGGCACGATACGGCTGGTCAAAATTGCGCGGGAAGGAATAGCCCAGCAGGGCCGCGATCCCGATCGCCATGTCCGAATAGGCCGAGAAGTCGCAATAGATTTGGACCGCATAACCATAGACCGCTGCGGCGATGTCGATGGCCCCGTAGGCCGACGGATCGAAGAACACCGGATCGACCAGGTTCACCGAAATTTCGGACGCGATCACCATCTTCTTGAACAGGCCCCAGACGATCAGCAGCAGGCCCAGCGTTGCCATTTCGCGCGTCAATCGCGGCGTCCGGTCGAACTGGGGCAGCAGATCCGACGCCCGCACGATCGGCCCTGCGACCAGATGCGGGAAGAAGCTCATCAACAGCATGACGTCCAGCAGGCTCTTCGCGGGAGGCGTCTTCCCGCGATGCACGTCGACGACGTAGCTGATGCCCTGAAAGGTGAAGAAGCTGATCGCCACCGGAAGTACGATCTGCAGCAGCGGCAGATCCCGCTCCCAGCCGAACTGCGTCAGCAGCTCGCCCGCCTGCTCGACGAAGAAGCCATAGTATTTGAAGAAGCCCAGGATCAGCAGATTGACCGTCACGCCCAGCCCGACCAGCCAACCGCTGCGTTTGCCCGTTTGCCGCGCGATCATCGCCGCCACGCCCCAGTTCAGCACGGCCGAGGCAATCAGCAGGGCGACGAACCGCCAGTCCCACTGGGCGTAGAAGAACCAGCTGGCCAGCAGCAGGAACAGCTTCCGCCGCCCGTTCTCGCGATCCAGCGACCAGGCGGTAAAATAGACGAACAGGAAAAAGACGCCGAAAGCCAGGGTCGGGAAAAGCACTTAATGCGCCTCCCCGACAGCTGTCGCGCCCGCGACCTTCCAGGCGTCATAGGCCGTCAGCAGGTCACCGCTCAGCACCCCCCCGATCCAGTCCGCACCCGGACTGGTGAAATGCACCCGGTCACCGCGCATGAAGGGGTCGTCCCTCAAGGCCAGCCGATCCGCCGAACACGCCCCGCCCATCCGTCCTTGCCAGTCCCAGAACGCCACACCCATGTCGGCGGCGACCCTTCGCTGCACATCGCGCACCACGGCCAGCGACGGCGGCGGCGCGCGCTGGCCGTCGGCGCTACACCCGCTCGTGGCCCCGCTGCGCAGCGCGTCCGGTGCCCCCAGCAGCATCAGCGACGCCGCCGGAGCCAGCCGTCGCATCCGCGCGATCTGGACGCGCAGCAGCGTCTCATAGGCGCGGCCGTCCAGCGCGTCGTCGAACCCCTCATTGGTGCCGAAGGCCAGCACGATCAGGCTGGGGCGCCACATCGCCAGCTCGCTCGCCGCGATCGCCTCGTCGCGGCTGGCCAGATCGCGCAGCGTCGCCCCGATGACGCCGAGGCTCGATACCATCACCCCCGGCCCCGCCCCCGACAGCATCACCGAATCCATCACCAGATCTTGCTTCAGCGGGATCAGCCGCACCGACGACGTCGAACCCGTCAGCGTCAACTCGCCGCACTCTTCCTGGTCCGGCGAGGCCCCGTTGAAATCCAGACCCCGGCCCAGTCCGCCCGCCTCGACCGACAGACCCGCGCCGACCCCGCGTGCCCGGCCGCAGACGCCGACGACCGTCGCCTCCGCCCCGGGATCCAGTTCGAACCCTATCAGCGCGCCCGTGCCGCCCGCCGTCCGCATCCCCGCCAGCCCCACACGAGGCGATGGTGCCCCGGCGGGGGGTTGGAGGCGCGCGCTCTCGGACGTCCAGCCCGCCGATGCGATCCGCACCTGATAAGGGGCATAACCGTCAAACGGCTGGCCCGGCGGCAGTACCCCGCGCCCGCCCGCCCCGAACCGGGCCTGCAGGTCTGCCCTCAGCTTGCCGGTGATTCGGTCACCGGCGGTGTGGCTGTCGCCGAGCTGAAGGATGTGCACCGGCCGCGTGCGCTGTCCTGCTTCGGTTGCCGCCAGCGCCTCGAACACGCCCGTCAGAGCTTCGACCTGGCACATGCCGCCCGGGCAGTTTGACTCCCCCGGCGGGGGCATGACGACAGCGGCGTAACGGACTTCCTGCGCCATGACTGCGGCCGTCGCCGCCACCCAGATACCGGCAGAAAGGGCCGCCGCCGCTGCCCTCATGTTCAGGCGGCTGGAGCCACGGGCCGATCCAGCCCGGCGTCACGCTTCAGCTGCGCCGACACCGGCGCGCTGAGCCGCAGATAACCGGCCATCGACATGTGGATCCCGTCATTGGCCCGCATCAGGGTGCGCCGCCCGCTGTCGGTCGGCAGATAGGCCTCGTAACCGCCCTCGCCGTTCGACGTCAGCGCCGTAGTCTCGATATAGGGCACGCCGAGCGCCTTCATCCGCGCCTCGACCACCCCGTTGATCAGTGTCATTCTGGCCTCGAACGTATCCCGCTTCATGCGCGGCAGGCCGACCCAATAGACCGCCACGTCGCGGCTGCGCAGCAGGGCCACCAGATCGTCGACCCGCTTCGCATAGGCCGCCTTCCAGCCGTCCGAGCCGAACGGATGGATTTGCCCGTCCATCTCGATCCCCTGGGCGTCATTGGTGCCGAACAGCATGATCGCGACGTCCACTGGCTGCTCATCCAGCTGTCCGCGCGTCTTGGCCTGGATGTCGACGTAGTCGTAGCGGCTGAGGCCCGTCGAGACCTGTGAGAATTTGCTCACGGTCACATTCGGCGTGTGTTGCAGGTCGCGGTAGAGTGCCGCGTACAGGCCCTCAGCCATCGAGTCCCCGAACACCCCGACGCGCAGCGGCCGTTGCGCCGCGCGTACGCTCAGCGGCGTCACCGCCGGCAGGGCGGGCGCGATGACCGCGACCGAAGCCGCCGGCGTCGCAGGCGCGAGTGGTGCGGAGGCTGCGGCCCTGTCTCCCAGCATGAGGGTCGGATGGCGCAGCCAGGCGCGGCCGTCGGGCGTCAGCACCAGCCCGGCCAGCACGCCGACCACGAAGGTCGCCGTCAGAGCATTGACGCCAGCACGCAAAACCGTCCCCCGACTGAACCCTGTTCCGTCGGCCCTTTTACCCTATCGAGGCCACGCCGCCACCTCGCGCCCGCCTCACGGGAAGAAAAAGGTTAAGCGAACCGTCCCTCGGCCCAGCGCGCGGCGAAATAGCCGCCCAACGCCGACACGGTCGTCAGCGTTGTGCCCCAGCACATGTCGATGATCGTCAGCTTTACCGACCAGACGTTCAGCGTCGCCTGATTGGTCAGGTCATAGGTCGCATAGGCCACAAAACCCAGCACCGCCCCGTTCAGGGCTGCCCTCTGCCACGCGCCTTCTCGAAGCGCCGGCTCGACGGCCAGGAACACCGTCCCGGCGATCGAGATCAGATAGAACAGCACGGCGGCCTTCATGTCGGGCTTGTCCGCCAGGATCGGCCCCAGCACCGGCTTGTAGAGGCGGTTGGTCATGGTGGTCAGCCAGACCGCGTCGATAACGGCAAAGGTCAGGCCCGCGCCCAGATAGGCGACGATATATTTGATCATCGGTTCAGCTCTCCCCAACCGGCTTCAGCAGATAGTGGCTGACAGCCCAAGTGTTCCCGTCGTCGTTGCCGAACAGGCCGGCCGTGGCAAGATAGAACCGCCGCCATCGCCGCCGCCACAGGGCGGCGTCGGGGCCATAGGTCTCCTGCATCAGCTCCATCACCCGGTCGCCGTTGGCGTCCATATTGGCCAGCCAGTGGTCAGCGGTGCGCTTGTAATTGACACCGTTCCACGTCCATTCCCGCTCGACCGCGAACAGGTCCGGGAACTGGTGCATCAACCCCTTGCTGGGCATGACCCCGCCGGTGAAGAAATGCTGGGCGATGAAATCGCTGCTGTCGGTGTGGTCGAACCGGTACGGCGCGTCGCGATGGGTGAAGATGTGGATGAACATCCGCCCGTCAGGATTGAGCCAGTCCTGCGCGCGGGTCAGAAGCGCGCGCCAGTTGGCCATATGCTCGAACATCTCGACCGAGACGATGCGGTCATAGTCTGCGCCCATCGGCGTCGGGGCGCTGAAGTCGTTCATGTCGGCGGTGATCACCGTCAGATTGGTCAGGCCGCGCGCGGCTGCCTGGGCCTCGATATGCTGACGCTGGCCATGACTGTTGGACACCGCCGTGATGCTGGAACGCGGATATCGCTCGGCCATCCACAGGCTCAGGCTGCCCCAGCCGCATCCGAGCTCGAGTACGCGCTGGCCGTCCATGAGGGCGGCGTGGTGGCAGGTCTCGTTCAAAGCCGCCTCTTCTGCCTCGTCCAACGTCGTGTCGACCGCAGGGTAGAGGCAGCACGAATATTTCAGCCGCTTGCCCAGACACAGTTCGAAGAACTCGGGTGGCAGTTCGTAATGCTGCTCGTTGGCGGCGGCGGTGTGCTCGGCGATCGAGCGTTTGGCCATGTCGCGGGCGAAGGCGGCCTCGTCATGCGGCCCCTCGCGGTCCAGCCTCTTGCGCGCCTCGGACACCAGGCTGTCGATCGCCGGGCGGGCGACGAAATCCGGAAAGGGGGCGTCCTGAAGCTGGCGGATGGCTGCTGTGGCGAGATTCATGGCGGGTCCTGACAGGCTTGCGAACGCCTCAGTTACGTCAGGCGTTGCAGTCCGGATGTCCAGCATCCGCCAAGGCCTTCGCCCCGTAGCTTCGGTCGCGTTTGTCCGGAGCCTTCATGCCCATCCCCCACCTCGTCGCCATGTCCGCACCATCCACCGGCCGACGCATCGCCGTCGTCGGTGCAGGCATTTCGGGCCTGTCCTGCGCCTGGCTGTTGTCGCAGTCGCACGACGTGACCCTGTTCGAGGCCGACAGCCGGTTGGGCGGCCACTCCAACACCGTCGACGCCCCCTCCCCCAGCGAGCCGGTCGCGGTCGATACCGGCTTTATTGTCTACAACCAGGACAATTATCCCAATCTAACGGCCCTGTTTGAACATCTGAGCGTGCCGACCAAACCGGCACACATGTCGTTCGCCGTCTCCATAGACGACGGCGCGTTCGAGTATTCCAGCCATGGCGTCGGTGCCCTGTTCGCTCAGAAGCGAAACTACGCCAGCCCGAAATTCTGGCGCATGATCCGCGACCTGCTTCGCTTCCAGAAACAGGCCCCGCGCGACCTGCCGGCGCTGGAGGCCTCGGGCGAAACCCTCGACTCCTATCTGACGCGCGGGGGCTACGGGGCTCTTTTCCGCGAGGCGCATCTGCTGCCCCAGGCCGCCGCCATCTGGTCCTGCACCATGGGGCAGATGGCCAGCTATCCGGCGGCCTCCTTCGTGCGCTTCTATATGAACCACAACCTGCTCAAGGTGGACCTCAAGCCGACTTGGCGCACCGTGGACGGCGGCAGCCGTTCCTACGTCAGCAGGTTGGCGGCGGCGTTCCGTGGCCGGGTCGTCACCGATGCCCGGATCACCGGCGTGCTGCGGGGTCTGGACGGCGCGGCCGTGCGTTTTGCCGATGGCCGCATCGAACGGTTCGACGCCGTGGTTCTCGCCACGCATTCCGATCAAGCGCTGGCGCTGCTCGAGTCCTCGTCGGCCGAGGACCGCCGTCTGCTCGGTGCCATCGAATACCGGCCCAACAAGGTGCTCCTGCACCGCGACATCTCGCTGATGCCCAAGCGCCGCAAGGCCTGGGCGGCCTGGACCCATCTCGGCTATTCCGACCGCGCGGGCGAAGGCGGCGTGACCTACTGGATGAACGAGTTGCAGAGCCTCCCCGGCCCTCCCTTGTTCGTCAGCCTGAACCCCGCCAAGACGCCCGATCCCGATCTGGTCCTCGGCGAATGGGACTATGAACACCCGGTCTTCGACGCCGCCGCCGTCGCGGCCCAGTCGGAACTCTGGTCATTGCAGGGCCGCCGCAACGTCTGGTTCGCGGGTGCCTGGTTCGGCTCGGGCTTCCATGAAGACGGCCTGCAGGCCGGCCTCGCCGTCGCCGAACAACTGGGTGGCGTGCGCCGGCCGTGGTCGGTCGCCAACGAAAGCGGCCGCATCCACGTCCACGCCCCCGACCCTGCACCGGGGCGGATGACAGAAGCGGCGTGACCACAGACCATGCCATAGCCCCGAAGGCGGTCGCCTCCGCCCTTTTCGTCGGCGAGGTGGTGCATCAGCGGGCGCGCACCTTCGATCACCGCCTGCGCTACGGCCTGTGGATGGTGCTGGCCGACCTCGACGAACTAGACGGCCTGCAGGACCGCCTGCGCCTGCTTCCCCGTGGTCGGTTCGGCCTGATCAGCTTGCGCGCCGCCGACCACGGCGACCGGTCCGGCCGCCCCTTGCGGACCCAGGTCGAGGCTCATCTGGCCGAGGCTGGCATCAACATCGGGGGCGGGCCTATCCGCCTGCTGACCATGCCGCGCATCCTCGGTTACGGCTTCAATCCCATCAGCGTCTTCTTTTGCCACACGCCCGACGGCGCCCTTGCCGCCCTGGTCTACGAGGTCAGCAACACCTTCAACGAACGCCACAGTTACCTGGTGGCCGTGCCCCCTCCTCCCCCTTCCGGGCCAGGGGAAGAAGGGGGCGGTCCCGGACTGATCCGGCAGACCGTCGAAAAGCAGTTTTTCGTCTCCCCCTTCATGGACCGAGACCTGAGCTACGACTTCACCGTCTGCCCGCCCGGCGAAGCAGTGTCTGTCGTCGTAGCCGTGCGGCGCGGCGACACACCGATCCTGACCGCCAGCTTCGCGGGCCACCGCCGCCCGCTAACCGACGGCCAGTTGCTGCGCGCCTTCATCACCCACCCCCTGCTGACCTGGAAGGTGACGGCAGGCATTCACTGGGAAGCGGTAAAAATGATGTTCAAGGGTGCCCGCTACCGCCATCGCGGCGCCGCGCCCACGCGGCCGGTGACCTTGGGTCATGGACGCTGAACAACCGTGCCCTCGACGCCCACTTTCCATTCGTCATCTTCCGGCAAGGCGCGTAACGCTGCAGACCGGGGGACCCCGCCACCTCCTTATCAGGGCATTCCCGCGAACGCGGGGACCCAGATTTAAGTTGCAACGAGACTAGCTGAACGAAGCGGCGCTCAACTCACATGGCGGTGAAGCCAAAGCCCGGGTCACCGCCTTCGCAGGGATGCACGGTTTTCTACGCGAACTTTTCACCTCCAACCCGACGATCAGACATTGGCTAACCCATTGATCGCACTGCAACACCCTGAAAAACCAGCGTCATGAACCCGCCATGGCTGCCAGCGGGTGCAAAATGCCCCCGGCGGCAGGTCCAAGCGCAAGGCGCCAATGTGCGCATCCGGACGCTTCGGACTGTGTTTTTCTCTGATCGCCTTGCCCGTCCCGCGCGGCCACGTTACGCACGGACGAGTGCCACTGATATTCATCAGGTGGTGAAAACATGAGGAAGCCATGCGGAAGATCTTCCCTGACGCGGCGTCCGCCCTCGAGGGGCTGACCTTCGACGGCATGACCGTCATGTCCGGCGGTTTCGGTCTGTGCGGCATTCCCGAGCACCTGATCGCCGCCCTGCGCGACAGCGGCGTTAAGGATCTGACCGTGATCTCCAACAACGCCGGCGTCGACGGCTTCGGTCTCGGCCAGCTGCTGGGGACCCGCCAGATTGCAAAAATGATTTCGTCCTACGTCGGCGAGAACAAGGAGTTCGAGCGCCAGTATCTGGCCGGCGAGCTCCAGCTCGAGTTCAACCCGCAGGGCACGCTGGCCGAGCGCATCCGCGCCGGCGGTGCCGGCATTCCGGCCTTCTTCACCGCCACCGGCGTTGGCACCCTGGTCGCCGACGGCAAGGAAGTCCGTGACTTCGGCGGCCGCGACTACGTCATGGAGACCGGCCTGATCGCCGACCTGTCAATCATCAAGGCGTGGAAGGCCGATGGCCGAGGCAATCTCCAGTTCCGCAAGACGGCCCGCAATTTCAATCCGATGATGGCCACCGCCGGAAAGGTCACCGTCGTCGAGGTTGAGCACATCGTGCCCACCGGCTCGTTCGACTCCGACCAGATCCACACTCCCGGCATCTATGTCGACCGCATCGTCCTGACCGTGCCCGAAAAGCGCATCGAACAGCGCACTGTGCGCCCTCGCTCGGGTAGCGAAGTGGTAGCGAACGAAAATGGGGAGACCGCATAATGGCTCGCACCCGCGAACAGCTCGCCGCCCGCGCCGCCCGCGAACTGCAGGACGGCTTCTATGTCAACCTCGGCATCGGCATTCCGACGCTCGTCGCCAACTACATCCCGAATGGCATGGAGGTCACCCTCCAGTCCGAGAATGGCATGCTGGGTATGGGCCCCTTCCCCTATGAGGACGAGGTCGACGCGGATCTGATCAACGCTGGCAAACAGACCATCACCGAGATCGCGGAGAGCAGCTATTTCAGCTCTGCGGACAGTTTTGCCATGATCCGCGGCGGCCACATCAACCTGTCGATCCTGGGTGCCATGGAGGTGGCCGAGAACGGCGACATCGCCAACTGGATGATCCCGGGCAAGCTGGTGAAGGGCATGGGCGGGGCGATGGATCTGGTAGCGGGCGTCAAGCGCGTCGTGGTCGTCATGGATCACGCCAACAAGCACGGCCAGTCGAAAGTGCTGAAAGCCTGCACGCTGCCGCTGACCGGCACGGGCGTGGTCAGCCGCATCATCACCGACCTGTGCGTGTTCGACGTCAAGCCGGACGGCACCGGCCTCACGCTGGTCGAACTGGCCGAGGGCGTGACCCTGGATGAGGTCGCGCAGAAGACCGAGGCCAGCTACACCGTTGCCGCCGGGCTTAACTCGTAGTCAAAGTCTCCCCTGAAGTAATCCGCGACCCCGTCGCGGACGCAAGCAGACAGGGAATGACGATGGCGGATGGAGCCTACCGCTGGTTTGGCAATGCACCCGCGCCGGACGCGGCGCGCGTGGCCGACATTCATGCGACCTATGACGAGCAGACCGTGCATGCCTTCGGCGAACCCGCCCGCGTCTTAGTGGAAGGTGGACTGGAGCGCGCCCTCGCCGCCGCCCGCGTCGGCGACCTGAGTGGCGTCGCCGCCGCCCTCGCCGACGCTCGGGCGAGGGTCGAGGCGCTGCGACCACAGGCGCTTGAACCCCGACGGGGCCTGGCCGGCCTGTTCAACGGCCGTGGCAAGCGGCTCAAGCGGTTCCGTGAGGCCTTCCACGATGCCGCCGCGCGCTTGGCCGCAAGCGCCGCTGTTCTGGGTGAACCGATCGAAGGCGCGACCCGACGCTCGGGCGCGCTTGAGGCGATCTGGGGCGAACTCCGCGACGGCGTCGCCGATCTGGACGCCCACATCGCCTCTGCCGCCCGCCGCCTGACTGGCCATACCCCTTCAGAGGACGGTGCCTCGCATCCCCTGCAAGCCCGCAAGGAGACGCTGGACGCGTGCCGCGCCGCCGCACTTCAGTCCCTGCCCCTGATCCGCAGCGCTCAGAACGTCGATGCCCGTGCTTCGGAAGCGCTCAAACAATGCACGGACGGGCTGGCGTCATGGCGTGACGACTGGCGAGAGGCCTTGGGACTGTCCGGCAAACGCCCGCGACGCATCCGTCCCGATGGCGAACGCCTGGCGCGGAGCCGCGATCAGTTTCTGGCCCGACTCGACCGGACCTTGGCCGATCTCACGTCTTTCGGCGTGCGACGCAGCGAGGTAGAAACCCGGCTGGCCGCCCTCAGGACGACGCCCGGATCCTAAAGCGAAATCGGTTTGGAAACGATCGCGTCCAGGCTCAGATTTCGCTCAAGCATCACGCTGGAACCTGATTCACGGCATCGGCGGAATCGCGAAGCGATTCCTCCTCATCCGATCAAGCTCTAGCGGGCGTTGGCTTCCGTCCAGGCGACGATCTGGGTGTTGAGGTCGCGCGTGGCCATGTCGAAGGCTTCGACGATGGCGGACACCCGGTTCTCGGTTGCGGGCTGTTCGACGCTGAACATCCGCTCGGCGGACACGGTGCGATCCGGCAGGGTCGTGACCCGGGCTCGGGCGGTGATAACCACCGTGGGCGCCGTGCCCGGCATCTCATAGCGAGCTTCGAAGGCGCGCATGTCGATCTCCAAGCTTCGACCACTCCGCACGGCTTCGCGCGGACCGATCAGACGTACCCCCCTCGCCTGTTCTGCGAAGGCGTTCTCGAGACTGGCCAGATAGAGGTCGGCCGCGGGTGAAACCCAACGCGCGCCTTTGATGTAGGCGGTCTCGGTGCCGGTCACGCCCAGAAGCCTGTCGCCCTCGACCGCCTCAGGAAACTCAACGCGGCGCAGGGCGATCGAGGTCGCCATGGTTCCGACGCTCCCGGACACGGACGGAGCCGCGCCGCCAAACCGGTAGGTCTGGACGGGGTCGGGTGAACTCAACAGGGCGCACCCTGCGACCGCGGAGGCGGCAACGCCGATGGCAGTCAGCCGAATGAGGGACGAACGGATCACGGCTGGACCTCCATTTCCTTGGTCGGCGCACGGCCGATGAAATCGCGCGGGCTGGACCGCACCTCCTCGACCAGGCCTTCGAGCGCGCGGGTTGCGTCTTCCAGGCTCTGGATCGACTGCTGCAACTGAGGCAGGCCGGTGGTGGCGAAATCGTTCACCGGACGCTCCAGGCCGCTGATGGTGCGGTTCGCCGAAGCCGCGGCATCCGCCGCCTGATCGGCCGCGCGGTTGATGTTGGCGATCGCCTGGCGGCCGTCGCCCTCGATCAGCTGTCGGGTACTGACGCCCAGGGCCTGGTATTCGCTGATGGCCGCGTTGGCCTTGGTCAGGGCCTTCTCCAGCTCGGCGAACATCCCCTTGCGCGCCTCAAGCTCGCTGGACAGGGCTTCAACATTCTTCACGCTGGTCGAGAAAGAGCGGATGTTGTCGTCGGACAGCACCCGGTTGATCCGGTTCAGCGCATCCACCGTCTGGGCCAGCACGGTGCCCGAGCCGCTGAGCAGTTCCGCGATCGGCGACGGCTGGCTCTGGATCACCGGCACGACATTGTCAGGATACTGCGCCTTCAGGATCGCGCTCTGCGGATTGCCGGCCGTGATCTGGATATAGTTCAGGCCGGTGATGCCTTGGGGCTCAAGCTGGGCGCGCGAGGTCACGCGCACCGGCGTGGTGGCGTCAACGCGGATGCGGGCGATGACCTGATCGCCCTTTTTGGGATCAAGATTCAGGTCGGTGACCTCGCCGACGCGGATGCCGTTAAAATGCACCTCGCCGCCTTCCGAAATGCCGCGCACGGGTCCGTCGAAGACAATGTCATAGATATCGAAGTCGTTGTTGAACTGCAGGCGGGCCAGCCAGATCGTGAACACCGCCAGTGCCGCCAGAAGGGCGACAGTGGCGATGCCGACGGCGGCGTAGTGGGCGTCTCGTTCCATCTCTCGACTCTCCTCAAGCCGCCTTGACCGCGGCACGACCGCGCGGACCAAGGAAGTATTCTCGTATCCAGGGATGATCGGAACGCTCAAGCTCCTGAACCGTGGCCTTGGCGACGATATGCTTGTCGGCCACCACCGCGACCTTGTCAGTGATGGCGTAAAGGCTGTCGAGATCGTGGGTGATCATGAAGACTGTCAGGCCCAGGTCGTTCGACAACTGCTTGATCAATTCGTCGAAAGCGGCCGCGCCAATGGGGTCCAGTCCCGCTGTGGGTTCGTCCAGAAACAGCAGCTCGGGATCCAGCGCCAGCGCACGCGCCAAGCCAACCCGCTTGCGCATGCCGCCCGACAGTTCGGCGGGCTTCAGATGGTGCGCCTCTGGCTTGAGGCCGACCATGGCGATCTTCATCTCGGCCAGTTCGCGGACCACATCCTTGGACAGTTCGGTATGCTCTACCAGCGGCGAGGCGACATTATCGATGACGCTCAATGACGAGAACAGGGCACCCTGCTGGAACAGGATACCGGTCCGCCGTTCGACGTCGGCTTCCTGCTCCTGGGTCATGGTCGCCCGATCGTAGCCGAGGATATTGACCGTTCCGCCCTCGGGCTCCTTCAGGCCGATAATGGAGTTCAACAGGACGGTCTTGCCCGTGCCCGATCCGCCGACGACGCCCAGAACCTCGCCTCGCTCGAGGTCGAGATCAAGGTTCTCGTGGATCGTGCGTTCGCCGAACTGGCTCAGCAGCCCGCGCACCTCGATCAGGCGTTCTGGTTTGCCCGTGGCGGGAGCGGTGGTTGGATCAGCGACCGTCACAGGTCCAGCTCCAGGAAGATCAGGGCGAAGACGGCGTCCAGAAGGATGATCGCGAAGATGGCCTGTACCACCGCCGCCGTGACCCGCCGGCCCAGACTTTCCACGTCGCCGGCGACCGCCATGCCCTGCCGGCAACCAATCGCGGCGATGACGATGGCGAAAACCGGCGCCTTGATCATTCCTACCATCAAATGGGTGCCCATGTTCGGGTCTTCGCTGATCCGTTGGACGAAGAAAGCCGGGCCATAGCTGAGCTGGCTCCATGTTACCAGCAACCCGCCGAACAGGCCGGCCACCATGCCGATGAAGGTCAGCAGCGGCAGCATGATGATCATGGCCACAAGCCGCGGAATGACCAGAGCCTGGAAGGGGTTGACCCCCATCACCTGCATGGCGTCGACTTCCTGGTTCATCCGCATCGAACCGATCTCCGCGGCGAACGACGAGGAGGACCGACCGGCTAGCAGGATGGCGGTGATCAGGACGGCCAGTTCCCGCAGCGTGGCCACGGCGACCAGCTCAACCGTGAAGACCCCCGCGCCGAACTGGGTCAGCAGATTGGCCCCCAGAAAGGCGATCACGGCACCAATGAAGAAGTTGGTCACCGCGACAATAGGAATGGCATCCAGCCCCGACCGCTCGGCCTGACTGAACCAGGCGGCCCAGCGGATTCGTCCGGGATGGCGCAGCGCCGTGCCGACCGCCACGATCAGCCGCCCCAGGAAGGCCATGGACAGGGTGGCTTCGGCCGCGATGTCCCCGACGCCGCGGCCGATCTTGGCGAAGGTTCGCACCCAGCCGGGCGATTGCCGCGGAGGCCCGGCGCTCTCGCGCTCCAGCTTTTCGACCATGGCGTAGGTGCGGCCCGCCTCGGGCCGGTCAATCCATGCGGTTTGCGGCAAGACGCATTGGGAGGCCTGAACGATGGCAAGGGCACCGGCCGTATCGAATCTGCCCAGACCCGACAGGTCGACGGCCTCGACCTTGCGGTCATGCAACTCATCGTCGAGCCGGCGCGAAATCCGGCCCAGCTCGGTCGCTGTCCAGTCACCGGTCAGACGCAGGGTCAGACCAGTCCCACCGTCATCGATCTGGAAATCCGCTGCGGCCATGCCCCTACCTAGATTGCGCCGGTCGTTTTGCCTACGCCGGCCAGACGGCAAAGCTGGGGCAGACCTCACAACGCAGCGCGGCCGTATTCGTTCAGCCACGGTTTCAGGGGTTTACCCGTCACGGCAACCTGCGGAGGCGTGCCAGGTCATCGACGAAGCGCCGTTGCTCGCAAGGTGCGCCGCCTCATCTGGCGAACACAACCTTGACCACGATTTGTCCCTTTACCTCAAATAGTTGAGAAGAGAGACATCCCGCAGCTGGCTGATCACCTGGGCCGAAGCCTGGATGGCGATCTGCGACAGCTGAAGATCCGTCACAGCCTTGGCCATGTCGGCGTCCGTCCGGTTCGCCACGAGTTCATCAAGCGCATTCTTTTGAGCCGTATGGCCCAATGAGATCGACTCTACCTGCTCTGCGAGTGAGCCGGTCTTGGCGACCTTGTCGATCACCGCCGTTCCCGCCATCTCGAGACGGCTCAGCTGGGCGATCAGGAAGGTCTTTTGCGGCTCGGAGAGCTTGCCGGTCAGCGGCCCCTGTCCCGCCGTGGCGTGGAACGTCTGCATGTCGCGCAGGATCGTCAGGACCTCCGTGCCCAGGTCGTCGGCCAGGAAACCGGTCTCCAGCGTCGTGCCGTCCGCGACCCGACTCGCGGTCTTCAGCGTGTCGTTCTGGAAAACGGAAGCGACGCTGGGTGCGGCGGCGAGTTCGCTGAGGTTGGTTACACTCACCGGCGCAGATGTGGTGGACGCGCCCGCGAACAGATATCCGCCCTGATGCCGCATGTTCAGACCGCCGCGGATCGCCTGGAAATTGCCGTCGAGGTCCAGCATCAACGATCCGGCGAAATCCGTGGACAAGGCGTTGCCGATAGCCTCGCGCAAGCCCGTGATGCTGTCGCTGATCCGGGTCATGGCCAGATCCTGGATGATCAGGCGTGACGACACCGCATCCGCCGTGTCGATGAAGCCCTGGATTCGGCTCTGGGCGCCCTTCAGCGCAGTCAGTGTCTCGGACTGCCGGCCGAAGCCTGTCAGGTCGGTGGCGTTTTTCTGCGTGGATACCCGTTCCTGCGCTTCCGCGGAGCGAATCTGGGTGTTCATCAGGTTCAGCAGGGCTGACTGATAGTTTCCGTAGGTGGCGACCCGGGTCATCCGACCATCCCAATCAGCGTTTCGTACATATCCTTGGTGGCCTGGATCAGGCGCGCCGACGCGTTGAAGGCCTGCTGGTAAGTGGTCATAAGGACCAGCTCCTCATCCAGGTTGACGCCTTCGTGTGCTGTCTGGCGCGAACTGGCCTCGGTATAGAGGGCGGAAGCCGTTTCCTGGCGGTTCTTGGCCGCAGCGGCTCGGCCGCCGATCTCGCCGGACAGTTCGGAAGCGTATCGGGACACCGAGATCGAGCCGCCGGTCGAGCCGCCGGCGGGCTGGAAATTGGCCGAACGTTCGCCGGCGTCGGCCAAGGCCAAGGCACCGCGACCATCTCCGGGGCTGAGAGCCCTCGAACCCGCAGCAGCTGACAGGTTCAGCTGCGCCAGAGCCAGCCTTGAAGGGGTCTGCCGGATGTCCGCCCGCAGCGAGAAGCCGTCCGCGCGCGACGACCGGACGCCACCGGCGATGCCGAACAATTCGGTGACTGATACCCCCGAGGGGACCTGGGTCGTCGTGTCCGCCAGCACGCTGAGGGTCGGCGTCGGATTGCCGTATCCGGCGAACGACAACGAACCATCCGCCGCCAGACTGAACGCCCCGAAGCGGCCGACGCCGGTCGCCGAGTCGTTCAGGGCATTGACGAGATCGCCAACGGTACCGCCGGCCGGGACGGCGACCTGTAGATCCCGCAGCTTCGAACCGGTCTCGCCCGTGAAGCGGAAAATCAGGGTCTCGCCGGCGGTAAAGCCGTGCGGAGACGCGGCTGTCAGGCCATTGTCATAGAAGGCCGGACGGTCCGTCGAGATCAGGTCATTGAGCCCGAAATAGTGCGAGAAGCCGCGACCGGCCTTGGTCGAAGGCGCGGTCGCATCGTCGGCGACGGCCACGCCGTTCGGAGCGGTCGCGGCAATGTTGAGGCGGCCATTGGCGAAGCTGGCTGTGGCACTGCCGCCGAGCTGGGCATTCAGCACGTTCAGGAAGGTAGCCGGTGTGGCCGCCACGCCGTTAACCGTCATGGTCGCGCCCGAGAAGACGATCTCCGCCCGGTTCTGGATCACGCCCGCAACGTTGGTGACCGCAACCGTCGACTGGCCCGTGAAGCCGACGATGGCGGCATCGAAGGTCTGACCCACGTTGCGGCCGCTCAGGTTGACCGGAGCCGGAACGGAGGAGTTGGCGTTATGCGCGCGGTTCAGTTCGTCGGCGACATGGGACACCAGTTCAGCCAACCGCTCGGCTGCGGCGGGTGCCTCTTTATCGCGCAGCTCGACCAGACCCTTGATCTCGCCCGAGGTGACGCTGTCCAGCAAAGAGCGTTTCTGACCGCCCGGCTCGGTGATCCAGAGCTCGTTGAAGGCCGTCTCGCTCGTGACCGTGCCGGCCCTGTTGTACTCCAGGGTTGCCGCCCCATGACCAGCCAGGAGTGTGCCGGTGCCCGTTCGGATCGACACTCCGCCGACCGAACGGGCCGAGACCCGGATGTCCACCAGTTCGGCCAGCTGGCCGATCAGCGCCGATTGAGCCGTCTCCGCCCCCGAGGCGTCCCCGTCGACCGCCGTGGCGCGGGCGATTTCGAGGTTCAGGCTCTCGATCTGCTGGAGCAGGCCATTGGTCTTTTCGACCGCGCTCTGGAGACGGCCGTCAGCATCCTCCCGAACGGCCTGGATCTGTTTGCCGATACGGCCGGCTTCGTTGAACAGGGCCTCGGTGCGGAACAGGGCGTCCTGGCGGCGGGGCGAGGAGGCAGGATCCTCGGCGCTCGCGGCGAAGGCTGAGAAGACACTGTCAACTTGGGAAAAGAAACCGCTGTCGCCACCGGGATCGCCGAACAGCGACTGAATGCGGTCGTACAATTCGTAGCGCACGCCTTGGCGCGCGGCCTCGGCTCCGGCGTTCAGGTTGGCGGCCTGCAGAAACCGGTCGGTGGCCAGACGGATGCGCGAGACCTCGACGCCCGAGCCCACGCCCTGGCTGGTCAGGGTGGTCTGATCCGCGATCTTGCGGACGTAACCCGGGGTGTTGACGTTGGAGACGTTGTCCGAGATCACGCGCAACTGGGTCTGGGCCGCCGCCAGTCCCGAGGTCGCCGTGTTCATGATGGCGTTCAGCGACATCCGACAGGCTCCAAAAGGGCGGCACCCGGCAAGCCCTGCCAGCCGATGCGCGATTTTTGCCCGGCGTTCCGTGACGGGTCGTCCGGCAAGTCTCTGATTTTATGCGGTATCGCATTTCGCGCCTGGGTCATGACCCTCAACGAGCGCAAAGGGCGGGCCAACCGCGCGGCCCGGCGTTTGTCGTCTGTGGCACCGGGCAAGAATCGTCGGCACGCGGCAAGTTTCGACCGGACGGGATGGGGAGCGAGCCATCTGATTAATACTTTTTATTGTTATTTTTCCGATGTTTGGGGCTGTCGGACGCGCTGGCCCGCGACTTGCGCCGTGGTCTCTGAATGTCCGGCGCAGCAAGCGCCCCCGTCACCATCGCCGTCGCGACCATCCCCCTGAGACAATGTCCGCCCTCGCTCTGCCGACCGCCCTCGAACCTTCCAGACCCAGCGCCCCTCAAAGGGCTGCCGGCGAGGCCGACGCAACCGGTTTCAAGAGCCTGCTGGAAACAGGCCTCGACAAGGATGCGAAACCGGCAAAAGCGGAAACGCCGGATGTCGCACGCTCCAGGGACGAAGCCGACGCCGTCCCGGTGACGACGGCCTTGTCGACTGCACTCGTAGTTGTCATTGTCGCCGTTCCTGTCGCACCGCCCACCTCGTCGGCCCTTGAAGTCGCGACCGCCGAAGATACCGCCGCCGCCGAAAGTACAAAGCCGGAACCGGACCCATCCACTCTTCTGACAATCGGCCGCACCCAGCCGTCGGCGCAGATATCACCGGCCATCGAGGCCGGGGCTGCCAAGGGCGGACCGCAGCCCGTCGCTTCCGACGCCGTCGAACCTGACGCGGCCGCGGCAAAGTCAGCCGCTGAAGCCAAGCTTGCCGCTGCGGCCGTGCCGGTCGCCACCGAGACGGCCCCGCAACCCTCGCCTCCCCCTCCGCCGTTGCGCGCACTTGCCGAACGGACCTCCCGGCCGAACGATCAACCGGCAGACAAGACGCCCGACGCTTCGACCTCGGTGCCGGGCGCGACAGCCGTGAAAGCCAGCTCGACGGTTGCATCCGCGTCGGACTCACCGACAGCTCCAGACCGGGCGGGTAGCCCCGCCGACAGAACGCCCCGACCGACCGCCGACGCTGCCATCGCGACGGAGGCCCCCTCCCTCGACGCCGCGCCGGCGGCGGACGGAGCCACCACCGCCAGTCCAGGCGTCGCCCATGCCCGCGAGACCAGCCTCTCCAGCCTGTCGCGTGCCACCATCGACGCCACGGCCCAGATAGCCGCCCAGATCCTGCGCAAGCTGGAGGGCCGCTCGACGCGGTTCGAAATGGCGCTGACCCCCGACGATCTGGGCCGCGTCGACGTCAAGCTCGACATTGATTCCGAAGGTCGGCTTGCCGCCCGGCTGGCGTTCGACAATCCCGCCGCCGCCACCGACCTGCGCGGCCGCGCCGACCAGCTGCGGCGTGAGCTGGAGGACGCTGGCTTCCAACTGGCCGACGACGCCTTTGAGTTCGCCGAACGTGACAGCGGCTCCAGCAGCTTCGACCGTGGCCGGGATAACCGGCATGGCCAGAACCGCGCTTTCGACGCCGCCACGCGCCTGAACACTGAAATCGATGTCGCCCAGCCGCCGCGCTGGATGGCGCTCTCCCTCTCGCCCGCGGGCGTGGATCTGAAAGTCTGATCGATGGACCCCGTCTCTAGCACCACCGCCAACGCCACCAGCCGGATCGGCGCCGGATCGTCTCTGCTGGCCTCGAATTTCGAGACCTTCCTGACCCTGCTGACCTCCCAGTTGAAGAACCAGGACCCGCTGTCGCCGGTCGACTCCAACCAGTTCACCGCTCAGCTGACCCAGATGGCCGGCGTTGAGCAGCAGCTGCTGACGAACGACCTGCTCAAGAGCCTTGTGTCGGGTCAGGGCAGTGCCGGTCTCGGACAGGCCGCGACCTATATCGGCAAGGCCGCAACCGCGGCATGGTCGGCCACCAAGATGGCGGACGGCCAGGCGACCTGGAGTTACGAACTGGGTGCCAACGCCTCATCCGCGACGCTGCAGGTGCTTGACGGGACCGGCAAGGTGGTCTGGTCCGGCGATGCGCCGTCGAAGACAACCGGGATGTATGACTTCACCTGGGACGGCAAGGCGACCAGTGGCAACGATGGCCAGAACGGCCAGGTCTATACGCTGAAGATCACGGCCAAGGATGCCGCTGGCGGGGCGCTGGACAGCCAAGTCCTGACCCGCGGCCGCATCACCGGCGTCGAGATGTACAATGGCGAGCCGTATCTGACGGTCGGCAACGCCATCCTGCCACTCTCGAGCGTCATCGCCCTGGAAGAAGCAAAGACCCCCTCAGCCGACGCAAGGCCGGGCCTGCTGAGCTCGCTCACCTCGTCGCTCAACCCCTCGAACCTGTTTTCGTAAGGAGCCCGTCTCATGAGTATCAACAGCGCCCTTCTCGCCGGCGTGTCCGGCCTGACCGCGAACGCCGCCGCTCTCGCGGCAATTTCCCAGAACATCGCGAACGTCAATACGGTCGGCTACAAACGAACCGCGGGCGAGTTCTCAACGGTCGTCAACAGCCAGGCCCAGGGTTCAGGTTATTCGGCGGGCGGCGTTCAGGCCAGCGCGCGCCACTTCACGAGCCAGAACGGCCAGTTGCAGCGCACCACCTCCTCAACCGATCTCGGCATCGCGGGTCAGGGCTTCTTCGTGGTCACAGAGAAGGCCGAAAACCTGACGCCGGCCGACAGCCGCCTGTTTACCCGCGCCGGGGCCTTCCGAGTCGACAACTTCGGCTTTCTGAAAAACACAGCCGGACTGTATCTGCAGGGCTGGCCGATCGACGGCGAAGGCAACGTCAATCTCGACCCGTCCGATCTGACGCGGCTGCAGACGATCAACGTCGGCTCCGTAGGCGGCACCGCCGAAGCCACGACGCGCATTGAGCTCAACGCCAACCTACGCTCCAGCCAGACGATTTCGTCCGAGGCGGCGGATGCCGCCGCCGTACCGGCAGGACCGAACGCTTACAGCCCGACGACCAACTCAATGGCCATGTGGGACCCGGACGCCGGCACCGGGGTCAAGCCCGATTTCGAGCTCACCGTTCCGGTATCGGATTCCAAGGGTGGTCAGCGCACGGTCTCCCTCTCCTTCCTGAAGAGCAACGTCCCCAATGAATGGTTCGCCGAGATTCGCGCCATCCCGGCCAGCGATGTGGTCACCGGCGCAGGCCTGACCAACGGCCAGCTCCGTACCGGCCGGGTGGCCTTCACCCAGGACGGCCGTCTGGACATCGCCGCCATGCAGGCCATGCCCGCCGGTCAATCCCTGTTTCCGGACCCCACAGCGGCATTGCTGACCTTCGGTGCCTCTGACGCCGCGGCTCCGGCGGCCGGTGGGTTCAACTGGTCACCCAGCCTCGGGATCGACAATCAGAGCGTCTCGTTCGAGCTCGCCAACGCCGCCGGCGGCCTGACCCAATATGACAGCGCCTCGGTCGTCCAGGCGACTCTGACGAACGGCACCGCCTTCGGAAACCTCTCTGAGATCAAGATCGATGAGAAGGGTTACGTCACCGCTATTTTCGACAACGGCGTGACCCGCCAGATCGCCTTGGTCGCCCTCGCCACCTTCACCAGCCCTGACAGTCTGTCAGAGGCCAGCGGCAATGCTTTCCGGGTCACCCAGAGCTCGGGCACCTTCAACCTGAAGGGGGCCGGCAGTGGCGGCGCCGGCCTGATCGGCGCGTCCCAACTGGAAGCCTCGACCGTCGATCTGTCGGCCGAGTTCACCGGCCTGATCACCACCCAACGCGCCTATTCCGCATCGTCCAAGATCATCACCACCGCCGACGAGATGCTGGCCGAACTTATCAGCATCAAACGCTGATTTCTGAGTAACGGGCCGTAAACCTCAATGAATCCTTTGTTGAATATTGAGAGGGTGGACGGAAGGCATTTTAGCCTTTCCTTCACCACGACGCTTAAACGGCCCTTAGCCGCCTACCTCTATGGTCATGTTCATAGTGGTGGTGGTCAATGAGGCAAAAGCCCATGTTGCAAGAGCGACGTCTGAATAGCCAAGGCGAACAATATGTGGTGGGCCCAACGGGCACGCCGCTGACAATGCACGATCTTCCTCCGGCCAATACCGACCGGTGGGTGATCCGCCGCAAGGCCGAAGTCGTGGCGGCGGTGCGTGGCGGGCTGATCAGCCTGGACGATGCCTTGGCGCGCTACCGTCTGACGGCCGAGGAGTTCCTCGCCTGGCAGAAGGCCATCGACAAATGGGGCATGCAGGGCCTGCGCACGACGCGGATCCAGCACTACGGCCGCCCTTAACAGCTCTCCCCGAGCCGACCGCGGCCGCTTCCGGAAACGGGGGCGGCCGTTGTCTTTTCCGGCCGCTTTTCGCACCGGCCTCGAAATCGCGCGGGTTTCGCCCTAGATAGCGCGCCATGACGCCTGATACGCAAATATTGGCCGAGGACATCTGCCCGCTGCCGAACATCGCCCCCATGACCGGCAAGGCCGACATGGACGCGGCGATCGAGTCCGCGCGCGCGGCGGTCGGCCTGCCCGTCGGCTCGCGCGTGGTGGCGGCCATGTCGGGTGGGGTCGACTCCACCGTCGTCGCCGCCCTGCTTCACAAGGCGGGCTATGAGGTCGTCGGCGTCACGCTTCAGCTCTATGACCACGGCGCGGCGCTGAAGAAAAAGGGGGCCTGCTGCGCGGGTCAGGACATCCACGACGCCCGGCTGGCGGCGGAGAGCATGGGCATCCCCCACTATGTGCTGGACTACGAAAGCCGGTTCCGCGACGCGGTCATCGACCAGTTCGCCGACGCCTATCTGGCCGGTCAGACGCCGGTGCCCTGCATCCGCTGCAACCAGACGGTCAAATTCCGCGACCTGCTGGATGTGGCCCGCGACCTCGGGGCCGAGGCCATGGCGACGGGCCACTATGTCCGGCGCTCGGTGGTCGATGGCCGCACCCAGATGCGCAAGGCGATCGACCATTCGCGCGACCAGTCCTATTTCCTGTTCGCCACCACGGCTCAGCAGCTCGACTATCTGCGCTTTCCGCTGGCCGATCTGGAGAAGCCCCAGGTGCGCGGCGTCGCCGCCGAACTGGGGCTGCGCATCGCCGCCAAGCCGGACAGCCAGGACATCTGTTTCGTGCCCAACGGCGACTATCGCACCCTGATCGACAAACTGCGGCCGCAGGGTCGCGAGGCCGGCGAGATCGTGCATATGGACGGTCGGGTTCTGGGTGGCCATTCGGGCATCACCGACTACACCATCGGCCAGCGCCGGGGCCTGAACGTCGCCGTTGGCGAGCCCCTGTTCGTAACCCGGCTGGATCCGGTGAAACGCCACGTCATCGTCGGCCCGCGCGAGGCCCTGCTGACCGCCGCCCTGACGCTGGACGAGACCAACTGGCTGGGCGACGAAGCCTCGATCGTCGCCGCCGCC
>Ga0105047_10001828_pt1 | contig 38226 bp, 36 predicted proteins | sample MAT04_FD_78384 | JGI IMG/M metagenome (GOLD analysis project Ga0105047, IMG submission 78384) | Freshwater microbial communities from Lake Fryxell liftoff mats and glacier meltwater in Antarctica - MAT-04 (megahit assembly) | ecosystem: Environmental > Aquatic > Freshwater > Ice > Liftoff...
GATGCCGACTAGCGGATTCCTGCTCCGGGGGCGAGCATGTCGGCTGCCAGGAAGGCCAGCTCCAACGCTTGCTGACGATTCAGTCGCGGGTCGCACGCTGTCTCGTAACGATCACCTAGCTGGTGGTCCTGAATGCCTTCAGCGCCACCGGTGCACTCGGTCACGTCATCGCCGGTCAGTTCGATGTGCATTCCACCGGGGTGTGTGCCGAGCGCGCGGTGCACCTCGAAGTAGCCGCGCACCTCGTCGACCACATCGTCGAAGCGGCGCGTCTTCTGCCCTTGGGCAGCCTCGACGGTGTTGCCGTGCATCGGGTCACAGATCCACACCACGTCGTGGCCCGTGGCGGCCACCTTCTCGACCAGCGGCGGCAGTAGATCGCGCACCTTTCCTGCACCAAGGCGGGTGATCAGGCTGAGGCGACCAGGCACGTGGTTCGGGTCGAGGCGCTCAACGAGCTCAACGGCCTGGTCCGGAGTCGTCGTTGGCCCAAGCTTCACACCGATCGGATTGTGAATGCGCGAAGCGAATTCGATGTGCGCACCGTCGATCTTGCGCGTGCGCTCCCCCACCCACACAAAGTGCGCCGACACGTCGTAGGGCCGTTCGGTTCGTGAGTCGGTTCGTGTCAACGGCAGTTCGTAGTCGAGGAGCAGGGCTTCGTGTCCTGCGTAGAACTCCACGCGTCGGAAGGCCTCTGTATCGATACCGCAAGCCAGCATGAAGGCCAACGCCTTCTCGATGTCTTGGGCAATCGCTTCGTAGTGCGCACCAGCGGTGCTCTCGCGGACGAAGTCTTTGTTCCACTCATGCACCTGACGGAGGTCTGCGTAACCGCCCTGGGTGAACGCACGCATCAGGTTCAGCGTCGCTGACGCACGGTGGTAGGCCTCGACCAATCGATTCGGGTCGGGGCGACGCGACGCAGGCGTGAACTCGAGTCCGTTCACAGCGTCGCCGCGGTACGACGGAAGAGTCACGCCATCGCGCGTCTCGTCGCCGCTGCTGCGGGGCTTGCCGAATTGGCCAGCCATCCGACCGATCTTCACGACGGGCAACTGCGCGCCATAGGTGAGCACGACGGCCATCTGCAGCAGGGTCTTGATCTTCGCGCGAATCGCATCGGCGTTCGTATCGGCGAACACTTCAGCGCAGTCGCCACCCTGAAGCACGAAAGCCTCACCGCGCGACGCGGCAGCCATCCGGTCCGTCAGCTGATCGCATTCGCCGGCGAATACCAGCGGCGGCAATGACGTCAGGGTGGCGCGCGCATCGGCAAGCTCGACGGCGTCAGGCCACTCAGGCTGCTGAAGGGCGTCACGACCGGATAAATCGATCAGGGGAAGGTCCACTGCGCAAGGGTACCCGGGGCCGCGCCCCACCCGACGACACGCGCCCCACGAAGGCTCAGCCGAATAGCACGGAGACCTCGTCGTAGCGATGGGCCGGAACCGTCTTGAGCGTGCCTACAGCCTCGGTGATCGACACTCGACCCACGGCGGTGCCCCGCAGCGAGACCATCATTCCCCAGTCGCGGTCGATCACTGCCTGCACGGCTTCGAGCCCGAATCGGGTGGCCAGCACGCGATCGAAGGCCGACGGTGTTCCGCCGCGCTGCACATGGCCCAGCACCGTGGTCCGCACATCGTGACCGGACTTTGTATGAAGTTCGTGAGCCAGCCAGTGGCCAACGTCGGGGATGTAGCAACTGCCAAAAGCGTCCGACTCGCCATGCTCTTCCAGCAACGCCTGATCCGAAGGCACCGCACGCTCGGAGACCACGAGCACGGGCGCGTACGTCGAGGCAAATCTGCGGTCCACCCAGTCCGAGACCGCATCCAGCGTGAAGGGGCGTTCGGGGATCAAGATGCCGCTGGCTCCCCCGGCCACCCCTGCTTGCAACGCGATCCATCCCGCGTTACGACCCATCACCTCGACCACCAAGATCCGGTGATGGCTCTCAGCTGTGGTGTGAAGTCGATCGATGGCCTCGGTGGCCACGTTGACAGCCGTGTCGAAACCGAATGTGTAGTCAGTGCCCTCGAGATCGTTGTCGATCGTCTTGGGCACACCCACCACCGGCACTCCGGCCTTGGCCAGGATTTCGGCACCCGCCAACGACCCCTCGCCACCGATGACAATCAATGACTCGATGCCGTGACGCTCGAGCACGCTGGTGATGGTGCTCAGGTTGTCTTCGACGACCGACGGCGGAAGCCCGGTCGTGCCCAAGATCGTGCCCCCGCGCGGCAAGAGGCCTCGCACGTCGGGCATCGCCAAGGGGGTGACGTCGTCTTCGATGGCACCGCGCCAGCCATCCCTGATACCGACCACCTCGTGGTCAAGGGCCGATGACTTACGCACGACTGCACGAATGACCGCATTGAGGCCGGGGCAATCGCCGCCGGCCGTCAGAATTCCTACTCGCATGACACAAGTATGTCGCCCCTTGCGTGCGACTGATGCAAGGACGCGACGTCAGTCGGTGCCGACGGGATCATCATCGGGATCGATCGAGGCTTGGTCATCGAGGGAGCCGGCTTCAGCCGATTCACGGGCTTGCTTGGCCAGCCGTGACTTCTGGGTCGAGGCATACACGTCGACGTACTCCTGCGTCGACAACGCCAGAATCGCGTACATGATCTCGTCGGTGACGGCACGCAGCACCAAACGGTCCGACTCCATGCCTTCGTAGCGGCTGAAGTCGAGCGGGGCCCCGATCTGCACGCTGACGCGGCCGCGGTTGGGTCGCACCTGTCCGGGTGGCTGCACCTTGTCGGTGCCGATCATCGCGATCGGGATCACCGGCACCTTGGCCTCGAGCGCCATTCGCGCAACCCCGACCCGGCCGCGATACAACCGTCCATCGGGCGACCGCGTGCCCTCGGGGTAGATGCCGAGCATCTCGCCCTGGCCCAACACTTCGACGCCGGTGCGAATCGCATCATCGGCCGATCGACCGCCCGAGCGATCAACGGGGACTTGGCCTGCTCCGCGGAAAATGCTGGCCGTCAAGCGACCCTTGATTCCGGTGCCGGTGAAGTACTCGCTCTTGGCAAGGAACGTGATGCGTCGCGGCACCATGAGGGGCAGAAAGACAGAGTCGGAAAACGAGAGGTGGTTGCTCGCCAGGATCGCTGCACCCTCGGCCGGAATGTTTTCGACGCCTACGACCGTCGGGCGAAAGCCGACGCGCAACGCGGGTCCGGCCACCACGTGCTTCAGCAATCCGTAGAGCACGTTCACCCTCTCCAGGGTCGGTTCTGGCGTATGTGCAACGACCTGCGGAGCCTAAGCGCGTGCCCGGCCCTGCACCGGAGCGGGGCGCATCCCACCAAGGGGCGAGCTCTACGACCACGATCTGCGCAGGTGAGGGTCACCATGTGCGGGTGCCCGCATCGGTCCCGTGCCACCATGGTGACCACCCGGCGTCATCCCATGACGTCACATCAGCGGATCGAAGGCGGAGGCGTTCATGGCCCGGCTCGAGAACGGCCTGCCAGCCGACGACTGGCACATGCTGGCCGACGTCGAAGCGGTGTTCACCGAGCACGTCCTCGACTCTTTGGCAGCCGTTGGTATTGCCGCCTACGCCGAACCAGCGGCTACGCCAGAGGCCCCGTTCCTGGGTATCTCCACCCTGGGCACTGGACGATCGGGCGGACCATCGGACCGCGTCATGGTTGATCGCCAGTTCCGCTCGCAGGCACGCGCGGTTCTAGCTGGCCTGCTGCCCGAGTTGCGCGCCGAGGTGGCCGATGCCCGCCAACAAGTTGAAGACTCCACTTGGCAGCAGATCGTCACGGGCCTGAGCCAGGAAGGCGTTGGTTCACGACCCTTAGAGATGGCCGACGCCGCCGAAGCTGAGGGCGCGGCCGATGACCCCAGCCAGTGGGACGACCTACGCGAGGATCTTCCGCCGACCAAGGTGACCGCCGCCGATCTCTACGCCGACGACGACCACGAGCACTACGAGCCTCCCGAGCCACCGCCCTTGCCCACCACCGACGTCGTGACTCGATTCGCATGGGTCGGTTTGGTGTCGGGTCCGCTGTTCTTGGTCTTGGGAACCCTGTTGGGTTGGCCGGTCGACGGCTTCGCAGCCCTGATCGCTGTGGGTGCGTTCGTCGGCGGATTCGTCACGCTGATTGCTCGGATGAAGGATCGTCCCTCCACCGATGACTCCGGCGACGACGGTGCAGTGGTCTGACGACCACGCGTACCCCTCGTCCTTGACGTCAGGTGGTTGAGAACCGCTGGCGCGCCAATTCTGCAGCCCCGATCATCGCCGCTTGCTCTCCACACGCAGCCTCCACGATCGGTGGAAGCACTCGGTAAGCGGCGCCCACGAGACGAGCAGCCAGCGCGGCGCGCGCAGGGTCAAGCAGAAGGTCGCCCGCCTGAGCCGCGCCGCCGCCGACCACAATGCGCGCCGGATCAAGGATCGCCACGACACCCGCCAAACCTTCGCCGAGCGCATGACCCACATCAGCGATGATGCGGATGGACGCATGATCGCCAGCGACTGCGAGGTCGGTCACCATCGAACCCACGAGCTGGTCGATGTCGCCATTGCACGCCTCGCGAAGCGCCGCGGCCTCGCTCGACTCCGACGAGACAAATTCGCGCGCCGCACGGGTCAACGCACTACCGCTGGCGTACTGCTCCCAGCATCCATGCGCGCCGCAGCCACACAGATGACCATGCGGTACGAACGGCACATGGCCGACTTCTCCAGATGCACCGGTGGCACCACGCATGAGATGGCCATCGATCACGATCCCGCCGCCAAGACCAGTACCGACAGTGACCACCAGCAACGGATCCGCGCCCTGGCCAGCACCAAAGGTGAATTCGGCCCACGCCGTCGCGGCAACGTCGTTGTCGACTTCGACCGGAAGCCCGGTCAACGTCTGCAATCGGCCCGCAACGTCTTCACCGCGCCAAGCTAGGTGGGGCGCGAACACCACCGTGTTGCCAGACTCGTTGACAAGGCCCGCGACGCCCACGCCGACGGCCGTCACGTCATCGTCGCCCATCATCTGCTCGATGCCGGCGTGCACGGTGGCAAACAACGCCTCGGAATCGCGCGACGGTGTGGGCGCCACGATTGATCGCACCACCGAACCATCAGCTTCGATCAGCCCGATCGCGGTTTTGGTGCCGCCGATGTCGACGCCAATCGCCAAGCTCACAGGTCGTCCGCCGAAGCCGGCTCTGACGACTCCTTCTCATCGGGAGCAACAGGCGAAGGGGTAGCCACCAAGTCCATCAGATCGTCAGCGGCCCGCTTCAACACATCGGCCAGGGCGAGGGCTGCCGACGTAGCCACTTCTAGTCCGGCCGCCAGCAACGCTGGATCGGCCGTGCGAACGGCACCGACAGCACGGCACAAAGGGCACACCCCGCAAGCCGCTGCGCCGGTATCGAGCCCGCCATGAGCACCTTGTGCGGCTTCTACTAACCAACGCTGCACACCATCGACAATGCGTTCGGCTTCATTGGTCCAACTCGTGCCCGATTCATGGTCACTACCCATGGCCCCGGCACCTGGTTCGGTCGGCGTGTCATGTGCTGCCGATGTCATCGCGCCCCCTCGACTCTGCGTTTCAAATCGTCCACTGCGGTGCCCACCAACTGCTGCTCAGCCTTACGTCGGAGCGGACCGATCAAGGCAAAACTCGGCACCATCGACAGTCTGTACTCGACGCGACACCCCTCGCCCTCGGGAGTCACCAAGTACTCACCATCGAGGGCCTTGAGCAATGAACTCTCCACCAACGTCCACGCCATCCGCGCCACCGGCTGCTTCTTGGTGGCATCGTCAAAGACGTACTCGATGGTGTAGCTGCCCTTGACCGGGCCCGTACTCACTTCGAACCGCGCCTGTCGAGGGCGACCATCGTCAAAGGTGTCGAGCACCTCGACACCGCTCACTCCGCGCGCCCACTCGGGATAGGTCTCCAGATCGCTCACCACGGCCATCACCTCGTCGACCGATGCAGCCATCACCGCGTCGGCCCGGGTCTGATCGCTCATCGTGACCGCCTGTCGCTCTGATCGATGGAGTGGATGCCCAAGGGATGCCCGAGGCGGCCGAGTGCTCGGCCACCCCAATGGTCAGGTTAGGCGATGGGTTCGAGGAGCGTGCTCCCCGTCGACGAGAAGTTAGACATCAAGAACGAACGGCGTGCGACGACCGCGAAAGTGACCGACGTTGATGCACTCGGTGCGACCGATGCGCGTGCGGCGCGCCAGGGGTTGATGCACATGGCCGAAGAGCACGATCGAGGGCTGGGTGGCGACGATTGCTGCCAGCAGCGCCGAACTCCCCCGTTCGAATCGCCGTGCGACCGTGTCGTAGGTGAGTTCTGGGATCGAGGGTGGAATGTGCGAGCACAAGATGTCGACTTCGCCCAATGCTTCCACCTTGGCAGCGAACTCCTCATCGGTAATTTCGAAAGGCGTGCGCATCGGACTGATGAGTCCACCGCCAACGAACCCGATGCGTACGCCGTCAACCTCAACCGCCTCACCATCAAGCACTCGATGGCCAGGGCGAAGAAACTCCGGCCACATCGAGGGGATGTCAACGTTGCCGTACGTCAGCAGTGCTGGCTCGGGCATCGAAGCGAAGAGTTCTGCGTATTGGTCACGCACCGCTGCATCGAGGACAGCCCGGCGATCGGCTCCCTTGCCGGCCCACAGCGAATCGCCATACTCCCGAGCCTGCGCATAACGACCCTGCGTGCGCAGTTCAACAAATCGCGCGGCGTTCTCGGCTCCGAAAATCTGCGGAAAAATTCCTTGGGTCATGTCGTCGTAGTCGACGAACAGCACGAGATCGCCAAGACAGATGAAGAGGTCGCTGCCGTCTGCCGCGCGCGCGAGCGCGTCGGAAGCACCATGGACATCGCTCACGACGTGAAGGCGCACGCGTTCAGCGTAGGTGCGTCAGGTGAACAAGATCCCGACGAGGGTCAGGAAGCCAAAGATCAAGACGCTCATCCCCACCGCGATCCCCACCATCACGCCCACCTTCGCGCCGTTGGAATCCAGGCGTGAGGCGAGTTCGTTCAAGCGGCCCGAAACCACCGGGCGATCTGCGAGGGCGCTGAGGTCGATGCGATTGATGTCGAGCGTCTCGCCAAACATGTCCAGCTGTCCGTCATGCGCCTCACCAAGATCGATATCGCCCAACAGGGCAAGGGCGGCAATGTCCAAGTCGCTCGCCGATGGTTCACGAGCCGTCATGACGTCAGCTGGCTGCTGGCGTCCTCTCGCGTGGCGGCCGCGCGCGGAGGGCACCGTCGCAGGGGCGGAGGAATCCGGACCTTCGGCGGCCGCCTCGATCGGAGCCGCACTGACGGAGACGCCGCGAGGGTCTTCACCAAGCGCGTGATGGCACAGCGAACACCAGCGGGCGTCCGGCCGGACGACCGCGGCGCAACGCGGACAGCGTGAATCGCTCACCCGCTTCATCTCGGCACAGTCGGTCAACTTCTTGACCCCCCGCCTGGATGCGCCAGGCCGAGGGCCGTACTGGGCAGCCGACCAAGCGCACCCCCGACACCTTCGGTTACGACGCGCCAGCGCCCCGCATAGGCCTGTACGGTCGAACGGTGCAGGAATTCAGTGTGGCCGCGTTGGTGTCGTTGCCCAGTACCGCTGCCCTCCCCGACCTCCCGGTGCAGAACGCCGAACGCGACCCCGACTTTGTCGGCTTCGCGCGACCAGAGGGCCAAGGCTGGCAAGACGTCACGAACGCCCAGTTCCTCGACGAGGTGCAGCGGCTGGCGCGTGGGCTCATCGCCCACGGAATCGCCGCTGGTGATCGCGTGGGCATCATGTCGCGCACGCGCTACGAATGGACGCTCCTCGACTTCGCCATCTGGGCGGCCGGTGGCGTGCCAGTACCGATCTACGACTCCTCGTCACCTGACCAGATCAGTTGGATCCTGAGCGACTCGGCCGCCGTGGCGTGCATCGTGGAAACGCCCAGACTGTCTCGTTCGGTCGAGCAGGTACGGGGCGAGCTTCCCGATCTACGTCATCTCTGGGTCATCACCGACGATGATCTCGACTCGATCTCGGCACGCGCTGATGAAGTGCCGAACGAGATGCTGGCGCAACGGCGGGCGACCCTCACACAAGATTCACTCGCCACCATCATCTATACGTCCGGCACCACAGGCCGACCCAAGGGATGCGAACTCACCCACGGCAACTTCCTCAACTGCGCCAACAACTGCATCGAGTCACTGCCCGATGTGGTCGGCGTTCCGAATGCCTCGACCTTGCTCTTCCTCCCGTTGGCGCACGTATTCGCTCGTCTGATCGAAGTGCTGTGCGTCTCGGCCAACGTCAAATTGGCGCACACTCCGACCATCACCGACCTCGCCGGCAAGCTGCAGTCGTTCCAGCCCACCTTCCTGCTCGCCGTGCCGAGGGTGTTCGAGAAACTCTTCGTCGGAGCCCAGCAGCGCGCCGCTGCCGATGGCAAGGGCGGCATCTTCGATCGCGCCGCCGATGTCGCGGTGGCCTACAGCCAGGGCTTGGATTCAGGTCAGGTTCCGATCCTGGTGCGCGTTCAGCACGCCGTTTTCGAAAAGCTCGTCTACTCCAAGATCCGTGCAGCGATGGGCGGCGAAGTGAAGTGGGCGGTCTCCGGAGGCGCCCCCCTGGGCGAACGCCTCGGACACTTCTTTCGAGGAATGGGCATCACGATCCTCGAGGGGTACGGGCTCACCGAAACCACGGCGCCTTCCACCGTCAACGCCCCCACCGCGATTCGCGTGGGCACCGTCGGTCGACCCATTCCCGGGTGCTCGATCCGGATCGAAGATGACGGCGAAGTGATGGTGCGCGGGCCCCACGTGTTCCGCGGCTACCGTGGCGATCCCGCCACCACAGCGGCCTCGCTCGATTCCGACAGTGGCTGGTATCGCACCGGAGACATCGGCGTTCTCGAAGACGGCTACTTGCGGATCACCGGGCGCAAGAAGGAGATTCTGGTCACGGCTGGTGGAAAGAATGTGGCCCCCGCTCCGCTTGAAAACGTCATCACACGCAATGTGCTGGTCGGTCACGCGGTGGTGCTCGGAGATAACCGCCCCTACGTGGCGGCCCTCATCACCCTTGATCCCGAGCAGGTTCCGCTGTGGTTGAAGGGCAAAGGACGCGAGAACACCCCGCCCGAACTTCTCGTCGAGGATCCAGAAGTGCGCGCGGCCATACAGTCGTCAATCGACGAGGCGAATCGCACGGTCTCGGCCGCCGAAGCCATCAAACGGTTCGTGGTGCTGCCGACCGAGTTCACCGAAGAGACCGGTCACCTCACGCCCAAGATGAGCGTGAAGCGCCACGTCGTGCTCGATGACTTCGCACCCGCTGTCGAGAGCCTGTACGTGTGAGTTCGCCGCACCCGACCAGTACCGGTGTCGACGTCCGCAACCTCGTCGTCCGCTTCGGTCGCCAACTGGCAGTAGATGGCGTCACCCTCCAGATCCCCAGTGGGGGCACCGTCGCGCTCATCGGTCGCAACGGTGCCGGAAAATCCACCACGTTGCGAGTGCTCGGCGGTGTACTTCCGGCAACCTCGGGCACTGTGTTTATCGACGGCATCGATGCACTTCGTCACCCGGCGCAGGCGCGAGCGACCGTTGGCTATTGCCCAGACGTCGGCGGTCTCATTCCACGAGCCACTCTCTGGGAGCACTTAGAACTGTCGGCCACGATGCGCGGACTGGCACCTGACTGGCGCGCACGCGCACGGGATTTGCTCACTGCATTCGACCTCGTCGGCGCGGCCGATCGCATCACCTCCGATTTCTCGCACGGCATGGCTCGACGGACGGGAGTGGTGCTCGCCGCCCTCCATCGACCCAGCGTGCTGTTGCTTGACGAGCCGTTCGATGGCGTCGACCCGCTGGGAGTGGACGCCACGATGCACACGATCAGCGACCTCGTGGCCGACGGCAGCACCGTGGTCGTCTCCACTCATCTCCTGCCACTTGCAGTCGCTGCGTGTTCGCGTGCAGTGGTGCTGTCAGGCGGCCGAGTGGTCTCCGATGGACTTTCGGCCGAACTCGCCGGCACCAGCGGGGCCGAGGTTTACCGCAGCCTGCTCACATGAGGACGGATACGCGCCAGACCGAACGGTCCGCGGCGGGATCCCAACTCCTGCCGCTCATTCGCCTGCGGTGGGCCATGGTGCGATCGGCGAAAACGCGTCGGCTGCTCATGCTCGCCGCTACGGTGCCGCTGCTCCTGTGCGTGCTGGCGGTGGCCATCGGCCGCCTCTTGCCCAGAACCGGCGATGTGTCAGGACTCCTGATCATTGCTCCCTCACTGCTCCTGGGATTCTTGGTGCTCTCAATCATCACCCCGCTCGCCGCGGGTGGCGGGACCGAGCTCTACCCCCAAGAACAATTGGTCGGGTTCCCGATCCGCGCTCGTTCCATCGCCATGGCAGCGTTGGTGTTGGCTCCGTTGAACCTCGCGTGGCTATTGCAGGTGCTGATCTCGCTCGGGCTGGTCAGCTACGCCTCGCGCACCAGTACGACCGCCACCGTGGCTGCCGCCGCCACAATCTTGTCGTTTGTGCTCATGGTCACCGCGTTCGGTCAGGCCTTGGGCTGGATCGTCGTGGGAGTCCGTCAAACCGACGCGGGTCGCATCAGCACCTGGGCCTTGATCGGCCTCGCCGGTGGAGGCTTCCTGGTAGCCCTTCAGACCGGGAAGCTCACCTCGATCCTCGACCAAAGCCCGACCCTGTGGGTTCTGAGTGCTTCCTTGCGCCCGGCATTCGGTGACTACGGCACGTGGGCCGCACGCACGTTGCTCATGCTCGGATTCACCGCCGTGTTCGTCATGATCTCGTCGTGGACCTGCGGCTGGGCGCTGCGACAACCCGATCGGCGACGGGGATTGAACCTGCGCGGCCGCGGCAGGTCAGCAACGTCGGCGTTCGACTTCTCCGTGGCCGATCACCACTCGTGGGATGGACCACCATTGCGCCGTCACATCGAGCGCGCGGGAGTGTGGCGAAGCGCCCCCTTGCGACGAGGTGTCTTGATCCTGTCGCTTCTGCCCGCCATCGCTCTGCTCATCACGGGCAGCGAGGCATCTCTGGTGATCCTGCTTCCGGGCCTGGTGGCCGCGGGCAGCGGCCTCCTGTTTGCGGTTAACGCGTTCTGCCTCGACGGATCAGGTGCCACCTGGTTGGCCTCTCTTCCCGGCGACCCCCGTGACTGGTTCTGGGGGCGCACGCGGTTGGTGGCCGAGGTGGCCGCCGTCAGCGTCATTCCGCTGGTCGTGATCGGACTGCTGCGCCTACCCCAGAGCGCGGGGATCACCCTCACCATTACCGTCGTGGCCGCCGGGCTGAGTTCGGTCGGGTGGGTCACGGCGCTGTGCTTACGAGCCTCCGTCGTGCGACCGCATGCCGCCACCATGGCCGGCCCTCGCGATACGCCCGCACCGCCAGGTGCAATGGCGGTTCACTCGATCCGACTGTCAGCCGCGTGCACGGGGATCGGCCTGCTGTTCCTGTTAGCCGATCTGTCCGGTGAATGGTGGAGTCCCACGAGCATGGGGATCGGACTAGTTGCGTTGGCATGGCGCTCGCTGCGTCAGACCGCCAAACTCTGGCAAGACGATGCGATTCGAGCTCGAGTGGTCGCGATCGTCGGATCCGGCTGATCGCAGCACCGTTGCGATGCGACACAGGCGTTATGAGGGGTTACTCCCCCTTTGCGGCTTTTGTTCTCACCCCATGCCGATCGACCTGTGCGTGGCGGCTCCGCACCTCCTTTTGTGCGTGAGAACGTACGTTCGGCAGACAACCGTTCGGTCGGCGGTCAGCCTTCTTGTCTCAAGTGATCAGGAAGAGTGCCGATTGGGGCATAGGGGCCAACTCATCACGACACACTGGACCACTTGCACCCGCTCAGGACCAGACGTTCGGATGACTCAGCCCCGCCCTCGATCGCAGTACCCTCAACGCTCACCAGCCCCATCTGTAACACCCCGCTACCGCACCCCCGCCTCCAACTGGGAGGCGCTTCTCACGAAGGAATCCCATGGGCCGACGGACCGTCCTCCTCATCGTGGCCATCATTGTGGCCCTGATTGGCGTCACGCTGGTGCTGCTGTACGTCCGCGGCATCGACAACCGCGCGAAGGCCGGGCAAGAGACCGTCGAGGTGCTCTACACCAAGACGGCAATCGCCCTCGGTACATCAGGTGCCGACTCACAAAAGGCGGGTTCCTTCGAATCACGCCAGGTGCCTCGAGATGCGGTAGCCGGAGGCGCCCTGAGCACCGTCGACCCGATCGCCGATCAGCAGGCCCTCAACGCCATTGCCGCTGGTCAGCCGGTCACGACGTTCCAGTGGGGAACTGTTGGCACCAGTTCATCGATCCCGATTCCCGGCAACAAGATGGCACTGAGCCTGCAGCTCGGTGACCCCCAACGCGTGGCTGGCTTCGTCCAGCCGGGCAGCGAGGTCGCCATCTTCTTGACCCGTACCGCCGCAGGTGGAACTGAGCCGACCACCAGCCTCTTGTTGGCGCGCATTCCGGTCATCGCTGTTGGTCCCACCACCACCACGAAGAGCAGCACGACTGGAGATGGAACAACCAACACAGAGACGGTGCCCAACGCAATTTTGACTTTGGCGCTCGACCAAAAGCAGTCTCAGCAAATCATCCTCGGGCAGAGCGTCGGCGAGCTGTACTTCGCCTTGTTGACGAAGCAGTCCAAGACTGGTGGCACCGCCGGTACGACAACATCAGGTCTTGGCTAGATGACGGCCATTGTCGATCTTGATCAGCAGGTTGCCGAGACGCTGAGTGCGGCCGTCGGCGATTGCGTCGTGCTGGATTCGATCGAAGCGGTGCGCCGCCACATCGACACCAACATGCGCGAAGACACCATCATCGTGGGGCCTTCGGTCGATCAGGCCAGCGCGATGCAGTTGGCCTCAGCCATGCGCATCCAGCGTCCCAGCCTGGGAATCATCCTGGTGCGTCGCCGCGTCGACACGACTGTGCTCGTTGAGGCGCTTCGTATGGGTGTACGTGATGTAGTCGCCGAACGCGATCTTGAGTCGCTCACAGCGGCGGTCACGCGTGGAAAGGCAGTCGCTCACGCGTTGCGCGATCAGACCCCAGCCGGTGAGTCTCCCGAACCCAGTGCCTCCCGTGGGCGACTGATTACGGTCTTCTCAGCCAAGGGCGGTTGTGGCAAGACCACGCTGTCGACCAACTTGGCGGCCACCCTCGCCGACAATGGCCGGCACGAGGTGGTTCTTGTTGATCTCGACCTCGCGTTTGGCGACGTTGCGATCGCACTTCAACTCTTTCCCAAGCACACGATCGCCGATGCTGTGCCGGCCGGCGACAGCCTGGATGAATCGGCGCTTCGCTCGCTCCTGACGCCCCACTCTCCAGGTCTCACCGCTTTGGTCGCACCAGTTGAACCAGGTGCTGCTGACAGCATCAGCGCAGTTCTCGTCGCCCGAATCCTGTCGATGTTGAAGAACATGTTCGACTACGTGGTGGTCGATACGCCCCCCGCATTCGATGACCAGGTGATGGCCGCGTTCGATGCCAGCGACGTCATATTCCTCATCGCCACGTTGGACATTCCCGCGCTCAAGAACCTCAAACTGACGCTCGAAACCCTCGAACTACTTGACTACCCGCGCGAACGTTGGAACGTGATTTTGAATCGCTCCGACTCCAAGGTAGGACTGTCGATCAGCGAAGTGGAAAAGACCCTCGGCACGCCGATCCGCGCTCAGATCCCCTCGTCACGCGATGTTCCCTCAACGATCAACCGTGGAGTGCCGATCGCACTCGACGACCCCAAACACCCGGTGAGTCTGGCGATTCGCGAGATCGCACGCCAATCGCTAGGTGCTTTCGCTGATCCAACTGACGCCATCCCGACCGACCTGCGCTCTGATCGCCGGTCCTTCCTGCGGAAGAAGGGCTAATCCATGAGCCTTGCCGACCGACTCGCTCAGGCGCGGCGCGACCGGACCGCCGAACCCACCAGTCAGGGTGCCGGGACGACCCAAGCGGCCACGCACACTCGTCGCCTCAAGGATCCGCTGGCTGATCTCAAGCGCAGCGTGCACCAGGCCTTGCTCGACAGCCTCGGGCCCAAGCTCTACGACTCGAACCTCACGCAGACCGAGCTTGAACAGAAGGTACGGCGCTCACTTCAAGAAGTGCTCGCACAAGACAACACCCCGCTCACCGTGAGCGACCGCGCCAAGGTGGCACAAGAAATTGCCGATGACATTCTCGGCTATGGCCCGATCGAGCCCTACCTTCGCGACCCCGACGTCACCGAAATCATGGTCAACGGTCCGTCATCGATCTATATCGAGCGGGCCGGCCAACTTCACCACGTCGAGGCCGAATTCAACGACGAACAGCATGTGCGACGCACGATCGACAAGATCGTGTCCCGCGTTGGCCGTCGCGTCGACGAGGCCAGCCCGATGGTCGATGCTCGCCTTCCTGACGGAAGCCGGGTGAACGCTGTCGTTCCGCCGCTAGCTGTTGATGGCTCACTCCTCACCATTCGTAAGTTCAGCAGCGACCCCTACCAAGTTGATGACCTGATCGCGTTCGGAACGCTCTCCCCGCAGGTCGCTGGCTTCTTGAACAAGTGCGTCCACGGGCGCCTGAACATCTTGGTCTCGGGCGGTACCGGATCTGGTAAGACGACCACGCTGAACGTCATCTCGACCTTCATCCCCGACGACGAACGCATCGTCACCATCGAGGATGCCGCCGAGTTGCAGCTTCGCCAAGAACACGTCTTACGGCTTGAGTCGCGACCACCGAACATTGAAGGCCGCGGCGAAGTCTCCATCCGCGACCTGGTGAAGAACACCCTGCGTATGCGTCCCGACCGAATCATCGTGGGTGAGGTCCGCGACGCCGCAGCCCTCGACATGCTGCAAGCAATGAACACCGGTCACGATGGTTCCATCTGCACGGTGCACGCGAACTCGCCTCGTGACGCACTCGCACGAATCGAAACCATGGTGCTCATGGCCGGCGTCGACCTTCCGATGCGCGCCATCCGCGAACAGGTGTCGAGCGCGATCGACCTCGTCGTTCATCAAGCTCGCTTCAAGGATGGCACCCGACGTATCACCCAGGTCAGTGAAGTGGTGGGCATGGAAGGTGACGTTGTGACGATGCAAGACATCTTCCGCTTCGATCACGGCATGGGCTTTGACGAAGACGGTCACTCACTGGGCCACCTCAAGTCGACAGGCCTGCGTCCCAAGTTCGAAGACAAACTCATCGCTGCCGGCATCGCCGTGGATCCGAACCTGTTCATCTTCGAGAAGTTCGCCAGCCGGTGAGCGGCGTGAACGCCCGCAGAGCGACCAAGCCCGGGGCAGCAGTGTCGTGGCGGCGGTTTGCAGCGCTGGCCTTCGTGGGCCTCATCGCTACCGCCAGCACGCTCATGGGTGCTGGCACGGCTGCGGCGGCCAGCGATGGTCGGATCGTGTCGGTCAACTCTGACGGCACGCTCCTCAACGTCGTCTTCGCCGCCACTGGCCTTGCCGCTGGTCAAAGCATCGATCCTGCCTCGGTCACGATGAACGTAGGTGGCAAGGCCATCCCCTCGGAGGCCAAGGCCATCGGTACCACCGGTGCACAAGATCCGATCGCGGTGCTCGCCATGGATGTGTCCGGCAGCATGGCCGGAGCAAGGCTCACGGCCGCACAAGCGGCCGCACGCCAATTCCTACAGACCGTGCCCCCCTCGACAAAGGTCGGGCTGGTCACCTTTTCCGACACGGCGACCGAACGCGTCAAGCCCACGAATGATCGCGGCGCTGTCACAAAGCTGATCGATGGCCTCTCAGCCGCCGGCGATACCGCGCTCTATGACGCCACGGTTCTGGCGACCAAGACGGTGGGCGTGAGTGGGCCTCGCACGATCGTGCTGTTCAGCGATGGCACCGACACCAGTAGCAAGGCCACCCTGCGCAGCGCTCAGACTGCCGTGAAGGACTCTGGTGCCGTGCTCGACGCGGTTTCGCTGGGTACCGACACCGCGCAAGTCGCCGCCCTGAAGGCTCTCGCCGTCAGCGGTAAGGGACAGGTCATCGCCACCTCGAACTTGAATCAGCTCACCGCTGCCTTCACCGAGGCCGCTCGCGACATCACCAACCAGGTGACCATCGTCGGCAAGGTGCCCGCGGCGCTTGCCGGCACCAACGGCAACGTCACTGTGGGCGCGAAAGCCGGTGGAGCCTCGATCTCTGACTCCGCCTTCGTCACGATCCCGACGGCAGCAACCTCGGCACCTGCCAACGCTCAGGACTTTGGCCCGATTGCTGTGCAATCGGCATCCAGCCCGTTCACCAATCCGCTGGTCATCGTGCTGGGAGCCTTGCTGCTCTTTGTCGGCCTCGCCGCACTGCTCGCTGTGGCCCTACGCTCCGACACACCCGCTGAACGACGCGAACAGAAGGTCACTCGCAAACTCTCGATCTACACGTTGAGTGGACGCGGTGCCGTTCAAACCTCGCAAACCACCGCACTGGGCGACTCTGGTGTGGCCCGCTCAGCCGTCGATCTCGCCAACCGTGTGGTGGTCAACCGCGATTTCGAAACGATGCTGTCGTTGCGGCTCGAGCGCGCAGCCATCCCCTTGAAGTCCGCCGAGTGGCTGTTGCTGCACATTGGCGTCGCCCTGGGTGGAGCACTGCTGCTCCTCCTGCTCTCGGGCGGCAAGTTGCTGCCGACGATCATCGGGCTCATCATCGGTGTGCTTCTGCCGGGAGCGTTCCTGTCGTTCCGCGAGCGCCGGCGCAAGTCGGCCTTCCTGACACAAATGCCCGAGACTCTTCAACTGATTGCCGGCTCACTGTCATCGGGCTACTCACTACCGCAAGCAGTTGACGCGGTTGTGCAAGATGCCACCCCTCCGATGAGCACCGAGTTCAACCGCGCACTCATTGAAGCCCGACTGGGCGTGCCCATCGAAGATGCCCTTGATGGCATCGCCGAACGCATGCAGAGCGTTGACTTCTCATGGGTCGTCATGGCGATTCGCATCCAACGTGAGGTCGGTGGAAATCTCGCCGAAGTGCTCACCACCGTGGCTGCCACGATGCGTGAACGCGAACGCCTCCGCCGTCAGGTCGAAGTGCTCTCCGCAGAAGGCCGACTCTCCGCATGGATTTTGGGATCTCTCCCCGTGGTCTTCGCGCTCTACCTCTTGCTCACGAGACCGGAATACCTCCAGCCGCTGTACACCACGTTGCTCGGCTGGGTGCTCTTGATCCTGGCCGGAATCCTGATGGTGGTCGGTGTGCTCTGGCTCAGCAAGACCGTGAAGGTCGAGGTCTGACATGGCGATTTTGATCCTGCTTGCCGGACTGGGTGCGCTGTTCATCGGCATCACGTTGGCGATGACCGCCATCGGCACTGGTGCCGACGAACGACGAGCCGTTGGCCGCTCATTGGCCGCCGTCGAAGCGATCCGCACCGCACCGGACGCGATGAAGAAAGACCTCGATCAGCCCTTCACCGATCGCGTCATCACTCCGGCGATGGAGAGTTTGACTGCACTGGGACGCCGATTCACACCCGATGATCAAGCGCTCCGCATCCGTCGCAAGCTCGATCTTGCAGGCAACCCCAGGGGATGGGATGTCAACCGGATCATCGCCTTCAAGGTGATCGGGATTCTTGCCGGAGCCGTCATCGGCCTCATGCTGGGCCTACTGGTCGGAAGCAGCCCGCTGGTGGTGCTCGGTCTCATCATCGGAAGCGCGGCCCTGGGGTACTTCGCCCCCACCATCGCGCTCTACCAGTCGGCCTACAACCGCACCGAAATCATGCGGAAGAACCTGCCCGACGCACTCGACCTGCTCACGATTTCGGTCGAGGCCGGGATGGCGTTCGACTCCGCGGTGTCGCAAGTAGCTCGCAACACTCGAGGACCATTGGCAGACGAGTTTTTCCGGGTGTTGCAGGAGATGCAGATCGGTCTGAGTCGGGCCGACGCGATTCGTGCGATGGGTGATCGCACCGACCTGAGCGAACTGCGCAACTTCTCGTCAGCGATGGTGCAAGCCGACACCCTGGGAATTCCCGTGGCCAACGTGCTTCGCGTGCAAGCGAACGAGATGCGCGTGAAGCGCTCGCAGCGCGCTGAAGAGCAGGCTCAACGCGTGCCCGTCAAGATTCTCTTCCCCCTGATCTTCTGCATCCTTCCGGTGCTGTTCATCATCATTCTCGGCCCGGCCGGTATCACGATCTTCGATTCGTTCAACGGCAAGTTGTGACCGTGAGCGACGGAGAGCGTCGCGTTGTGGTGATCTCGCGAAATCCGACGATGACCTGGGGTTTAACCATTCCGGGGTGTGAGATCGATTCCGTGCGGCCTCAGCATTTCGGCGAATGGGTCACGAACGCCAGCGATGAGACTGTCGATTTGATCGTGCTTGATGTCAGCGACAGTTCGGAGGCGATCGAGGGCGTGAGCCTGCTGCGAGCAAATGCACGACTCGCGCCGATCCTCCTGATCGCAGGAGATGGTGAGGGATGGGACCGCGACGACGTGCGAAACCTGCCCGGCACGCGGATGCTGCCACTTCCGGTGGATCGTCAACTCCTCTTGCTGACGATCGGACAACTTCTCGAGATTGATGTGGCGACCGACACTCCCGCACTCATCGATGCCGGAGCAACGAGCGCCGAACCAGCCGTCGCTGGTCCGCCACCGAAGATGGTGAACATGTCCGAACGTCGGGCAGCCATTCCCCCAACAGTTGCCGAGCCGCGCGTCATTCCGGTATCCACCTCGACGGCGAGCGCGCCGACTGCTGACGTCGCTGACGATCCCCACGCCGCCGCACGGCTGTTGCTGCGACGTGCTGACCGCGTCTACGGGGTCGGTGAAACAGCATGGGCCATTCTGTGTGACACCGAAGAGCACGTGCGTCAAGACGCGGCCTGCCTCATGGTTCACGACGACATGGACGGCGAGTGGCACGTGGTGGCCCACCGAGGGTTGGCCCACGTGGAACGCCATATGAGGCTCGGCGCAGATTCGTGGTGGATCGCCTCAGTGGTTCACGGAGGGCAAGCCGCGATCCTCACCAATGATCGCGGCAGCAGCCTCACCACCGCGCAGGCTCCGCTCTCACGGCGCAAGCAGTTGCTCGCCTTTGCCATTCCCGGGATCGATGCCCTGTTGTTGATCGCGCGCGATGACGACATCGCCTTCGACGAGACCGACCTTGACGCGATTGTCTCGATCACCGAAGAAGGTGGCGCTCTGCTGGCCGATGCCGTCGACATTCGTCGGCTCGCGCGGGCGCTATCCCCACTGATCGAACGGCCCGAGAGACTCGCCACGTGAGTCTGCTGCTGGCGCCTCCCGATCCGGCCTCGGATCACGCCCACCGGCTGCCCATCGTTCTGACAGCGCGGATCGTCCTTTACAGCCTTTGCTTGGTATTGACGGCGGCCGTGCCATCGACCGGCGGCCGATTCATTGGGACGCTCGCCTTGCTGTTCGTCGCGGTTCTGGCCTCGTTGCCATGGCCTGACCGGATGGCCTGGTGGGTGCCTGTGGCCGAGGGTGTGGTGGCCGCCGCCATCATCGCGGGAACCAGCCCGTTGAACGAAGCCCTCCTGCCGTATCTGCTCGTGCCCGCACTCGGCGCCGGACTCAGCCGCGGCCTTCGCGCCGTGATGCTCACTGTCGCCATGATGGGGCTGGTGCTTGTGGCCGCCCGAGGCTCTGATCTGCGGGGAGCCAACGCCAACCGCGACCTCGGCGTGATCCTCCAATGGCTCGTAGTGGCATTGGCGGTCGGTCTCATGGCGGCGTGGGCCAAGCGGCTGCTCACTCCCGTGAACGATCCGGATCTGCTCGCCTATGAAGCGGCCTACCGGCTCCTCGATCAACTCCGTCAGGTCTCCCGGCAACTCTCGGTCGGTCTTGATGCCGTCACACTGGCCGAGAGCCTGCTTGACGACCTGGTCGTGGCGCTGCCCGCCGAGCGTGGGGCCATCTACATCGTGGGCGAGGCTGATCGGTTCAACCCGTTGAGCGCACGCGCGATGCGCCCAGAGATCTGGGTGCCACGCACCGCCGACGCCTCGGCCTGGGCCCGCGCTTGGCGCACCGGAAAGGCACAGTCCAGCGCCGGTGGCCTGGGCACCACGGCACAAGACAATGTGCAAGGTGCGGTCATTCCGGTCCGCGTGGCCAATCGAACCGTCGCCTTGACCGGTATCGAGCGAACTGGGCTCCCCTTCTCCCCCGAAGACCTCGCAATCTCGACCGCCTGGGCTGCCGACTACGCGATTCGCCTCGACACGGCGTTGCTCTTCTCTGACGTGCGCCTGATCGCCACCACAGAAGAACGTCGGCGTTTGGCCCGCGAGATCCATGACGGAGTGGCGCAGGAACTCGCGTCCTTGGGATACGTCATTGATGATCTGGCGGCCACCCCCGGGAGCGAGCCTTTGCTGGAGGGATTACTCGAACTCCGTTCAGAGACGACCCGCATCATCACCGAACTTCGGCTGTCGATCTTCGACCTGCGCAGTGAAGTGTCGGCTGGCGCCAGCTTCAACGTCGCTCTGAGCGAATACGTACGCATGGTGATGCCGGGACTAGGCATTGAGGTTCACCTCTCGCTCAACGAATCTTCCCAGCGACTACGCATCGAAACCGAAGCAGAACTTCTGCGCATCGCGCAAGAAGCTCTGACCAATTCCCGCAAGCACGCGAACGCAGCCAACATCTGGATCAGCAGCAGGGTGGACCCGCCCTCCTTCGAGCTCGTGATCGAAGATGACGGCACCGGCCTGGGCCAAGCACGCCAAGATTCCTACGGCGTCGAGATCATGCAAGAACGTGCCGGTCGCATGGGCGCCGATTTGACCATCGGAGATCGGCCTGGGGGCGGCACGCGCGTCAGCGTGTCGCGCGCATAGGCCAGATCCTGCGGCTGCTTCCGACACAATGAGGCCGAGATGCAGCGGACAACGCTTGTGATTCCGTGCGGGTCGCAAGGAGTTGATCCGACGACGAGGAGTTCGCCATGACGCCCGACAAGCCGACCACAGTGGTCCTGATCGATGACCACGAGCTAATCCGTCAAGGTCTTCGACGGGCCTTTGACCGCAGCGGCGAATTCACTGTCGTGGGCGAAGCCAGCACGGTGGCGCAGGGCGAGCAGACCGTGGCCCATTTCAAACCAGATGTCACGATCGTCGACATCCGACTTCCCGATGGCAGTGGGCTCGACCTGGTCAAGACCTTCCGCGCGGCCCGCAAGGACCTCGGGATTGTGGTGCTCTCGATGTATGCGGGCGACGAGTATCTCTTTGGAGCACTCGACAACGGTGCCTCGGCATTCGTGGCCAAAGACGCTCCCGTCGATGACGTCCTGGCGGCCGCTCGTCACGCCGCCGCCACTCCGTCGTCGTTCAGCGCGCCTAACCTCGCCGAGGCCATGAAGCGCCGGCTCTCGCCGACCGGCCCGCAACTCTCACCACGCGAGCGTGAAGTGCTCAACCTGCTCGCGGACGGCCTCGGAGTCGCCGAGATCTCCAAGAAGCTGTTCATCAGTCAGTCCACGACCAAGACCCACGTCGGAAAGCTCTACGAGAAGTTAGGCGCCGGAAATCGGGCCCAAGCCCTCATGACAGCCCTGCGACTTGGGCTCATCACCTCCGAAGGTCGCGGCTGACGCAGGCGGGGGCCGCGCATCATTTGTCCGATTTGCCCAAGATCCAAATGGTCCGAACGGCCTAGGTGTTACTGGCCACGTACCGGATGTCCCAGCAGCCCCAGCGGTGTCACGCTTGCGACGCCTCGAAACCCACTGGCTCGGAACGCGCAGATCGCACCCGAGCAACCAGCTTCAGAAAGGTTCCATCATGATCGCTCGTATCCGCACCACCCTGTCGCGCAAGGACGAGGGCGCCTCGGCCGTCGAGTACGGCTTGCTCATCGCCGCCATCGCCGCCGTCATCGTCGGCATCGTCTTCGGCCTCGGCACGCTCGTGAGGAATGCCTTTGGCAAGACCTCCTCGTGTGTCGCCGGCACCGGCGCTGGTTGCTGACGCCTCTTTCCACGCACTGACCTCAATCGAAGGGTGACCACGCCGTGTCGAAGTCCAGGGTGAACCGGACGTACAACGACGAGGGCGCCTCCGCGGTTGAGTACGGGTTGATTCTGGCGGCTTTGGCCGCCGTGATTGTCGCTGTCGTGTTCGGTCTCGGAACAGCTACCAAGTCGCTGTTCGGCAAGACCTCCAGCTGTGTCCAGGCCGGAACCTCGTCCACCTGCTGACACGCTCGACGCCCGTTTACGTCCCGATGTCCTCGGCAGCCTTACGGCGCGCCGGGGACATCGGCGTTTCAGCAGACCTGTCCAGCATGGGAGCCTGATGACGTGACGAGTACCGGCGCTACCCCCGCGGCGCAGGCTCAGCGAGAAGAAACGGAATCGGCCTCAAAGCCGCGCCGGCACCTCGAACCAGCGCACCTGGTGATTCTCCTGGTGGGCCTCGCGATCACAGCCCTCAGCGTCGGCCCTTTGACCGAAATCGACTCCTACTGGCATGTGCTGGTGGGCAATGAAATTCTGAGCGACCACCGCATCTCAGGCGTGGGCAACGCGTGGTCGCTCTACACCGCAGGAAACAACTGGGCCACCTCACAATGGGCTAGCGAAGTCATCATGGCCTTGGCCGTGAAGTGGTTCGGTTGGTCTGGCCTGATGTGGTTGCGCACCGTGCTCGTCGCGGCCCTGTTAGGTCTGTTGGCGCGCTCGCTGCTCACGCGAGCCACGCCGCGAGCAGCCGCCCTGGTGGTGGCCATCGTCATGATTCCCGCGGTTCCCAGCATGCAAGAACGACCCATGCTGGCCTCGTTCGTGTTCTTGGTCTGGTTGTCCGGGGCCGCCTACGACGTGTTGGTCGGCCGACGCACGCCGCCTTGGTGGCAGGTGGGTCTTCTCGTCGTGATCTGGGCCAACCTGCACGGCCTCTGGGTGCTGGCCCCAGCGGCCTTCGCCCTGGCGGGGTTGTGCCTGGCCATCGATCGAGACCCAGCATCACGACCACGCGTCCGCACCGCCCTTGTCTTGACCGGCGTCGCTGGGGTCGCTGGGTGCTTGACGCCGTTAGGCCCTAAGGGTTTGCTCCTGCCCTTCACCTTTTCGTCGGCCACCGCACAGATCAGCGAATGGCAGCGCACCACGCCGTGGGCGGCAGGTGTCGCAGGACTGCTCCTCCTCTCGGCCATCCTGATCGGTACCTGGGCTCGCCAGGACCGCGCGATTCCGTGGTCGCACGTGTTGTATTGGGGCGCGTGGACGCTGTTCGCGTTCTTGGCCTTTCGCAACGTGGTGCCGGCCACCCTGATGCTGGCTCCCCTGGCCGCCGCCGCTGTGTCGCGACAACCACGCTTTGCCCGCTCCCCTGTGGGGGCGCCCGAGCAGCAGGCGATTCTGGTCGTCGGTCTTCTCTTCGCCGTGATCGGTGCCTCGTGGATCGCGATTCAGACGGCACGCACGGATCCGCTGGAGAAGTCAGAGCCGCTCGTCATCGCGCGGGCACTCGCCGACATACCTGGCGAGAAGCGCGTATTCAACGGCTACAACTCGGCCGGAGTTCTAGCGGCGTTCGGCGGGGACGGCATCAAACTCGCCATCGATGGTCGATCCGATCGCTTCGGCGGCGACTACATCGCTAGGTACGTCGATGCTATGGACCTCACCGGTGATTGGCAGCAACTGATCAACGACGTCGACCCCGACTACGCGGTGATCGCCTCTGACAACGCGTTGGCGCACGAGTTGGCCACCCATCAAGGCTGGACACTGGTGATGACCGATCGGCACTACTCGTTGCTCAAAGCGCCGGCAGGTCCGCCACTTCCGAACCGTTGAGGATTTGGTTCAAGCGATCCGCCTGTTGCTGCCACGTCCAGCGCTGCTCCACCCACGAACGACCCGCCGCTCCCATCTGCGCGCGCTGAGCGGGTGAGTTCAGAAGCTCGATGAGGCGGGCTGCCACTGCGTCTCCATCGGTTCCGTCCACGCTCCACCCACTCGCACCCTGCACGACGGCATCAGGCGCTCCCCCGCTGCGGCCGCCCACCACTGGCAGCCCCGTGCTCGAGGCCTCAAGGTAGACAATCCCCAGACCCTCAACATCCAATCCACGGTGACGCGTACGACACGGCATCGCAAACACATCGCCAGCTGCATAGTGCTCGGGCAGCGATGCCCACGGCACCGAACCTGTCATCACAACGTGCTGACCAAGACGTTGGTCAGTGATCAACTTCTCGAGACCGGCGCGGTACGGACCACCACCCACCAGCAACAGGGCGGCCTCAGGCACCGCACGCATGACAGCCGGCCACGCGCGCACCAGCACGTCCTGACCCTTGCGGGGCATCAAGCGCGACACACACACCACGACGGGCCGATCGAGCAAGCCATGGGTCGTGCGCACCGCCGTGCCGTCAACCGATGGTGAAAACATGTCGGTGTCGACCCCTGGTGTCAGTTGCACCATGCGCGCGGCGGCATCTGCACCAATGGCCGACGCGATACGCGAGCGGGTGTACTCCCCCAGATAGGTGAGGACGTCGACGCGACGACCCACCCGCCCGATTAGTTGTCGCGACCCCGGCCACTGGGTCCAACCCGCCTCATGGCCATGGGTGAGACCGACCGAGCGCTCAATTCCGGCAGTTCGCAAGGCGTGCGCCATGAGCCCCAAGGGGGCTGCGGCACCAAAAAGCACGCGGTCGCAGCCGTGCTCTCTCGCCAGGTCGCGCGCGAGACGAATCGTCCGTGGTTCGGGCAGCATCACCTTCGAGCCAGTGCGCACAACAGGGAACGCTTGTGCGGCATCGAAGGCTCCGGCGCCCTTCCACGACGACGCGAGCACGACCAGCGAGTCGCTGGGTTGGCGAATCAACAACCCATGCAAGAACTGCTGAATCCCACCAGGACGTGGCGGAAAGTCATTGGTAACGACGAGCGTGCGACCGCTCACCCCACGCCCCTTCTCGGTTCACTTGGATCGGAGGAATCAGAGACGTTGTTGGCAGCGGCCCATTGTCGTGCCACCGCGATGCGTTGGGGGGCCGTGGGGTGCGTGCCGAGGAACAGGTGGAGCCAACGGGGAGGCGATGGATCAGAGATGTTGGTCAACGCAAGGTCACGTTGCAGGGCGATCAACGTCGCCGGATCGCGCGTGAGTTCGAGCGCGTGAACATCAGCCCGCGCCTCGATGCGACGACTCACCAAGCCCGTCAGCGGCAGCGCCACCACGGACAGCACCATCACCACCGCCAGGACGAACGGCAGCACCCGAGGATCCGATGTCGACGTCGTCCCGATCTGTCTGAGCACCCCGGGCAGACCAAGAAGCCCTGCGATCAAACACACCACGAGCGATGCGCCCAACGCGCCCATCAACGTGCCATTGCGCACGTCTGAATCCTTCACATGTCCGAGCTCGTGCGACACCACGCTGCGCACCTGCTCCTCATCGAAGCGCGTCACGAGGTTGTCGTAGACCACGATCCGCCGGCTGGCACCTAGTCCTGACACGTAGGCATTCACCGCTGATGTGCGCCGACTGGCGTCGGCCACCAGCACGTCGTCCACTCGGATTCCGTCTCGATCGGCCAGCTCCAGGAGCGAGGTGCGAAGGGCGCCATCAGGCATCGGCGTGAAGCGATTGAACAGCGGTTCGATCACCACCGGATAGACAAACGACATCGCGATCACCAAGAGCCCAGCGCCGGCTGCACCCACAATCCACCACCGCTGCGGGAAGGCGACAATCAGTCCGCGAGCGGCGGCGGCCGCTGCTAGCACCACAATTACGGTGATACCAAAGGACTTCGCGACGTCAATGAGCCAGGCACCCCACGATTGCGTGACCAGTCCGATGCTCACCCGTGGTGCCCGCGCGGCGGCGTCGAAGGGCAGAGTCGAGAGCCGGCCCACGAGCAGCAGGACAAAACCTCCGAGTATCAACTGACGCCAGGGATGATTCGCGCCGTCAACGAAAGACGTCGACGCCGACATCAACCAGGCACCCCATGAGGTAAACCCCAGCGCCGCCGAGACAAGCAGTCCTGCAAGTAGCGAACCCAGCGCCCAAGGACGCACCTGCCCGGCCAGTGTTTGGGCCCGCACGATCTGCGGAGCGCTGAAGTCGCGACTCGCATCGACTGCCACCGGGGCACTCGACACCGTGCGCGTCGCCGGAGCAGGAGTGCCGATCCACACAATCGCTACCAAGGCGATTGCCAAAGCCGCAGCCACCAGGAACGGAGCCAAGCGGGACCCGAACGATCCGCTGAGAAGCCCCTCGCTCATCGCGCTGCGGCTCGGATGGATTCTTGCCACAGCTTGGTGAGTTCTTCGGTCGAGATCCCCAACTCAGATCGCAACGCTGTGTCGACGGCGGTGGACTGATTCTTGCGCGCCAGCGCCGTGCGATACACCCGGATCAGCACCGCTTGGCCGTAGCGATCGGCTATGAAACGCGCAGCCCACCAAGCACCTTCATAGGCCTGTGACAGCTTCTTGTTGGTGGGGCGGAAGTCGGCCTTGTTCGGCAGTTTCGAGGGAATACGGCCCGCTCTCGCATCGGCCAAGAGTTCGCTGGCGATGACCTTCTGGCTCACTCCGGAGTTGAGATATCCGACGTAGTCGGCAAAGCCTTCTTCGAGCCAGATGTCGAAGTCGCTGGGAATCGCGGCCCGCGTGGCCACGTGGGTGATTTCGTGACGCAGCACGATGAGTCGTCCCAACGTGGTGATCCGTTGGAATCCTGACGGGTTGATCCACACTCGATCGCTAGGGCCTACCCCAGGTCCGCCCCGCGCTTCTGCCGTCGCCACCGCCGCAAGATTGGAATAGCCCGCGCCATCGCGTCGCAGCATGGTGCCAAGTTGATCCTGACTCGAGGGCACCACGATCACCACCCGCCGATCCCAATCGCGTCCCCAGATGGCTGTGACCGAACGCACAGCCTCTTCCGCCTGCTTCATCACGGCTTGCACCGGAATCGCATTGCCCGAGATCAGCATCAAGACGTCCTGTCCGGTTTGCACCGTGAGGGGGGCGACATCCCAAGGTTCCCGGAACGCCCCGGTGTCGACGTCGCCAACGACCTTCCACGACGCACCCTTCGACACGAACGTCATCACCCGAGCCCCGACCGAATCCAACGAACCAAAACCTGCGAGGTGGTAGGTCACCTCAACGGAGAAGCTCTTGGCCTCGGTTCCATAGCGACGCAGCAGCGGCCCGGCCACCACGTCGCTGCTGTCGAGCTGCTCGACGATTCGGTAACGCCAACGATCGAAGGGAAGGGTCACCAGATTGTTGGCGAGCATCTTCTGCTGAGAAACGAAACTGGCATCACCAGATGCCACGGTCTGGTTGAAACCCTCAGCCTGCTTCAAGGCCACAGAACGCGTTCGCGCGTCAAGAACCTGCTGGATGGCTGCGCGTTGCAAGGCCTGTTCGGTGATCGGTGCCACCGTCGAGGCAGCGAACGGTGTCAATCCGCCGGAGATATCGCCGCCATCAAGATCCGGCGGCTCAGTTGGCTCGGTTGTTTGGGTCGCAGGCGCGAGCACCGGGGTGGGCGTCTGCGGCACGAGCGCGGGTACGACGAGGGCGCCCGCGGCCAAACCGACCAGCACCGCGCAGACACCGATGACACGTCTCACCGATGGCCGCAGGCCATTGACTCCGGCTCGGTTGACCGGCTCCGCATCACTCCACTCCAGCGGATCGTCCGCGGGAGTGGATGGTTCGAAGGGTTCGGGCGAGCTCACGGGAGTCATCGTAAGTCCCGCACCGCGCAATCGCCCACGCCTGCGCCTCACACCTCACGCGCCGCAGAAGCCCGCGAGGCGAAAGTTCGTGCGAATACCGGCGGTGAGCATCGACGCGGGGTCGAAGCGGTGCGGATTTAGACCCGACCAGCGCCGGCGTACACCCCTGCGTAGTAGCCCGACATGGATGACACTTCAACGCCAGCCCGCGGGTTGGCTGCGTGCACCATGAGGCCGCCACCAATGTAGATACCCACGTGCGAGATGGGGCTGTAGAAGAACACCAGGTCGCCGGGCTGCAAATCGGAGCGACTCACCCGCGAGGTTGCTGAGTACTGCGAGCGCGATTGGTGCGGCAACGAGACGCCAGCAGCACGCCAGGCCTGCATGGTCAATCCGGAGCAGTCGAAGGAGCCGGGTCCGGTGGCACCGAAGACGTAGTTGTCTCCGACCTGAGCCTTGGCGTAAGCGACGGCCGCGATCGCTCGGCCAGATGCCGAACCGCCACCGGTGAAGCCGCCACCATCAGATGACGACGATGACGATCGGCTGGCGCGGGGGGTTGAGTCGAGGCTGCGCAGCGCCGAGCGGCTGGCACGAAGCGCAGACGCTGCACGAGCGTTGCGGGCCGCCACGTAGCGCGCACGATCAGCAGCGGTCAAGCGCGACAACAGCGCCTTGGCCTTATTGACCTGATCGGCAATGCTCTTGCTCGCGGTTGCCGCCGATGTTTGAGCAGCCTTGAGGCCACCAAGTTCTTGGGCCAGCGCCAACTTGTCTTGGGCCAGACGCTGCTGTGAGACCTGCGCCTTGCGCAGTGACGCGCCCTGTCCACGCGAAACCTGGTCAAGGGAAGCGGACCGGTTGAGGAATTCCGCGGGGTCATCGGACAAAAGGAGTTCGAGGGAGGAGTCGAGTCCGCCGTTGCGGTAGGCCATGGAGGCCAAGGCCCCGATGTCCTTGCGTACGCCCGCGAGGTTCTTCTCTTCGCGCGCGATGCGTCCCTGCACCGCTGACATCCGACGCTGCGCGTTGCCGACGTCGATCCGGGCCGCGAGGTAGTCCTCGTTGGCCTTACCTGCCTGCTCATTCAGCGCATCGACCTGTCGCGTGACTTCGGCCAACGAAGGCGCGGGGGTCGCTGACGAGGTGAGGGTGGGGACGAAGGTGATGGTGAGCGTCGCAACAGAGACGCCAACTAGTGCGCGCACAAGAGTGCGGCGGGATCGGGTCGCCACGAAGGCGGCCTCCTCTTCCTCGGTTCGCCTACCGGGTGAGCTGACGGGTTCGGGCGGGGAAGTTCGCCCTACGGTCACGTTCGACCGATTCACCCCAAGGGATTGGGTCCCCGGCTCCCGGACTTTCCGGGATTAGGCGCGGCACGTTCGGGAACGGGCCAGCCACCACAGTAGGGAACGGCTCTGCTCGGTGGCAACCCACCCCTCGGCGCGTCGCCAGACACCAATCATCAGGCGCGGAAGTCCGCCGGGAGTCCGGAGCCTGGGCCACCGATAGACCGAAGGTGTGAAGCGGCGGCCGGCGGCCGTCCCGACGCCGTAATCGGGTCAGAACTGGGGCTGTATTGCAGGCTAGGGACCAGTCCTGAGGCGGCGAGCACCTCGAGCGCCTCTTGCTCATCAGCCGCCAGATCCACGCCTTCAGGGGGGCTGCCGAGCAGATACGTGACCACGCAGTCTCCACAGGCCACCGGGCGAGCCGTGCATCCGTGGCAGTCGACTCGGACGACGTCGTGAAATTCCTCGTGCCCCTCAGTCCGACCTGACAGAACAGGATCAATCGGGGCATTCAACGCCTCGAGGCCCGCTGCGGCCTCGTGCGGGTTGCGCCGCGAGAGCGGCACCACGATCGCGCGCTCGGCTGGACTGGTCATGTGTCCTCCTACCTCGGGCCGGTGGGGGAAGTCACCGGTTCGCCAAAGGCTAGGCAGGGGGTCCGACAGTGCCGAGCAAGGCGATCCCCCGCGAGGCGACCGGAGGCGGCCTCAGTCGGTCGTGGGGCGGGCCACGAGTTCAACTGCCGTCGATGCGCACCAGCGACAACGCACCTCAGCGACCTCCTCTGAGATCACCTCAACCTCTTCGACCGTGGGCTCGCCGGCCAGATCGACGTGAATGAATTCGCGCGTTCGACGTGAGCGCACGACGTCGAAACGCGTGAGATTGCCGCACGCCGAGCACCGCAGGCGTTGAGTCTGATCCGGCATCTGCGGCGGCATGGCACTCCAAAAAGGATCGCGGGCAACAAGCGGTGGAAGCAGTATTCGCGGGCCAGGCGAGCAGCACCGCCGAAGAAGAAGGCTCAGGATATGGGCAGGCAAGGGCGCGCCTGCCCGGGGAGTGTCAGGCCCGACGCCTAGCGTGCGGCTCATGTCGCACTCCCTCTCGCCCACCGCTCAACTGCGGTTCGACGATCTGGGGACACCTCTGAGCCAGGTGACGTTCGTCATCGTCGACCTCGAAACCACTGGCGGTTCAGCCGACGACGCGATCACCGAAATCGGCGCTGTCAAAGTGCGCGGCGGTGAGGTACTCGGCGAATTCACCACTCTCGTACGACCGACGGGATCGATCCCTCCGATGATCACCGTGCTGACGGGCATCACGAACTCGATGGTCGCCGACGCGCCTCGCATCGAGTCCGTCCTGCCCTCGTTCCTGGAGTTCATGAGCGGCTCGGTGCTGGTGGCTCACAACGCCCCCTTCGACGTCGGCTTCCTCGTACGGGCCTGCACCGCCCACGGATTGCCCTGGCCCAAGCCCACGGTCGTCGACACCGTTCGGCTGGCTCGGGCCGTGCTGCCCCGCACTGAAGTGCGCAATGCGAAACTCTCGACTCTGGCCCTCTTCTTCAGAGCGCCCGTGCAACCCACGCACCGCGCGCTCGACGATGCCAAGGCCACGGTCCACGTGCTGCACGGACTCTTCGAACGCCTCGGGACGCTGCACGTCAACACCCTTGACGACCTTCTGGGCTACTCGCGGCAGGTGCCCGAGACTGTCCGACGCAAAGCCACCCTCGCTGACGGACTCCCCGATGCGCCCGGCGTCTATCTCTTCAAGGATGACTCCGGTCGAGTCCTCTACGTCGGAACGAGTCGCTCGCTGCGCACGCGTGTGCGCAGTTACTTCACCGCCGCAGAGACGCGCTCGAGGATGCGCGAGATGGTGCGACTGGCCACTGAAGTGGTTCCCATCGTGTGCCCCACCCCACTCGAAGCGCAGGTGCGCGAACTGCGCTTGATCGCCGAACACAAACCCCCCTACAACAAGCGTTCGCGCCGTCAAGATCGCGCCCTGTGGCTGCGATTGACCGATGAGCCCTTCCCTCGGCTCTCAATCGTGCGTTCACCTCGCGGAGCCGATGCGGCCATCGGTCCCTTCAGCAGACGCGACAGCGCAGAGGCTGCAGCTGCCTGCTTGGTCGATGCGATCCCGTTACGCCAGTGCACCGATCGTGTGTCTGTGAAGCGGCCCACTGAGGCGTGCATCCTGGCCGAACTCAAACGCTGCGGAGCCCCCTGCAGCGGAGCGCAGTCGCGTGCGGACTATGCCCTGGTGGTCGACCAAGCGCGACAAGCCATGCTCACGGACCCCTCGTTCGTTGTCACCTCCTCCTTCGAGCGCATGACGGCGCGCTCAAAGGCCGGCCAGTACGAACACGCAGCTGTCTTGCGCGACCGGCTCACCGCTTTTCTCGGAGGTGCGGCGTGGAGCCAGCGCGCCCGCGCGTTGGCCGACTGCGACCAACTGGTGGCGGCGGCGCCATCGAGCCAGTTACGCGACCACTGGGAGGTCGTGGTGATTCGACACGGGCGCCTCGTGGCCTCCACCACCGCGAAGGCCGATGCCACCATGAGCGCGAGCATCCAGGCATTGATCGCCACCTCGCCCCACGCGGATGCTCAGGACCACGGCCTGCCCGGCGGTACGGCCGAAGAGACCTCGCTCGTACTGGCCTGGCTCGAGGCCCCTGGTGTGCGCCCCGCGGTGGTGGACGGCACATGGTGCAGTCCGGTCAACGGAGCAGCGGCCCTGGCATCACGCGCGGATCGACCGCCGGTTGATGCCTTGGTCGCTCGGGGTTCGCTGGGATGCACCGATTCAGGCACGCGAGAAGCGGCCGACTTAGACGCAGCCGACTTAGAGCCTGGCAAGGGTGGCAGCGACCCAGTGTTCGAGGACTTGGGCGACCGAGCCATCGTCCACGGCCTGGCTTACCCGGCCCATGGCCTCGACGATGGCGTCCTCAAGAGGGGTCAGCGCGCCGTCTGACCCGGCGTCAACATCGGCGAGGGCGACCAAGGCCGCGGCCGCATTCAGCAGCACCACGTCGCGCACGGGCCCCCGACGGCCGGCCATGAAGTCCCGAGCCACTTCGGTGTTGTACGCCACATCACCACCGCGAAGATCATGCGCCGAGACCGGCTGCAGTCCGAACCGCGCCGGATCAAGCGACTCCACGGTCACCGCACCATGGTGGGTGCGCCACACGGTGGTCGTCGTAGTGGTCGTGATTTCGTCGAGTCCGTCATCGCCACGGAACACCAACGCTGAGGTGCCTCGTCGAGCCAGCACGTCAGCCATCAGCACGGCAAACCGCGCGTCACCGCAACCGATCGCTGCCGCAGCAGGTTGCGCAGGGTTGGTCAGCGGCCCCAGCACGTTGAAGATCGTGGGCACGCCGAGTTCTCGTCGCGGAATCGCCGCGTGCCGCATCGCGGGGTGAAACACCGGTGCGAAGCAGAAGGTAATGCCGACCTGGTCGGCAATCTGCGCCACGTCATCGGGGGGAAGCGACAGATCAACCCCTAATGCCTCGATCAGGTCAGCCGATCCGCAAGCCGACGATGATGCGCGATTGCCGTGCTTGACCACGCGCGCCCCCGTGCCGGCGATCGCCAGTGCAGCCATCGTCGAGACGTTCACCGAATCCGAACGATCACCGCCGGTGCCCACGATGTCGACGGCCGGGCCGGCGACCTCAATCCTGCGGGCGTGACTGAGCATCGTGCGCACCAGGCCGTCGAGTTCGTCGGCCGTCTCGCCTTTGCCTCTCAAAGCGACGAGCAGGCCAGCGATCTGCGCGTGAGTGGCCTCATCGCTCATGATCCGATCCATCGCCCAGGCAGCCACATCTCCTGAGAGGTCGATGCCGTGCAGAAGATCGGTCAGAACAGTGGGCCAGGTGGGCGCCGAGGGGTCAATGGACGACGTGAACTGGCTCATGCGAACACCGCGTTCATGGGGACGGCGGCGTCAGCCGGCTGAGGGGCGAAGAGACGAACGGGCGACCCTGGCGCGCATCAAGCCGGCGACGGCCTCGGTGACGGCAAGCGAATCGAGTGGGTGCTGCACCGTGGCATCGGCTCGCGACCATCGGGCCAGCCAATCGTCGTCGGGGCGGCCCGTCAGCACCAGGATCGGCGGGCATTCGAACACTTCTTCCTTCAACGTGCGGCAAATACCGAGTCCACCTGCGGGCACCGCCTCGCCGTCGAGAACGATGACATCGATACCGCCCTGATCTACGCGGGCCAGAACAGCGGGCTCGGTGGCGATCTCGACGATCTCGATCTTGGGCAGTTCGGGAGCCGGACGTCGACCGATGGCCATCACCACCTGCTCACGAACCGAGCGGTCGTCGCTGTAGACGAGGACGGTCATCGTGGACGGCACTGAAGAGCCGTGGGAGGGCGAAGTCACAATGATGATCGTAGTGCGCTGCTCAGGCGGAGCACGACGTGCGTAGAACCTGGCGAACGCGGTGAGGTTGACCCCAGCGCGAGTGGTCAAAAACACGTGATCATGCAGTTTGGCGACGCGCCCAAAAACCTTTGTCGGGGTCCGGCGCACGCCTGCACGGACAAGGTGTCAGAATGCCCGCGTGGCAACAGCAACAGCAACAGCAGTCGAGACTCCCCGTTCCCCTGCCCCCACGGCACGACCCAACATGGTGGCCGTCGGCACGGTGGTGTGGCTTGCGTCTGAGTTGATGTTCTTCGCGGCGTTGTTCGCGATGTACTTCACGAGCCGCGCGGTGAACCCCGATTTGTGGGCGAAGGAAACCGAGCTTCTCAACGTGCCGTTCGCGGCCGTCAACACCACGATCCTTGTGTTGTCGTCGGTCACCTGCCAGCTCGGCGTGTTTGCCGCTGAGCGGGGCGACGTACGCCGACTGCGTTCCTGGTTCACCTTCACGTTCGTTCTCGGCGCCATCTTCGTTGGCGGCCAAATCTACGAATACTCCAAGCTCGTGACCGAGGGTCTGACGCTGTCGTCGAACGTGTACGGCTCGGCGTTCTACATCACCACCGGCTTCCACGGCCTTCACGTCACCGGCGGACTCATCGCCTTCCTCTTCGTTCTCGGTCGCACGTATGCGGCCAAGCGCTTCGGACACGAGCAGGCCACCAGCGCCATCGTCGTGTCGTACTACTGGCACTTCGTCGACGTCGTCTGGATCGGCCTGTTCGCCACCATTTACCTCATCAAGTAGTTCACGTCTGCACGTCAGGACGCGCACGGCTCTACCGCACTACCTGCACCACCTGGCAGATCACCGGCTCATGGAACGAGGCAGCACGTGTCCTCACGCACCGCCCGTCGGCGTCGTCCGACGGCAGCGTTCGCCCTCGTGGTGGTCGCGTTGCTCAGCACCGGAGGGGTTTACGCCGTTGCAACGACGCTCGCCTCCCCCGTGCGGGCCGAGACCTCCGAGGCATCTCCCGAACTGTTGAAGGAGGGCAGCGACCTCTACAAGGTGGGCTGCTCGTCCTGCCACGGTCTGAACTTGGGTGGTGTCCCCGCCCAAGCCACCCTCGCTGAAGACACAGCCCAGGTGAACGGACCCAGCCTCATCGGCGTCGGCGCAGCATCGGTCGACTTCCAGGTATCCACCGGCCGGATGCCGGTGGGTGCGGTGGGCCAGCAGGTGGTGAGTGGCCGCAGCAGCTACAACGAGAAAGAGATCGCGGCCCTTGCGGCCTACGTGGCCTCGTTCGCCCCCGGCCCGGCGATCCCCAGCGCTCAAGACCTCGACACCACCGATGCGAGCTTGTCCGAGGGTGGCGAGCTGTTCCGTACGAACTGCGCGCAGTGCCACAACTTCGCCGGCCAAGGTGGCGCGCTGGCGGATGGCACGTACGCGCCCACACTCACCGGTGCCACGCCGCGCAACATCTGGAACGCCATGCTCACCGGTCCCCAGAGCATGCCCGTCTTCAGCGACACCACGGTCGACCCCGATGAAAAGCGCGCGATCCTCAAGTACATCGAAAACATCAAGGCCGAGCCGAACCCCGGTGGCGCGCCTCTGGGTCGCGTCGGCCCAGTGAGCGAAGGCCTCCTGGCCTGGACGATTGGTCTGGGAGCACTTATCGCGTGCTCCGTGTGGTTGGGAGCGAAAGCCAAGTGAGCGACAGCACCGGCGGCGAACTCGAGCCGCGTCCCGATCACAACCCCGATCTGGGTCCGCACGAACTGCGTCGTACCGATACCGACCCTCGCGCCGCCAAGCGCGCCGAGCGTCAGGTCGCCGTCATGTTCGGCGGATCGATCGTGGCGACGATCTTGTTCGTTGTGGCGTTCGTCACGGTCGGCAACACCGACACCATCACTATCCCGCTCATCGGCGAAATCGGTGCGCAAAACCTCACGCTCGGTTTGGCCCTGGGCCTTGGCAGCTTCCTAGTCGGCGCGGGTGCCATCCAATGGGCCCGCAAGCTGATGAGCGACGAAGAGATCGTTGACGAACGTAAGCCCTTCGCCTCTGACAGCGAGACGCGTGCCAAGGTCGCTGCCGACTTCGCCATGGGAGCCGAAGAGAGCGGTGTGATGAAGCGCCCGCTCATCCGCCGCACGCTGCTGGGCGCCATGCTCCTGCTGCCCGTCCCCGCCATCGTCATGCTCCGCGATCTGGGTCCGCTGCCGGAAACCAAGTCGCGAGACACCTTGTGGCGTAAGGGTTCCCGGATCGTGCAGTCCGTGTCGTACAAGCCAATCCGTCCCGAAGACATCCCCATCGGCGGCCTCATCGCCGGCGCGGTGCCGGCCAACCTTCCGATCGTTGAAGAAGAAGACGGCAACCTCAACGAACGCGCCAAGGCGGCCATCATTTTGGTGCGCATGGCACCCAACGAGATCCGCTCGCAGCAGATCAAGAACGGCGACTTCCAGGGAATCCTGGCCTTCTCCAAGATCTGCACCCACCTAGGCTGCCCGATCGCGCTCTACCAACAGCGCACCAAGCACCTGCTGTGCCCGTGCCACCAGTCGACCTTTGACCTAGCCGACGACGGCAACGTGATCTTCGGTCCGGCGGCCCGACGCCTCCCCCAACTTGCGATCACCGTCGATGCGGACGGATTCTTGGTCGCAGCCGATGGATTCCAGGAGCCAGTCGGCCCTAGTTTTTGGGAGCGCGGATGAGCACCACCAACCGTGTCGTAGAGACCACCGCAACGTGGGTCGACGACCGCATCGGCGCTGGCAAGTGGATGAAGAAGAACCTGCGGAAGGTCTTCCCCGACCACTGGTCCTTCATGCTCGGCGAGATTGCTCTGTACTCCTTCATCATCTTGTTGCTGACCGGCGTGTATCTCACACTGTTCTTCAACCCCTCAATGAAGGAAGTCGTCTACGACGGTTCGTACGCGCCGCTGCAGGGCATCAAGATGACGCAGGCCTACGAGTCAACGTTGCGCATCAGTTTCGATGTTCGTGGCGGTCTGCTCCTCCGTCAGTTGCACCACTGGGCCGCTCTGCTGTTCGTGGCCTCCGTCAGCGTGCACATGTTCCGGGTGTTCTTCACCGGGGCTTTCCGCAAGCCACGTGAACTCAACTGGATCATCGGCGTGGGCCTCATGACCCTGGCCATTCTCGAAGGATTCGCTGGCTACTCGCTGCCCGACGACCTGCTCTCGGGCACCGGCCTACGGATCGCCCAGGGCATCGTGTTGTCGATCCCCCTGGTCGGCAGTTACGTCTCGTCGTTCCTCTTCGGTGGCGAGTTCCCAGGAACCGACTTCATCCCGCGGCTCTACTCGATTCACATCTTGTTGATCCCCGGGATTCTGCTGGGAATGCTCACCGCTCACCTGCTGCTGGTCTGGTACCAAAAGCACACCCAGTTCCCCGGCGTCGGCCGCACCAACAAGAACGTGGTCGGCTTCCCGCTCTTCCCGGTCTACACCGCGAAGGCCGGCGGATTCTTCTTCATCGTCTCCGGCGTGCTCACGCTCATCAGCGGGTTGTTCTCGATCAACCCCATCTGGCTGTACGGCCCTTACGTTCCCGACCAGGTGACGGCTGGCTCACAACCTGACTGGTACATCGGCTGGCTCGACGGCGCCGTGCGTGTCATCCCGAACTGGGAGACGGTGATCTTCGGCTACAACATCAGCTGGAACATCCTGCTCCCGGCGCTGATCATCCCCGGCATCATGTTCACGCTTCTCGCGCTGTACCCCTGGATCGAAGCCAAGGCCACCGGCGACAAGCGGGAGCACCACCTGCTTGATCGTCCGCGCAACGCTCCGACCCGCACAGGTCTGGGCGCCATGGCGATCTCGTTCTACGGGCTCCTGTGGATCAGCGGTGGTAACGACATCATCGCCCAGGCATTCGGTTGGTCGATCAACTCGATCACCTGGACCATCCGCGTCCTGCTCTTCGTGCTGCCGCCTCTGGTCTTCGTCTTCACCAAGCGCGCCTGCCTCGGTCTTCAGCGACGTGACCGCGACAAACTGCTCCACGGCCGTGAGACCGGCATCATCAAGCGCTCTCCCGAGGGCGAATACACAGAGGTTCACGCTCCGATCAGCCAGAAGGAGCGTGCGCAGTTGCTCGCGGTCCGCGAGGTTGACTACACCCCGATCGAAGCCGGCCCTGCCGTCGACGAGAACGGTGTCGCCGCCCCGAAGAAGGGTCGGATGGGCCGTGCGCTCTCCCGCTTCTACTTCCAGGACCGAGTGGTTCCGGCAACCGACGAAGAGATCGACGAGGGCCAGCACCACGCAGCCGACCAACTCGACACGGTGCGGCAGCAAGGCAGCATCACCACCGGCAGCCACTAAGCAGAGTTGGTGATGGGCTGGTTCCCCTCGGGGAGCCAGCCCATCACCAATTCCAACCCACAAACCTACGGTCTAGTACGAGCCCTTTATGGCTCGTACTAGACCGTAGGTTTGTGGGTAAGCGCGGCTAGGCGGAGGCGGACCGCTGGGTCCAGGCGCTCCATGAAAGGTTCCAGTCGCCGTAGCCATTGGTCAGCGACATCGGTCGAGGAGAACCTGTGTATTCCACGAC
>Ga0105047_10001829_pt1 | contig 38197 bp, 35 predicted proteins | sample MAT04_FD_78384 | JGI IMG/M metagenome (GOLD analysis project Ga0105047, IMG submission 78384) | Freshwater microbial communities from Lake Fryxell liftoff mats and glacier meltwater in Antarctica - MAT-04 (megahit assembly) | ecosystem: Environmental > Aquatic > Freshwater > Ice > Liftoff...
CGGCTGGGTTGGCTCCGCGGCAAGTGCGCGTTTGGCCGCGATGATGGGGGCCGCGGCCCCACTGGCTGCCGTGGGTGTGCCGAGTAAGCCGAAGACCGCGCCCAGGAACACTGCGGCTGCGAGGACGAAACCCGTCACCAATCCCGCAAGAAATCCCCCGCTCCGGTTCATTGGCTCAGAAGTTGAAGTACAGAAACGGACTGGGCTGCGAACCCACGAACGCCTTCACCACCGCGAAGAACGGCAGCCCAAGGATCAGCCCCGTCACGAAACCAATCCGCAGGCGGAAAGCGCGGGTGACCGAGATCTTTTCCAGCACCGGTTGATAGTTCCGCAGCCACTCTTGTGTATTCGGCAGTGCCCAACAGGCGACTAGCAACAACATCAAGCCGGGCAGGGTCCACCGATAACTCATGCCCGCGACGCCTTCCGGCACGATCGTCGCACCGACAAGAGCAGCCAGTTTGCCCACGCCGAGCTGCGCTTCACCCACGTTGAATGGCACGGTCAATCCGTGCATCCCCGCCATCGTCGCCAACATTCGCCCGGCGCCCTCAAAGCTTACTGCGCGAAAAACAACCCAGCCAACCAGCACGGCCAGAAAGGTGACCACGACCATGGCCCCGCGCCAGAGCCAATGATCCCGCCGCCAGCCACGCGCATCCCAGAAATGCTGCCATTGGGTGGCGATTAACAGGTAAGCCCCGTGCAACGCACCCCACGCCACGAACGTCCACCCGGCTCCATGCCACAGACCGCTCACCAGCATCGTAAGGAAGATGTTCAGCGCGTGACGCACCTTGCCGCAGCGGTTCCCGCCCATCGGATAATAGAAATACTCCCGGAGGAAGCGGGTTAGTGTGACATGCCAGCGACGCCAGAATTCAGGAATGGAGGACGCCTGGTAGGGTGAGTTGAAGTTCAGCGGGAAGCGGATCGAAAACATGCGCGCCAGCCCAATGGCCATGTCCGAGTAACCCGAGAAGTCGAAGTAGAGCTGCATCGAGTAGGCCAGCGCGCCAAACCACGCGTCAAACCAAGTAAGTGCCCCGCCCCGCTCCGCCGCGCCAAAGACCGCATTGGCCACCCCGGAGATGTTATCCGCCAGCAGCAGTTTCTTGTAGAGGCCAAGGAGGAAAATCGCCAGGCCGACACTGATATCCTCGCGGTTGGCGCGGATATCCTTATCCGCATACTGAGGGATGATTTCCCAATGCCGCACAATCGGCCCCGCGATGAGGTGCGGAAAGAAGACGACGAAGAGTGAGTAATCGAGGAACGAGTAATGGCGGGCCTCATCGCGATACACATCCACGAGATAGGCAATCTGCGTGAACGTGAAGAACGAGATCGCCAGCGGCAGGATGATGTCCAGGTGCGCACTCGCATGTCCGGTAGCCAAACCGAGGCTCTGGACGAGGAAATTGGCATACTTGAAGTACCCCAGCAGCGCGAGGTTGGTTCCCACGCCGCCGCAGAGAATCCACCACGCGGCCCGCCGGGCGTGGAATCGCAGCAAGGCCTCGGCGATGGCATAGTTGAAAAGGATCGAGAAGACGATGAGCGGCACATACTCGATTTTCCAATAGGCGTAGAAAACCAGGGAAGCCAGCGTCAGCCAGATTTTGCGCGCGGCGCGAAACCGCAGGGGGATGGCAAAGAAACCCAGGGCCGTCAGCGGCAGGAAGACGAAGATGAACGGCCAGGAACTAAAAATCATCGGCTCGGGCGGTTCATCTGAGGAACGGGAACAGAGAGGTGAGAACGCGAAGGAAGTGCCGCTTCACCCTCCACAGCGATGAAGCCCCAAGCCGCGCTGAAAACTCCGCGCGCCTATCGCGTTAATGACGCCTGACTGCCGAAAGGCGTCAGGGCGCGAGCAGGGTGGCACGCTGACGGAAGTATTCTTGTTGCAGCGTGGTTGGCAGATCAACGGCCCGCAGGCTGGCCCGACCGTCCAGCGTGGTGCCGAGTTCGTATTCCAACCCGGGGACGGGCAGCCACTCCACGGCCGGCAATACGCCGGTGCCAACCACCTCGAGAGTCGTCCCCACCGCAGTGGCCGAACGCCTAAAGATGAATTGCAGCGCGCCCCCCGGAGCCTGCGCCAGGCGCGGAAGCTCAGACGGTTGAGCGAGGTAGGGATCAAGGGCCGAGGCATACGCGAGGAGATTCGGCAATGCCAGCGGGCCGTTGACATGCTCGGGCACTCGCCGATGGGGAGGAAGCCGAAGCTGCTTGGTCCACATGGCGTAGCCGTTGGTCGCCGTTGGGCCCGCGTTCCAACCAATTGCAGTGCGCAGATCCCCCTGCAATGAGGGGCGACCCACCCAGACCACACTCCCATTCGCGCGCAGAGCGACGTTGCAATCTTCCGCCGCGGCTACCGCCACGACCCCTGGGGTGCCACGGATGCCGGTCTGTCGCCAGACTTCCTCGCCGGTGGCCAGGCAAATGCCATCCCCACGCAAGCCGACGGTGCTCAAGGAGAAGGCATCGAGCTGAATCACATTGGTCCAGTTGGCAACATTGCATTGCTGGTAGCTGTTGTCCCCTGTTGCCACCACCGTCCCGTCCGCCTTCAGACCCAGCGTATGGTAATCCCCACAGGCCACGGCGATGATGTTGCTCCAGCCATACACCGCACATTCCCCATGAGTGTTTGGACCTGCCGCCACAACGGAGCCATCCGCCCGCACCCCTACCGAGTGACTCTGCCCCATGCCGACCGCAACGATGTCCGACCAGCCACCCACCAACAGCCCATAGTCGCCCGCCCAACCGGCCGCCACCACCGTCCCATTAGCGCGCAAGCCCAACGTGCTGGCATAGCCCGCGGCCACGGCGACTATGTTGGACCAACCCCCGACGTTGCCCGAGCCGTATAAGAGGCTGCCGGTGGCGACCACTGTACCGTTGGAGCGCAAACCCACCAGGTGGCCGTAACCCGCCTCAATGGTAACCAGGTTGGTCCAGCTCTCCACCGCCCAATAGCTTGGGTTGCCAACGTTGGTCACCATCACCGTGCCATTCGTCGCCAGAGCAGCAAACCACAAATCTCCGGCCGTGATCCAAGGACGGCTGTGCTGAATCTGCAATTGGCCCCGCGCCTCCGTGGCGGCAAAGCCGGCACCGAGGAGCAGCAGCCATGTGAGCAGATCTTGCCACGCACGGGCCGCGACCGGTCGGGCCGGGGCAGCCATCTCCCGGCCTGCCAACAGGCGACGGCCAGCAGTAATCTCAAGTTTGGTTTTCATGCCATCGAATTCAAATCCTCAGCCGCTCGCAGCACGGAGCGGGAAGTGCCGCACTTAATTCCGGTGCAGCAAGACTGATTGGGGACTCCCAGCTTGTCAGCGAGGCGCTGTCCGAGCGCCTCCCCTTCGCGCAGCGCGCGGTTGAACTTGCGTTGCCGAGCCGAAGCCCGCCAGAGCTTGTAGGTCGCGACCATCCGGTCCGCCCGGCTTGCCGCAGGCGATTCCAATCCCCAAACCCGTCGGAACACCTCATAGGACGCGGCGCCGTCCCGGGCGAGTTTAAGTAAATACGCTTCCTCCAACCGTCGCTCGGGAATCAAGTGGGTCACGCACAACTGCGGAAACAAACCATTACCCAAGCCCAAGGCGACGGCCGTCATCCCCACGTCCAGATCGCCAGAGCTGTAGAGCAAGTCGCCCGTGCGGTCCAGCGCCAGGCGGGCGGGATCGGCGCGCAGGGCTTGCGCGTAGCGCTCGGCCACCACCCGCCGCACGCACATGCCGGCACCGAAGGGGAACCGTCCGGTGTCGGTATGGTTGCCCCAGCATTCGCGCGTCAACGGACGCAGGCAGAGCAGGTGCAGCCAGGGCTCCAAGCCGGGCGGCGGCGGGACCTCAAATTCCGGCAGAACCTGCCCGCTCCAGGCGCCCAGCAGCGAGTGCTTTTCCCGGACCGCCAGAGCGGCAGCCAGATAATCCGGCGCCAGCACATTGTCGTCGTCCACATAGACCAGCAGCGGGGCCGCGCTCTCGGCGATGCCACGCAGCCGTGCCGGCGTGAGGCCCAGTCGCTCCTCGCGCACCAAGCGAGTGTGCGGGTGCCAGCCCAGATCCAATGCAGCACTCAGCGGCTCGGCACTGGCATTGTCCACCAGCAACAGTTCCCAGGCGTTGGTCGCGAGAGACTGGCCGCGCAGGCCGCCAAGCGCCCGCTCCAGATAGTCCCGGCGCGGGTTGTGGGTGCATATAATGACGGAGATTTCCATCACCAGTTCAGCGCGAAGCGTCGGTCCTGCCACGCACCGGCATCGCAGCGGCGGCAAGCAATTCCAAGAGCGTGCGCCCCGGGTACGGGTCACGCCTTTGCACACACTCCGTCCGGGCAGCCTCCCCCATCTGCTGCCAGCGGTGGCGAGTTTCACAAGCTCGTCGGAGGGCACGGTCCATCGCCGCCACCGTCGGCGCCTCAGCGACGAACCCGGTGACGCCCTCGCGTACCCAATCCGCGTTGCCGCCCACATCCGTCACCACCGAGGGACGGCCAGAGAGCATGGCCTCAATCAAGGTCAGCGGCGTTCCTTCGGAGCGCGAGGGGAGCACGAGGATCTCCTGCCGGGACCAAATCTCACGCACGTTTTCGACATGGCCCGCAAAGGTGACGCGTTCATCCAAGCCGAAATGGTGCCGCAGAGCCTGCAAATAGGGACCGTCCGGCCCGCTGCCGTAAAGGGTGCACCGCCATTTTCCGGATTTCCAAGCGTCGCCTGCCAGCGCCGCCAAAAGTAGATCCTGCCCTTTATCTGCTACTTCCAGCCGGCCAACGCAGGCGAAGTTCGGTGTATCGCAGACCGGCCAGGGCACGGCACTGGTGTCCGCCAGATGCACTGGGTTTTGCACCACCAGCGAGTTGGGCAGGTCGGCAGCGAGCTGCCGACGGGCGGCCCGCCGGTTCTCCTCGGCGTCGAAGCCAACCTTGGCGGCCCCGCCCAAGAACGCCCGCGCCAGCAGACGCTGATGCTCACCGATCCGGGCTCGCTCCCGACAACTGTGGCAGAGCACGACGTACGGCATTGCGGCTTCCCCCAACCGCGGCAGCAATCCTGGCAGGCCCAAGGCACAGTAGGTGCCGCCCTGGCTGATGATCGCCGCTGAGCCACCACCCGCAAAGGTGACGTCCCATTGCTGCGCGTTGCGTGACCTCAGACTGCCCGGCAACAGCCGATGCCGCAGGGCGACTGCCAGCCGCCGCGCAAGGCTAGGCCGCTGCCGCGGCGACTCCGACCGGAAAATGAATTCGACCCCCCGTCGGGCCAACGCCAACACCCGCCGGTGCGTGGCGGCGAGTTCAGACACACACGCCCGCACCTCCCACCCGGCATCCAAAGCCTCGTGGGCAGCGTCTGCCCACAATTCCTCGCTCCCCCCCCACCGCAAGGGCAGCGTCGAAACGATGATCAGTCGCCGGCGCGCACCTCGCGCCGGTGTGGACCCCTTGTTCACCACCGCCACCGCCGAGGGAGCCGCATCCGAAAGCGCTGCCGCTGGGCGTCCCCCGCACTCAGCAACTGCCTGCTTGAGCAGCGTCAGCAACGTCCCGCCGGCATCCGGATCGGCAAGTTGCCGGGCTGTCGCTGCCGCCCGTTGGCCCATCGCCTCCCAATCCGCCCTGGCCTCCCAGGCCCGCTCGAAAGCGCCCGCCAAGGCCGACCGACTCGCGCAGGGGGCCACGAATCCACTGGCACCATCCTGAACCCAATCAGTCATGCCCCCCACGTCGGTGACCACCGCAGGCCGGCCACAAAGCATGGCCTCCACGAGACTTAGCGGCGCGCTCTCCAGCCGCGAGGGCAGCACGAATAAGTGACAGTCCTCCCACACCGCGCGGACTTCATCTATGTGGCCGCAGAATTCCACCTTGTCACTCAAGCCCAGCCGCTGAGCCATCTCCTGGAAGTAGCCGGGTGACAACGCCGTCCCGTAGAGCCGCAGCTTGAACTCCCTTTGCTTCCACGGCTCGCCGCCGAACACCGCGAGGAGCAGGTCCATGCCTTTCATCACTGTGATCCGGCCCACATACGCCATGGTGGGCACCGGGGCTGACGGCCAGCGACAAATCGAGTAATCCTTCAGGTTGCACGGATTGCGGAAGGTGAAGCCGTTTGCCAACTCAATGCCTAACTGGAGTTCGGCTTGGCGCTGCGTCGCTTGGGCGGGGAAGCCCACCCGCCAGGCCCGCTCGTAAAAACGGGCGAAACGCTCACGCATATCGTCGGCAAGTTCCCCGCGGTCGTCGGCGGAATGATTCAGCACGACATAGGGACAACCGCAGCGGTCGAGCAACCCGGGTAATTCTGGGAAAGGTTGCGAGCAATAGCATCCACCGTGGTTGACGCACACCACATCCGGCCGGAAATGCGCCAGAACTTCCAGCGCGGACGGCAAACCGGGGGCTAACTTACGCCACACTCGTTGCGGAAGCGTTGCCCGGACCCGCGACTGACGGCGGGTCACTTGCGCCCCCGCCAATTCCAGTGCTCGAAGCGGCGCAGGCTCTTCGTCCCAGGCGCGCACTGAGACTATGACTTGATGTCCCTCGGCCAGCGCCTTCCTGGCCGTCGCGGCCCACAGTTCATCACTTCCTCCCCAAGCGGCGGTTTCGTTAAAAGACAGGATAGCCAGGCGCATGGAAGACTCAGGAGTCCAGCCAGGTGAGCAGGCGTTGCTCGAATTGCCGCCCGGGACAGTCCAACACGTGAAACCGGGGAATCTCCAACCGCTCCGTGTCCCGGCCCACCGCCTCTGGAAAGTTCGCGCAGGCACTCGCGAAACCCTGCTCTCGGAGCACCGACACCGTCTCCGAGCTATAGTCATCATGCCCGCCAAAAGGATAGGCAAAACTCTCGACTGTGCGTCCCAAGGCGTGTTCGAGCTGCTGGCGTCCGGTCTGGATTTCTTCCGCCTGCTCCTTTGCCGTCCGCGCGGATAGTCGCAAGTGCCGGGAAGTGTGCGCCCCCACTTCCATCAATCCGCCCTCTGTCAACGAGCGTAATTCTCCGCCGGTCATCACCCGATCGCCCGCCGCCGCCTGCGCCGGCACACCCGCCCAACTCTTGAGCGTCGCGGCCAGTTGCTCCTGGGCCTCCGCCGACCTTGGTTTCAGCAGCCGATGCAGTTCCAGCAACAAGGCATGACGCGGCTCCGTGGATTGAGGCGTGCAAGGCAAGGCGCCGCGCCGCAGTGCATCCGCGGCGCTGGTATAGGTTGTCCCTCGCAGGGACCATTGGTAAGTGCGCTGGTCCACGGTCAATTCCAGCCGCTCTGGCAAGGTCATCGGCCCTAACACAGCCCGGGCCAGAGCATCCCACCAATACTCGCAGGTCGTATTAATGAACCCGCCGGGAACAAAAACGGTCCCGGGAATTTCCAGTCGGGCGAGAATTGGGAGAGCGTATTCCAGATTGTCCAGATAGCCATCATCGAAGGTCACCACGACGCCGCGCCGGGGCACCCTGCCGTCGGCCAATTCACCGGCGAGTTGCCGCAGCGAAATAGGCACAGCTACACGTCGAACCGCGTCCATCTGCTCGGCGAAATGAGCGGGGGTGACACTTAGCCCAAACGGATCGCTCTCCACGTGTGCCACCCGATGATAGAGGAGCACCACCGTGCGCCGGCGCATCCGGCGCCGGACGCCGAGCGCCACCGTGCGCATACGGTCGAGGCCACGCAGGCGCATTAGTCACCCAGCGGTAACTGGACTGCTTGCCAAAGACACTGGCACGGCGGCGCCACACGGTAAATCATAGTCATCAGCGGAAACCCCTGCCGACAAGCTCAATCAAGCCCCGAGAGCTTCGGCGCGCTCCACCCAGTCGGCATACACCGCCCGCAGAGTCTCTTCGAAACTGTGACGTTGCACCCAGCCCAAAGCCCGCAGGCGGGAGTTCTCACCCAACAGCAACGGCTCATCGGTGGGGCGAAGCAGACCGGGGTCGGTGAGCACCTCGACCTTCAACCCGCTGGCTCGGATCAGCATGTCCAGCGTGTCCCGAATGGAATGAGCCTTGCCCGTCGCAATGTTGTGTGGGACTCCCGACCGGCCTTGGTCGAGCAAGAGCATCATAGCTTCGACGCCGTCGCGCACATCTATAAAGTCCCGCGCCGTGTCCAGATTGCCTACGCGCAGGATAGGTTCCATCCGGCCTTTTGCTATCAAGGCCAGTTGCCGGGCAAAATTCTGGATGGCGGTCGCCGGCGGATGCCCGGTACCCACGTGGATGAACATGCGCGGCAGATAGACCTGCAAGCCGTGGTTCCTGAAATATTGGAAACCAATCATCTCAGTGGCTGCCTTGCTGACGCCGTAGGGCGTGATCGGCCGGAGCGGACGGTCCTCCACCAGCGGACAATCCGCCACCGTCACGTCACCGTATTCAGCGGAGCTACAGGCGATCAACACGCGGGCCTTGGGGACGAACTCAAGCGCGCATTGCAGCACGTGAAGCGTGCCGTTCACATTGGCCTGATAGGTGTAGTTTTCCATCACCCAAGACATCCCATTGAAGGCCTGAGCTGCCATGTGGATCACGAGGTCAGGCCGGACCTGCTTGAAGACGGCCGCCAGGTTGCGGGGGTCGGTGATGTCACAACGAATAACCGAGGAATCCTCAATCGCCGCCTGGCGGCTGGCGGCGCTGAAGCGGGCGACGCCAAAGGTATTCCACCCGCGCGCGCGGGTGGCGTTGGCGAAGTGCGAGCCAATCATGCCGGTGATACCGGTGATGAGAACATTCATAACAGATCGGACGCGGACGGGGGGAGCGAGAGAGACTCAGGAGACTCGACGGCCCCGCAAGAGCCGGCGGGCCGACTCATAGGGTCCGGGCGCGGCGCGCTTGATGCGCTTGATCCCGGTCAGCCAGGCATCCCAAAAAAGGCGGGCTGGAAGTGAACCTGCCGGCGTGGCCGGTTTGAAAAGCGATTCGTCCACTCTGCCGGTGTGACGCAATAGAACTTCGCGCCACTCGCGCAGTTTGTTTTCATCTTCCCCGACGAGGTTTCCGCCGCCTTCGAAGTAACACTTGTTCACGATCCGCTCTGGCGCGATGTAGAATCCCAACCCGGCTTTCACCACGTGGAAGGCAAAGTCAAGGTCGGGGCAAATTCGGTAGGCAGTGTCGAGATAACCCACCCGGTCAAAAACACTCCGCCGGAAAAACCACGTCTCAATAGGACCGAACACACCAGCCGTGACCCAGGTCGTCACTTCGTCCAAGGTCAGCCAGCCTGACTCGAGCCGGTCGTAGATTGGCTGCGGCTCGCGGCGACCATCCGGATGGACATGAAAATAGCTTGCCCGCGCGCCCAGCACCGCCAGTTCCGGCTGCGCTAGAAGGCGCCGCACCATCTGGTTAGTGTGCCCTTGCGATAGAGTGTCGTCCGCGGCGCAATAGCGGATAATCTCGCCTTTCGCCGCCTTGACTCCTTTGTTGAAGGCCTCGGCGGCGCTGCGGTCCCGCTCCGATAGCCAGAAATCAATGTGCCCGACCTCGGCGTGTTTCTTGATCAAGTCCACAGTACCATCTTTGGAAGCCCCGTCAACGACGACGATTTCCAGGTTTTGGTAATTGTCCTGCCGCTCCTGCACCACGGACAGTAGTGCCTGCTCGAACGTGGCCACGCGATTGAATGTGGGCATCACATAGGAGACGATCGGCAACGGTTTGGAATCGACAGAGGGCATGGTCAGGGGCGCGGCTTTATGGCGGCGCTGATCCGCCGGTAAGTGCCTGGGGATAAGGACTGCCAGGCTTTGACCGCCTTGAGCCACGCGCCCCAAGAGAGTCGCACGGGTAGCGGTTGCGGATAGGTCCACATGAACCAGAGCCGCTCATCCCATCGCCCGTGACGACGAATGACCTGCCGGTGCTCCGCGATGCTGCGTGCGACGTTGGATACATTGTTCGAGCCATCCGCGTAAAAGACCTTGTTCACGATTACGTCGGGCAGGACATAGATCCGGCAGCCGGCGGCCACGAGGCGAAACGCGTATTCCACATCCGTCGCGATGCGCAGCTTCGTGTCGAGGCACCCTGCCCGTTCGAACACCCGGCGCCGCAAAAACCACGTCTCAATGTAAGCGAACACGCCCCGGCGATCCCATGTCAGGACTTCGCGGCGATTCATCGGTCCGCTCTGAAGACGGGTAAATGTGAAATCTTCGCTTTCGTTCCCCGCGGCATCGCGTCGCAGCACGCGAGAACGTGCTCCCAGCACATCGATATCCGGATGCGCCAGCAAGTATTCGACCATTTTCCGGGTAAAGTCCGGAATCAATGTGTCGTCGGACGCGACATAGCGGACAATCTCCCCCCTGGCCGCCTTGACACCCTTGTTGAAGGCATCCGCCACCCCGACATCGCGTTCCGAAACCCAGTAATCAATCATCCCCGCGTGCTTCTGGATCAAATCCGCCGTTCCATCCGTAGAACCTCCATCAATCACCACGATCTCCAGATTCGGATAGTTCTCATCCCGTTCCCTGGCTATGGAAAGTAGCGCTGCCTCGAACGTCTTCACCCGGTTGAACACGGGCAGGACGAAGGAAACCAAGGGGAGTTCGATGTTGTCTGACTTCATGATTTCCATGTTGGCATCACACCGGCGACATGCCATATGCCCCCATAAGATCTGGCTCGTGAGAGAAAATTCCTGTCGTGCGCCACAGGCAGACGTTCAATGTCTGATGGAATGATTGAAAGACGTTTGCCCTCAACGAAACACATGCCGGCAAGCTCGCCTCATGCAAGCTCTGCGCGAGGGCAGATCTAATCCCTGGGCCTGACAGGACCGGAGGAGGGGTTACGAAGGATGGTTGAGACCGCGTTGGACGTTCGTGAAGGGAACAGCCGGTCCCTCAGTTTCAAGGCGGGACACTCGACCAACTGGGCCATGAAGACGCCGAGGCAGATCGACCCCACGAAGTAGAATGTATATTGGAGCAGCCAGTGCGACTCTTTTCCGAAAAAGCGATACGCGAGCAACATCACATCCCAGTGCCACAGGTATATGGAATAAGACCAAACGCCGATCAGCGAAAACGGGCGGCAAATAACTGCCCCCCATCCCGCGGATAGCGGCTTCATGCAGACGCAGAGAAGAAGCATGGCGCCAAATCCGAGATAGATGCCAGGATGTCCAACGGCCTCTTCAACCCTTGTCCACTGCTTCTTATCAACTGTAAACGGCAGCACTAGCCCGGCAACCATGATACCCACAAGCAGGAGGCGTCGTCGCTTGACCCATCCCTCCAGGATCTCCCGGTGGAATTGATAAGCGTATGCCAACAGGACGCCGCACAACAAAGCATCCACCCGCATCAATCCCCCATCCCAACCCCAGGCTAAGCGCAGCCCAAGAAGCAGTAAGCCCACGAGCAAGCTCCATTTGGGAAACCATCCGAAGGGATCGGCTGATCCCAGCCGCCGCCGGACCGTCCACCAGGCCAGAAGCGTGAACCCAATATAGAATTGCTCTTCAACTCCGAGCGACCAGGTATGGGGTCGCCAGCCTTCGCGGAAGTTCTGCAAGAATAGAACTTCGCTCAGGACTTTGTCCCAAGGAACAGGGAGCCCGGCGCGCAAGGCGACTAAAATCCAGAAGACGATGAAAGCGTAAAATGCCGGGTATATTTTGAAAGCTCTGCGTGCGAGAAAGCGTGCCGCCTTGATGGTCCCAAAGCGCCGGTACTCGCTGAACAGCAGGCCGCTGATCAGGAAGCCGCTGAGGACGAAGAACAGCTCTACCCCAACCCATCCCCCTCTCCCCAGGACCTGCATGAGAGGTTTTAGCCAACTAGGCGCATCCCCCGGTATCCAAAAATGCTGGATCAACACCAAGGCCACGGCCAGAAACCGCAAGACGTCCAGTTCCAGTGAACGCCTTACGCCATCTACCGGCATCGCTAATCGCCTCATAAAACTCCAGATCGTCGTGGCACGATTCACTTTCACAATCCGCTTGTATCCTGATTGGACCCCTCGTTTAGGTGCTCAATTGACTTCGTGGCTTCTTCCGGAAACATCGTCCAACTGAATCGGAAAAAGATCGGAAACAACGCAACCATCATGCTTCAGTTTCGGCCGGATTTGGGCAGCGGCAGCGAGCGCAACACAGAGAAGTTCAAAGGAACTGCTGGCAGGCGTTGAACCAGATCTGGAGATTGCCCGCTGTGTAGCGCAGGAAGGATTTCATTTCCTCCGGGCACCACTTGGGCATCTGGGGAAGCGCCGTGGCTTCGAGGAAGCCGGCGAGTTCGCGCACACGGTCCACAATGGGGCCGGCGGTGGGCTTGAACTGTTCGCGCAACACAGTGAGCAGCCAGTCGGTGAGAATTGTGCCCCAAAACTCCTGGCGCAAGTCATCCACGTAGTCATGCGGGTTGCGGCGGTGATCCACCAACGGACGTCCAAACGCCACATGATAGGAGGTGCCAGCCAGCACGGACTCCAGAAAGTAACCACCCCAGATGTCGCCATAGCGCTGAATCTTCCCACCCGGGACATCCCAACCCATCGGGATGCAAAGATAGGCTGGAATCAGTTCACGCACGACACTGGTGTTTTGGGTGTTGATTGGACTCCAGGTGGACTGGTCAAGGACGAAGGCATCCGGTCCCTCGTATGCCTTGCCGCTCACGCGGCCATTAAGCCAAGTGGTCGCGTCAATGTCCGGCTCGTTGAGCCACAGGCCAGCGGTCACACCGATGGTGACTGGCTGCGCCGGCTTGATACGCCTAGGCTCATTCACAGTGCCCCGCAGCTTGAACGGAAACCCGCGCGGAAAAACCGGTCGCGCTGGCTCGAACCGCAGGTGGGCGCAGACATTGTGAAAGCCCTTATCCTCATGGATGACTTCCCCAGTCCACGGTTGGCCAGTCAGCGAATGGCCGCCGATGAAGTCATCGGCCGTGGGCCAATTGTCGTCATCAATCGAGATTAGCCGCGCACAGCCCTCCTCCAAGGCGCGCAAAAAGCCAATGTTGCGGCGCGTCTCGTTGTTCCAAGGCAGGCGGGCCGCCAGCTTCGGCTGCCGTTGGGACCACTCCTCTTGCCACGCGCAGTCCAGATAGGTTGTCTTAAGCCCCCGCGTGGTGACCTGCTGGCACAGTTCTGGCACGCTGGCAGGCGTCTTCCGATCACCCACCACCCACACACAGGTGTCGTCGAGGTGGCCAAACCGCTCCAGGTTGTCGAGGTAGGCCCAAAGCAACTCCGGGTAGAAAATGGTGGTGAAAACGATGTGGTTGGCTCTGTTCATCGGCCGCATGCTATAGGTTTGGCTGAAAGCCAAGATTTGAGAGACAACACGAAACTCGTCGCCCGGATCGTAGCAAGTCTCCACGTGCTAGATGGGGTAGCTGGCCCATCACCTCGCGAGGATTCGGAACTTTAGGCCAGTCGAAGTCGCCGGATGCAGGTGTTGCCATAGCGGTCATTCGCCGCCACGGCAACTTCCGATAGCTGCTCTGGTTCGAAGGTGAGCGCATCCAGGGTGTAGTAGTGAGCCGACGAGCCGGGTGGCCCAAAGTCAAAGTTGTCCGTGTGGTAGCCACCGGTGCGCGTCTTCATCGCCAGGAACGGCTGAGGGCCGAACAATGCCCCCCGCAACACCCGGACCTCCAGCGTGGGACCATTCCGTTCCAAACAGAAATCCAAGGCGTCACCACTCACTTTCTCCGGGGCATATCCCAGACAGGCCTGAAACGCCGCAATGCTGTTGTTGAACTTAAACGGGATGTCCGGAAACTTCGCCGCCGCCCGCTGGAGCTGCGCGTACACCATTTCCATCTCGACTGACATCTCGCGGAAGTCATGGTTCGTGAAGCCCACATACACGTCCTTGCCCGAACTATGGGCTAGGCAAAAGGCTTTCTCGAACTCAGTCTCCGTGATATTTCGGAACCGCGTGTTCATGTTGAGGCAACGGGCGATGGTCCTCTTGAGCACACCCGGCTTGCGCCAGTCATAGAGGTCGGGATGGTAGAGACTCCAGTCATGCGGTGCACCCCGCCAGTCACCAAACCGCCCGTTGACGTTGTCCGCATAAGCCTCGCCCTCCGTTTCCATGGCTTGGCTGCTGGCGTCGAACGGCAGCCACTGCTCGAGCCACCAATTGCTGTCTGGCCGAACCGTGTGAAAACCCGCACGGTTGACCACCGGGAACCAGTTGGCATCCAGCAGGCGCCGAGACATCACTTGCGACAACTCATGGTAACTGTTCAGATACGAGGTGGCGGATATGTGCGCAGCCCGGTTGAAGGGCACCGGATGGAAATGCCATTGCAACAAATCCTGGGTGGACCGGGTGGCCCGCAACTTGTCCTGGTAGAAGTTGAAAACGTTCAGGTAACCCATGGAGCGACGACGCGGATTGGCGTCAAACCCCACATGGTCCAGCGCGTGCCAGTTGTAAATCCAAGCACCGCCAAAGCTGTCTTGGAACCGTCCGCGATACTCAGGACTCAGGATGCGATCCAGCATTTCCTCGACCTCGCACCAACTCGTCTTGAATTGGAGCAAATGCGGCGCGATGATCTTCTTGAGCAACGCATCCGTCGGCGGATCCCGGAACACATAGGCTGGGGATTGCAGGAGCCGGAGGTTTTCGCGCGTGGGGACCAGGCCCACCGGCAAATGCAGGGTCTTCTCAATGCGGTCGAACAACTCAGACAACGGCTCACACAGCGGTCCCTCAGTGTCAACGTGATGAACGATGTGAACGATAGGCGGGCGCATAAGTTCTGAACGAAGGTGGAGATGCCTGGAATCCTCGCGACGTGGGCGTGGGTCAGGCAGACACCTAACTGACAGGCATCGAGGAAAACGTCTTTGACATGGCGGCACTGATCACCGGTGGGCTCGTTAGACTCGCCGCCGGCGCGAGTTTCTCGAGAATCAGGCAGTACTCGTAGAAGCGGTCTGGCTTCTCAATCATCCAGCGCCCGGCCGCCATGTCACTACGCCGGGCGTAGAATCGGTGCCAGCAACACCGGAAGCCAAAGCAGTTGAGGTTCGCCAGCAGAGCAGTTACATCGGTGAAGTAATTCGGATGCCCCTTGGCCCGCGCGTTGCGTTCGGCCACCAGCGCGGCCTCGTCATCCGGAAAGTAGGCGTCATTCTTGCCAGTGATGAGCACCCGACCTCCGGTCGTCAGAATCCGGTTCATCTCCAGAAGCGCCTCGCGTTGGTAGAGTGCGTCGAATACCCCAAAGCAAATTACCCGGTCAAAATGAGCGTCGGGAAACGGCGTGTGCTCGGCCTCCGACACGGCAAAGGTCACTCCCGGGTAACCGGCACAACCCGTCCTGGCCTCACCGATCATGGCCTCGGAGATGTCAATGCCGGCGATGTTAGGTGTGATCGAGTATAGGATCGGGACCGCCCGGCCGTAACCGCAACCCATTTCCAGCACCGTCGCCCCGACAGGAATGTCCAGGTGCCCGATGAAGTCCTCATAGACCCGATCCGCTGGCGGAGGCGCATCCGCGCCATTTGGCTGCGCCCCACCCGGTGGGCAGTTCGCCGCCTCGACGCGCTCCCTCCAATAACGCAGGTATTGTTCATTCCAATACTGGGTACGAGGATCATCATTCATACGGGATGCATGACTTAAGCGTGGACGGAACTTTAGCGCCGACAAACCTACGGGCAGGATTGCCATGAATCATCACTGCCAATCCGCCACGCCGCGTTGGTCTTCCACGGAAGATCCACAAAAGGATGGCCATCAATCAATCGGTCGGCAATGGCGTCCAATTGCGGATCTCCGCCAGGGCGCAGAAACTGGAAGTCTCTAAACTTCGCAAACGGATAGCCGTAAGTGTCCAACTCGCGGCGATGCCAGGGCATCCGCACCGCGTGCCGGAAAACCCAGAAATGCAAGAATCGCCGCGCCCGAGCGGCTTCTGCTGCGGTGATCGGACGACCCCAGTTGCCCAGGTCCAACAACTCGCGAAGATGATCTGCGGATTGCAGATCAGAGGTAAAGCCCTTTCCACGGTAGAAGGCAAGACCCGCCACCCAAGTCGGCTTGCCGCGCAGCACCAACTCCAGTCCAATATTCGAGGTGTAAGTGCAGACGCAAGTCGCCAACTGGCCCAGGACATACGTGTCCGCGTCATCCTCGGCCGGGATCATCCTTACATTGTCTGGCAGGCCATTGGGATACATCGCTCTCACCAGCGCGGCCATCGTCGAGTCCGGTCGGGTGAAGTGCTTTTCCAAGGCTACTTTGCGTTCCGCAGGATGCGCCCGCAGAACCAAGACCACTTCCGGATGATGCACGAACCACTGCAGTAACACCTGGATCCATTCCCGCATATCCTTGAAGCCGACGTTCTTGGCGACCACGTTGCTGTCCCAGACCACATTCGGCAGGGCCAGCAGCACGGGCCGGTCAGTAGGTATCCGAAGGCGCTCGCGCAACCGAACTGCATCGCTGTCCGGTGACGGGTGGTAGCGTGTGCCGCAAACGACGCCGCGCCGCCATTCCTCTAGGTAGCCTTCGACTTCGGTCTCTTGCTTAGGGGTGAGGGGCAAATCAGCCACCTTTTCCCAGATTGATTGGATGGCCACATCGCCGGCGCAGGCTTCATGCATGAAATAGAACCCGTCGCTCCATTGCGCGCACTCATCCCAGGTCGAGACGGGCACCCTCAACTGAAGCAACCGACGGAACGGTCCGAAATGTTGCGCGTCGTTGCCGCTGAACATCAGCACGCGGTCGGGCTTTAGCTTCGCTACCAATCGCTCGGCGTAAAGGGTCGCCACCCACTCGCCGGCCAGAATCCGTCGCGCTGTCTCGCGGTGTTCCTCGTAAGGCACGAAGCCGTTGAAGTAAGTGATCAGGAACCGAATGGCGTGCTCCCCTAAAGGAAGGTCTTGATAACGAAACTCTCTTAGCGCCTGGTCATCCAGACTCAGACACTGGTCACGGATAGCGCGCTGCTCGGCGAGGCCGACGTGATCCTGCAGCCGATGGGATGGCAACCCGTAAACTTGTAGCAGGTAGCTCGTGTGCGCGAAGCAATCGCTGCAAGCGGGGCGGACAAATCTGTCCCGTTCCATGGCGCAGTGCGTGGGTTCACCGTTACAAGCGCCCCAGGTCACCTCGTGGCCACGCAGGCGAAGATTGGTGGCGAGGAAGTACTCTACCAGCGTGTGGTACCATGCGGCGAAGGGTGACCAGAAAAGCAACTTCTTGGCATCCTTCGCCGGGCGGATTTCTCGGAGCAAGGGCATGATGTCCCGGCGAAACACCCGCGCGTGGTTCTGCAAGTAGGTTTCGCCCTCTATCCGCGCCCGCAAGTCCTCCAGACCCGCGCGCCGCATCACCCGGCGAGCCATAGATGGGAGTTTCATCAAACCTTTCGATCGGTCTTGGTCGCTGCCCGCAAGGCAGTGATCACCCGCTCCTGCTGAATGTCCGTGAGTCCTACTGAGCACGGCAGGCTAAGACAATCTGCGTACAGCTCATCCGCCACCCCCATTTGCCAAGCCATAGCCCCAGTCTGTGATTTGGAAAGGTGCATGGGTTCCCAGAGCGGGCGTGTCTGGATGCCCTGCTGCTGTAGGTGCTGCAATAGCGCACGCGAACTCATGCCGAAAACGGCTGCATCCAAACGCACGGTGAACATCCAAGAGGTGCTCTCAGCCCAAGGTGCCTCGGCCATGCAGGTAAGGCCCGACACTTCGCCGAGGGCCTCAATATACCGCTGGGCGATGCGGCGTTTCACGGCGACATATTCGTCAAGTTCCTCCAGTTGAGCAACCCCAAGCGCGGCAGCCAGGTTGGTCAGCCGGTAGTTATACCCGATCTCATGGTGGCAGTATTCCAAGGGATCGTCCTTGGCCTGAGTGGTGAGGTACTTCGCCTTGTTGGCCCAAGCTTCGTTGTTCGTCGTGATCATTCCGCCACCGCCGGTGGTGATGATCTTGTTACCATTGAAACTGAAGGCAGCGATGTCGCCGTGGCTGCCGACAGGTCGGCCTTTGTAAGTCGCGCCTAAAGCCTCACTGGCATCCTCCACCACGGCAAGCTGATAGCGCCGCGCCAGTTCCAGCAGTGGGTCCATGTCCACCGGGTGGCCGAGGATGTGAACCGGCAGGAGTGCTTTGACCAGGCGCCCGGTGCTTCGGTTACGGAGCACACCGCCACTAAAGGAACAACCCTCCGCGAGGAACGCGGCAAGTTTCGCCATGTCCATTTGCCAGAACTTAGGCTCGGCATCCATGAAGACCGGCCAGGCACCGCAGTAACGCACCGCGTTGGCGGGGGCAATAAAGGTGAGCGTGGAAACCACAACTTCATCATCCGTCTCGACCCCAGCGACGCGCAACGCGACGTGCAAGGCGGAGGTGCCATTGACCGTGGCGACCGCACGCCGGGCGCCGATGCGCGCCGCCATCGCCGCCTCGAAGCGGTCCACATAGCTGCCCACTGAGGACACCCACCCAGTGTCCAAACACGCTTTTACATAACTCCACTCGTTCCCGCGGAACTCGGGTACACATAGCGGGATAAAGTGGGTCGCGCCGGATTGTTCGGATACTAAGGTCATGGGCTGGTTTGCTTGAATCAGACCGCCGCGGTAGCCGGCGGAAACTTGCCGTCCAGACTGGTGGCAGCTCGAGGGCAGGAGCCTGCCGTCGCCTCCTGATCGAACAGCGGGATGATGCGGTTGCCATGAAACGCCGGTCGCGAGTCAGCGTCGTGAAACACCCCGCGGTCCAACGCGGCGCAAATCTCCTGCACGCCAGCCTCGACGCTGAACTTGGGCGCAAAGTCGAGGGTTGTACGTATCTTCGCGAAGTTGACCCGGTAGTTCCTGGGATCTGAACCCTGCGCCTTGTAGCTCACATTCGATCCTGGTATCAGCTTTGCGATGATTTCCACAATGGACCGCTTGGTGTGGTTGCTCGCGTCCCCGCCCGTGTTGAAGACCTGCTCACCTACCACCGCCACCGGGTAATCGAGCACGCGCCGAATGGCGAGCGAGAGATCCCGCACATGACAGTAGGGCCGCCAGGTGTCCGCGTCATACACGAGCAATTCACGGCGCAGGAAGAGCTCCCGCGCAAACTCATTCACCGTCAAGTCGAAGCGCATCCGCGGCGACAGCCCGAAAGCAGTGGCGAAGCGGAGAATGGTCGGGCGGAAATGCCAGCGCCGAGATTGCAGATACCGCTCCACTTCGACCTTGTTCTGGGCATAGATCGAGAGCGGATTCAGGACGGCCTCTTCAGTCGCCGGGGTATCGTCAGCCTGCATCCCGTAATTGGAACAGGTTGACACGAACACCACTTTGTTCACCTTGGCTTGATCAAGTAGCGGAAACAGTTGTTTCAAGGCCTCCACGTTGATCTGCTGACTTTGGTGCGGGTATCGCTTGGTGACCGGATCGCCCACCAAAGCGCCGAGAATCACCACGTCCGATACCCCGGCTAGCACCGCGGCCCAGGAGTCTGGCTGACGCAGGTCAAGCCGCTGAAACTCGTACCGGGGATGAAACCAATGCGCCAGCGCCAACGGCCCGTTCTCGTAAAGCAGGAGGTCGGCCGACACGACCGCATGGCCGTCCGCCAACAAGTCAGGGACGACGACACTACCGATGTAGCCGGCGCCGCCGATTACCAGCACCCGGCGACCTTCCGCATTGGGCCGGATAGCCTGAGTGTCCCGCCGCCGGACCTCCTCGGCGAGCAGACTTGCCCGGCGGGATTCCGGGAATGACTCCTGCCGTTGCTTTAGGTGTTCAAGATAGTCGTGTCTCATTTGGGAACGTTCAGAGTTTGTGTCCTGCATTAAGCGGGCGGGTTTGAGCTTCTTCCACGGCGGTCTGCGCCCGTGCGTAATCCGCGTGCTGGCCAACATCCAGCCAGTATTCGAGCACCGGGAAACTAACCACCCGTCGCTGCTGCGCGAGCAGCCGCTGGATCAACTCCGTCATGTCGTAGCGTTGGCCGTTCGGGATGAACTGGTGGATGTGCGGCTCCAGCAGGTAAATGCCCGCGTTCACGAAGAAATTTAGCACCGGCTTCTCCACGAGCTTGGTCACCGACTCCGCGTTGGTCTCGACGACTCCGAAAGGCACATGCACGTCGTATTGGCGCACGGCGACAGTGAGATCGGCCTTGTGTTCGCGGTGAAAGTGCATCATGGCCCGGAAGTCCACCCGGGTGAGCAAGTCGCCATTCACCACCAGCAGCGGCTCGGTTGGAGCCTGCATGAGACTCAGCGCGCCGGCGGTGCCGAGCGGCTCAGTCTCTTTCACATAAGTCACCGCCACCCCGAAACCAGTGCCGTCGCCAAAGTGGTTCTCGATGACCTCGCGTTTGTAGTGGGTGCTGATGTTCACGCGATGAATACCCGCCCCGCGCAGTTGCTCGATCAGTCGCTCAAGCATCGGTCGCCCGCCAATGGGCAGCATGGGCTTCGGGGTGTCCTGCGTCAGGGGACGCAACCGCGTGCCCGCGCCGCCTGCCATAATCACCGCTTCGAGTGGCAAGCGCTCGGTCGGCAACAGTTCATCCAACGTGACTAACTCGACCACTCGTCCCGCCGCATCCACCAACGGCAACTGCCGCACGCTGCGCTCCTGCATCCGGCGCAGTAACTCCGCGCCCAGTGTCCCCGCCGGAGCCGTGATCGGTGCCTCCGATCGTCGCTCGGTCAGTATCTGCACTGGTGAATCCAGCGAAATACCAGCCAAGATCGCCCGACGCACGTCGCCATCGGTGATGGTTGCCTGGAGCCGCTGCTCCGGGTCCACCACCAGCACAATGCCCTTGTTGTTCCGGTCAATCATGGCCATGGCCTCGCGCAGCGAGACCTGCCCGGATACCAGGAAACCCTGTAATGATTCGCTCATCGCGCCACCGCCCGCAGATACCGCGCAGGCACACCCACCACCACCACTTCGTCCTGCACATCCTCCACCACCACCGCGCCCGCACCCACTAAGGCGTCACGCCCAATGCGAATCCCCTCGCGCACACAGGCCCCGAGTCCGATGTGCGACCCTGATCCCACCATTACTCCGCCGCCCAGGCAGGCACCCGTGGCGACATGGACGTGGTCGCCAAGCTGGCAATCGTGCTCCACCACCGCGCCGGTGTTCACGATGACATTCTCCCCCAGACACGCCGCGGCGTTCACCACAGCGCCCGCAAAAATGCAGGTTCCCCGCCCCACGACTACGGACGGCGAAACCACCGCCCGCGGGTGAATCACCGTAATGGCATCAAACCCCAAACCCAACGCCCAGGCAAACAGCCGCCGGCGCAGACGCGCATCCCCTACCGAACCAACTCCCATGAAGAATCCAGTAATTCCCTGTTCCTTCAACTGACTTAACAGCGAATCATCACCCAACACCGGCACGCCGAGAATTTGCTGGCCATGCAATGCGGGGCAGGGATCTAACAAGCCACGCACCTCAGCCCCTCCTATCGCTAGGAGAGCCTCAAGCACCACCTTGGCGTGGCCCCCGGCGCCGAGTCCGATGAGCTGTGGCGTCATGTGTGAGTCACAGGAGTTCCCGCAGTAACATGAACGCCTCGGCGTAGGGCACCGCCATGGTTGCGCCCCGGAACCGGGCTTGCGCGCGGATGGCCGAGAGGCTGCGTGGCAGCGGCTCAGGTTGCACCTCGCTCTGAAATTGTGCCATCAATTCAAGTTTGCGTTCGAGAGTCGCTGAGATGTCCACGAAGACGTTGGGTACAAAGGCATTCTCCGCCAGCGGGGCAGCGGCGTCCGTCTCAGAAATAATTTCACAGAGCAACACCCTGCGGACGCCGAGTGACTTGAGGTGAAAGGACTTCAACACCGCATGGCTGGCCTGGAAGGCGATGCGGTGGTCGGAATGGGCATCGCTGCGGTTCGGGATGAAGACGAGCTCGGGCCGCACCCGCGCCACTACTTCCCGGATCTGGCTAACCAATTGGCCCATGGGCACGCGCTCCAGTTCGGCCGTCGGGTGCCGCAACCAATCGAGTGTGGCGAAGGGATACGCCTCACGCACAGCCTCGACCTGGCGCTCCTGACGAGCCGCTTCCGCCGGGGTTCCGAACGACGGATGAATGGAGGTCAGCAGCAACCAATGCAGGCTCGCACCCTCCGCCGCCATGCGCAGCAGCGCGCCGCCGCAACCCAGCGTCTCGTCGTCGGGATGGACTGCAATAGCCAGGACTTTCATCGGGATAAACAGGGGAATGGAAAAAGCCTCAGTAAGTCCAGCGCTTCATCAGCAATCGCTGATCAATCGGTGTCCTGGCGAGCAATTCGGCCACGCGTTCCCCCGTGCAGCCATCGCCAAACGGATTCGCGCTGCCCGCTACCCGACGCCGCGTTTCCGGGTCATGGCGGATCAATTCAAGCTGGCGCAGAATCGCCTGCCGCTCCGCTGGCACGAAGAATAGGTTCTCCACATGGTGTCGTCCCACCTGCCGCGCGCCGACATTCACCACCGCCAGCTTCAAATAGGGCGCTTCCAGCACGCCCAAGCTGGAGTTACCCAACAGGGCGCTGGCCCCGCGCAGTAAGTTCACGAACGCCAGGTCCGGGACGTTCTTGAAAACATGTACCTTAGCGAGTTGACGGTATTTCTCGATCACCGAAACCATCGCGTGGCTGCCCGCGTCGGAATTGGGATAGCTGACAAAGGTTTGCAGGCCCGACCCGGTGGCCGCCGCCATGGTTTCTTCCATGTGGGCGCCAGATTCATCAAGTGCCGTGGAAAGCGGGTGTTGCACTACGACCAAGTAGTCTTGATCCACGGAGGGAACCCCAAGTTCCTGCGCCAGTTGTTCGTGCGTGAGTTGCGGTGTGAGGCGAAAGCGGTCCAACCCGGAGTGACCCACGTTATGGACGCGCCATTCCTCTTCGCCACCACGCAGGAGACGCTGGCTGGCGTCGTCGTGCGTCGTTAGCAGTAAGTGGGAAAGTCGGGAGATGGCGTGGCGGACCGTGTCGTCCACGTTGCCCACTGAGGCGTCCCCCGCGCAGAAGTGGGCGGCCGGCAAGGATAGGTAAGCTCCGCAGAGTGCCAGGTTCAACGCCTCCTCCCGATCGCCCGGCACGAACAGCCAGTCGGGGCGCCGCTCGTCCACGAGATGGGACACGATCTGCAACTGAGTCGCAGCACTCTTAAGCCGTCCCGCGAGGCGATCCGAGTAAAGAAGGTTTTCAATGCGCGCGATGATAGGCATCCCATCCGCCTCGACTGTGCGCACCGTGTAGTTATGGAACGGCGCCAAGTGAGCCCCGGTCACAATGAGTTCCAGTTCCAGCTCCGGGTGGGCCATGATGGCCTGAAAGACCGGACGCTGGAGGAAATACTCCGAGCGGATACCAGTGATGGCGAGAACGCGACGCTTCTTCATTCAGTTTTCCAAAGAGGTTCCCAGCCACCCGCATTGGTTATCAGGTCCGCGGCGGTGTCCGGACAGTTAAACAGCAGGTCCAAAGTAGAAAGATCCGCCACGAACGGCGTGTCAATGGGTAACTGTGGATAGACGAAAGGCTGCCAGGTCTGCGCCTCGACCCCGCAGCGGATGGCCGCAAAGTCCGCGGCAGCCATGTATTCCAACGCGCCGCGACCGGTGAGATAGGACCGCGCGCCAAGCGCCTGACAGATGCCAGCAACAAGTTTCGAGGCTTGGAGTTCCGGGCTGAGTCCCAAAAGCTCCGAGGCGCGCACACGGCGGCCTTTTGCACCGAGCTGCTCGAGCATCCATTCCGTCGAAGCGATGGCGAAGTCGCAGAGATTCGCGCCGGCGTGACTGAAGGTGGCTTCCAACTCACCTTTCCATCGCTGGAAGCCGGGAGTCTTCGCGTAATTCGCGACGAGGGTCTTGTAGTGTTTCTGCGGGGCGCGCGGGTCGGACAGCTTTGTTTCGCGGATGGTTTGACCGAGATGCTGGGACACGGGCAGCGTGAGCCAGAGAGCGCCTTGCGAAGCCTTGATCTGGTTGCGGTTTTGCAGGCCGTTCTTACTAAATTGCACTGTGTCGAGATAGACGAATACATCGGCGGTTAGTGCCTTGTGGAGGTATCTCGGCCACGGCCAATACTGCGGCTGGTGAATCGCCACGCGCATTGTCAGGCAGCCAACGACCGTGTGTAATGCACGAGCCGCGCGGCGACATGCTCCGCGTCCTGGGGCCGAAACCGTGCGTGGATCGGCAGACAGAGATGTTTTGCCATGATGGCCTCGGAGTTAGGGCAAAGGCCGGGGCTGGTGCCGAAAAGGGTGCGACAGACCGGCTGGAGATGCAGCGGCGGGGCATAGGCCCAGTCAATCGTGATTCCCTCGGCGGCGAGCGCCTGCTTGAGTTCTCGCCGATCAAGCGTGACGCGCGGCGTCGCCACGTAGCGCCAGTAACTCGGCACCACGCCGGGCGCAGGCAGCAGCGGGTCGAACAGCCCACTGGCCAGCAGCGCACGGTCGTAGATCGCTGCCGCCTGGCGGCGTGCCGCCAGGAAATCCGGCAGGCAGCGCAACTGACTTAGCCCCATCGCAGCGGAGATTTCCGGGAACCGGTTGTTGCGACCGGGCAGCGAGTAACTCTCATCCCTGTTCTTCAGGTCCAGGCCGCGGTTTTGCAGGCTGCGCGCGATGTCCGCTACCTCGGCATTGTCTGTTACTAACATGCCGCCTTCGCCGGTCGTCATCACCTTGGTGGGATAGAAGGAGAAGCAAGCGGCGTCTGCGAGCGCGCCAGCCTTTCGGTGGTGTAACTCCGAGCCATGCGCATGGGCCGCATCCTCCAGCACGAAGCACCCACGCTCGCGCATCTGGTTGACGAAGTCGGGCAAGTCCGGGGCAATAAAGCCACCGAAGTGGACGACGATGGCACCCTTGGTACGTGGGCCGACTTTGTTTGCGGCGTCCGCGAAATCCATTGAGAAAGTGTCCGCGCGAATCTCCACAAACACGGGCTTGGCGCCAACTAGATGCACCGCCATGCCGGTGGCGATGAAAGTCTCGACCGGCACCAAGACCTCATCGCCGGGCCGCACGCCCAATGCGATCAGGGCCGACTCCAGCGCCGCCGTGCAACTGGCAAAGGCAACGCCATGAGCGACACCGCAATAGCTGGCGAAGGCACTTTCGAAAGCTGCCGTCCGCGGCCCCATGGAGAGTTTGCCCGTGAGGATGGCTTCGAACTCTCCATGAAGCCATTCGCGCTCCACCGGCGGGAACCACGGACACGCCACTGTGAGTGGGTGGTCAGGACTGGGCTGGTAACCCGTGGGATTGGCGGCGGTCTCCGTCATACAAACATATCGAGGCTGAGCACTTCGCCGGCGCGCACAGCAACTTTCAGCGTCCGGCCAGAGACGTATGGCCGCGCAGCCGGCGGCAGGCCATTCCCGGGTCGCTTGATAGCGATGTGATTCTCCCCCAACACGGTTCCTGCGACAAGGTCACATGCGGCTATGAGACTCTTGCGCCCAACCGCGGCGGTGTTGGCCTCGGACATTGCAGGCACTTTTCGACCGTCGCCGAGGCTCGCCTCGACTTTCCGAATACCGCGGATGAGCGCCTTCAACTCATCCGGCTCCGAGGACGCCTGGTGGTCGGGGCCGGGAAGGTTTTTGTCGAGCGTGAAGTGCTTTTCAACAATACACGCACCAAGAGCGACCGCGGCGAGAGCGACCTCGATGCCCGGAGTGTGATCCGAGTAACCAACCGGCACACCGAACGCCGCTTGCAGCGTCAGCATGGCGCGGAGGTTGGTCTGTGCCGGATCCGCCGGATAGTTACTCACGCAATGGAGGAGCGCCACGGGGGGGTTGCCTGCACGGGCGATCGTTTGAAGTGCCGTCTCCACTTCGCCCAGCGTGCTCATGCCAGTGGAGACAATCAGCGGCCGGGACTTGCGCGCCACATGGTCGAGGAAAGGCAGATTGGTGAGCTCGCCGGAAGGGAGCTTGTAAGCAGCCACGCCTAACGATTCCAGAAAATCGGCACTTCCTTCTTCAAACGGCGTCGAGAGAAACTGAATCCCGCGCTCGCGACAGTAATCCAGCAAGACGCGATGCGCTTCGGGTGAAAGCTCGAGTCGTCTGAGCATGTCCAGTTGCGACTCCGCGGCCTCGGTAGTGACTTGCTGATAGTTCGCCTTGGGCGCGGCAGCGCTCGCCAGCAGTTCTGCCTTGAAGGTCTGGAACTTCACCGCGTCCGCGCCCGCTGCGACCGCAACGTCCACCAATTGCTTTGCCAGCGCGAGCTCGCCGTTGTGATTCACGCCGGCCTCGGCGATGACGTAGCACGACTGGCCAGGGCCGATCGCGCGGTCTGAGATTTGGAAATTCATCGGGGGAATGGATGAGTTAGCAACAAGCCGGCCAAGTGGAAATCCCACAGCGTGTCAATGTCCAGCGAGCGTTCCTTGGGCATGATGTAGGCAAAGGTGCGGTCTGGATAGACAGTGTTCTGCTCGACCAGGATGTCGCTTGCCACCAGATAAAGCGCTCCGTTGAGGGCATACACGTGCGGAAGACCCTGCCGCCGGGTGGCGTGCTCCCAACCGGGAAGGAAAGACGTAAGCCGGCCGTCAGCCTCGACCTGCTTCATCCATAGCGGGTGTGGTTTGGCCTCACAGATGGCCACAACCGATTGGGCCTGCTTCTCACAGAACAGAGCCACGGACTGACGGATGTCATCGGGAGTGCGCAGTGGACAGGTGGGTTGTAGAATGACTACCGCGTCCGGTCGGTAGTCTTGGTGTTCATCCAGCCAGCACACGGCGTGACGCACGGAGTCGGTCGTTGGAGTGTCGTCGCGCGCCAGTTCGGGCGGGCGCAGGAACGGAACCTCAGCGCCACACTCGCGAGCCAGGTCGGCGATTACTTGGCTGTCGGTGCTGACTACCACCCGGTCCACACACCCAGATTCCCGCGCGGCAGAGATACTCCAAGCGATCAAGGGCCGGCCAGCCAGCGGGAGGATGTTCTTGTTCGGAATACCCTTCGACCCGCCTCGGGCAGGAATGACCGCGAGGACACGCAGTTTGGGAGCCGTTGAATTCACTGCCAAGGGTGGCTCAGTCGCGCTTGCCAGCGAGGAGCCGCGACTCGACTGAGAAGAAGCCCGTGACGTGCGCCGGGTTATAGCCGAGTTCCTCGAAGCTCTTCTGGGTACTGATCACGAGCGGGGCGGAAAGCCCATCCACAACATCGAAAGGATTGCCAAGTGCGTCGCCGAGCCAGAAATAGAGCGTGTAGTCGCCGGGCCGCAGCGGAGTCTCAGGCAACTCGATAAGCACCTCACCCGTGTCTCCGGCGGCCAGTGGTTTGTCCGAGAGACAATAGCGCACGCTGGTGACACATTCATTCGCTGCGCCGCTGCGCAACAAGATAGCTGTTGAAAGGTTTTCGACTCGGCGAACCACCTTGTAGGGCAGCCGGAAACGGATGGTCTCACCCAACTCAAACTCGAAGCGGGCCGTGGCCTTGCAGTCCTCCAACGTGATGCTGCTGAAGCGCACTGAGCCGGAGCCGCGGCGCAACTTCTCGTCACCGGCGGCGGTGTCAGTGCCGATTTCCAACCGCCGGGCGGCGTCCTGATAACGGCTTACGACTGCGTTGGGAGCACCGTCCATGACCAGCGCGCCATCCTGAAGGAGAATGCAACGAGAGCAGAGCGAGCGAACGGCCTGCATGTTATGACTCACGAAGAGCACGGTGCGGCCCGCGCCGGCCACGTCCTGCATCTTACCAAGACACTTTTTCTGGAAGCCCACGTCGCCGACCGCGAGGACTTCATCCACGACCAGGATCTCAGGCTCGAGGTGAGCGGCGACAGCAAATGCGAGGCGCACATACATGCCGCTCGAATACCGTTTGACCGGAGTGTCAATGAACTGCTCGCACTCGGAAAAGGCGACGATCTCGTCAAGCTTGCGGCGGATTTCGGCCTTGGTCATGCCAAGGATGGCACCGTTGAGAAAGATGTTTTCCCGCCCGGTAAGTTCGGGATGAAAGCCCGTGCCCACTTCCAGCAAGCTGGCAATGCGACCGCGAATCCCAATGGTCCCTTCGGTCGGTCCCGTGACTCGCGAGAGAATCTTCAGCAACGTGCTCTTGCCCGCGCCGTTGCGGCCAATGATGCCGAGAATCTCGCCCTGACTCACCCGGAAGCTGACATTTCGCAAGGCCCAGAAGCGATCACCTTCCTGCCGCGCTTGATGCGCGCCGCCGAGTTTCAAGTAGGGATCGGCCTTGCCCCGCAGCTTCGCGATCCAGCGGTTCACATCTTCACGCAGCGTGCCCCCGCCGATGACGCCGAGGCGGTAGGCCTTGCTGAGTTCCGAGACTTGAATGACCGCACTCAAACGGTATCCATGAACGTCTGCTCGACGCGGTTGAAGAGGAGCATCCCGATAGCGATCACCCCGAACATCGCGACCATGCTGATCGCAAGTTGGAAGGGAGCCGGTGCGCCAGAGCCAAGAAAGCCATAGCGAAAGGTCTCGATTACGGGGGTCATCGGATTCAGCGCGATGATCCAGCGATAGTTCTCCGGCATGTGAGAGGCGGGATAGATGACCGGGCTGGCAAACATCCAGAGTTGCACGCCGAACGTGACAAGTTGCGCCAGGTCACGGTAGCGCGTGGTGAGGGCGGACACCATGATACCGAAGCCGAGTCCATAGCCAGCCATCATTACCAGCAGCACCGGCAATGACAGCAGCCAGAGGTTGGGACGAACGGCTTCGCCCTGCGCGGCATAGATGGCCAGGAATGCCAGGAAGACCACAAACTGAATCGCAAAAGCAATCAGGTTTGAGAGGACCACGGAGACCGGGATGGCAAGGCGGTGGAAATAAACTTTGCCAAACAGATGGGCATTGGCGACGAAGGTATTCGAGGTCTTAGTTAAACAACTGGCGAAGTAGGCCCAGACCACTGTGCCGGAGAGGTAAAACAGGAACGGCGGCACCCCGTCGGTGGGCAGCTTAGCCACTCGTCCGAAGATCAGGGTGAACATCAAGGTGGTCATCAACGGTTGAATGATATGCCACAGCGGCCCCAGGATGGTCTGCTTGTAAACCGCCACGAAATCGCGCCAGACGAAGAGTGAGATGAGATCCCGGCAGCGCAGCAATTCTCCCAGCCGCCAGTCGAACACGCCGCGATTGGGGCGGATCACAGTCGTCCACCCAGGTTCAGCAAGGGAGGCCATGGGAACCACGCTGGGATTGGCAATTTCGGAAGCTGCTGGCACAGTGGAAAATGAAAGGGGAACCCGCAGCTTAACGAGTGCGGATCGCAGCGTAGATTTCGCGGAACAGATCGTCCAAAGTCTTCGTGATGTTCCACTCAGGATAGTGCGTCCGCAGCTTCGTCAGGTCACTGAGGTAGCAGATGTGGTCACCGGCACGGTGCTGGTCCACGTATTCGTATTGCATCGGCTTCCCACTGATCGCCGCGACAAGGTCGAAGGCCTCCAGAATGGAAACACTGTTGGCCCGCCCGCCGCCGAGGTTATACACCTCGCCGCAGCGAGGATGCTCGCTGAAAGCGTGGATAAAGCGAGCGACGTCGAGCGAGTGGATGTTATCCCGGACCTGTTTACCCTTGTAACCGAAAACCTTGTAGAGCCGGCCTTCGATGCTGCACTTCACGAGATAGCTCAGGAAGCCGTGCAGTTCGACGCCGCTGTGGTTGGGTCCAGTCAGACAGCCGCCCCGCAACGCGCAGGTCTTCATGCCGAAGTAACGACCGTATTCCTGCACCATCACATCCGCCGCCACTTTCGAAGCGCCAAAGAGGCTGTGTTTGCTCTGGTCAATCGGGAAGTCTTCCGCGATCCCGCCGGCATAGGCGGGGTCGTCGTAGTCCCAGCGCGTTGGCAATTCCTGTAGGCGAATCGTGTTCGGACGGTCGCCATAGACCTTGTTCGTGCTCAGGTGGACGAACACGGCTTCGGGCGCGTGGCGGCGCGTGGCTTCCAGCAAGTTCAAAGTCCCGACGGCATTGACATCGAAGTCGTCAAAGGGGCGCGACGCGGCTAGGTCGTGGCTGGGTTGGGCTGCGGTGTGGACCACCATGTCCGGCTTGAGCTGCTCGAGACAGGCCAAAACGCCAGGGCGGTCGCGGATGTCCAGTTCGTGATGTCGGAAGGTCGGATGCGTGGCCAGCAACCGCCGCTGGTTCCAACGGGTGTCGCCGCCAGGCCCGAAGAAGTCGGCGCGCAGGTTGTTGTCCGCGCCGTGGACCTGCCAACCCAGGTTGCAGAAGTAATCCACGACCTCCGAGCCGATGAGGCCGGAGGAACCGGTGACAAGCAGTTGCTTCATCCGAAATCAGGGGGGCTGGGCTGGGGCAACCGGCTCAGCGCGCCGGGAACAAGGCTTCCTCCACTAACTCACAAAGGATGTGGCCAATGGTGATGTGGCATTCCTGGATTCGAGGGGTGGAAATTGAGGGAACCAGGATGGCGATGTCCACCGTGGCGGCGAACTCGATGCCTCGTGGCGAAGTCAGCCCAATCGTCTTCATGCCTGCCGCGCGGCAGGCCGTCACCGCCGCCGCGATGTTCGGCGAGCGACCGCTGGTCGTGATCGCGAGGGCCACGTCCCCTGCCCTGCCCAGTGCCTGAACCTGCCGTGCGAACACCTGCTCGAAGCCGTAGTCATTCCCGATGGCGGTCAGCGCTGAGGTGTCGGTATGCAAGGCGATGGCCGGCAGGGCGCGACGCTCCTTCAGGTAGCGGCCGGTAAATTCAGCCGCGAGGTGCTGGGCATCGGCCGCGCTGCCGCCGTTGCCGAAGAGGAGCAACTTGTGACCGGCGCGCAGGCAATCCTCCACCACTGCGGCCGCCTCGATGATCTGGTTGGCGCAGAGGTCAGCCACGCGGAGGCGCAATTCGGCACCCTCCGCAAGGGCCTGCTGTAGAATCTCACGCTGGCTCAACATGACTGGGTGGTGGTTGGTGGGGCGAGGAGGTGGCGTCCAGGCGCAAGCTGCCGCCCTTGGCCGTGGCCCACACAGGGCCGCCAATGTGCATATGCTGAAATGAACTGAGCCACCAGAATACTTCTCGCCATCACGCTCCGGCGGCGGTCCAGACCGGCAAGAGCGGCGCTTGCGCGCGCCAAGGAGAAGCGGGGCGGAAGTTAAGGATTAGGCACGCGGCAAACAAGGTGAAAGGCACACCCCGAGTTCAGTCAACCCGAGCGCGCATGGATCTCCGCCGCCCTGCCCGCAGGAGCGTGGTCCCCTCCTGCCAGCCAGTGCTGCGAGCACCTGGTGAAGGCTCTGCGTGGCGGCGCTCGAGGAGGCCTTCCGCGCGCTGCATCCGGCAAGGTGGCCCACGCGGAAGACGCAATCCGGTCAGCAACCTCCGGGACCGGTTCCAGGCGATGTCGGACCGTCACCCAGCCGAGCCAACTCGGTTGACTCGCAAGCCGGGGCTCGAGTGGTTGGTTCTATGGCCCGAGTGCTTGCGGCGGCTCCACCAACAGCTAGCTTGAACCATTGTATTCAGAAACTAAAACCTACGCGGCATGAAATTGCACCTCGTGAAAGACTCGCCGGAGGGCTTGCATGGCAACGGGCGCTTCGTGCTGCCGCGGACGGAGTTCCACGCCGCCTATTTGCAAACCCATGCGGAAGGCCGGCTCAAACCCAAGGTCGAGGCTGCGCGAGAGATGCTCCGGCAGTGCCGCGTATGCCCCCGCAATTGCGATGTCAACCGCCTCCTCGACGAGGTCGGGCAATGCCGGTCGGGCCGCTGGCCGCGCATCGCCAGCGCGTTTCCGCACCGCGGGGAGGAGGACTGCCTGCGCGGCTGGAACGGCTCCGGCACGATTTTCTTTTCCTGGTGCAACCTGCGCTGCTGTTTCTGCCAAAACGAGCAGGTGAGCCAGTTGGGTGAAGGGGCGGACGTACAGGCCGAAGATCTCGCGGCCCTGATGTTGTATTTGCAGGAAGTCGGCTGCCACAACCTCAACCTGGTCACGCCGGAACATGTCGTGCCGCAGCTTCTGGAGGCCTTGCTCATCGCGGTGGAGCATGGCCTCCACCTCCCGCTGGTTTACAACACAAGCGCCTACGACAGCCTGGAGAGCCTGGAACTGCTGCGCGGCGTGGTGGATCTCTACCTGCCCGACTTCAAGCTGTGGGATCCGCTCCGCAGCCAGGATTTCCTTGGCGCGCACGATTACCCCGCGGCTGCCCGGTCAGCGATTCTGGCCATGCAGGAGCAGGTCGGCGTGCTTAAGGTGGATCCGGAGGGGCTGGCGCTGCGCGGAGTGCTGCTGCGGCATTTGGTGCTGCCCGGTCAACTGGCCGACACGCGCGAAATCGTGAAGTGGGTCGCCTCCGAACTCTCCCCCGACACGTATCTCAACCTGATGAACCAATACCAGCCCGCTGGGCGCGTGCTTACCGAACGGCGTTTCGAGGGCTTGGACCGCAAGGTTACGGACCACGAATACGACCTCGCCGTCGCCGCCGCCCGGGCCGCTGGCCTCTGGCGACTCGGGGGCGTAGTGGAGGATTGAATTCGCGATGCGGCGGGCGCCTCCAGGGTGCGAGTGCAGGGAAGCAGTTTCAGCCCCCGGATGCCCCGGTGCTGCACCAATGCCGTTCAGTTAAGCCGGAAGGGAGTCGGGGTGCCCGACGCTTGCTCTTGCTCCTGCTCTTAATCGTAATCCTCTTCGGTGCGCTGAGATTAAGATTAGGAGCAAGAGCAAGAGCAAGCGACCCAGCGGACGGCTTAACTAAATAGCAGTGCGGCACCGCCCCCCGCCGTTTCGTCATTGCCGCGCCGCCCCCGACTGGCTTACACCAAGGGCGCAACGCGTTCGCCCTTGACGATTCAACCTATGAGCAACCCCTCGTCCGCGAGCATTTTCGCACAGCAATTCCTCAGCGCGGGGCCGTCGCTGCTGGTTTGTTTGGTGGCCTGCCTGCTGGTCGGCCTGGAATGGCGGCGCGGCGGACGGGCCTCAAAGTGGGCCATGCTAGGCTTTGGCCTGACGGCCCTGCTCGTCGTCGGGCAGGTGGTCTGGACCTTGGTGTCACTGACGCTTTCCCAAACCGGCGGCTCGACCGATTCCATGCGCACACTCATGCCGGTCCTGGGGCTTGGCTTGGGCACACTGCACGCGCTGGCGTACGGCTTCCTGCTCATGGCGGTGCTGGCTGGCCGGGCACCACGACCGCCGGGCACTTGAGGAATCCCCGCCCTGGAAAAACTTTTTGAAACAAACCCCCGACCGTCCGTGTCAGGTTGGCAGAACCATGAAGTTTGCCGCCTGCTGCCGCCCCGGCTACCCGCCGGGAAGCGGCTTGCCGGCGCAGGCTTCCACCCGGTTGGTCGCTGCCCTCAAATCCTAACCCTCACCCACCATGTATAAAATCATTGGAGCCGACGGCCAGCCTTACGGCCCCGTCACCGTCGAGCAAGTCCGCCGCTGGATCGCGGAGAGCCGCCTCAACGCCCAGACTCTGGTGCAGCCAGAAGGCGCGCCCGACTGGCGTCCCCTGGCCACCTTCGCCGAGTTGGCCAACGAGTTGCCGCCACCCACGCCGTCCGCCCTCGGCCCGGCTCCCGCTGTGCCGCCGGTAGCTGGCGTGCGCCCCTCGTCCGACCTCTCCGGAAAGGCTTCCACGAAGGTCGCCGCCGGCGTGTGCGGCATCCTTCTTGGCGCGCTAGGCATCCACAAATTCATCCTCGGCTACACCGGTGCCGGGCTGATCATGCTGCTCGTGAGCATCCTGAGTTGCGGGATGCTCGCGGCGGTCATGGGCATCATCGGGTTGATCGAGGGCATTCTGTACCTGACCAAGAACGACGAGGAATTCGTCCGCGTCTATGTGGACGCCCGGCGGGAGTGGTTTTGAAAGCGACGCCTGGCAACCCCCCTCGCACCCTGCCCCGCTTATGCCCAAGCTCACCACCGCTGAAATCCGAGCGGCCCTCGATTCGCTGCCCGGCTGGAAGAAGACCGGTGCTGCGATCCGCCGCACCTGCGAGTTCGCGGACTTCGTCGCTGCGATGAAATTCGTCAACGCGGTCGCCCGCGCCGCCGAGAAAGCGGGTCACCATCCCGACGTGGACATTCGTTGGAACCGGGTGACGCTCGAACTCACCACGCACGACGCGGGCGGGTTGACGGCAAAGGACTTTGCCCTGGCAGCGCAATTCAACCGCCTGGCGGCGGCGCGCAGGCGATGACGCCCAGGCAAGCACCGCCAGGAACTGCCTTTAAGTCCTAGCGTTCAACTGGCTCGCCGCCGCCTCATCCAGAAACCACCGCAGCCAACCCGCCGTGGGGCGCACCCGTTGCGCCGGATAGCTCGCCCCCGCGGCGTCGGTCTGCAACACCCGGCGCAGCATCGGGGCTTTCTCGGCCCCGATGACCAGGAAGAGCACGTTGGAAGCGGCGCTCAGTGCAGGCAGAGTCAAAGTTACGCGCCAGGAGGCGGGTTCCGGCCCGGGGTTGGCCACCACGCTGTGGCTGGTTTCCTGCAATCCCGGCGTGCCGGGAAAAAGTGAGGCAGTATGCCCATCCTGCCCCATCCCCAGCAGCACGAGATCCAGCCGCGGCAGCATGGCGTGATGCGAAGGCACGACCCGTTTCAACTCCACCTCGTACGCCGCGGCAGCGGCCTGAGGATCCATTTCACCGCGGATGCGATGAATGTTGGCTGCGGGGATCGGTACGCGCGCAAGGAGCGTTTCGTGGGCCATGCGGAAGTTGCTTTCCGCGTGATCAGGCGGCACGCAGCGCTCATCACCGAAGAAGACCTCGATGCCAGTCCAGGGAAGCTTGCGACGCCCGCTGGCCTCGTCGTCAGCCAGGAGTTGATAGACGGCCTTGGGCGTCGAACCGCCGGCGAGCGCGACGTAGAAACGACCGTTCTCAGCCACGGCGCGCGTGGCGGCGCGGGCAAACACTTCCGCAGCCGCCTCAGCGACCGCGACCGCGTCCGGATAAACGCGCACTTCGGGGGAATAGATCAAGGTGGAGCGCATAGTGATGGCAAAGGGAATGGCTCAGGCGTGCAGCCAAGCATGGGTGGTTTGACCGGACCGCAAAGCCGCGCAGAGTGCGGCCCCGAGCAGCGCGGCGTCGTCATTGAGAATCACGCGCACCGGCACCGGTTCCAGCAGCGCACGCATGCGTCCCTTGTCGAGGAAAGCTTCGAGAAACGCCGGCTCGCGCAGCTTCGGCAGCAGTTTCGGGGCGATGCCGCCGCCAACAAACACGCTGCGCGTGGCCTTGAGCTTCAAGGCTAGATTGCCCGCCTCCGCCCCGTAAACCCGCACGAACATTTCCACCGCCCGCTGGCAGGTGGCGCAATTCCCCGTCAGCGCGCCATGGGCGATCGCGCCCGCCAGTGCCTCGCGCGGCTTATTCGCGAGGGAGGGGTTTTCCGGCGCTCGCCCCGTGGCGCAAAGGAACTGATAAATCTCCACCAGGCCCGGCCCGCTGAGCACGCGTTCGACGCTGACGTGCCCGAACTTCCCCCGCAGATGCGCCGCCAGCGCCGCTTGCTCCTCGTCCAGCGGCGCGAACGTGGCATGGCCGCCCTCGCCAGCGAAGGGCCGCAAACGCTGACCGTCGAAGAAAAAGCCCGCCTCGCCCAGGCCGGTGCCCGCGGAGATAATCGCCGCGTTGCCCTGCGGGTCGCCCGCAGCCCCGGGGTTCAGGTCCACCAAGTCCGCGGTTCCGAGCACGCCCACCCCGAAGGCATTCGCCTCCAGATCGTTGATGAGCCAGACCTGCCCGCCGCCCAAGGCCGCGGAGACGCTAGCTTCCTCAATGACCCACGGCAGATTCGGCGTCTGCGCTCGCCCGTCCACAACGGGTCCGGCAATGCCGAAGCAGGCGCTCTGGACCCGCCCCGGATGCGCCGCCAGAAAGGCGCGCAAGATCGGCTCCAGCCCGGCGTGGTCTCGGCTGGAATACTTCTCCGCTGCCAGCAAAACGGGATTGCCGCCAGCCAGTTCAAACCGCCCCAGCCGGGTGGAGGTGCCGCCAATATCGCCCGCAAGAATCATGGGGCCAGCTTAAGCAAGCACCCGGACGAATGCCAGTGTCTTTTACAGTTTGGCGTCAGCCTGAAGCCACATTGGTGCGACGCGTTGGCGCGCGGGGCCCTCGCCCGCCGGATCATCCTCCTGCCTGCGACCTGAGCCGTAACTACTCAATTGCAGTCCTTGCTCAAGGCCTGGCGCGAGCGTGGGACAGGCGTCGCGCCGGTCTCTGACATGGTCTGAAAGGGTTCCACCTCCGCGTTGCCGAGCTTGGGATGCGGTCACCGTTAAGTGACGCCAGGGAATGAAGCTGGAGACAGGCGCGACGCCTGTCCCACGCGGTTGCCCGCGCCGTCAGCCATTGCTGCCATTGAATAGTTACGGCTGAGCCTGTGTCGCCGCGCTGGCTGTGGTCGAGTTCCTGCGGCGAGGTTACCGCACGTCAAAGCCTCCACTTTCCGCTTCCCGCCCTGGCCTCCCGCTTCCACATTGCGCGCCTATGAATCTCTTTGATCTCAACGGTGAAGTGGCAGTGGTCATCGGTGCCACCGGCGCGCTCGGCGGCGCGCTGGCGGAGGGCCTCGCAGCGGCAGGTGCCCGGGTGGCCGTGGTCGGCCGCAACGCCGAGCGGGGCGAGGCGCGCGTCGCCGCCATCACGCGGGCGGGGGGCCAGGCCCGGTTCTTTGCCGCGGACGCCGTCTCCCGGTCGAGCGTGGCAGCGGCGCATCAACAGATTGAAGCCGCGCTAGGTATGCCGACCATCCTGGTGAACGCAGCGGGCGGAAATGATCCCAGAGTGACCGTCACCCCGGAGCAGCCGGTGGAAGCCATTTCGCTGGAAAACTGGCACGCGAATTTCGATCTCAACGTCGTCGGCGGCGTGCTCCTGCCGTGTCAGGAATTCGGCCCCGCCATGGGCCGACGAGGACGCGGCAGCATCATCAACATTGCCAGCATTTCCGCGCACGTGCCGTTGTCGCGAGTGATGACTTACTCCGCCGCCAAGGCGGCGGTGCTCAACCTCTCCATGTTCCTCGCCCGCGAGTGGGCCACGAAGGGGGTCCGCGTCAACACGCTCACGCCCGGCTTCTTCCCCGCGGAGCAAAATCGCAAGCTCCTGTTCAACGACGACGGCTCCCCCACCGCGCGTACCAAGGCCGTCTGGGGCCACACTCCGATGGGCCGTTTTGGCGACGCTCAGGAGTTGGTGGGGGCGTGCGTGTTCCTGGCGAGCGCCAAGGCAAGCAGCTTTGTCACGGGTGCGGACATCCGCGTGGATGGCGGCTACCTGGCGCAGACGATTTGAAGCCCGCTGGCCGCCCCGCCCCTCAACTCACCCGATAGCGCGCCTCGGCCTCGCGGATCAGGCGCAGCACGTCCTCCGGTCGCGGCGCCAGCAGCAAGCCCGTGCGCAACGCCGCGTCGCGCAGCAATCGGCTGATGCGCGCCAGCATGGCCAAATGCTGCGTCACCGTGGGCGCGATCAGCAGGAAGAACAACCGCGTCGGCTGCTGGTCAAAGGCCCCGTAATCCACCCCCCGAAGACTGCGGCCGAACACGATGCACGGCTGGTTCACGAGGCCAACCAGCGCGTTGCGCGCGTGCGGCAGCGCGATGCCATCGCCCACTCCGGTGCTGTGCAACTGCTCGCGCTCAAGCAGGGCGCGAAGCAGTTTTAGCTTCGCCTCTGGCTGGCCGCGGAGCTCGGGCACCCGCTCGACCAGTTCGGCGAGCAGGGCCTCTTTCCCCGGCCCGGCGAGCCCCAGGTCGATGGTCTCGGGGGAAAGGAGTTCGCTGAGAACCACAGAAGTTGTCATGGCAAAACAAAGTAGTGCCGCGGCCCACGCCGTAAACGACAAAGCGGGGAGCCGGCGTTTCCCTCCGTATCCTCCACTGCTGGATAGGAATCAGCGGAGCGTCCTCCTGCTTGGCGTGCAACTGGCCGTTTCGCATGGGCCGAGCTGGAAACCGGCGCCGCGGCCCACGGAATTACCACCGCGACGCCGCAGTGCTTGGTTGTTCCGAACCGCGAGGCTGCGACCCTGGCCTCCGCCGAACACCACCCACCGCCACACCGTCCAGGCCTTCCGTACCGCAAGCAGCGCCTGCGGAGGGAGCCGCAGGCGCTGGTTGAATCATTGCTGTGGGGAAGGGTTAC
>Ga0105047_10001831_pt1 | contig 38182 bp, 50 predicted proteins | sample MAT04_FD_78384 | JGI IMG/M metagenome (GOLD analysis project Ga0105047, IMG submission 78384) | Freshwater microbial communities from Lake Fryxell liftoff mats and glacier meltwater in Antarctica - MAT-04 (megahit assembly) | ecosystem: Environmental > Aquatic > Freshwater > Ice > Liftoff...
AATAGTTGCAAAATCAGCAGCAATTGCATCATTTTTATACAAAAACTAATAAAATAAAGTGAGAAAAACATGGGCGCTATAACACCTTCATACTTCCAAACATGCAAAGTCATGGCAACTGATTTGCTTTACATCCCGCTTACAATGTCAGAGTCAACAGACGTCGTCGATAAAGTTTGTAAATTTGTTATCGGATTGCAATTTTGTCCAACAGATATCGCTAAAGAGTTTAAAACAACAGCCGGTCTAATCTCAACTTTAGGCTTTAGTAACACTGTAGCAGGTTTTTCCAACACTATCTCAGGTGCTAGGGGCGCTTATTTAACAACTGCTAAGAAAATAAGTAAAGGGATTTTACTAGGGGCTCAAGGACTTGATTTATTTAAAGGCTTGGACCAGTTAAAAATACTATCTCTTGCAACAGTTAGCCAATTTATGGGTCGTTATTCTTTTACAGCTGTAATTCTAGATTACTCACCGGCATTTAGTGTAGTAAAAGACGGTTTAATTCTTGCAAGCACAGGCTTTTCAATTTATGACAATTACAACGAAAGTGTTAAAATTGAAAAAGAAGCTGGCCCAACTAATGTACAGACATATCAGCAGAAAGTTCATAAAAACCGTATTGCAGTGATTGCCGATGTCGCTAAGTTTGCAATAGTTGGCTTAACACTAAGCATTACTGCAGCATCTACTTTAACAACAATGCCTGTTTCAGGCACTGTTCTAGCTTTAAGCTATACTGTTTTAAAAGTTGGGCAATATGCTAATTCGCTAGGAATGATATCTGCATCAGTCGCTTTAATTAAAGCGACTCACGGTGCAGCAGCAGCATAAAATAAAGCTTTTTTATTTGTTTGTTATAAGGCGCAAAGATTGCAAGAAAATGCAGTTCTTGCGCCTTTTTTTGTACCGTAGCGTTCAACCTGCGCATGTTTTAATGGGCATTAACCCATTTTCTTTGATCAATATACTAATAAGTCAACATGACAGAAAACTTTCAAAACAAACTTTACATCCATGAGTGGATGGCAGTTGTCTTTTTTATTGCTCTTATGTTTGTCTTGACAATTTCCACCCATTCATGCAGTTCTGATTCAACAGCCCAATCCAAAGAAACAATTCCTCATTATATTACAAGCCAAAATATTGAGGTGTTTGTTGAAGGTGAGGTGGAATTTTGTGGCCGGCACGAAATCAAACGAGGTGCTAAATTAAAAGATTTATTATTACTTGTCAAGCCGAAGCCAATGGCTGATTTGTCAAAACTTAAATTGAATACTCTTTTAAGAAAAGGGCAAAAAATTAAGATTCAAGCCTTAAAACTAATAAAAATCCTTTTAATATTCCCTGATGATTCAAAAGAAGAAAGAAGTTTTCCAAAAGGCACAAGTTTTGATGAATTAGCCTCTAAGACAGGTTTTAAGGGCAGATTAAAGTTGTTGGAAAATCAAAAAGGCAGGAAATTGAAAGATGGCGAGGTGATTAAAATTGATTTTTGAAAAAAAACATCAGATTTCTGTTGTTAAAAAACAGCCAGTTTGGTAATCTCCTATTTTAAGCATAAAAAAATATGCTTTTAAATTGAAAGTCCCTTTGAAGCTCTGATTAAGAACGCATTTCGTGCGCACCTTTTCACTAGTCAATAAGGTATCGTTTCTAAACAATTATTGCATAAATTAAGTAAAGCCGCTATACTATAGCGGTGGTATCAATCGAGTGAAGGATTAAGCATTATGGCGCTTAAGCTAATGGGTAGAAAACGTGGAATGACTCAGGTTTTTGATGACAAAGGCAATGTTATTGCTGCAACGGTTATCGAAGTTGAACCAAACGTTATTTCACAGATTAAAACAAAAGAAACTGATGGCTATAACGCTATTCAGTTAAGTTTTGAAAAAGTTATAGTAAAAGATCCTCGTACGTTGGCAAGAAGATCAACGAAACCGATGAGAGGTCATTTTGCTAAAGCTTCTGTTGAACCTCGTAAGCATTTAATTGAATCTCGTGTAGATGCAGTAAATGATTTTACTTTAGGACAAGAGATTAGCATTGAATTGTTTGCAGAGCAAGCTTTTGTTGATGTCACTGGCACTTCAAAAGGAAAAGGTTACCAAGGGGTTATGAAACTTCATAACTTTGCAGGGGGCCCAGCTTCTCACGGTTCAAGTTTTCATAGACATGCTGGTTCTACCGGAATGCGTACAACACCAGGTCGTTGTTTCCCAGGTGGAAAGCGCGCAAGTCATATGGGGCATGAGCAAAAAACAGTACAAAATATAGAAGTTGTTAGAGTTGATGGAGCGGAAAATGTGATCATTGTTAAAGGTCAAGTTCCAGGTCCTGTCAACGGTTTGGTTTACATTTCTTCAGCGGTAAAGAAAACTAAACCTAAGAAACATGCAAAAAAATAAAGATCATGTGGAGTAAATTGTGTCAACACTAAAAAAATATAATCTCGAAGGCCAAGAAGTCGGTCACGTAGCAGTAAGCGAAACGCTTGCTAATGCTGAAGCCAATGGCCAGATGATCAAAGACTATATTATTGCATTACGAGCAAACGCGAGACAATGGTCAGCTAATACAAAGACCCGCGGAGAAGTCAACCATTCAACGAAAAAACCTCACCCTCAAAAAGGTGGCGGTAGAGCGCGTCAAGGTCGTCTTTCTTCACCTCAATATAAGGGTGGTGGTCGCGTATTTGGTCCAAGACCAAAATTTGATCAGCATGTAAGAATCAATAAAAAAGAACGTAAAGCTGCAATTCGCTTTTTGATTTCAGAAAAAATTAGAGAAAATCAAATTTTAATTTTGGAATCAACAAATATTTCAGCTCCACGAACAAAGTCTGTTGCAGCATTCATCGAAAAAACAGGTTTAACCGGAATCATTCTTTTTCTTGGTGAAGGTAACTATGCTGAAGTAAAAACAGAAAACGTTGTAAAGCGTGTAAGCGTTCAAAACGAAATACATGATAACTTTATCAAGAGTATGCGCAATATTCAAAAGGCCGAGTTTTCACTGGCAACAAATATTAGTGGGTATGATGTCATGCGTGCAAGAAATATCGTGATGACTGCTGCTGCGTTTGAAGAATTGAACGACTGGTTAAGTTAAAGGAATAAGAATGGCTAATAAGAATCCCTATCATGTGATCAAGCATCAACATGTTACTGAAAAAGCAATGATGCTTCAAAACTTGCAAAATGCGGAAAGCAATGTTTCTCTTAAACGTTGCAAGTCTCCAAAGTATGTATTTATTGTAGACAATAAAGCAAACAAACAAGAGATTGCTGTAGCGCTAGAAGAGATTTATAGCGAAAAAAATATTAAAGTTGTTGATGTTAATACGATTAATGTTAAGCCAAAAGCAAGAAGAGTGCGTGGACGCTTAGGCAATACATCTGCATTTAAAAAAGCGGTTGTGACCTTGCAAGAAGGCGACAGCTTGGACAACGTATAAAAAGAGGCTCTTGAGAAGATGTTAAAAAAATATCGACCGATTACACCTGGCACACGTCAGCTGGTATTGCCGGCTAACAATGAGTTAACTCGTGCAGTTGAAGGTAAAAAAGCTGTTGTTAAGCCACTGAAATCTCTTCTTTTAACAAAGAAACGGACAAATGGCCGTAATAATAACGGACATATTACTTGCAGGCACAAAGGCGGCGGACATAAACGTCATTATCGTATGATTGATTTCAAACGCGATAAATTAAATATCCCTGCACGTGTTGCAAGCATTGAGTATGATCCAAACAGATCTGCATATATTGCACTATTAAATTATGTCGATGGCGAAAAACGTTACATTATTGCTCCACATGGCTTAAAGCAAGGCGATATGGTACAGACTAGTCAGGAACCTCCATTTAGTGTTGGTTGCTGCATGCAATTAAAATTCATGCCTTTCGGATCTACAATTCATAATATTGAAATGTATCCTGGAAGAGGCGCGGTTTTAGTTCGCTCAGCTGGATTATCTGCTCAGTTAATGGCTAGAAGCAATGGTTATGCAACGATTCGTATGCCGTCAGGCGAAATGCGATTGATTAATGAAAATTGCTATGCAACGTTTGGAACAGTTTCGAATTCTGAGTACAATTTGCGCGTTGAAGGTAAAGCCGGACGTATGCGTTGGAAAGGTGTACGACCGACAGTTCGTGGTACTGCTATGAATCCTGTCGATCACCCGCACGGTGGTGGTGAAGGTAAGCACAAAGGTAATATCCCACAAACCCCTTGGGCGCTATATACTCGCGGTCTTCGAACAAGATCTCAGAAAAAATCGCTTAAGTTTATTGTTAAAGATCGAAGGAAGAAATAGATATGGCTAGATCCTTAAAAAAAGGTCCCTTTGTTGATCATCATTTATTGAAAAAGATCATAGTTGGAATAAAAAAACCGATTAAAACATGGTCAAGACGTTCGATGATTATTCCTGAAATGATCGGTCTAACATTTGAAGTACACAATGGAAAGAAATTTATTTCCGTTTTTGTTACAGAAAACATGGTAGGCCACCGTTTAGGTGAATTTTCTCCGACACGTACGTTTAAAGGCCACCCAATTAAGAAGTAAAGGTTTGAGAAAAATGGAAGCGAAAGCGATTAGTAAATATGTACGAGTAAGTCCGCGGAAAGCACGCTTAGCCGCAGGATTAATCCGTGGATTATCAGTGTCTAATGCAATGACGCAGCTCTCTTTTTGTAATATGAAAGGTGGCCGTTTATTGATAAAGACTCTTGACAGTGCCGTAGCCAACGCCGAAAGTCAGTTGGATGCAAAACGTGAAAACTTAAAAGTTAAAGAAGTTCGGATTGACGAAGGTCCAAGGTTAAAGCGCTCAAAGCCTAAAAACCGTGGTGGCCGTCATGCGATCTTGAAAAGAACCAGTCACCTCACAGTGATCGTCAGTACTGAATAAGGAGTAATTTAATGGGACAAAAAACGAATCCGATAGGCTTTCGCCTTGTTCGAAATCGCAACTGGCGCTCCAGGTGGTATGCGAATAAACAAGAGTTTGGTGATCTACTGATTGAAGATCATAAGATCAGATCTTACTTATTAAAGAAGCCGGCTTGTTCAGGCGCGTCAATGATTAAAATCAGACGTATGAGTGAAAAGATTGAAGTGACTATTGTTACAGCAAGACCAGGTCTTGTCATCGGGAAGAAAGGCGCAGAAATTGACATTCTAAAATCTGAACTTTTCAAGTTGACAGGTAAGGAAGTTTGGGTCGAAGTTGAAGAAGTTAAAAGACCTGATATGGATGCTAAAGTTGTAGCTGATGGAATCGCTAAGCAATTAGAGCGTAGAATTCCATTTAGAAGAGCAATGAAAAAAGCGATGCAAGCTGCAATGGAAGCTGGTGCTTTAGGTATTAAGGTTCAGTGTTCAGGTCGTATTGGTGGTGCTGAGATTGCTCGTACTGAATGGTACAAGGAAGGTAGTACTCCACTTCATACAATCAGAGCAGATATTGATTATGCAATGGGCCGCGCAGAAACTACTTATGGAAGCATAGGGGTAAAAGTGTGGATCTATAAAGGTGAAGATACAGAGACGAGTAAGGAGGGTTCATAACCATGCCTTTGATGCCAAAAAAAACCAAACACCGTAAAGTGCAAAAAGGTCAATTTGCTGGATTAAGCAAAGGCGCCGCATTTGTTCATTTTGGTGAATTTGGAATACAAGTTTTAGAACGCGGTTGGATTACTAATCAGCAGATTGAAGCGTGTCGTGTAACGATTAACCGTTTCTTTCAGCGCCGTGGTAAAGTATGGATTAGAATTTTCCCGGACAAGCCGATTACAAAAAAACCGGCAGAAGTTCGTATGGGTAAAGGAAAAGGAGCAGTAGATCATTACGTTGCGGTTGTTAAGCCCGGAAGAATACTTTTCGAAGTAGGTAATGTTCCAAGAGAGCTTGCACAGAGTGCGCTTAGAAGAGCTGCTGCTAAATTAGGTCTAAAAACACGTTTCGTTGAACGTGTAGAACAAGTTTAAGGTAAAGTATGTTAAAAGCAAAAGATTTAAGAGACCAAACGTCAGAAGAGCTACAAGCTCAATGCAATGATTGTCGTAAATCCCTTTTTCGTCTTGTAAATGAATCTAAGCAAGCAAAAAAAGCAGAGAAACCACATTTAATTCGTGAAAAAAGAAAAGATATCGCCAGGTTGCTGACAGTTATTCATCAGAAGCAATTGGCCAAACAACAAAGCGCGGTTTAAGGAATATCATGGATAATGAACTAATAGTAAGAAATCAACGTAAAGTTCGTAAAGGAACTGTTGTTTCTAATAAAATGGACAAAACGGTCGTTGTAAAAATCGAACGAAAATTGCGTCACCCTCAGTATGGTAAAGTGATTACACAGGCCACAAAAGTTTATGCACATAATGATGTGAAGAAATTAGAGATTGGTGATGAAGTTACTGTGATTGAAACAAGACCATTGTCAAAATTAAAAAGATGGCGGGTTGTCGCTTAAGCGTAAATCCAAAAAAGAGTGGAGTTAGTAAGTTATGATTCAACAAGAAACCCAGCTAAAAGTTGCGGATAACTCAGGTGCGAAGCGGGTCAAATGTTTTAAAGTTCTAGGTGGATCACGCCGTCGTTATGCAGCAGTTGGCGATATTATCGTTTGTGCTGTTCAAGATGCGGAGCCGGATAGCAGCATTAAAAAGGGTGATGTCGTTAAGTGTGTTATTGTAAGACAAAAGAAATATATAAATCGTCCGGATGGAACATCTTTAAGATTTGATTCAAATGCGTGTGTTGTAATTGATGAGAAAAACAACCCAAAAGGTACGCGTATTTTCGGACCGGTAGCACGCGAAGTCCGTGATCGAGATTTTTTGAAAATCGCTTCCTTAGCTCCTGAAGTGATTTAAATATAAGAGGCATAAAGTGAATAAGAAGACAAAGCCAGAGACAAGTATAAAACTAAATAATAGAATCCGTAAGGGCGATAAGGTTGTCGTACTTTCCGGAAGCTACAAAGAACAGACTGGAACAGTACTTAAACGTATGGGTGATAAGGCAGTCGTTCAAGGGTTGAACATACGTAAGAAACACGTTAAACGTGATCAAGCAAACCCGCAAGGCGGAATTATTGAATTGGAAAAACCAATTCACATATCCAATTTGCGAGTGTGTGACGCGTTGGGTAAACCATTAAATCTTAAGTGTTCAGTGAATGCTAAAGGTGAGCGAGAACTCTGCTACCAAGCAGATGGTAAGAATGTGGTTTATCGTTCAATCAAAAAATCATAAATTTAAAACGAGTTGAGAAAATGGCTAGGTTATACAAAAAATATCTAGAAGAAGTGAAGCAACAATTAGTCAAGCAGTTTGGATATGATAATCCAATGAAAATACCTGCTTTGAAGAAAGTTGTCATCAACATGGGAATTGCCGAAGCTTCAAAAGATAAAAACTCTATACAAGATTGCGTCAATGAATTAACATTGATTTCTGGTCAAAAACCGGTGATTGTAAAAGCTAAGAAAGCGATTTCGAACTTTAAACTACGCGAAGGCCAATCAATTGGTCTTAAAGTTACCCTTAGAGGTAAGCGTATGTTTGAATTTCTTGATAGATTTTTTAATATTGTTTGCCCTCGTATCGGTGACTTTAGAGGATTTGAAACGAAATGCGATGGTCGGGGAAACTATACCTTAGGGATTACTAATCAAAGCATATTTCCAGAAATTGATCTGGACAAAGTAAAACGTGACCAAGGGATGAATATCTCTTTTGTAACGACAGCTGAAAATGATGCAGATTGCGTTGAACTGTTGAGATTACTTGGTTTACCATTTAAAAATTTGCCGGTTTCGGTACAAGCTTAAGTATAGGAGAAGGAATTCATGGCACTCAGTGATCCAATAGCCGATTTCCTGACAAGGATTCGCAATGCAACTAAAGCAGAACATCGTTATGTCGATGTGAGTTGGAGTAAAATAAAGCAAAATATTGCAGAGATATTAAAATTTCAAGGATTTGTTGAAAACTTCATTATTCAACGCGATGAAAATGCGCGCGGAACAATGCGTGTTTTCTTGAAATATGCAGATGGACGTCAGCCTGTTATTCAAGGGTTGAAGCGAATTTCAAAACCCGGTTTGCGTCGATACGTCGGTCATGACGATATCCCACGCTTTTACGGTGGAATGGGGTTATCAATTGTATCAACATCGCAAGGTGTTATGGCTGGAATTGAGGCAAAAAAAAGAAAGATCGGTGGCGAACTGCTATGTTTAGTTTGGTAACTGATACGCTATTAGCCTCATTATTAAGGAGTTTTTGAAATGTCACGTAAAGGTAATCAGCCGGTACCCCTTCCTAAAGGGGTTGACGTAAACGTAAATGGTTTAACAGTTACGGTAAAGGGACCGAAGGGATCTCTAAATCAACAGATTCAAGAAGGAATCAACGTTAAAGTAGAAGGCGATCATGTTATCGTTGCTTTAGCCGAGACACATCCACACAGTGGGAATTTTCACGGCTTATACCGTACCCTCATTGACAACATGGTTCAAGGCGTTACTAAAGGCTTTGAACGTAGATTGGAAATGATCGGAGTCGGTTACCGTGCAGCTGTTAAAGGCGAGTTACTTGATTTACAAATCGGTTGCTCACATCCCGTTGAAGTTGCGATACCTGCCGGAATAAATGTTAAAGTAGAGAAAAATAACATCATCATAGCTACTGGTAGCGATAAGCAAGCTTTAGGGCAGTTTGTTGCAACAGTAAGAGCGAAAAAACCACCTGAACCTTATCAAGGTAAAGGGATTCGTTATAATGGTGAATTTGTTCGCAAGAAAGCTGGTAAGTCAGCTTCTAAGAAGTAAATAAAGTAAGGATTTTATGAGAAGTATTATACTTAAAAATCAGCTAATTCGGAAAAAACGCGCATGGAGAATACGTAAACGTCTTCATGGTACTGCGTCAAGACCTAGACTGAGCGTAATAAAAAGTAACAAACACATCCAAGTTCAACTTATTGATGACGATTCTCATACGACAGTAGGTGCTATTTCTACATACAAAAAAGAATTTCGCAATACAGAATTCGGTCGTAAGACTAAAGTTGCAGCGCGTAAGCTTGGTGAATGTATAGCTGAGATTGCAAAGGAAAAAAACATCAGAGAAGTGATCTTTGATCGTGGCCCTTTTAATTATCATGGGATCTTAAGCGAACTTGCCAATGCAGCACGTGCTGGCGGACTTAAGTTTTAAAATCAGGAAATTACATGGCAAAATTTAACGAATCAAAAAACAAAAAAGAAAAAGCGCATAGCGACTTAACTGAAAAAGTTCTTTACATCAATCGCTGTTCTAAAGTTGTTAAAGGTGGAAGAAAATTCAGCTTTTCTGCTTTGATTTTAGTGGGTAATAGTAAAGGCGAAGTAGGTTACGGATTTGCAAAGGCTAATGAATTAACTGACGCAATTCGAAAGGGTGGCGAGGCTGCACGTAAAAATATGCATAAAGTTGTTATGAATGGAACAACAATCCCACATGAAGTTTCAGTTCGTTGGGATGGAGCACACTTGCTTATTAAACCAGCTCCGACAGGTGCTGGGGTTATTGCAGGGTCAAAAGTGCGTGCTGTTCTAGAACTTGCAGGAATCAAAGATGTTACTGCGAAGAGTTTGGGTTGTAGTAATCCTATTAATCAGGTTAAGGCAACTTTTAAGGCGTTAGCAATGTTAAGAAGCCGTGAAACTGTTAAAGAACTGAGGGGGATTGCATGAGCATCAATCAAAAAAATACTTCTATAAGCAATTTAAATTCGCTTGTCGATGTTACACGTTATCGCAAAAAAGTACGTAGAAAAGGTCGTGGACCTGGTTGTGGAAAAGGTAAAACATGCGGACGTGGAGAAAAGGGTGCCGGAGCAAGATCAGGTTGGAAAAGACGTGATACTTACGAAGGTGGTCAGTTCAGAACGTATATGAAAATGCCGATTCGCGGTTTTAGTAATGTTCGCTTTGCAAAGCGTCTTGATTCTATTAATTTAGGTCAAATCGATGCTGTGTTTAAAGATGGGGACATCGTCAATCTAGAAACTTTAATTTCAAAAGGTTTTTTTACAAAAACAAGTAACGGAATTAAAGTTTTAGGAACAGGCGAGTTGACAAAGAAGGTAACATTAAATGTACATTCTGTTAGCGAGTCCGCAAAGCAAAAACTGGAACTTGCAAAAATTCCTTTTACCGTAAAAGAATAAATGGAATCTAGACTTCTAGTAATATTTAAATTTACTACGAAGTCGGTCCAGGAATGTACCTTTAAGTTTTAGCTTTTAGGTACACCCCTTGGTCCCCACCATCAATTTTTTTTAAGTTCAAATTCTGTATATTGTAGAAATGATTTATTAACCATCTGATTTAAGGCGGAAAAATGCTTCGAGAATTGCAAAAAATATTTCAAGTAGCTGAACTCAAATCAAAGATAATCTTTACGTTATTAATGTTAGTGGTATGCAGGATTGGTGGATTTATTCCAGTTCCTGGTATCAATGGTGAAATTGCCGTCAGTTATTTTCGTCAGGCAACGGGTGGCGGACAAAATTTATTTCAAATGGTTGATATATTTTCGGGTGGGGCATTTTCGCAAATGACCGTTATTGCCCTTGGTGTCATGCCATATATATCAGCATCTATTATTATGCAGCTACTTGTTGCACTTTGGCCGTCGCTTCAACGCGAAGTACGAGAAAATCAGGAGCAGGGCCGAAGAAAAATCAACAAGATGACAAGATTTTTAACCATCGCCCTTTCATTTTTACAGTCTGGCCTATTTGCCAAATACGCAATTCAGATGAATTATTCACGCCCAGGTATAGTCACTGGTGAACTCTTAGAAATGCAACTGTTTGGAATGCCGCTGCTTTTTTATGTGATTGTAATGTTCACAATGACCACAGGAACGATGATTTTAATGTGGATTGGAGAGCAAATTACCGAATACGGTATTGGTAATGGGATGAGCTTGATTATCATGTTGGGTATTGTATCGCAGCTACCAACAGCTTTCGGAATGATTTTACAGCAACTGAATTTGGACTCTCAAGTACCGGGCCAAATGAATTTTGCTAGTATTATGGTAATTTCGGCAGTTTTTGTTCTGGTAACCATTGCAACGATACTCATTATTCAAGGTAACAGACGCATACCCTTACAATATGCAAGACGCATTGTTGGAAGAAATGAAGTACAAGGTGGAACATCATATATTCCACTCAAAATTAATTATGCCGGTGTTATTCCGGTTATTTTTGCCTCTTCATTATTAATGTTTCCTGCAACTCTAAGTACTTTTGTTGGTACAGGAAATATTCTTGGTGAAATTGGTAGCTGGATATCGCCTGGAACATCGCTTTATATGATCTTCTTTGTTAGCTTGATCATATTCTTTACTTATTTTTGGACAGCTACTCAGTTTAAACCGGATCAAATTGCCTCAGATATGAAAAAAAATGGAGCTTTTATTCCGGGTATTAGACAAGGAAAGCCAACTCAGGAATATCTAGAGATGACGATGAATCGTATAACGCTAATAGGAGCCATCTTTTTGGCAATCATTGCGATTTTACCAAATATTGTTGGTCGTGTTCTTGGAATTCCACAAACGATCAGTTATTTCTTTGGTGGAACAGCGTTGCTGATCTTAGTCGGGGTTGTGCTTGACACTATGAAGCAAATCGAATCTCATCTGATTATGAAGCGATATGATGGGTTTATGAAACGTGGAAAAACTAGCGGCCGTTAAGTCGCTAAAAAGAAGTAAAAATACCCTTTGCATATAATGCAAAAATGTGGTATATTATTAAAATTCAAGGAAAATTGTAGGAGTATTCAATGCCTAGAGTTATCGGTATAGACATACCGGATAATAAACGATTAGAAATAAGCCTGACATACATTTATGGCATTGGTCGTTGTTTATCTAACGAAGTTATAGAAAAGTTACAATTAGATCGCAATATGCGAGCTAATAAATTGACACAGGATGATATTGCACGTTTGGGCAACCTCTTGCAAGCTGAATATATGGTTGAAGGTGACCTTCGTCGTCAAATTCAAAGTAATATCAAACGTTTAGTGAATATCCACTCTTATCGTGGAATGAGGCATCGTCTTGGATTGCCGGTTAGAGGACAGAGATCGCGAACAAACGCTAGAACTCGCAAAGGTAAGCGTAAAACTGTTGCAAACAAGAAAAAATAATGTAAAGAGGAGTCCTTAACTTGGCTAAGCAATCTGAACAAATGCAGAAAAAAACTGTAAAAACACGAAAAAAAAATACGCAAAATATTCCATCTGGAATTGCGCATGTAAAAGCGACTTTTAACAATACAATCGTCTCCATTACAGACCCTTCCGGGCATGTGATTTCTTGGGCATCAGCAGGTAAAGTTAACTTTTCCGGTTCAAGAAAATCATCAGCTTTTGCTGCAACTGTTGCTGCTCAAGACGCAGGACGTAATGCAGCTTCTCAAGGAATGAGAGAAGTTGAAGTGAACTTAAGAGGACCAGGAGCTGGTCGTGAATCTGCAGTGCGTGGACTACAAAGTGCCGGATTAACAATTACAGCTATTAGAGACACAACGCCAGTTCCACATAACGGATGCCGTCCGCGTAAACGTAGACGTGTGTAACCCAATCGGAATTTTACTTATTATGAATTTATCAGGAGTCGCATCATGACAATTAAATATGGCAAGTTTGAAATGCCTCATAAAATTTCCATTGATGAAAAAAATGCAGAGCAACATAACGTGCAGGCAAATGCTAAGCAGTTTTATGCACGCTTTATTGTCGAGCCTTTTGAGCGTGGTTTTGGGCATACTTTAGGGAATTCTATGCGTCGCATGATGTTGTCCTCTCTTGAGGCTCCGGCGATCATATCTGTTAGAATCGAAGGTATTTTTCACGAATACATGGCTGTTGAAGGTATTATCGAAGATATGACAAATATCATCCTTAACATCAAAGGTGCTCTTTTGCGCAAGCTGACGATGGATACGGATATTCATGCAAGAGAGACTAGAATTTTAACTACAGTGCTGGAAGTGACTCAAGAAGATCTTGATCAGAATAACGGACAGTTTAATGTGACTTTAGGGCATATTGTAAAAAGTGGAAATTACGAAGTTGTTAATCCTAACCTCCATCTTTTTTCTGTAACGAAACCTACAAAACGTCAAGTTGATTTACGTATAGCGATCGGTCGTGGATATGTTCCTTCAGAGCGTCATCTTGTACGTGATAAAACTTCTGATGAGATCTTAATCGACTCAGCGTTTTCACCAGTTCGTATGGTCAATTACTATGTTGAAAATACACGTGTTGGTCAAGATACCGATTTTGATCGCTTAATTCTTGAAGTGAAAACTGATGGACGTGTAACGCCTTTGGAAGCTGTAACTTTTGCAGCGCAAATTGGCTCTAAGCACTTTGAAGTTTTTGATCAAATTCAGCAGCACGCCCTATCATTTGATGAAGGTTTTAGTGATGATGATATTGGTAGTGATGAGATGATCGATAAGCTTTGCTTAAGAATTGATGAAATCGAACTATCTGTACGTTCAACAAATTGCTTAAGTGGAGCAAACATCGATACAATCGCTGAATTAGTTTCGATACCTGAACGAAAAATGTTGGAATTTAGAAACTTTGGTAAAAAATCTCTTAACGAGATCAAGGCTAAATTGCACGAGATGAACTTATCGCTTGGCATGGATCTTTCGCGTTATGGGATTACACCTGACAATTCTAAAGAGAAGATCAAGCAGTATCAGGAAGAGAGAAAAAGTAAAAAAGAATACGCCCGAAAAGAAGAGTAATTAAGGTAATAAGTATGAGACATTTAAAAGACACATGCAAATTGAACAGGACGTCATCACATAGACGTTGTATGTTTGCTAACATGTTAAAATCACTAATTGACAATGAACGTATCGAAACAACGGTCCCAAAAGCTAAAGCGTTAAGACGTTATGCTGATGGAATGATTACTTTAGCTAAGAAAAATACGTTGGCATCACGTCGCCGTGCAATTGGCGAATTAATGATCCGTTTCAATACACTAACTGATAAAGAAAAACGTGCTGCCCGCGAAGGCAATACATCTGCTTATAACACAGATAGAACTGTGGTAGACAAGTTATTTGGAGTTTTAGGTGTGCGATTTGCTTCCCGTAACGGAGGCTATACTCGTATTATCAAAAGTGGTAGACGTAAAGGCGATAATGCTCAAACTTGCGTTATCGAGTATCTACCAGAATAGTGTGAATGGTGCATTTATTGGTTAAAGTGCTGTGGAGAAAGTGTTCGGAGGCTGTTTTGTAAGAAAAAGCCATGAAAAGTTGCTACTTCACAGCCCTACTAAAATAAGGCATATAATTTCTTTCAAAGCTTTTATCTCTAAAATGATTCTCTTTGGTGAGTAACTAAAAGTTTTGAAAGAATTTTTTTGATGTCAATTGATAGTCTAAGTTTAGATTCATTCTCCAAGTAGTATATTTCCTTTCTCTATTTTCATTCTTTTCTTTACATTCTCAATCCAATTGTTTATGATCCAGGCCTTGAACAACAGCTGTTTTTTCTCACTAATATTTGAGATAATCATATGAATAAAAAGGTGGCATCATTATGGTCAATATAGCAATTAATGGATTTGGTCGAATTGGACGTTTGATTTTCCGGTTAGCCGCTAAATCAAAAGATATACGAATTATTGCCATTAATGATCTTGTACCTGCAGATAATTTAGCTTATCTGCTTAAGTATGATTCGACTCATGGCTTATTTGAGAGTCATGTGGAGGCCAAAGATGGCCTGCTTATTGTTGATGGCAAAGAAGTTAAGGTTTATTCCGAAAAGGACCCTGAACATCTGCCATGGAAGGATTTAAATATTGACTATGTAGTGGAAGCTACAGGACATTTTACAACACTTGAACTTAGCAATAAGCATTTAAAAGCTGGTGCTAAGCGCGTGTTAATTACAGCACCTGCAAAGACAGGTGTTCCCACATTTGTAATGGGAGTGAATCAGGAAAAATACAACCCGGAAACGGATAAAATTATCTCGAATGCTTCTTGTACAACAAATTGTCTAGCACCGATCATTAAGGTTTTGTTAGATAATTTTGGAATAGAAGAGGGTTTGATGACCACGGTACATGCAATGACAGCAACCCAACCGACAGTTGATGGGCCTTCAAAAAAAGATTGGCGCGGCGGAAGAGGGGCTTGTCAGAATATTATCCCGGCATCTACAGGAGCTGCAATTGCTGTGGCTTTATGCATTCCGGAAATCAAAGGTAAACTTACCGGGATGGCATTAAGAGTGCCGATAGCTGATGTTTCGGTTGTTGATTTAACCGTTCGTTTAGCGACAAAAACAAATTATGAAGATATTTGTGATGCAATGAAAAAAGCAGCTGATGGGTATATGAAGGGTATTCTTCGCTATTGCGATGAACTCCTGGTTTCCTCAGATTTTATAGGATCTACCCATTCAGCAATATTTGATAAACATGCGGGAATTGCTTTAAATGAAACCTTTTATAAGATTGTCGCCTGGTATGACAATGAAATGGGTTATGCTAGCCGCTGTGTTGATTTTTTAACATACATGGCATCAAAGGAAAAATCCGCATGATTGAAATAATAAAAAATACGAAGGATTGAAATTACAGTGGATTTTACGCGAGAACCAATCATAGAAACAGTAGTAACCCCAAAAGAGGGTTCTAAATTAGTTGTACGCAGCAGTAAAGCTGGCGGACAGGAAGAATATTTTGTTGATTCAGTCGAAGTCATAACGTTTGGAAATTCTGTCTTTTATCGCTCACAAGAGCGGCCGAAGGCATTTATGGTTCCTGCGACAGATTACGAAGTATTAGAAGTGAGAGAGGCCAGAATGGTCTTGAAAAACGTTGGCTTAGATCGTTCCATTAAAATTGGTGGAGGTCGTGAAAGCAATTTAAAACAGGTAAAAGAACCGGTTCAAGAAAAGCCTGTTCCGCAAGCAGTTGAAGTGGAAAGTGCAAAACCTGTACAGGAGCCAGCAGAAGTTGCAGTCGATGCAAAAGGTGATGGACGTAAGAAAGATAAGCGTAGACAGTACAGACGTCGGCGTGGTCGTCAGGATGATTCCACTGTAGAAGGTGAGGTTGCTGAAAACGAGAATGGCGAACCAGCCATTTCAACTAATCCTGCTGCAGAGGCTGCGCCAAGACCTAATCCTTCGGTAATGCTAGCTCCTCCGCCTATGTTGATCTCTGAAACGATTGCAAGGTATAAGGACAACGCTCTTTTTAAAGGTGCCTTTTATACGAAAGAAGAAGTGGCAATGCGCGAGCAGGGTGGTGAAAACCAAGAACTTGCTCCAAACCCTTTAGAGACCATAGAGGCTGAGCCATCAGAAATCTCAGCACTTATTCCACCTCTAGCAGTACCTGAATATGGCTCTTTTGAGTCTACAGAGGCTGAGGAAGAAGAAATCTACAAGCAAAGAGCAAATCGTCCATTTTTAAAAGAAAATGATGATATGCCGTCTACTGCACATTTTGGCGAAGAAAAGTTTCCTGAAACTGATTATTCGGCTCCAAAACGTGATGACAGCTGATTAATTAATCCCTCTGTAATTTATTTTGCAGAGGGATTAATTTTTATTGACTTAAAAATACAAAAAACGTTATCTTCTTGCTTTAATCATCCGCTCGGGTGGTGAAATGGTAGACACAAGGGACTTAAAATCCCTCGGGAGCAATCCTGTGCCGGTTCGAGTCCGGCTCCGAGCATCACAAGGTTTAAGCTTTCATTAGCTTAAACCTTTTTTTTTAATAATTTTTTTACGTTTTTTTCAAAGACGTCATTGGGGTCTGGATTGACAGAATGACAGTTTTTTGAATAAACCATTAAATTATTAGACGAAACTGTAATTCTGTAAAGCCTGACCTCAATAAGAGTGTGATTAGAGTTGTTAGTAAAACTTTAGCAATGTTAATGTCACCTTCTTATTTATTTTTTAAATCAAATATATTTATGGCAAGACCTAATCGATTCTTTTTATCCGGTGCTACCTATCATGTAATGTTTAGAGGGAATAATGGACAATCTGTTTTTTCTTCACATGCAGACCGTTTGCGTTTTTGTTTTTTCATGGAGGATGGTATTAAGCAATTTGACCATTCCATTTTGGCCTTTTGCTTCATGAGCAATCACGTTCATTTAGTCATCCAATTAAAAGACATTTCTCTTTCTAAAATATGTCAAAACTTATGTTTTAGATATTCTCAATTTTATAACTATAAAAATAAAACCAGTGGTCATTTGTTTCAGGGCAGGTTTAAAGCAGTTTTGGTAGATGATAGCTTTTATCTTAAAGAACTTGTGCGTTATATTCACCTCAATCCGGTTCGTGCTAAAATGGTGAACGACCCTTCACTTTATCCATGGAGTTCGCATCAAGCTTATTTTAATAATGATTTTACCTGGCTTGCCAAAGACACTGTTCTCAAAAAATTTGGAGAAACGAGGTCACTGGCAAGAGATGCTTTTCAACATTACGTTTACTCAGGCATTGGTGTAGATTGCGGTATTGATTTCGAAAAGGGGAATTCAGGTGGGATCCTAGGCAGTGAGGAATTTATTGAAGATCTAAAAACCAAGGATAGATATATTCAAATAACCGTTGACTCAAGTGTAGTTGACTTGAAAACGCTCATTAATTTCGTGACCAGTTGGTATAATGTTGATCCAATAAAATTGCTTCAAGATAGTGATATAAAATCTACTCATGTTAGAGTAGTGATTGCTTATTTAGTGAGAAGCATAAAAAGCATAACTCTTAGAGATTTAGCTAATTATTTTGAACGCAAAGAAAGTGCTATTTGCCAATCTGCAAGGCGTTTTGAGATTAAAATGAATTCATCACCCAAGCTTAAGCTTGAAATAGAAGAACTTAAAGCTAATTTATTTGAGACGATATTGGGGTCTGGATTGACAGTATGACAGTTTAATAGAAAAAGCACCATACCTTAACGTAACTGTCATACTGTAAAGCTAGGACCCCAATGAGTTGTCAAGACCTAATAATTTTTCTATCTGGTGTTATGTACAGTTGACTGGGGTCAGGCTTTACAGAATTACAGTTTCGTCTAGGAATTTAATAGTTTATTTAAAAAACTGTCATTCTGTCAATCCAGACCCCAATAGCGCCTCCTCAATAAAACGTACAAAGCCTTCGCTAACGCTACGGCAGAAGCCTTCGCTAACGCTACGGCAGAAGCCTTCGCTGACGCTACGGCAAGAGCCTTAAAAAAACGGATATAAAATTTCATGAATATGATATGTTTTAATTTGTTGCTAGTGTCAATAGGACCTCTCTCTATGTAGCCCATACCCAACGCTAAGCGAGCTTGCTAGCGAAGACGTGGAGGTGTGGGTTAAACGATAAAAAATAACTCCTTCATGAGTTCTTCTCTTTTAAAAGCCTCGGAGTGAAAATCGTAATTTAGATGAAATTTTCACAAATCGCCGATATATTCAGCTTAAAATTCAACTAGATAAAAATAAAAGTGTTTGGAAAAAATCGATCAAAAGTATGAAATAATCGTTTAATAAAATTTAGGTTGAGATGATTTATAAATGTATAACTACCAGTTTTTATCCAAAAACTTTTTGTTAGTCTTTGGTCGTATAAAAAAATTAATTATTTTTGAGGATATAGTTTTGATGAAAAATTTTTATAAAGTAATTTTTTTGCTGGGAGTATTTGTAGTTTTGTTTCAAAGTTGTACAACAACTTCGATAGTGGCTTCAAATGTCGATGTAGGCATGAATGGTGAACAGGTACGCATGGCTGCAGGGGCTCCTTGGGCAAAGAATAAGTGCAAAGATTCAGATGGTTCTGTAAAAGAAGAATGGATTTATCGTGAAACGACTTGGGATGATGGTGGCTGGTCTTGGGATAGAACAATGTTCAATACTCATGTCATCTTTAAAGGTAATAAGGTGGAGGCTATTTTTAAAGATTCGGAGGAAATTTTTAAAACGAAAGTTTTTATTTCTTCTCAAAAACCACAGGTCAATATTCAGCAGAATATCATGTATTAAAGAAGGCATTTTTAGTCTCTTTAGATAATGTTGCTTTGATTTTATAAAATTAGTTAGAAGCGTTGGAAAAGTTTTTGAAATAAAGGCTTCTGTATCAAATGCTGGAAGTATTGAATTAAATCATCATTTGTAAGAAAATTGTCTAAACCTGTGTGATATTTACTATTTTTTTGCATGATAAAATCCTTTTCAATTATTTAAAGAAAATACGTTGAAAGAAATAAGAGAGAAATCCTATTTGAAAAATGATAGTGAAGACAACCCGAGATAAATACCATTTTGTTTTTTTTGATTGAGGGTAACCAAGGTGCTTCAAGAAACACATAATAGTCTCTGAAATACACATGGTAGAGAAGAGCATTGCTAAAAAGAAAAATAAATAAATCCAATAAATGGAATATGGTTCAAACATGTTAAATTTCCTTTGTCAAAATGATGTTTTAATTTTAATGCCTTTGCATACTCGTAGCTGAGGTTTTTAACCCAATAAAAAATTAAATACAATGAAAAAATAAACATACATTAAAAAATATCATTTAGGATCTATTCAAAGTAATGTTTTGTTATTGTTTGTTGTGTAGTATTATCTGAGGTTAAGCTGACGGATAATAAAAATATATCTTTTGATCAGAACGTGCAGAAATTACCGCTAGAACGTGCAGTAAAATCCCTGTTTTCCCACCAGAACGTGTAGCATTTACCGCCAGAACGTGCAGATTTTTCAATATGTAAAATAGAGGAGATCGCTATTAATGCTTTTAATAGCATTTAATAGCATTTAATAGCGTTGCCGGCCTATGCTCTGCGCCAGCCGTCACGCCAGAAAATGATGTTTTAAATAATATTTTAAAAATTATTAGATGTTAGCCCAAAACAATATGCCATTTCTATTTTTTCAACCTTTTGCTTTAGGTTGGTAGTTGTTGTAATCTGTAATAAAATTATCAACCCAATAGTCTGCAAGTTTTCTAAAATGCATAATTGGATCTTGATCAATCCCATAGCTCGCTTCTCTTTTTGTCACACAGAATGGGTTGAATAAAAGTCGATAATTTGAAGAATCCAAATCTCTTGTTTCGAAAAAAGCTTTTTGAATGAGACTCATGTGTGCTAAAAATAAATAGGAACTATAAACTGCTCCCTCGCTTGTGTATTGCACTGTACCATGAGGTAATAAGTCTAAATGGATTGTGATATGTCCCATGTATGACTCTGGACAAAAGAAAATGGGAGAAGGACGAACTTTAATTCCATGCCTTCTAAATTTTTCGATAATATTTGTGCTGATTGAATTTTCATAAATTTTATATCTATTTTTGTCTTCATTTTTACAAGAAATACTCACCTCAAGATAAAATTCTCTAATTGCACTCAGGGTATTAGAGTAACTGGCAGCTTGGCAAAATTCACTTAGGTGCTGAACTTTTTCGAGTTTTTTGTCTTCTTCAAGTGGTCTAGGGTCCGACTCTACGGTGAAAGCTGAGGACGTAAATAGTGTTGGGCATGTCAAAGCGCTGCATACCAAAAATGTAAAATATAAATTCATAATAATCTCCCTATAATTTTGGAATATTTGTAAATGTACTCTATAGACAAAACAGTTTATTACCTCTTGAAGAGTTGAGGACGACAATCATTATCAAGGAAAGATGAATAAAAAAAAAGTTAGAAATTATTTTTCTTTTCAGGATTACTTTTAAAGGAAAATCAAAAAAAATATTTACAATCGCGAGGGCCGAATCCTTGTATTATATTTTAGGTTCATTTGTCATATTTTTTAATAAAAATTTTATCAAATAAGTATCATGCTAAATAATCTTGAATTTTGGGTCATTGGTGGGTCAATACATGCCATAAAATCTCATGATAACACACAACAAAACGTTGTAATGAAAGAGCGTCAATTGCTATAAATCATTACGAAAGGTTAGGAAGTATGAGTTTTTGTAAGGAAGAAGGTTGGGACTTAAAATCCCTCGGGAGCAATCCTGTGCCGGTTCGAGTCCGGCTCCGAGCATCACAAGGTTTTAATTCAATGACATTACCACCTGAATATATTCAAATCTACCGTGAATTTAGTATACTACTCGTTCAATATTCTTTCGGTTTTTTCATTCTTTTTTTTAGTTCCATGATGATCTCCTCTTTTGTTGTCAATTTTGCAGCAAAGCAAGGATATCCTAAGGATAAAAACTTCGAATGGGATCTTATGTGGCTTATAATCAAAGTTCTATTTATTGTCGTATATATCACAAAGTACCTCTTAAAGATGATTCCTTAAAAAATTTTCTTTCACTACCCGATTTAGCAATAACTCTCTATTTATCGAAATCTAGGCATTCTACACATGAATGTGATTTAATTTTTTGCTAAGATCCATGGGACCTCTCTCTATGTAGCCCATACCAAACGCTAAGCGAGCTTGCGAGCGAAGACGTGCAGGTGTGGGTTAGGGTGTTAATTTTGTCATGTATTTCAGATAAAAAAATCACAAGGATTTCGTCGTCTGTTACGTATTTGATAAAACCGGTTATAACGATTGGGGACGGTTCTGCATAACTGCATAACTTTTAATCAACTACTTAAGCATTAGCCTCTTAAACTCGATTAAAAAGTTATGCAGTTATGCGAGAACCGTCCCCCAATCGCTCAATAGCTAAATAGGCTAAAAACACAAACAACTTAGAACCGTGTGATTCTCAAGTTTGAAATAGAACAAAAAATTAACACCCTAGTACACTGTAAGGTAAGTCCGTCCCTCTGAAACATGTCCGAAATTATAGTCGAAATATACTTTTTCTAAAATTTCATTATGGCGAAGTGCGGTCGAAGCATATCGATAACTGCTTCGGCGACTGCTAAAGCATCACCTTCAATTGGAAGCGGTTCCCACCGTCCCTTGTGTGTTCGAAAAGCTGCGCCATACAAGTTTGGTGCTATTTTCGTAATGCGTGCAATAGTTTCAACCGAACCATCTTCTATTAATTGAATTAAAAAATGAACACCTGAAGAATGTACTTCAACTTGTTCATGTCCCAATAAATTTCTAATTTTATTTTGAAGTTCTAATTCTGTTTTTGTCGACATTTAATCCTTAATTTTTAATGACTTAAGACTGTAATACTTTTCCCGTGTAAGTCCATTTGTATGGTTTAGCGTAATTGAGGTTAAAAAATTCTATGTAATGCAATATTCCTTTCTTAAGTTGATCTAAAGAAGAATGATTTGCTCGTTTTATGTATCTTTTAGAAAAACCACTAAACCATATTTCAACTTGATTCATCCAAGAGCAATGTTTTGGTGTAAATTGAAATCGAATTCGATGATTTTTATTTTCTAAAAAATCCATTCGGGAATTCATTGATTTTAATATTCCGGAACCATGATGCCCAACCTTTCCTAAATCACCTTCGAATTTAATTTCATTTGCAATAAATCTTACCAATTCTTCAGATTTATGTGTATTCAATTGATCGGCTATAAATATCCATTCAGAAGAGGGATCTAAAGCAATTAAATTTTTAATATTAGATAAAAAATCTTCATTCTTTCGATTATTTGAAACCATCGGAGCAATTATTTTTCCTGTTCCGACTTCGAAATTGGCAATTAAACATTGAGTACCATGCCGTATGTATTCATGTTCTACTTTTTCAGGGGAATTTGGTCGCATAGGTAAATTTAATTCTGCTCTTTCGATAGCTTGTATTCCTGTTTTTTCATCAATAGAAATAATTCGAACACCTTTCTGACACATATCAATAGCATTTCTATAAAGAAAGCAAATGTCTTTAATTCTAAGATCATAATCTTCAGGGTTGCGTGTGCGAGAATTTAACCAATATTGACTTCTATGAGGTTTTAAGTGAGCTTTTCTTAGGAAAAAGGCAATTCTTTCATGAGAAATTTTTCCTATTATTTTATTATCAACCAAGTATTTTGCAAGTGATCGTGAGCTCCAATTACTTAAAGGAAGGCTAATACTTTCTGGTGTCGTGCAGGCAAGATGAACTATAATTGTTACATCTTCCATAGAATATGTTGAAGGTCTTCCTATTCTTTTTGAATCACTCAAACATTCCACAACAAGTTTTTTCATTTTATTTTCATCTGAAACATTAGAAAATTTTGAAGAAAATTTTAACCAACGACGATTCCATTTTATCACTGTTTTACGAGATAGATTTTTTAACTTCATGATCTCAGAATTTAATCTATTACAAGACAGAAGAATAATCTCTGTTCTAAGAAAAATAGCTTTTGAAGTGGAATAAGCAGACAATAAATTGTTCAGTATTTTTTTCTGTAAATCGTTTATGGAGTATAGTAGGGTTGGTTCAGATTGGATGATAAGTAACCTATGAAAAAAATTTGATGCTTATTTATACATAAGCATCAAATAAAATTCAAATTGGAAATGCTTTTTTATAGAGTACGGACTTACCTTACAGTGTACTAGGTCTAGGCTAGCCGTTTTGGGGCGATGTTATTGCGGATTGTTGTCTGGTTTTTTGATTGACCATAAACTCTTCGGCAAGTTTATTAGGATCTCTTTTTATGGCACCATAAACGGCTGTCGTTGGAGGTGTCGCTACTTTGCAAGAGACGGAATCTAGGGAAAGCAGGGTTGCTAAGCGCTTTGGTAGACGCGGATGGGTGGAAAGCAATTCTGAGAACCAGATCCAGAAGCCGGTTTCCTGATAAGCTTGGGCGGCGAACTGATCAGCTTTAACATGTTTATAGAGGTGTTTTCCTGCGGACAAAGAAAGTAAGCCGGAAACTGCTCCTTCTGGTACGCAATACGCTCCGAATCGATCGCAAGTATATTCACAGGCCCGATGGTACGCTTTTCCAAGAAAAGGAGTTAAGAGGGCTGGTAAAATCCAGACGCGTTTTTTCAGGTGTCCCCGTTTCACGTGCGCTAATTCATGCGCCATCACGAATTCGACGGCTTCTGCGCCCTGATTGTAAGCTATTTCAACGATATCGGAATATAGCACTATGTAATCGCGCATTAAAAAACGGGTGGCAAAGGCATTCAACACACCACCTGATTGGATGATATAAATGGCGGGTACCGGCATATTCAACTTTTCGCAATTTTTTTGAGTCGCGGCGTAAAATTCCGGAAATTGCGTATTGCTTACTCTAACTGCATTTCCGCGTACATGTCCCATCAAGAGTCCCTGAGTGAATAATGCGATTATAGCGAAAATGGGCGCGTATATAAACAACACCAAGGTAAATAGCAAACAAGCATAAATTATAATGCTCCAAATTAGAGAAATGCGAAACCATAGCTTTTCGCGCGGATGAATGAGCTTCTTGAGATCCGAAGAGGTCAATTTCAGTTGATGTGCGGCTGGGCTATTGTCATTTGTAGACATTGTATTTCCTTTGTTTTATTTTTTATATTCAGAAAAGATTATATTTTTTTGTATAATTTTCGTCAACTTAGATTCTTGGTACTGAGTTAATACGATTTTTTATAAATTATTAATTAGGCCATGTCTGCAATTTCTCCATTCGCTATAGCAGCTTTGTTAAATCTACGGAATTTAACTTCCTGCTTGATAGCTTTTGGATATTTACCAGTTTTTTTTACTAAAAAGGGATTATTTTTTTGGACAGAAAAAATCAAGAAAACAGCGAATTTTGGATGGAACAAAACGTCGCTGAGGATAGGCGACATAAATTGGAATCTCAGATTTATTTTGTTCAGTAAATAATTCTAACAAATTTCCAGAGTTTATATAGTCTTGAACGACATAAAGGTGCAGCTTTACAATTCCTAATCCTGAAAGAGCTAATTTTAACAATGTTTCTGCATTATTTAAGCGAAGATAAGGCTGAACAGCAACAGATTTCCCTACATCAAATTTAATTATATCATCAGGTCTTCGCATGCTGTGTGTTATGTAGCGATGTTTTTTCAAATCCTCAGGTTTTTCAGGCATGCCAGAAACTTTTAAGTATTCAGAAGATAGGAGTACAAGTATGAAGTGGTGGCAATTCAATCGGAATAAAATCTTTAATTTAAACCACTTAAATAATGAATTGAAAAAAAGCGATAAATAGAGGTGATTTTAAAATATTAGACTTTCTTTTGAATACTTATTCCGATTGAATTTCCACTACTTAGCCACATGCTTCTGTAGGGAGGACTCGAAAATAAAAAGCATTTCAAGTTTATCTTCATATGGAAGGGCACTATTATTGATACAATTTACAAATTCTTGGTGTTTTTCTGGTTTATAGTCCCTTAGCATTGTTAATTTATATAAGTAGTTTCTTGTGGCAATTTTCCTTTGATTTTGTATTTCCTGTTCTTGCATTCTAATAGCTAACCCTTGACCAAAGGTTTGTCCTAACTGTCCAGCTTCTTGACGGAAAAATTTTACCGAAATCTAAAATTTGCCAAGCGCTCGGCTATTTTTGTGGTTTAATTCCTTATTTAAAGAATTATACTTAACATCCTTTTGCAAGAATGGATAATAGTGTAGCTGAAAGAGCTATCAGGCCGCTTGCAATAGGTCGTAAAAGCTGGCTATTCTTTGGAAGTCCGGAAGGTGGTGAAGCCGGTGCCATTCTTTTTTCTTCTGTGCAAACTTGCCGCGGACTTGGAATTAATCCTCGGCAATATTTAGAAGACGTTATGCGCTGAATCATGGGGCATAATAGTCAAAAATTAGACGAACTTTTACCTGATGAATGGCTTGCAATTCGCAAACAACAATCGAAACCTTCCTGATTTTACATCAACATGGCGTCATTAGATGCTTAATGGTAATAATCGAATGATTTAATCAAAGAAGCTTATTCTTTGCAAGAAGACTTAATACACGAGTTAACCAAAAAAAAAACAGGTTCATATATTTATGAACCTGTTTTTTTAAGCGTTAGCGATGTTATCTTATAAGATTGTTTATTGTTCCAATTTCTCAAAACGTGTTCTAATACTAGCTACTTGTGTTAGAAATATTCCGTAAACAACTTTAGAAAGAATATCTGCTATAGTAAAGATATACTGTCTAGATACTACACCCCATGCTGTATTAGATAATACAGGCATAATGTAGGCTATCGGATACATCCACCATGAGATTAAAAAGATCCACCAAATAGCTACCATATATTTCTTGGATTCTCCATCAAGGTAGCTGTAAGAGCTTGAAATAACTTGGTAGATGAGGTAAAGCACATGTAAAAAGAATGCAGTACTCACTAATCCCCAAATCCAAAGAGCGGTTAAGTCAGTAGTTTCGTAGAACTGGCCGATGTAACCTGTAATAATCATTGCACAGCCTGAAAAGAAAAACTGATTTCTTAAAGAAGCTCGTCTTGCGCCATCCAGGTTAATGATAAAAAGAATTTGAAGAAGTAGCATGGGTACATCAATTAACCAGTTAAGGTAGCGGAAGCCGTTTGTAAACAGGTGTCCATCCTTCAAAACATAAGATGTAGTAGCATCATCATAAGTAAACGCATTTTGCCAAGACATTGCTTGGAAATAGAGGAGTAAAAAGGCCGAAACCATAACAACAACAGAAATAATCGAAGAAATTTGAAATTTCTTAGCGACTGTTTTTATGGTTAAGGTAAAGTAAAAAAGTGATGCAAGCATTACAGCAAATCCCAAGAAAAGAATATGGGAGGTGAGCTGGTATTGCATTATATTGTAAGAAAACAAGTTTTCCATACTGGGCTGTATCATAAAAAATCCTCAATTTTGGTTTAAATATATATCCTAGTTCTAATATCGTCATTTATTCTTTTTTTTCAATCTTTTTTTTAAAAAACTTAAAAATCCGTGGGGAAATGTCAAAGCTGCGAAGGCAAAAAAGGGGTAGCTTTTGATCTCAAAGCTTAATTTTTCATGTTGTAAACCAAGAAAAATGAGCGGCAAAGCAACCAATAAAGTCGCAAACCAAGCTAAGGGATTAAAAAGAGTTTTGTAATTTACAATCGTATGGCCTTCATTTTTTTCTCTTAAATGGCGGAAGGTATGAAATAAAACAAAATATAAAGTAAAGGCAAGGTAGGGTTCTAAGAAGTAGAAGCAAAAAGCAATCAAGATAATCTCAACGATTACTTTTGTTTGTTTCTGGTAAAAAGCCAAAAGAGCAAAAGCTATGCTATTGAAAATGAATAGGTAAGGCATTATTGCAATAAAGATCTCAACCGCGTAATTAGATTTTAGCAACAAAGAAAAAAAAGGCCTAACCTCTTCAGGATAAAATGTTCCGCTTACAGTAAAGGGGAGTAAACCCCTTGCTATGCTTTCTATATGTCGCCATTTAGAATGAAACAGAATGTCACCATAACCAAAATGAAGAACAGATTCGAAAAAGAATAGAGTAAAAAAAATCATGGGACTTATCCAAGAAAGAAAAAGCAGAGCTAAAGCCATCAATAGATAGCAAAAATATGCAAAAAAACGACTAAGAGGCCTTGGAAAAAGTTTGTTAAGCTCGACAACGTCATAGCTTCCATGATACATACCAATCGTCATCATTGCAAATAAAGCTCCTGCTTGTAAAAAATGATCAGGAAATGATGATGTAAGAGCAAGTGTTAGAATAAACCCTAAAAAAAGAAGTCTAAATTCGTAAGTAAAGTTACAATATTGTATCATAGATCATTCTTTTTAAAAAAAAAGTTTTAGGGAGGTTTTGAACAATATGAATTCGATCTTTAATCCCTCCCTCTTGTTGAAGAAAAGCAATGATATTGGACGGTTTTGAATCTAAAAAAAGTTGTACAAAGATATCTGGCATCTGCTCCGGGTGGTTTCTTATACAGGAAAGAAACAAGCGATCAAGCCATTGATCCAACCTATTCAATCTATTTTTTTTTACATATTTAAGCTGTTTTTGTTGCTGCCAAAATGCGTAGCCTGTTGAGGGGCGAATTTGCCCTCCTAACATGCCAATATGTGAATTGGCATTTTTCAAAAAACCCATAGGTAATCGTGCCAAAATCGTTTGGTTAATCTGAACGGACCAACCTTTCTCTTGGATATAGTCAGAAAATAATCTCTGGTGGGTGGCCATTTCTATTTTATTTGATGTAAAATAAGTTGTTGTCAAAATTGCTTTATTTGTAGCTAGTGGTAATAAGTAAATGAAACTAACCGCATCTTTATTTATTTTGAAATCCATCAGTAGAACTCGATTGGTCTCCCATAGATCCTCTTTTGACTCAAGGTGAAATTCACAAAAATCTTGTATCAAGGTATCTTTTTTGTACTCGGCAAAGTCCATACGACTATCTATCAGCTTTAAACCTCTATATGAGCTTATAGTAGTCTCAACTACATCGTTTTTGACAGATCTAATCTCTTCATTAAACCTCCACTCACATTTAGCATTTTTTTCTAATTCTTGTTTGAGATGATTTAAAAAAACATCGCTCCAAACGAGGCAATAAGGCGTTGCATTGGAATTTTGCAAAGCCGACTTACTTCCCGAGCGGATCTCCCACTCGTTCCACTTTTTTGCAATAAGACTATCATCAATTAAGGGTTGAGTCTGCCAAAAACACCAAGAGTGCCGTCTTAAGTGCGGATTTTCGCGGTCTAAGAACAGTATTGAAATCCTCTCACCTTTTTTAACTCGTATCAGAGCATCGATATGTGCAGAAAGACCTGAACCTAAATAAATACAATCATATTTTTTCATATTTCGACAAAAACTCTTGATAAAAGGATTGATTTTTTGCAGGTGCACTTTTTTTTAAAGAAAAAAGCCATAAGCAAGAGAGTGCTTTTAATCCTATAAAGGTTTTTGACAATAATGAAACATGACATCTTTGGATTGCAGGATTCTTTCTACATTCAACTCCGATTTCACGATACATTGAAGCGGCTGCTGCAACTGCCATTTTTGCTCTTATTGGTAGATAAGTATATCCTTGGCTACCGCTTATATAAAAGCTGTCTGCAAGATCAAGTATTTTATTTCGAGCTTCCTGTATCCAGCTAGACCCAAATTCTTCTTTCAACAATTTACAAAAAGCTTGATGATCCATTTGTTGATACGATGGATCAAAAAGCTCAATGGGAAGAAATACTTGGGCTGAGTTAGCATCTTCAAATACATCACGAGCTATATTGGTTAATTGCATAGCAATTCCTAAGTCAATTGCATGAGGAAGGGCTTTTTCTTCAATCGGGCCAACAATATTGCAGACAATCATGCCAACCGTTGAGGCAACTTTTTTACAATATTCTAAAAGCTCATCAACAGTTTTGATAGCTCTTGGGTTAAGATCCTCAATCAAGCCATTGATCAACCTATCCAAAAAGTAATAGGAAATTTTTTTTCGCTTCATAAGAGCATGCATATCTGGAAAATCGTTAATTAAAGATGATTCAAGATCATTTAAAATTTGATAAAGCTTGATTTTGGCAGCTTCTTTATCCCTACTCAAATCAGCAATATCATCGACAGTGCGACAAAAAGCATAGAAAACGGTTATATCCGCTCTATGTGATTTTTGAAAAAGTTTTGCTGCAAGGGAAAATGTTTTTGCATGTTTTTGAAAAAGATTATTAGCTTGCTCGTGGGTCACAGAAAACCCTCCATAATTTTTGCTGAGGTTAAGACTCCCGGTATTCCGGCGCCAGGATGTGTTCCGGCGCCTACAAAAAAACCATTCTCAATTTCTGGAATACGGTTTGGAAATCGAAAGTAAGCCGATTGAGTAAGTTTTGGCTGAATAGTAAAAGCAGAACCGCTGTAGCAATTTTGCTGTTGTAAAAAATCAAAAGGGGTTTTTATGTGAAAATCAACAATATTTTGACTAAGATTTGCTAATACCCTTGTTTCTAGAGTTTCGACAACCCTTTTTGTAAGAAGGCTTTTTGCCTCGTCCCAATCAATTTTTGCTTGTAAATTTGGCACCGGTACAAGAGCATAAAAACTATCAAAACCTTCTTTCGTCATTGATTTATCAGTAGCTCCTGGTCTATGAAGATAAATATTGAGCTGCTCCGGTAGTTTTTTATCGCGAAATATACTTTGGAGATGGTGATCGAAATTCTCGTTTATAACCATCAAGTGGTGAGGAACATGATCGTATATTTTTTTGGTAGAGAAGTAATAAACAAAAAGGCCAACAGAAGGCTCAGAAAATTTCACTTTTAAGTAACTACTTATCTTAAGCTTTTGATTATCCATTATATGGTGATAAAAGAAAAGTGGGTCACCATTATAGACTAAAAGATCACAATCTATTTTTCCATGCTCTTTGGTAGATACTCCATGGGCTTTTTTTTTACTGATCTCTAAAGATTTGACCGTTGCATTATTCATAAATTGTACTCCGGCATCTTTTGCTAGCTTCACTAATCCGCTAACTAAAGCTCCTGTCCCGCCTTTAGCATATTGAACCCCCCACTGATTTTCAAGGAAGTGAATTAATAGGTAGATTGCTGGTGTGTTGTCCGGATTACCACCGATAAGTAATGGAGGAATGGAAAAAGCTTGCCTCAACTCTTTTTCTTTAAAAAACCGATTGATGGTTCCTGAAATATTTCTAAAAGCAGCAGACCGAATCAATTCCGGTAATGAACATAATAGGCGGGAGGCTTTATCAAAGGAAGCAGTGCCGTATTTTTCATATCCAATTTTAAATAAATCGCTGGAGTAGTCATAAAAAGCTTTATAGGCATCCACTTGATTTGGATAAAGCCTTGAAATTTCGTCTATCGTATTCTTAAGGGTAGGTCCATAGCGAAAACGGTTTCCGGAAGGAAAATCGTATTGATACCAGGGGTCAACTTCTAAAAGTGTGACATAGTCCTTTGTTTTTTTTCCATATAAAGAAAAGAGCTCGTCGATTAAAAATCGTGCTGTTATTACTGTGGGACCGGCATCATAAGTAAAACCGTTTGATGTAAAAGTTGTTGCTTTCCCACCATTTTCAGCTTGCCGCTCAATGACTTTGACATCGTAACCTTTAGCTTGTAGACGTAGAGCTGAGGCAATTCCACCAAGACCTGAACCAATGACTACTGCTTTCTTTTCCTTTAAACTCATTTAATACCCGCTATTTATTAAAGGTTTTTTTTTCATCATCGAGAACGAGGTATAATAATACAAGAAAAATTATAATTATTTAAGCAATCTGAAATTGAGCCTTTAAGCAAAAATCTGTTTATGGGTGTAAGCGTCTAATCTAGCCATCTTTTAAAAAAATATTCAAGCCGCCTTATTCTTCTGGGAAAACGGAGGAGTATATGGCAAAGTTTTTTTCAGAAGAAAAAAAATAATGATGGAAAGAAAATATTCTTAAACAGCGGCAAAGCGGTCTTTCTGTGGCAGCTTGGTGTCGCCAAAATAACTTTAATGTTCGTACTTTTGGTCTATAGCAGTTGCTATTTCTGTTTTTGGAATCAACTCAGGGCAAGCTTTCGCAACTGTAATTGGACCCCTTATCGAGGTGCCTGTCTTAATAAGCCTTGTACAGGTTTCCTTATGGATTAAAAAAGTTTTTTATAATGTTGAAAGTTAAAAGGCCAAGTCAAGTGGCTAAACCAATAATTCAAAAAATTCTTTTTATGTGCACAGGTAACTCTTGTCGCACTCAGATGGCAGAAGGCTTTGTAAGAAAATTAAAAGGAAATATTTTAGAACCTCATTCAGCCGGACTAAAAAAACAGAAGATTGATCCACGAGCTGTGAAAGTGATGGCTGAAGTTGGAATTGATATTTCCAAGCAACAATCCAAGCTTGTAAGTGATTTAACTCGCATAGATTTTGATATAGTGATCACAATTTGCGATGATGCGAATGAAAAATACCATCTATTTTTAGGTAAAGCAAAAAAATACGGCCATGCATTTGATAACCCACCCTTTCTAGCAGAAATGCTCACTAGAGAAGATGAAATCCTTGCCATTTATAGGCGAGTGCAAGATGAGATTAAAAATTTTGTTGATCGAATGCCTGACAGTTTGGCATCAGATTAATTCTTAGAATTAGATTGTAATAAATTTTGTGATTTGCTAGGATTTAGCTTCAAGTTAATGGTCAATATCAGGAAAAGGTTTAAAGACTTTCAAAAGTCTTTGTTGGTTCGAGCCCAACTCCGAGCCATGCCAAACCGTCAAGAAGGCAGGTTTTCGAACCTAGGTTACCTTCTTTTTTAAAGGACTTGAGGCCTTCATCGGCCTCAAGTCGCTTTATTATCTTATTTTTTTATAATATATTATATAAACTCTAATCTGCAGACATTTACGATTTTTTACCAAGACTTTAAGTCGAGTATTTCGGAACCTTTATTCCAATTGCCTTAAGGGCTATAAGACTAGCTTCAGGGGATGGGCGTTTTGTGTAATCATCATCAGTCATTTGATTGATCAGGTTGGTTAAAGAGGTCATTTTAGCTTTGTCTCCATTTGAAAAGTTTGTAAATCCCGGTACATCCGTCGGCTTCATGAGAATTCTCATATCATTTTTATCATGTTTGATTTGGTAACCACTAAACTTTTCTTCAGCTATATTAAAAAAATCAGCACCGGTTATTACTTCCCGAAAAGACAATCCAAGTGCATAAACATCAATTTTTTTTTGTAATTCACCCTTATCGCCGGTTGAAGACTCCAACAGAAGATCGTCTATAGTATTTCTATAAGCCAGCGTGCTAACAACATCCGTATCGGTTTTACCTGCCACATGAGCGCCATCAAAATCCATTAGAACAAATTGTTTTTTTCCATTTTTCTCGGTGCAAAGTATATTATCAGGTTTAATGTCTCGGTGAACGACACTCTCTTTACCTCCAAAATTACGATTTTTGACTTTTAGACCAAGCATGCTTCTTATTTTATCTTTAAAACTTGTATTAGTGTTATCTTTAGGCTCAAATTTAGAATGCATGTGACTAAGGCCAAAAAGGGTTTGCCCAACAAAATCGAAACACTCTTTAGGGGATTTTAAGGCTACATTGGACATGTCTCCATGTTTGTATAAAGTTGTTATGGCAACAAAATTTGTTTCATCAATATATTTTGTGGGCTTTATGATCCCTGCAATATTCATTGGTTTTCCCTTTGGCCCCACATGTTGACCTTTCATTGCAACGTCACCCGATGTCATAGCTGTTTGCGCCATCTCATAACGATGCGCAACCTTCATAACTTTAAAATTTTGAGTTGAATTACCTTCTTTATCAATTTCCGCTAATTTATAAGCTGTTCCCATACCCCCTCTACCTATTTTGCTCTCAACAACATAACCCTTGATAATTTCTTGACCTTTGCGATTAACTTTTGTGATAGTAACAAAATTTGTTTTGCCGTCAGTATGGTAGGTAATGTCTTTGTACTGATGTTTAGATGCGGTTTTAGTAGCCTCAACCCCGTTTTGATTAAGTTCCCCACGGGTGACGGGTGTATCTTGCGGTTTTGGCTCTTTTTTTATAAGGTTGGCTATTGCTGTGGCAGCTAACCCAAGTGTTGTTCCAACTCTTTCAAACCCTGCATTTACAGCTGCCCGAAGATTGCTAATCGTATTGTCATTCATTTCAACCTACCTTTTGTAAACTTGATAAATACTCAAGAGCAGCTTTTGCACCTTCTTCAAGTTCTTTAATCGCTGTAGCTTTTTTTAAATGTATGGTGATGTTATCAAAGCTTTTAAGTTTTTCACTGCAGCGAATAAGACCTATATACGGATCAAACTTCAAAGGTTCTGTACTCATTGCTTTTTCATAAGTTTCCATTGCAGCACCTAATTCGTCATTTAACTCGTAAGCCAATCCCAAACCCATCAAAAAGGAGGCAATTTCGGGATTCATGAGATTTAAAAATGTATAGATTTGAATGCAATCGGGATATTGTTTTTTTTCGAAATGAATTGTTGCAAGATGATATAAACTAAGCATCATCTCATCGGTGTAATCTGTTAAAAATTGTATTTTTATTGGATTATTGATATTACTTTCCCAAAATTCACTTGAATCTAGATAGGATTTGCTCTCTTCATCTATTTCAAATAGTCCGATAGCAATAGGAGGAATATCTTCACCTTCAGTTACAAAATATCCATTTACGGCTTGGGCTTTGATTTCTGTTAAACAAAAAAAATAACTTTTTCCGAAAGATTTTTTTTGACTTAAGGCTTGATTCTTTAATTCTAAAGTTTTTCTATTTTCATTATCAGCCTGTAATGCTAAGCCCCCATCCGTTAGAGAATCCATCCTTTGTCTGACGAGATCGATGTCATCTACTTTATTAACATTCAGTTTGTTATCCATAACAAACGCCTTTAGTAAATTAATGATTTAGAAACCATACTATTTATTTAAGCATGTAAAGCAAACCAATGTCAATGGTTTTTTTAAATTGAGATTGTAATTAGTGAGCTGAATCTTTTTAACCATCTTAGAAACATGGCGTTTTAAGATGGTCTTATAAATGAGCGGGGGGAAGGTGTTATTTTGCAGTGGCTTTTGTTTTTGCTTGATTAAGACTGACTCTTAAACCATTGCCGGCCAAAAGTAAATAACAGCCAAACAACACGGCTTGTTGCCATTGGCCAATCATGATGTTATTCATCATAAAAATGCAGTTTGTGACCATCCAGATAGCAAATCCTTGCCATTTTCCGACCGAATTTAAGTAAGCACCGAAGAGGGCTGAAATTGTTGCTATTAACAATATTGTTTCCATAAATCACCTTTATCAAAAATTTCTGAAGATTTAAGTTCTACATTAGGAACTTCTTTTAAGATTCTTTTAAAAATTACATCCATGCCTTTTTGGAATTCTAGATCGGAGGATCGAATACCATCGGAAATCAAAGGAACGTCAGGCCGGACAAAATAGATCTGATCGTATTGATTAATTAAATCGATTGGATAAGAGCCGATTTCAAGATTGAAATATTCAGCATATAAAAGCGAATCCAAATAGGATCGGTCGCAGATCACAACATCATGTTTTTCTGAAGCTTCAAGCTCTTTTCGAGAATGCTCATGATAAATCCAAAGTGCAGCTTCTTTTGTCATTCCGGCATTGATTGGAAAAGGGCATGATCGTGCCACTTCCTGAACGATCTTGATGTTTTTGCCTTTTTCTTTAAAATGAGTTGCAAGCTTATACGAGAGGGTTGTTTTTCCGGTTCCATGGGTACCCATGATCGCTATTTTTTTCGCTTTTTTCGTCATTTCTAAACCTGATTTTTTTTGTCTCATTTTGGTCAAGGTGAGTTTTTAATCCAGAAGATAGTCACTTAATGGTTTTTTGTAAATTAAAAGCTTATTTTGAAAGACGCAAAATCTTAAGGCTTATTAAGATCCAAGGTTTTAGATTCTTCATCAAAAATGTAACCCACATATCCGTTGGCATTATCATAAATAATGCTCATTTTGCTTAAAACATGTCTACTCGAGTTAAGGAAGATTTTGTCGCGCTTGACAATATGAACTCCATTTGGTTGCATTGGATTATTTTTCTCACCTACAGTAAAAGCATAATGAACAACCGGTTTTTTATCATCGGGTAAATAGACATGGATTGAAGTGCCATGTGGTGCGCATTCGGCCCGCGCGGTTGAGGCTGTACAAAAGTTTAAAGAGCCAATGTTTGCACCTTTTGGTGGCGATAGATAAGCCGCGTCAACTCCTGTGTCCATTAAAATCGTTCCATTTCCACTGACACCGTTAACATGGATCGTCATGGGGGTAGCTTTCCATTCAAAATAATTCTTCGTAGAATGTTCAGCCCATTCGTCAAGTTTGATAAAAGCTGCTCCTGACGTGTTTTTTGGCGTTAAGCCAAGATAGACCCCTTCTTTTGTTACAACGTAACCACTAGACCAATCGGGGGGAAGCTTTTTTAAGTGCTTACCTTGCAAAATTTGGCTTATATTAAGAAAAGGGTTGTAATTTGGCGTTCCTCTTGGCTGCTCGTTGCTTTCTCTTGCAAATCCAACCCCCATCATGCAAATTCCTTTTGGTTCGGTTTTAATTTTACAATTTCTTGCATTTTCAGTGCATCTAGTTGAAGTCACCTGTAAGACGGGCACATTTGCTGTTGCCAAAACATTACCACCTAAATCATAAATTTGAACCGACGCTGACCACCAAGTGCCTTCTTCAATAACTCCACTGCTTGAGTAGTAAAGTCTTCCTGGCCCAAGGTTTATAGCATCTGCTGTCGGTGTGAATTTGTCCGGAGATGCTACTATTCCGACAGAGCCTGTGTCCATAACATATGGCGTATATTTTGCACCATTAAAGCCAATATTAATGGTAGGGGATCGTTTAAGGGTTTGGTTTTTTGCAGCATTTGCATAAGGGACAAATACGGTAGTACTCCCATAATTTTCAGAAAAACAGATTCCGTGGCAAATAAGTAGTAAGCAAGTAGTTATCAATTTAAAATCCATATAAATCCTTAAAATTTTGGTATATCTATTCTGTACATATAATAGAGTAAAATTTCAAGATTATACGCTGGAATTGGGAATGTTGAAAAAATGCATACGTTAACTTTCAAAGAAAGATATTGAGGCAAAAATGAATTTGGATTAAAAGTATTGGTACTTTATAAAGGGGGTTTTCTTATGCAAAATAGTTCACAAGATATCAACACATTATCTGCTGCCTTTATAAATGTTCAAAAATCTTATATTCAAGAAATTTTATTTACAGGAAACCAAAAAACTCCTGCTTTTGCAAGAGAAAAGGTCATTCATTTCACAAAAAATAACATTTCCTGTGAATTGATTGTTATTCCAACATTTAAGTCTTTGCAAAGTGAGTTTTCTTACTGCGAAAGCACGAACGTAAGATATAATACTGATCGTGAACGCAACCTACTTTTAAAAATTTACAAGCTTCCTATAAAAAAAATCGAAGTGATCCATACAATTGAAGACCCGTCATTAAAAGATTCGATTGAAAAAGCTGAAAGGATCGCAAATGTTTTTTTTTTAAGGCTAATCTAACTTACTTGGACTATTTAAAAAGCTTTTTCCATTTTTTATAATCCCTATTTTTTGATAGGTTGAAAATGAAATAGGGGGTAAACATCATGTTAAAATTGAGCAGGCTGATTTTTCTTTGTCTTCTATCGTTATCATTTTATTTACAAGCATACGATGCTTCGCCCAAATGCTATAGAGATTTGGAGCTTAATTTTTTTCAGCCGGCACTTGTTAGCCAAGCCCTAAGTCTTCATCGTGTCGATCAATCTACTTGGACACCCATTTTACGTACTTTAAAAGAAAGCTCTAGAAAAGTACCCGCAATTATTCGCGCTAAAGCTAAAAATATTCGTCCTAACCCTTTTGAGCCCGATTTTATTCCTGAAATCGCAAAACAAATTATGGATGAAACCTTATTTGAAGTTTTTTCTGCCTCAGTAGCTAGCTACAATTCTTACCAAGATCTTGGCATCAATGGTGAGGATATCGTACAAATGTTTCAATATATTTCCGAAAAACAAGCCGATAAAATCAATCGTTGTTTCGGCATAACACCGGTCAAAAAATAATTTCAATACTTCAAAAAGATGTTAAAAAAATATTTATAAAGTAAAATAATTTTTTTAAATCTGTTTTGAAGAGGATTCTTTGCAAAAGATAGTGTGAAATGGGCTATTTTTCTTGATTTCTTTAGTTTAAATTTTTTAGATTAAGAAAAAATAATCATGCTTTGGGTTGTTTTTGAGGGCTGTTTTGAAATAAATGAAAAAAGATGTTGCAAAAAAGGTGTTATATTCGCTATTGTTTAGCTTCGGTCAACGATTAGCGATGTTAAAGTTGCAGCGTAGAACGAATAAAGCGTCTTAGAGCGCTAAACTTCTTAAGTGACTTCAGTAATGAAGTTAATTAAGGAAGTTGTTATTTGACAGCAAAAGAGAGACAATGTGCAAGTAAGAAGTTAGCATGCAAATGTTAACAACAAACAATAGAGCTTGTGCGAAGAAACGAAAGTTGATTCGCAATATAAATAAATTTTGATTTAGAATAAAACATAAATCAAGTTTTCAAGAATTTTTTTTCGTGAGAATTTGATCTTAGTTCAG
>Ga0105047_10001832_pt1 | contig 38175 bp, 27 predicted proteins | sample MAT04_FD_78384 | JGI IMG/M metagenome (GOLD analysis project Ga0105047, IMG submission 78384) | Freshwater microbial communities from Lake Fryxell liftoff mats and glacier meltwater in Antarctica - MAT-04 (megahit assembly) | ecosystem: Environmental > Aquatic > Freshwater > Ice > Liftoff...
ACGACCGCCGCTGCCAGCAGCACCAGCTCGAGCACCGCAAGCTGCACGGCCAGCGCGATCGCCTTACCGAGGAAGATGCCTGCAGGGCGCACACCGGCCACCTGCAACGCGTCGAGCGCACCATCAGCGGTCTCGACCGCGAACGAACGTTGCACGATTACCAGCAAGCTGAACATTGCCGCCAACCACACCAGACCGGGGGCCACGCGCGTGAGCACAGCATCGTTGTCCAGTGCGAACGCGAACATCACCATCACCAGCGCGGCGAACGGCAGCACCTGGTTGATGACGATGCGACTACGCCGTTCCACCCGCAGGTCCTTCGCCGCAACCAACCGGGCGATGCGCCACGTGTTCATGCGACCTGCCGGACCTGGCCGCCGACGACCTCGAGCACTCGTGTCGCCAACGCTCCGGCTCGTTCCAGTTCGTGGCTGGCCACCATCACCGTGGCACCGGCAGCCGCCGCTGCGCGCAGGGTGTCGTCCAGTTCATCGCGCCCGGCAGCATCCAGGCCCGCGTGCGGTTCGTCGAGCAGCCACAGCTGTGCCCGACGGGCAACCAGGCACGCGAGCGCAGTGCGTCGCCGCTGACCGGCGCTGAGCCTGCCGACCGGGACGGAGGCGAGCCGATTGGAGAGACCCATCCGCTCCAGCGAGGCGGCGATCTCTTCGTCGGTCGCGCCGACGGTGGCACCCCAGAAGCGAACGTTTTCCGCCACTGACAGGTCCGCGTAGAGCCCGTTGCTGTGCCCGAGCAGGCCGACGCGGTTGCGAACCGAGGTGCGATCGGCCACCAAGTCGCAGCCAAGCACCATCGCCTGCCCGCGCTCGACGGGCAGCAGACCAGCGCACAGCCGCAGCAGCGAGGTCTTTCCGGCGCCGTTGGGACCGCGCAGCAGCACGATCTCGCCTCGTTGCACGGTGAGCGACGCACCCGCCAGCGCTGGGAAGCTGCCCAGCACCGCGACCACATCGGCCAACACAACGACGGGTTCATCCGCACGCTCGACGACAGGCTCCATTCGGCGTGAAACGCTAACGGCGTCGCTCGCTGGTCGCTGCTTTTCGTGCTCGCGGCGACAACGGCACGCAGAACAACGACACTGGGGCGATGCAACCGATGCAGATCCAACCAGGGCCGGGACACGAGAGCGTGTGGGACTACCCACGCCCGCCGGCCGTGACGCCCTTCCCCGGGCGGGTGCGGGTGGTGCACGCCGGGCGCGTGCTCGCCGACACCCTCGCCGCGGTGCGCGTGCTGGAGACCAGCCAACCGCCAGCCTTCTACCTGCCGGCTGCCGATATCGACATGACCCGTCTGCAGCCCACCGCTGCCACAACCTGGTGCGAGTGGAAGGGCCCGGCCTCCTACTGGCAGCTCGACGGCGCCGCGGAGGTCGCCTGGAGCTATCGCCGCCCAGCAGCGGGCTTCGAGGCGATCACCGACCACCTCGCGTTCTACGCTCAACGCGTCGACGAGTGCTGGGTTGACGACGAACGAGTGCAGCCCAACCCGGGCAATTTCTACGGCGGATGGATCACCTCCTGGGTCGTCGGTCCGTTCAAGGGCGCACCCGGCACCCTCGGCTGGTGAACGGGCGACGGCTCGTCGGCCGTCGCGGCAGGTAGCGTCACCGCCCGTGAACAGCGGCATCGACGAACCCCAGGATGCTGCCGCGTCCGGTTCCAGGCAGCGCAAGCGCGTGCCGTACTTCCTGCGGCCGAAGCAGCCGCACGACTGGCGCTGGGTCGTCGGCGGTATCGGCAAGACGCTGATCGTGCTGGGCCTGATGATGTTCGCGTTTGTCGGCTACCAACTGTTCGGCACCGGCATCGAGACCGCTCGCGCGCAGAACAAGCTGGGCAACCAGTTCGAGGACCTGCTCGGCGCCACCACCACCAGCACCGTTTCGCCGGTCACCACCGTCCCCAGCGACACTCTGCCGCCGGCCACCAGCAGCACTGTCCCCACCGCGCCGGCGGGCCTGCCGATCGCGAACGGCGACCCCGTCGCCCGACTACGCATCGACCGCATCGGCGTCGATGTCTACGTGGTGGAGGGGGTCCAGGTCGAGGATCTCAAGAAGGGTCCTGGCCACTTCCGCGAGACCCCGATGCCGGGGCAGTTGGGCAACGCCGCGATCGCCGGCCACCGCACCACCTACGGCGCACCGTTCGGCGACCTCGACGAACTGGCGCCCGGCGACCTGATCCAGGTCGACACGGTGGCGGGCACCTTCGTCTACTCGGTCACGGGCACGGTCATCGTCAGCCCCAGCGAGTACGCGGCCGTGATCCCCACTGTCGATCCCACCATCGCCACGCTCACGCTGGCCACCTGCCACCCCGAGTACACCTCACGCGAGCGCATGGTCGTACAGGCCGTGCTGGTGCCCGAGATGAGCGGCCAGGTCATGGCACCACCCTCCAACACCCAGCCCGTCTCGCCCGACGCCACGCTGCCGACCGAGTCGTTGCCCACCGAGTCGTTGCCCACCGAATCCGGCAGCACCAGCACCTCGGTGCCGGTCACGGTGGACACCACGCCGACGCCCGGAGCCGACGAACTCGACGGCGACGTGTTCGCCAAGGGCTGGTTCAGCGACACGAGCGCCATCCCGCACGCAATCGGCTGGGGCCTGCTGCTGCTCGCTGTCGGCGTCGGCGCCTACCTCGTTGGCCGGGCCAGCAAGCGTCTGTACGTCAGCTTCCTCGTCGGTTTCGTGCCGTTCGTGGTCGTGATGTACTTCTTCTTCGAAAACGTCAACCGGCTCCTGCCGCCAAGCCTGTGAGCACCATGTCCACTCCCACATCGTCCACACCCGAGCCGGCCACTCCGACACCGGCCGTTTCCACACCGGCAGCCGTGGCCGACCCGGTGCGCGCTCGCCGCCGCAAGATCGCCAAGTACACGTTGCTCGCCAATCGGGTCGGCTACCTGTTTTATGCGCTGGCCATCGCCACCTTCGTCATCGGGTTCGCGATCAGCTTCAACGGGACGGTCTCGGCCATCGTCATCGGCTCGCTGGTCGTCGGCTCGGTCCTGCTCGCACCCGCCATCGTGCTGGGCTACGCCGTCAAGGCCGCCGAGCGCGAAGACCGCGAACGCGGGCTCTGAGCGCCGTGCATGGCCGGGTTTTGTCGTTCCCCAATCGTTGTTACCCTTTGGTAACCCTATGAGCATGCGACTGCCTGCACCTGCCCGCCGCGAGCAGATCCTCGATGTCTCGGTGCAGGTGTTCGCCCGTAACGGCTTCCATTCCACCTCGATGAACGATGTGGCAGACGCCGTCGGGGTCACCAAGCCCGTGCTCTACCAGCACTTCGACAGCAAGCAGGACCTGTACCTCGCGTTGCTCGAGGAGGCGGGCAACCGTTTGCGCAACGCGGTCAGCAAGGCTGTCGTCAGCGCAGCCAACGGCAAGGAGCAGACGGAGATGGGCTTCCGGGCCTACTTCCGCTGGGTCGCCGAGGACCACGACGCGTTCCTGCTCCTGTTCGGCTCGCGTGCCAACCGCGACGAGGAAAGCACCACCACCATCCGCCGCATCACGGCCGAGACAGCCAAGGCCATCGCCCCGCTCATCGCTGCCGACATCGAGCCCGAGCACCAGCGCACGTTGGCGCAGGGGCTGGTCGGCCTAGCCGAGGGCGTCAGCCGTCACCTCGTCGAGCGCGGCGAGAACTTCGACCCCGACCTGCTCGGCCAACAGGTCGCCGACATGGCCTGGGCCGGCCTGCGCGCCGTCCACCGCACCGACTGACGCACCACGCCCCTCGGGCACCCGGGCCTCACGGTGGAGGGATGAGCCCGGGGACCTGATGGCGGAACACGCCGGTCTCCAGGTACGCACGCAGCTTGGCGATCGAGTTCGGCACGTACCGAGGCAGGATGGCCAGGAACTCGGCATTGGTGGTCGTGACCACGTCGTTGAGCAGCACCAGGTTGCGACTGGCCACCATCGCCTCGTACTGCGCGAAGGTGAACGACGGCAGCGAGCGCAGCTCCTGGTAGCCCTCCAGCAGCGCGGCTTCCTGCTCAAAGTCGTCGCGCAGATAATACGACGAGATTGCGAGGTCCTGCATCGGCACCCCGATGCCGCTGTCGTCGAAGTCGAACACCGACAACCGCCCGCGGTGCCACTTCAGGTTCCAGATGTGCAAGTCGGCGTGCAACGGCTGGCGCCGCGACCCGGCCAGCAACGCGTCGTAGTGACCTTGAATCTGCGCGAACGCGGTATCGATCACCTCGTGGTCGGCCGCCGCCAGCAACGGTATGTCGCCACCCAACTCGTACGGCATGTCCATCAGCACCGTGTCAATGGCCGGCAGCTCGGCGCCCGGCGGCAACTGCCAGTGCTCGCTGTGCGCGTGCAACGTGGCCGTGGCGCGGCCGACCACCTGCAGCTGGGCGGGCGTGGCCCGATCACCAAGGTCGGCGCCCGGCAGCCAGGAGAACAGCGCTGCCGGCAATGCACGATCGAGGTCGGGGAAGTGCACGTGCGCCAACAGCTCACCGTGACGGGTGCGCTGCGGGGTGGGGACCCACAGATCGGTCTCCGCCGCCAGCGCGGCGAGCCAGGCCATCTCGCCGGCGATGAACGCATCGGTGCGACGCGAGTTGACGCCGAGGCGCAAAGCGAATCGCTGCCCATCGGTGGTGTCCACCCGAAACGTCGTGTTGAACCCGTGGTTGAGCAACCGCAGCGCGGCGACCTCGATGGGGTAATCGCGCAGCATCTCCCATGCCACCGGCCGCAGGCGGTCGATTTGGCCGCGCACGGACCGATCCTCGAATCGCATGAACGGGAACCGTACCGGCAAGGCGCAACCCGTCAGGCGCGCACGGACCAGCCCTTGTAACCCTCGACGAAACCGGCGGCCTGCAGCGCCACCGCCCACGGCATCGCGGGAGCGATGGGTTCGCCGTCCACCTTGCGCACCTCCACGCTGCGAGCGCGGCCATCCTTGACCAACCGGGCCAGCGCCTCGGCCCAGCCGGCGTCGGCGGCGGCTTCGGGAAAGGTGACCAGGTGATGCGACCGCCGGTCGAACCAGACCAGCGGCACACCCGACCGCGAGATGACGAGCGCCCCGGCAGCACGGGCCGGGCGGCCGGGAGATTCCGGCCAGGCGATGGCCGCGCCATAGGGCTGGGCAGGGTCGGTGGCGGCCAGCACGACCGGGGCCGGAGCGTCGGCCGGGTGCAGCTCGTGATCCGGCGCGTCGCGGACGCTGCGTAGGCGGTCGACGGCGCCCGGAAGGCTGAACTGCGCGGCACCGAGCCCGGCCACGAAGTACCCGCGGCGGGTCTGACCACGTTCCTCGAGCACCTTCAGCACCCCGTAAACGCTGGCGTACCCGCCGCGCACACCTTCGGCCAAGACCGCCTCGCGGGTGACCACGCCGTACCGATCGAGCAACTGCAACGCGGTGGTGTGCGCCGCCTCGGTGGGCGATGGTGCAGGCAGCAGCAGCGGGGCCACCAGGCTCCAGCGGCCGGCACCCAGTGGTGGGCCGATGCGGGTGAGCCGGCCCGGGCGCGGCCGGCCACGAACCGGCCCGGCGGACCGGCCACCCTTGGAGCCCTTCGCGCTGAGCAGTGACCGCAGCGGCGCCAAGGAATCGTTGGTGACCTCGCCGGCCCACACCAGATCCCACAGCGCGGCGAGCAGTTCGGTGTCGGTGGCGTCGGCGGCCGCAGCACGGATGCCGCCCCAGAAGCTGGCACCGTTCGCGGCCAGGTACTCGCGCAGGGCCGCGTGCAACGGCCCCGACGGTGGCTCGATCTGTTCCCACGCCTGCGCCAGCACCGGCAACTGATCGGCGAAGCACAACCGGATCCGGCCGTCGGTGGCACCCAGTGCGCCGGCCCCCACCCACACAAGTTCGCCAGCGGTGCACAGCTCGTCGAGATCTGCGGCACGGTACGACCGCAGTCGCGCCGGCAGCACTTCGCTCTCCAGCGTGCTGGCGATGAGCGCGGCGCCCTGCAACTGGCCGAGCGCCTCGACCAGGCCATCGAGCCCGCGACGATCGCCCGGGATGCTGTGCCAGCCGAGCAGGAAGCGCGCGTACGCCTGCTGCTCGACGGGCTCGACCTCGCGGCGCAGCGCGGCCAACGACCGGCGGCGTAACTGGCGCAGGACATCGGCGTCGCTGAACTCGCGACCGGAGCCGTGCCGAGCGACGACAAGGGGCCGGAATTCGCCGCGCACCACCCGACCGTCGGCCTCCAGTGCGACGAGCGCGCCCATCGCGCGATCCACCGAGATGCCGAAACGAGCCGCGAGATCCTCGACCGGGAACGGGCCGTTGGTGCGCGCATACCTGCCCACCAGGCCTTCCAGAGGATGCGGCACCGGGTCGGTGAAGGCTCGCGGCAGGCCCAGGGGCACGTTGCAGCCGAGCGCGTCGCGGTAACGAGCCGCGTCGTCGGCGGCGATGTAGCGGTCTGTGCCGGCCACCGAGACGAGGATGGCCCGCCGTTGGTGCACCAGTTCGGCCAACCACTCGCCGCTCGAGTTGCCCTCGCAACGCAGGTCGACCTCGGCCGCCGAGAGGTCGCCCACCTTGCGCAGCACGTCGTGCAGTTCGTCGGCACTGCGGGCCCGGCGCCCGTCGGCGAGCAGCTGCAGCTCGAGTTCCAGGTCGGCCAGCGCCCCTGGGTCGAGTAGTTCGCGCAGCTCCTCGGCGCCCAACAGGTCGCGCAAAAGGTCGCGGTCGAGCGACAGCGCGGCCGCCCGCCGTTCGGCCAAGGGGCTGTCGCCCTCGTACATGAACGCGGCGATCCAGTTGAACAGCAGGCTCTGCGCGAACGGCGAAGCCTTGGCGGTGTCGACGCTGACCACCCGGATGGCGCGGCTGCGCAACTGGCCAAGAACTTCGCGCAGTGCTGGCAGGTCGAACACGTCTTGGAGGCACTCGCGTGACGTCTCGAGCAGCATCGGGAACGTCGGGTACTTCGAGGCCACGGCGAGCAGGTCTGCCGCACGCTGGCGCTGCTGCCACAGTGGCGTGCGTTGGTCGGGCCGGCGGCGCGGCAGCAGCAGTGCCCGCGCCGAGCACTCGCGGAAGCGGGCGGAGAATAGCGAGGTCTGCGGCAACGACGCCATGACGAGCTCGTCGATCTCGTCGGGGTCGATGATCAGGTCCGCGAGCGGCAGCTCGTCGGCGGCTTCCGGCAACCGCAGCACGATTCCGTCGTCGGTGTACATCGTCTCGACCGGGATGTCGTACCGCTCCAGCAGTCGGCGCTCGATGGCCATCGCCCACGGCGCGTGTACCGGCACCCCGAACGGACTGAGGATGCACACCCGCCAATCGCCGATCTCGTCGCGGAAGCGTTCCACCACGATGGTGCGGTCGTCGGGCACGACACCGGTGGCTTGCGCCTGCTCCTCGAGGTACAGCACGACGTTGTGCGCGGCCAGCGCATCGAGCGAGTAGTCGGCCATCAGCGTGTCGAGCGCAGTCGCGGCCGGAAGCGCCCTGGCTTCGCGCTGGAACGCCCCGAGCGCACGCCCCAGCTCGAGCGGGCGGCCGGGCCGGTCACCGTGCCAGAACGGCATCTTGCCCGGCTCGCCGGGAGCCGGGGTGACGATCACCCGCTCGAACGTGATGTCCTCGATGCGCCAGGTACTGGCGCCGAGCAGGAACGTTTCGCCGGCGCGGCTCTCGTAGACCATCTCCTCGTCGAGCTCGCCGACACGGGTGCCGTCGGGTAGGAACACACCGAACAGGCCGCGGTCGGGGATGGTGCCGCCGCTCATGATGGCCAGCCGCTTGCTGCCGTCGCGGGCGCGCAGCGTGCCGGCCACGCGGTCCCACACCAGGCGCGGGCGCAGCTCGTTGAACTCTTCGCTGGGGTACCGACCTGAGAGCAGGTCGAGCACGTTGGCCAGCAGGTCGTCGCTGAGCTCGGCGAAGCCCGCGGCGCCGCGCACCATGGTGCCCAGTTGCTGCACGGTGCAGTCTGGGTGCATGGCCACGTGGGCGACGATCTGCTGAGCCAGCACGTCGAGCGGGTTGCGCAGGAAACGACTGCTCTCGATGAGCCCCTCGCGCATGCGCCGCACCACCACTGCGGCCTCCAGCAGATCGCCGCGGTGCTTCGGGTACATCGTGCCCTTGCTGGCCTCGCCGACGCTGTGCCCGGCACGTCCGATGCGCTGCAGGCCACGCGACACTGCGCCGGGCGATTCCACCTGGATGACCAGATCCACCGCACCCATGTCGATGCCCAGTTCGAGACTGCTGGTGGCCACGATGGCGCGTAGCTCGCCACGCTTGAGCTGGTCCTCGATGACCACCCGTTGCTCTCGCGCCAACGAGCCGTGATGCGCCTTGACCAGGTCGCCCGCAACGCCGGCCGCGACCCCGGCATCGGCGGCCAGTTCGTTGAGCCGGGCAGCCAGGCGCTCGGTGAGCCGGCGGCCGTTGCAGAAGATGATGGTGCTGCGGTGTTCCAGAACCTGCGCCAGGATGCGCGGGTAGATGCTGGGCCAGATGCTGCTGCGCTGGCCTTGCAACGCCATCTGGGCTGGGCCGCTGCGCAGCTCGTTGGTGACCTTGCCCATCTCGCCCATGTCGTCCACCGGCACCACGACTTCGACCTCCAGCGGTTTGCGGATACCGGAGTCGATGATGGTGACGGGGCGCCGCGGGCCAGCCGCTCCAGCCGGCCCGGGCGAGTGCCCGCCGAGGAAGTGGGCGATCTCCTCCAGCGGCCGCTGTGTGGCGCTGAGCCCGATGCGTTGCGGCGGCCGGTTGGCGATGGTTTCGAGACGCTCGAGGCTGAGCATCAGGTGCGCCCCACGCTTGGTGGTGGCCATCGCGTGGATCTCGTCGATGATGACGGTGTGCACGTTGACGAGCGTGCTGCGCACCTCGCTGGTGAGCATCAGATACAGGCTCTCCGGGGTGGTGATGAGCAGGTCGACCGGCCGCCGCGACAGAGCCTGACGGTCCTTTGGTGAAGTATCGCCGGTACGCATGGCCACAGTCGGCTCGACGAACGGCACACCCAACCGCTCGGCCGCGAGCCGGATGCCCATCAGTGGCGAGCGAAGGTTCTTCTCTACGTCGAACGCCAATGCACGCAGCGGCGAGATGTACAACACCTTGGTGCGGGCCTTCGGATCGGTAGCTGCCTCGGGGTGCGGGGCGACCAACTGATCGAGGCTGGACAGGAACGCGGTGAGCGTCTTGCCGCTGCCGGTGGGCGCGCAGACGAGTGTGTGCTGCCCGCTGCGGATGGCCGGCCACCCCTCGATCTGCGGCGGTGTGGGCGTGGGGAACGACGCAGCGAACCACTCACGCACCGCGGGCGAGAAGCCCTGCAGCACCGGGTGATCAGCCATGTCGTGCAGGCTACGGCAGGGGTGTCACACCGAGGCCCAGGCGCCGCCATCCGCCGTCCGCCGTCCGCCGTCCGCCGTCACGGCATTCCAACATCGAGGCCAGCAACAGGAGGTGCTCTGTCCAGGTGCGTGACAACATTGGTTGCGCATCGGCCGCACGACGCGCAACCAACGTTGTCATCCCGGCGAACGGAGCGTGTACCCCTCGGGGGGCAGCCGGCCCGATCACCAGAAGACGGCGTTGCCGGAGTCGAACTCCTTGCGGCGGCGAATGTCGGCACGGCCCTCGGCAACGTTCTGCGCTTGCTGCTCCCACACCGACCGATTGCGGCCGTGCGGCGGCGTGAATGGCGTGACCGGGCCCACCAACGGTTCCAGTTGTTCGAACCGCTTGCGCGCCGCCTGTCGAGACACACCGAGCAATCGTCCGATCTGCGCCCAGTTGTACCCCTCCTCCCGCGCCAGGCGCACCGCCCGCACCAGCAGCCACTCGGTCTCATCGGCAAGCGCACGAACGGCCACCAACGCGCGCCGAGGATTCGACCCGCCTGCATCGTGGAACAGGAACTTGAGTGAGTACACGACGACCTCCAACATCCGGTGGGGAAGCCGTGACGGCACGGTACCGACCTTCGGCCCTTCTGCCTGTGCACCAGCCTCCGTACCGTGTAGGTATGGACGTCAACGAGTTTGAGGTACGCGCGCACGCGCTGGTCACCGACGGTACGGTCGGTTACGACCAGAAGGTCCGCCGGCTGGCCGCGCTGGCCACCGAGATGCTGCCCTACCCGGTGATCTCCGAGGCCTGCGAAGCCGCACTGGACAAGCGGGTCATCTGCGACATGTACGAGGGCAACGCCCCGTTCACCGCTCGCTACATCCTGCCCGACTACGAGAAGGCCCTCGCCCAGGGCCTGGTACATCTGGAGATGCCACCGCCCACCGATCTCGACGACGCGCTCTCGTTCCTGCAGATCATGTACACCCACGTGCCCAGCGTGACCACCTACCCGGTGTACCTGGGCGACCTGGACAAGGTGCTCGAGCGGTTCGTCACCGACGACCTCACCGACGCCGAACTCGACCGCAAGCTGCGCCGCTTCTGGATCGGTATCGACCGCATGCTGCCCGACGCGTTCGCGCACCTCGATGTCGGACCGCACGACAGCCGCATCACCCGTTCCATCCTGCGCGTCGAGCGTTCGTTGCGCCAGGCAGTCCCCAACATCACGCTCAAGGTCGACCCGGCCATCACCCCCGACGACCTCGTCGAGGATGCGGTGCGCACAGTGTTCCAGACCGGCAAGCCACACTTCGTCAACCACCCGATGATGGTCGCCGACCACGGCGAACGATACGCCGCCGTCAGTTGCTACAACTCGCTGAAGATCGGCGGTGGCGCCCACACTCTCGTACGCGTCAACCTCAAGGAAGTCGCCCTGCTCCACACCGGCGGCGTCGACTCATTCCTCGCCACCACGCTCCCCCACTACGTCGAACTGACCGCCGAACTGGCCGAGGCCCGTATTCGCAGCCTCGTCGAGCAGCAGCACTTCTACGACACTCACTGGCTGGCCACCGAGGGCCTGATCGACATCGACCGCTTCTCGGCGATGTTCGGCATCTTCGGGCTCGCCGAATGCGTCAACCTGCTCATGGCGCACGACGGCTACGAAGAGGCCCGTTACGGCCACGATTCCCGCGCCGATGCGCTCAGCCGCCGGGTAGTGGAACGAGTAGCGGAACTGGTCGCACAACGACCGATGCCGTACTGCGAGGGGGGCGGCGGGTACTGCTACCTGCACAGCCAGAGCGGCATCGACCTGGACCACGAGGTCACCGCCGGCACGCGCATACCCGTGGGCGACGAGCCCGGCATGCTCGAGCACATCACCACCTGCGCACCGCATCACCGCTACTTCCCGGCGGGAATCAGCGACATCTTCCACGTCGACGAGACCGCGGTGCGCAACCCGCAGGCCGTCGTCGACATCATCCGCGGCGCGTTCGTCAGTGGGATGCGCGACTTCACGTTCAACCTCGACGGCAACGAGTTCATCCGCATCACCGGCTACCTCGTCCGCAAGAGCGACCTGGTCAAGATCGCCGAAGGCGAAGCTGCCCGTCACAGCAGCGACTACCTGGCCGCCGGTAGCGAGAGCTCGTACCACCTCACCCAACGGGCGGTGAAGCGAGTGGGCGTCGCCGAACGCTCGCCACGCTGACCCCGCAATGCCGTGACACTGATGAACGACCACTCGACCGGCCTGGTGGCCAGCACCATCCCATTCAGCAACGTCGACGGCCCGGGCAACCGGTTCGTCGTGTTCCTGCAGGGCTGCAACTTCGACTGCGTTGCATGCCACAACCCGCAGACGATCCCAGGTCATGCGTTCGAGGGCGACCACCCACCCACGCGGCTGAGCGTCGACGAGCTGCTGGTCGCCATCCGCCGCGCCGCTCCGTTCCTGAGCGGTGTCACCGTCTCGGGCGGCGAGGCCACCCAACAAGCCGGCTTCGTGCACGCACTGTTCACCGCGATCAAGGCGGACCCAGTGCTGCAACGGCTGACGTGTTTCATCGACTCCAACGGCGGGTGCACCCCCGAGACCTGGCGGCAGTTGGCGCCCGTCACGGATGGCGCGATGGTCGACCTCAAGTGCCTCGACCAGCAGATACACCAGGAGATGACCGGCCAGCCCAACGGCGAGGTCCTGGCCAGCATCCTCCAGCTGCAGTCACTCGGGTTGCTCTACGAGGTGCGGCTGCTGATCATTGCGGGCGTCAACGACGACCCGGCGCTGCTGCGCCGCACCGCCGAATGGCTTGGCGCGATCGACCCGAACATGCGGGTCAAGGTGATCGGCTTCCGGGCCCACGGTGCCCGCCCGCACATGCCTGCGCTGGTGCCCCCTACCCCCGATGCGCTCGATGCCACCGCCGCGCTACTGCAGCAGGTCGCACCGTTCGACGTCTGCGTGATCTGACGCACGCAGGCCAACTGAGTGCTAACTGGCGCCGTAGACCTCGGGGAAGTCGTCGCGCTTGATCAACCGGCCCTGCTTGCGCAGCTCGCGTTCCACACCGGTGAGCAGGTGCAGCATGCCGATTGGCGCCCGCTGCTCGGCGGCGATGAACGCGGCCGTGACCGCGGCGTTGCGGATGGAACCACCAGAGAGCTCGAAGCGGTCGGCCAACCCGTCGAGGTCGATGTCCGCGGCGAGAGGCGCCGCCGCTGGCAGGTGCTGCACCCAGATCTCGCGCCGCTGCGGTGCAGACGGCACCGAGAAGTCGATGCGCGCATGGATGCGCCGGATGAATGCGTCGTCGATGTTCTTCTCGAAGTTGGTCGCGAGGATGACAACGCCGTCGTAGCGCTCGAGCCTCTGCAGTAGGTACGACACTTCGAGGTTTGCGTACCGGTCGTGCGCGTCCTTGACCTCCGAACGCTTTCCGAACAACGAGTCGGCCTCGTCGAAGAACAGCACCAGGTTGCCGGCACCTGCGGCGGTGAACACCTCGTCGAGGTTCTTCTCCGTCTCGCCGATGAACTTGCTGACCACCGACGACAGGTCCAGGCGGTACAGGTCCAGACCCAGCGCTCCGGCCATGACCTCGGCGGCCAGGGTCTTGCCGGTGCCCGACGGGCCCGAGAACAGCAGCACCAACCCGCGCGACGGAGAGGTGGGAAACCCCCAGTCGTCGAACACGATGCTGCCGTTCTGGTAGCGGCGCACCATGTCGCTGAGCAGGTCGATCTGGCTCTCGGGAAGCACCAGCTCGTGCCAGCCGCGCCCGGGTCGCACGCGACGGGTCAGGTCGTCGAGGCGAGCGCTGACAAGGCGGCGCACCGTCAGGTCCAAGTCGCGACCGTTGGCCTCGAAGCGGGTGGCAGCCAGCTCGAGCTGCTCGGCCGTGAGGCGATGGGTGCGCGCCGCATCGCCCAAGGCGGCGCGCCATTCGTCGTCGGTGGGTTCCGCGTCATCGGACTCGATCTCGACGAAGCGGCGTCGCGGCATCTCGTCAGCAGGGACGGGCCGCCGCGAGGCGAGCACCACCCGCAAGTGCGTCGCGCGGTCGATCCAGCGGCGACCGATGTCGGGCAACGTGCCGTCGATCTCGAGGTAGGCAACGGCGTTCAGCAGCGTGGCCTCGCGCACGAAGGCTTCCCACTCGAGCTCGGACGACGGGAGCGGCGTGATCAGCAACCGGCCACCGCCGACCCGCTGAAGGGCTGCGTGGCGGCGACGCACGGCGTCGGGCCCGACCACGAGCACCGAATCGTCGCCGCCGGGCCGCTCGGGCGCATCGATGACACGCGCCCGATACTGCACCGCAGCATCGGCCGCCGAGTCGCCCAGCAGCGCGCCGATCACCGACGGGGCGAGCCCGACCACGTGGCGGTTCCACGGGCCGTCGGTGCGCAGCGTGACCAGCGCCGCGCGGCGCAGCCCGCCCGCCTCGCCCACACAGAGCGCGCGGGGGTGGGGTGGGTCGAACAGCTCGTTGAGCGTGCCAAGCTCGATGCGTGCGCGCTGCGAGTCGTTGGTGACGTGCACCAGTAGCTGCTGCAGGCGTTCGGTGGTCTCGCAGCCGACGAGCACGGCCAGTACCTCGGCCTCGTCCACGCTGAGCCCGGCGGCGCGCACCAGCGCACTGAACGGCGATGCGACGCCAAGCGATTCCTGAAACACCCAGCGTGTGGCGTCGAACTCGCGGTCGATCGCCCGGCGGTCGACGGCAACGATGGGCTCGCCGTCCGCTCCGCGCCGGTGGTGCACAACGCTCATCCGCTCGACCGCTGCGGTGGCGAACGCTGTGACGGTGGGCGAGATGCCGCCGGGCGTGGTTCCCATTGCGGACAGTCAAGCAGGTTCCACCGACTAGCGTCTCGGCCGTGCCACTGCCGGTCGTGATGGGTGCCCAGCTGATGTGTTCGTTCGGCCTTGCGCCGAGCGCGCTGATGGTGACCCCGGAGAACAAGGTCCTCTTCGAGAACAAGCCCGTCGCGACCGTGATGGACAACATCCCGATGAAGAACATCATGCCGTTCGGCATGTGCACGTCGCTCGCCAACCCGATGACCGCGTCACTGACCGCTGCCGCGCTGGGCGTGCTCACGCCGTCACCGTGCCTGCCGGTGATCCCTGCCCCATGGATTCCGCCGGGCGTCACCGTGCTCATCGCCAACAAGCCCTCGATGAACCAGTCGGCGAAGTGCATGTGTGCCTACGGCGGCGTCATCCAGGTGCTCAATCCGGGCGCGATGACCGAACAGATTCCCTGACGCAGATCGCCCGCTCTGAGTGGACCCCTACCCACACGCGGAGTGCTATGTTCCCCTCTCACGTGCGGCCAATGACCGCACTGCAACTGCAACGGGAAACGAACTCTGTTCGGGGCGCTCGAAGCATTGATATGCATCGCGAAGGGAGATAGTGATGGCTGCGACTTACCTCACACCAGGGGTCTACGTCGAAGAGGTGGCGTCGAGTTCGGCAACGCTGTCAGCGGGAGCAACCGCTGTCGCTGCGTTCGTCGGGTTCACGGCAAAGGCACCTCAGGACGACCCGACCGACCCCGAGGGCGTCAAGCCCCGGTTGGTCACCAACTGGGCACAGTTCGAGGGGCTGTACGGCGGGTTCGTGCCCGGAGCGATGCTCGCCCACTCGGTTTACGGCTACTTCAACAACGGTGGCAGCCTCGCCTACATCGTTCGTATCCCGCACACCGTGCCGGCAGAGACGTCGGGCGCCCTTGCGCTGCCCGCCGGCGACCGCACGCTCGGCCCGGCCGTGGAGTTCACCACCGTCGAGCCCAACGCTCCCATCTCCATCAGCGTCACGCCCGAGCCGCCCGCTGCCGATGCCACCGATGACACCGCACCCACGTTCCGGGTCGACGTCATCGAGGGCGGCAAGGTCGCCGAGAGCTTCCCGAACGTGACGCTCACCAAGGGCGCTACCAACGTCGAAACCGTGGTCAACAAGGGCTCGAGCAAGGTCAAGGTCGCCACCAAGATCGACCTCGACTCGCTCACCATCGACCTCGCCTCGCTGCAGGCCGGCACCTTCGCCATCGTGCCCGCGCCTGCCTCGCCGATGTCGGTCAGTGGCCGCTCGTTCACGGGCTCCGAGACCGAGCGCACCGGCATCAACGGCCTCGTCATCGCCGACGACGTCACGATGGTGATGATCCCAGACCTGGTCACCGCCGCCACCAAGGCCGACGGCACCATCGACCTGGGCATGTGGAAGTCGGTGCAGCTCGCACTGATCAACCACTGTGAGGGCCAGGCCAACCGCATGGCCATCCTCGATTCGCCGCCCGGCATGTCGCCGCAGCAGATCAAGGAATGGCGTAGCGACACCGCCATGTACGACTCGGCGTTCGCCGCCCTGTACTACCCCTGGATCCAGGTCTCGAACCCCGCCGCCACCAACGGCGACACCGAGATCATGGTCCCGCCGTCGGGCCACATGGCCGGCATCTGGTCGCGCAACGACGACACCCGCGGTGTCTGGAAGGCTCCGGCCAACGAGGTCGTCCGTGGCGCCCTCGACGTCGAGAAGAACATCACCAAGGGCGAGCAGTCGCTGCTCAACCCCATCGGCATCAACTGCATCCGCCCGTTCGGCACCCGCGGCATCCGCGTGTGGGGCGCTCGTACGCTCAGCAGCAACACCGACTGGACGTACATCAACGTGCGCCGCCTGTTCAACATGATCGAGACCGCGATCATGAACGGCACCCAGTACGCCGTCTTCGAGCCCAACGACCAGAAGCTGTGGGAGGGCCTGAAGCGCACGGTCGGCTCGTTCCTGCGGGGCCTGTGGCGCGATGGGGCCCTGTTCGGCGCCACCGAGGCGCAGGCGTTCTACGTCAAGTGCGACACCGAGACCAACCCGCCCGAGTCCATCGACCTCGGTCGTGTGGTCGTCGAGGTCGGCATTTCACCCGTCAAGCCTGCGGAGTTCGTCATCTTCCGCGTCGCCCAGATCAAGGAGACCTCGGCCTGAGGCCGGGGTCTAGACGAGGAGTCAGCAAATGGCTGCAACAGTCGTTGGTCCCAAGGAAGACAAAGAGCTCGTCGGCTCCTGGTTCTCGATCGAGCTCGACAATGGCGTCAAGGGGTTCTTCTCCGACGCCTCGGGTCTCTCGATCGAGCTCGAAGTCATCGAGATCTCGCAATCCGACGGCTCGAAGGGCAACGTCGTCGACCGCAAGCGCCCCGGAATCGCCAAGTACGGCGACATCACGCTCAAGCGTACGTTGTCGCCGGACCGGGTTTTCTGGGACTGGGCGGTCTCCATCCGCGACGGCAAGTCCGCCTTCCGACATGACGGCGCGATCGTGATGGCCGACATGGGCGGCAAAGAACTCGGCCGCTGGACCTTCACCAACGCATGGCCGTCGAAGTGGTCCTGCCCGGACCTCGACGTCACGTCAACATCAATGCTCACCGAAGAGATCACATTGGCCGTTGAGGGCCTGACGAGGACGAAGTAGCCATGACCGACACACATGACCTCGACTTCCAGGGTGGTTGCTTCGGCTTCACCATCGATGGCAAGACAGTCGGCCTTTTCACTGCGGTCTCCGGCCTCAGTATGGAGATCGGCGTGATCACCTTCAAACAGACCAATGCCAAGGGCCAGGTCAACGAGATCAAGCGGCCGGGCAAGTCGAAGTACGCCGAGATCACGCTGAAGCGTGGCCTCACCACCGACACTGTCCTGTCCGACTGGTTCAAGGAAACGGTCGATGCCGTCGGCATCCCGCCATACAAGACCGCGGCGGTGACCATCTACACTCGCGACATGAAGGTGGGCGCAACGTTCAGCTTCGACAAGTGCTGGCCGTCCAAGCTCAAGGTCTCCGATGTTTCGGCAGGGAGCGAAGAGGTCATGATCGAAGAGATGACCATCCAGCACGAGCTGTTCACCTGGGAGAAGGCGTAACACTCGACGTGGCCCTCCAGACCGAGTTCGCATTCACCTTGCCGAAAGGGTTTGTCGGCAACGACGGCACCCTTCACCGACGCGGGGTGATGCGGTTGTCGACCGCCCGAGACGAGATCGAGCCGTTGCGCGATGCTCGCATCACCGGCCCCGACGACCCGTACCTGACGATCCTCGTGATTGCCAGGGTCATCAAGGAACTCGGCAGTCTGCCCGATGTGACGGCACGCGAGGTCGAAGGCTTGTTCGCCGCCGACCTCGCGTTTCTTCAAGACCTGTACGGCATCATCAACTTCGGCGATCCCGCCGATGCTGAGGCGCTTCAACGCGCCGTGCTGCCGACAGACGAACCGACCTCCGATCTCGACGACGACGGGGGCAACGACTACATCGAAGCCTCTGTCGTCGCCGAGGACGAACCGTCCGCGCCCGCCGCGGCGCGCGACGCCAAGGCCGAGAAGCCGGTGTCGTCCGCGCCACGCAAGCGCGGTCGCATCGAGGAGATCCCCAGCAACAACGAGTCATGAAGCTGTACCCCGAGCAGGCCCTGTGGGACGAGATCGTGTATCTCGCCTACCACCTGCACTGGGAGATGGATGCTCTGCTCGACCTGCAGCACAACGACCGCGCCCGCCTGGTGCGCGGCGTTGCCGACCTGAACGACCGAGCCTGGGAGGCGATGCGCCGTGAGCAATGACGCATTCGAAGACGCACGAGTGCATAGCGCGACGTTCCTCTTCGAGGTCGACGGCAAGGAGATCGGCCGCTTCATGGAAGTGAGCGGCCTGCAGGTCGACATCGAGGTCGAGCAGATCGAGGAGGGCGGCCAGAACGGCTTCTCGCACAAACTGCCCGGCCGGATGAGCTGGCCCAACCTCACCCTCAAGCGCGGCATCACCCAGAACGATTCGCTGCTGGCATGGCTCAACCAGTCGTCTGGCGAAGGGTTCGCGGCAGCCGGCAACTCGCTCACACGGTCCACCGCCGCCATCACGCTGATGGGCGCCGGGGGCAAGCGCGTGCGAGCCTGGAACTTCGACGGGGCGTTCCCGGTCAAGTGGACGGGGCCGTCCTTTGCCGCAAACTCGAACGACATGGCCGTGGAAGAACTGGAGATCGCGCATCATGGATTCCGCGCCGAAGATCTCTGATCCCTTCAGCGGCGCCACCTCGGCGATGCCGGGAGAGTTCGGGCGCGGCCTCGCGCACCGTATGAACCCGCAGGTCACGGTCATTCGCCGGGCCGTGGTGCAGCCCGGGTTCATGGCCCGCCGCTCCGTCGCGTTCAGCAGCTACATCGGGCAGTCGCAGGTCTCGCGCTGGTCCATCGGCACCGCAATGAACCGCGGTGCCCTCACGGTGCGGCCACCTATCGACTACTGGCCGTGGGCCAACCCCGAGGAGCAAGCCGCTCCCGTCGTCCCGCAGCCCGAACGGGCGCTGCCACGCATGCAGCAACTGCGCCGTCGCACCGACGGCCAGCCGGGCACCATGGCCAAGGCGATGCGCCCCGAGGTCCTCGATCTGCAGACCATTTCACGCACCCAAGCGGCACCAAAGCAGCAGCCCGCGCCGAAGCTGGACTCGATGAGCCATCTGCGAGCACTCATGGAGCGCAACAAGGAAAACCTGCCGGCAGAACTCGCTGACTTCGGTGCTGCCGCACTGAGCAGCGACCTTTCGCCCGACCTCCTGCCCGGTGTATCCCCCGCCGCCACGGCCCGCAGCACACCGGGTAGCGCCAGGGCATGGCCCGGCGATTCGGCTGCATCGCCCCGACGGGCAACGACTTCCGTACCGACGTCCGCTCCAGGCTCGGCATCGGCCGCACCCCCGCGCGTCGCGAACCTTTCTGCTGCGACACCCACGGCCACACCCACGGCCACACCCGGCGCGTCGATCCAACGGCGCGGTGCCTTCACGCCGGCGCAGCGCCCCCCCATCAGCAGCGCCCGCGGACCGCGACCGTTCATCCCCGCCACGCGGTCCCCGGTCGCCGATCCGCAGTCCCCTGCACCGGCGCTCACCGACACCGTGCAGGCCTCGGATCTCCTCTCCCGTATCGAAGCCGGTCGTCGGACTGCCGACGCCAGCACATCGTCACCCGCCAGCGCCCCGCCGGTCTCCAGCGACTCACGACCGGGGCCCGCCGACTCGGCGTCAGCCGCCGCGCCGCGCACGGCGGCAGGTGTGTCCGCAGATGCACCGCGAGCAGACGGCGGAGGTACGACATCTGCCCGCGCCTTCGAAACCCTCGCGATCGACGACGCGGCGCTGGCCCCGGCGGCAGTGCTGTGCCGCACCATCGACTCGCCACACGTGGACTCGGTAACATCGCCAGCGCCCCGCGGACCGGCGTCGCCCAGCAGCGTGCCGCCCACACCGGCTGGCACCGAACAGGCGACGCTGCAACGATTCGGATTGCCGCTCACTGGTCAGCAGCCGCTGCCCGCTCGGCCACCAGCCGCGACGAGGCCCATCAGTGACGGTACGACAGCTCGCGGCTCGAACACCCACGACGGCCATGTGGCGTTGCCGCGCTGGTCCTCCGACGACTCACCGTCCGCGCGACTCGACGCGACCGTGCAGCGCACCGTCGCCCCGCGGCACAGCGACGAACGGTCTCCGGCAGCAGCGAAGCCTTCATCGACGATGCGTCCGTCCGCCGCCCCGCCATCCGCCACCCCGCCACCCGCCACCCCGCCACCCGACGGAACACGGTCCGTGCCCGGCCTGTCACCACGTGGCATACACGACTTGGTGGCGGCACCCACGACGACGGTGCTCACTCCCGCCCCGCCGGCAGTTGCCGAGCCCAGCGCACAGTCGCGGGCCGTGCCGGACAGTTCGTCGGTCGTGCTCGCTGCAGCACCCGCCGACGACCGTGGCCCTGTCCGTACCGCAGAGCGCGAGCGCAGCCGCCAACGACCGATTGCCACCGATCGGTCGAACTTCAACGACACCATCAGCAGCGCTACGCGCGAGGTGCTCAACCGGTCGCGCAGCTCGATGTCACCGGCAACGGTGAACTCGCAGGTGCCGCTCGCCGTCGCCCGGCCCGAGGGTCGCATCGACCAGACCGGCGCTGGCGCTCGCTCGCTCGAGACGGTCGCTCCACCGCGAGGTGGCCAGGCCACCGACCTGGTGCAGCGCGCGGCGGTACACGACGAACCGCGCACCATCTGGCCGACCGACCCGATGGCGGCAGCCCCCCAACACCTCGATTTCAATGGCGCCGCAACGACCACGGCAACGGCAACGGCACGCGCCGATGCCCCGCCCACAACGATCGGCGCCCCGACCGTTCCTGGCGCTCCAGGTGCGACCGCCCGCCAAGCTGCCAATCGGACGCCTGCCGTCAAACCGACAACTGCCAAGCCCACCAACATCCAGCGCACCCACGTCCCGGAACGGCCCACCGCTGACCGCTTCATGGACGTGCTGGAGGCGGCACCGGCACCTACGCTGCAGCCGTTGCCAGCACGTTTCGCGCCGCTCGCCCGGGCTGTGCTCGGCCACACCGACGTCACCGTGCGCCACGACGGCGGCTCGCGGGCCGCGCTCGCCGCCGTCGGCAAGCGTGCCGCGACCACCGGCAACACCATCCACCTGGCCGATCAGCCCACCTCCGCCGCCGCCACTCACATCCTCGCCCACGAACTCACCCACGTCGCGCACTCGTCGCCGGCACCTCGCTTCTTCGACGACGACCGCCACTCCCCCGAGGAACGCCAGGCCGAAGCCGTCGCCCACCTGATCCAGCGGTCGCCGTCGCTGCTCAGCGCCTCCCCGCAGGCCACCGCAGCGCCGCTCGCCCACACCGTCAGCCCGGATGGGTCGCTCGCTCCGGCACGCACCGCTGCCGGCGCAGGAGACGCTGCCCAATGCTCGCTGCCGGGTCTGCTGACCCCGCCACCACCTCGCCCAGTACCCTCGCCGTCCACGCGGGTGCCCGGTGCCGCAACAGCGGCCACGCGGCCGCTCGCCGTCCGACGAGCCCTCGCCGATCACCGGCCGGCGGTCGGCCACAGCAATAACAACGACCACGCCAGCGCCACGACGGTCGTCCGTCGGGCAGTCTCGTCCGCACCCGCCGCCCGGCGCCAGGCTGCGTCCACCAGCCAGGCCGGGCAGCCGACGGTGGTGCGCCGAGCCATATCGAGCGACAACAGCAGCGCAGCGGCCAGCAGCAGCGCAACAGCCGAGGGCTCGCGTGGCAACGACGCAACGGCGAACCTGCTGAGCGAGCTCGATCGAACCGGTGGCGTGGTCGACTTCGTCGACTGGATCGTCGAGCAGGTCGAGGACCGCGTCGTTGCCGAACTGCACCGACGCGGCGGCCGTTTCCGGGAGGACTTCTGATGACACCACCCAACGCTCAGCTGCAGAAGGCCTTCCTCACCACGGAGACCAACCAGCGCATCGAGTGCATGTTCAACCCGTCGAAGTTCGCGTACTCGATGACCAACCGCTGGGATTCCGAGCCGGTGCCCGGCGCCAACGCGCCCAGCCTGCGCTTCGCCGGCGGGCAGAGCGGCAAGTTCAGCCTCAGCCTCGTGTTCGACACCACGTCCACCGGAGCCTCGGTCACCACACACACCAACAAACTGTTGGCGTTGATGGACATCAACAAGGACCTGCCCGACTACGACGCCCAGCGCAACATGGGGCGGCCCCCGTGGGTCACGTTCCACTGGGGTACGGCCCTGCACACGTTCAAGGCCATCGTCAGCAGCCTGGACGTGACGTTCACCTACTTCTCCAGCGAGGGCCTGCCCCTGCGCGCGAACGTCGAGGCATCGTTCGAGCAGTACGAGGCGGACCAGACCTGGGCGCGGCAGAACCCCACCAGCGGTACGCCCAGCCCTCATCGCACCCACCAGGTGCAGCCCGGCGAGACGCTCGACCGCATCGCCGCCCGCTACTACGGCGACTCCACCCGCTGGCGTGCAATCGCCGCGGTGAACTCGATCTCGGACCCGTTGGCTGTTCGGCCGGGCACGCTGCTGGCCATTCCGGAACGGCTGGACACATGACCGACCTGCCTTCTTCCGGGGTCATCCAGCGGCCACTGATCAAGGTCAACGGAGCGGTGCTCGCGCCCGAGAAGATCAACGATCTCATCGACTGCCGTGTCGAGCAAGCAGTTGCTCGGGCCGCACAGGCCACCCTGCGGTTCTTCGACACCGAGTTCAAGCTGATGGACAGCGATCTGCTGAAGATCGGTACTCAGCTCACCATCAGTCTCGCGTCGGGCGCGACCATGAAGCCCGTGTTCACCGGCGAGGTCATCTCCGAGGGCATCGAGATGGGCCCCCGCAACGAACCCGTGCTCATCGTCACCGCCTATGACAGAGCGCATCGGATGGCTCGCAACACCGTCAGCAAGGTGTACACCAATCAGACCTACAGCGATGTTCTGAGCGAAATCGTTGGGCGTAGCGGCCTCACCCTGCAGGCACCGGCAATGACGCAGACGTTCGAGCACATGATCCAGGTCGGTGACGACACCTCGATGCTGGACGAGATCGCGATACGCACGGGGCACGTCTGGTACGTGGATGCGAGCAAGCTGGTCCTCACGCCCGCCAAAGTGGCGGGCGCTGCCGACGTCACCGTCACCATGGGCGAAAGCCTGCGCCGGCTGCGTGCCACGGCAACCGCCAGCACCGTCAGCGAATCGGTGGAGGTTCGCAGTTGGGACGCCAAGTCGAAGGTGGCCATCGTCGGCCAGAGCACGGCATCACCCGAGAAGCTCAACAGCACACCGCTGCTGGCGAGCACTCGCACCGGCGCCAAACAGTCGTTCGGTGCCAGCAAGCGCGCAACCTCGTCGCGCTCCACGCTCAGCACCGCCGAGGCTGACACGGTCGCCAAGTCGCTCCACCAACGGGCGGTCAGCGACGAGATGAGTGTGCGTGGGGAGTGCTTCGGCAACTCCGCCATCAAGGCTGGCGGCACGATCGAGCTCGACGGCGTGGGCACGAAGCTGAAGGGCCGGTACTTCGTCACCTCGGTCGAGCACGTGTACTCCGGCTCGGAGTACAAGACCCGATTCACCTCCGCCGGAACGTCGCCGTCGACCCTCGTCGACCTGCTCGGCGGCGGCCGCACAACGTGGCATCGTCAGGGGCCCATCTCCGGCGTGGTGTGCGAGCTCGGCGAGGGCGAGTTCTTCGGCAAGGTCAAGGTCAAGCTGGCAACCGGCGGCGAGAACATCCTCACCGGTTGGGCCCGCCTGCTGTCGGTGGGCGCAGGTCCAGAGCGCGGCCTGATGGTCATCCCCGCCATCAATGACGAGGTGCTCGTCACGTTCGAGGACGGCGACATCCGCCGCCCAGTGGTCATCGGTGGCCTCTGGAACGGCAAGGACAAGCCACCACCGGCACCGGCCGTCGACAACGGCAAGGTCGTCGAGTGGGCGTTGCAATCGCGTCTCGGCCACACGATGACGTTCCGCGACGGCGACGCCGATCCAAAGAAGAACATCGAACTCGCGTTGGCAGACAAGACGATCAAGCTGTTCCTGGGCACCGACAAGGTGGAGCTGTTCGCCAAGGACGGCAAGCCGCTGCAGATCAAGTCCGGCGATGCCTCCATCACGTTCACCGCGGCCGGCGACATCGAGATAAAGGGCAAGACGATCAAGATCACGTCCACGGCCGACACCGAGGTGGCCGGCGCCAACGTGAAGGTCACCGGCAACAGCAAGGTCAGCCTCAAGGGTAACGCTGGTCTCGACGCCGCCGGCGCAACCGTCAAGATCGAGGGCCAGTCGATGACCGAGATCAAGGGCGCATTGGTCAAGATCAACTGATGGGAACGATTTCACGCGCATGAGCAACACAGCAGACTTCATCGGCAAGGGCATCATGTTCCCGATGCGCGTCGATCAATCGGGCGCGATCGCGCTCACCAGCGGTGCTGGCGACCTGCAGTCCAGCATCACAATGGTGCTCGCCACCGCGCCGGGCGAACGGCTGATGCGCCCCAAGTTCGGGTGCCGCATCTGGGAGCTGATGTTCGAGCCGATCAACGCCAACACCATTGGCCTGATGAGCGTCGCCGTGCGCGAAGCCCTCGGCCAGTGGGAACCACGCATCGACATCGAAGATGTCATCGTGGTGCCCGACGACAGCGCCGACGGGCGGGTCAACATCGAGATCCGTTACCGGGTGCGCGCCACCAACGACCACCGCAACCTCGTCTATCCCTTCTACGTCATCCCGAAAGAGGACGAGGAATGAGCCTGCCCGTCCCCAACCTGGACGATCGCCACTTCCAAGACATCGTCGACGAAGCCAAGCGACTGATCCCCACCTACTGCCCGGAATGGACGAACCACAACGTCTCGGACCCAGGCGTCGCGCTCATCGAGCTCTTCGCGTGGATGACCGAAATGACGCTGTTCCGCCTCAACCAGGTGCCCGACGCGTTCTACACGCACATGCTCAACCTGATCGGGTTCGAACCGTTCCCGGCCAGCGCCGCACGCGCCGACATCACGTTCTGGCTCGCCGGCGTCACCGACGAGCCGGTGGTCATCCCGGAAGGCACCGAGATCGGCACCTCCGGCGAGATCGGCACTCCGCGGGTGTTCAGCACCGTCTCGGACCTCGTCATCGCCCAGCCCGTGCTGATGGCCGCGCTCACCGCCGAGGAACCCGACATCTACGTCGACGTGTGGGACGACCTACGCATCGAGCAAGGCGCGGTCACCTGTTTCCCGGTCGAGCCGCTGCAGCCAGGCGCGTGCTTCTACCTCGGGTTCGACCGCTCGCTGGCCGGCAACGCCATCCAGCTGACGGTCAAGGCCAACGTCGAAGGCATCGGCGTGTTGCCCGGCAAGCCTCCGCTGGTCTGGGAGGTCTGGGAGGGCGAGGGCTGGGTACGCGCCCGCGTCTACAGCGACGGCACCGGTGGCCTCAACCGTGACGGCTCCATCGTGCTGCTGGTCCCGCCCGCACACGAAGCGCTCTCGCTGGGCCGCACCCGCGCCTTCTGGCTGCGGGCACGGTTGCTGGCACCCGTCGACGGCCAGCCGTTCTACCGCGCCTCCCCGCAGCTGCGCACGGTGCAGGCCGCCAGCATCGGCGGCTCGGTCGGCGCCGAGCACAGCCTGGCCGTGTATGGCGAGGTGCTCGGCGTCAGCAACGGCCGCCCAGACCAGCATTTCTCGCTCGACAACGCGCCCATACTCGCCCGCCGCGACGATGAGGTCATCACGGTCAGCAACAGCGCCGGCAGCACCGATTGGGCCGAGGTCGAAAGCTTCGTCGCCTCCTCGCCAACCGACCTCCACTACACCTGGAGCTCCACCACCGGTCAGGTCTTCTTCGGGCCAAACATCCGCTACGCCGACGGGTCCACCCGCCAGCACGGCGCGGTTCCGCCCGAGGGCGCCCGCATCATCGCCGGCCGCTACCGCCATGGCGGCGGCGCGATCGGCAACGTCGGCGCCGGCACGCTCAGCTCGCTGCGCTCGTCCATTCCCTACATCACCCGCGTCGAGAACTTCATCGAGGCCAGGGGCGGCGTTGATGCCGAGACCATCGAGGGCGCGAAGCGCCGAGCGCCGCAGACGCTACGCGCGGGCGCCAGAGCCGTCACGGCCGAGGACTTCGAGCGCCTTGCTGCCGAGGCCAACCCGGCGGTAGCGCGCGTGCGTTGCTTACCGCCCGAGCAGAGTGGTAAGCCCATCCGGCTGCTGGTGGTGCCCTCGGTTCGCGTCGAGCCCGACGAGCAGAAGCTCGACGACTTCGCACTGTCGCCATCGCTGCTGCAAGAACTGGCCGTGCACCTCGACGAGCGCCGCATCCTGGGCTCGACGGTGGAGATCGGCACGCCGTTCTTCCAAGGGGTGACGGTTGCCGCGATGGTCGTCGCTCGCCCGGGTCGCCCCGCCGGCTTGGTACGCGACCGCGCAATGGCCGCGGTCTACAAGTACGTCAACCCGCTCGTCGGCGGCCCCGACGGCACCGGTTGGCCATTCGACGCGGACCTCAGCGCCGCGAACGTCTTCCAGCTGCTGGAAGCGGTGGAAGGGGTCGAGCGCGTCGAGGAAGTGCTGCTGTTCGAATACGACCTGCGCAACGGCGAGCGGATCGGCTACGGCCGGGAAGTGATCAACCTCGAGCGCGATTCGCTGTTCCTGTCCGCGTTCAATCGTGTCGTGGTGCGATGAGGCGCGACGACTGGCTGCTCGCACAGCTCCCCGTGGGCATGACCGAGGATGACTTCCTCGCACGTTTCGTGGGCATCTTCCAGCACATCGGCAACTCGATGCTGCACCAGGTCGACAACCTCGGCCACCTCACCGACGTCTCGGTCGCACCTGACTCGATGGTCCGCGCCCTCGGTTCCTGGCTCGGCTTGGACTGGATCGATCCCTCGCTGCCCGATCACCTCCAGCGCCTGATCGTGCGTCAGTACGCCAAGGGGCTGGTCTGGCGCGGCACACGTGCCGGGCTGCAACGCCTGTTGCAAGCCGTCACTGGTGGGCCAGTCACCATTGCCGACAGCGGCGGCGTGTACGCCGAGGGTGAAGCGCCCGACCATCTGCCGCACGTGGTGATCGAGATGACATCGGCGCCGTGGACCACCAACGGCGACCTGCTGCGCATCGTCCGATCCGAACTGCCGGCAACCGTGACGTTCGAACTGTTCATCGATGGAACACCCATGACGGGAACTGCTGCATGACCACCATCACCTGCCCCGACTGCGGTCACCTCGCCACCTTCGACTCGGTGATGCGCGGTGCCGACGAGTTCTGCCCCACGTGCGACTACCCCTTGTTCTGGGTGAAGAGCGATCTGCCCGGTGGCATGCTCAGCGATGGCGTCGATGCCACCCGGCGGCGGTTGCCCGGCGCCGGAGGGCGCGCGATCATCGGCAGCCGTCCGTGCCCCGCGTGTTCCGAGCAGAACCGGCTCAGCGCCATCAACTGCATTCGCTGTGGTTCGCTCATGGACCCGCCGCCGGAACCCGAGCCCGAGCCCGTCTTCGAAGTGCCTGCGCCTACCCCACCACCACCGTTGCCACCGACGCCCGAGCCGCCGCTGTGGCCTCTGTGGGCTGCGGTCGGCGCAGGTCTCGCGGTGTGGGTGCTGTACCTGCTGATCATCGCCTGACCGTCAGGGCGAGGCCACCGTCACCGAGCTGGGGGTGACCGTGCCATCGGCGGCAACGGTCACCGTCACGACCGCGGAGTAGGTGGCGCTCGAGCCGCTGCCCTTGCGGACCACGATGCCATAGGTGCCGGGCGCAACCCTGGCGAAGCTGAAGTTGGCATTGCTGTTGCCGACGGCGAGCGCGCTGCGGAACGAGTCGAGGTAGCAGGCGGCAGCGGTTGCCATGTTCGCAGCAGTGCACAGCCGGACCGAGGCACTGCCACTGAGACCCGTCACCGAACCGGCCACGGCATTGGCGAGGAGCGCGATCGTCGGGGTGATGAACGTCGCACTATATGTGCTGCCGAGATTGAGGGTACCGGTCAGCGACAGGTACCCCGGTGCGCTGACGGAGTAGTCGAAGCTGCCGTCCTCGGGCACATTGAACGCAAGCACGCCTGCGGCGCCGGTGGCTCCATTGACCGTGACCGTGGGGGTCGCGCTGCCAGACGTGACGACGAACGTCACCCGCACGGTGCGAGCAGCAATGGGCACATCGAGATCCACCAGGCCGGTGGCGCCGCCGACATCCACGAGCACACCGGTGAGTGAGCCGGCACCCGTGCGGAACAGTTCGGCGGCAATGGTGAACGTGCCATAGCCGACTCCGCTGAAGGTGAATGCACCGGCGCTGTCGGAGCTCGTGGTGCCGATCACTGCCGCACCCAGCCGCAGTTCAACTGCCGCTCCCGGCACCGGCAGCAGGTTCTTGGTCACCGTCCCGCTGAGCGTGCGCAACGCCTCGATGGCGATGGTCGACGTGAAGCTGCCACCGACGTCGGGGTCGTGGGCGAGCGCCTTGCTGATCGCGTTGGTGGCCGTGGCGGTGAACGTGTAGTCGACGGTGGGGTCGAGGCCGGTGAACGTGAAGGCGGGCGCTGCCGCAGACACGGTGACGCCGGTAGACGGGGCGACCGTCACGTTGGCGCCAGCGGTCACCCCGCTGACGGTGATGATTGCCGAGGCCAACTGCTGGACAACGGCGGTGGGAACGGTGATGGTGGTGCCCAACACGATGGTGCCCGGGTTGACGGTCGCCGGCTTGAAGCCGGCGACCGTGGCGCGGATGGTGACGGCCTGTGTGCTCTCGACACTGAACTGATAGGCGCCGGCAGCGTCCGGGTCGGCGGTCTGCAGCACGTTGCCACCACCATCGAGCAACGCGACCGAGTCGGCCTCGGTAACGAAGCCGGTGGCCGAGGCAGCCAGCGCTTTGGTGGCCGTGCCCTGGATGATGGCACGGCCGACCAGTAGCTTCGGCGGCGTCGTCTGGGCTGCGCCGTTAGGGCGGACAATGACGTTGGGCGACACGGCGTCGCCGAACCGGTAGTACTCGCTGTCGAAGACGAGCGTGTACGGATCGGTTTCGGGCAGCACGTCGGTGAACTTGTAGGTGCCGGGCGTTCCGCTCACCTCGTTGGCGGTGAGCGAGGGCGTGGAGCCGCCGGGCGCGGTGGCCCGAAGGATCAGACCGCTGACTGGAGCAGTGCCGTCGGTGAGTGTCACCAGCCAGGTGACGTTCTGCGCAACGAACGTGACATCGGCGGCGGTGGTGGGGCCCACCTGGTCGGCAACGACATCCAGATTCGCGATCGGCTCGTAGCCGCCGTCGGCAGCGGTGAACGACAACGTGTGCACGCCGCCGGCCACACCGGTGAAGCCGTAGCCGATGCTGGTCTCGTCAGGATCCGGGGCAAACGTGATGGCGGCGACAGGCACGCCGTTCACGTTGTCCTCGATACGGTCCTGCTCGGTCGCATCGTTGGGCAGGCCGTCGGTACCGGTGGCCTGGGGCACGTCGAACGTGCGCGCAACGATGAAGGTGGCCGGCAACGGCACCGCACGACCCTCGGTGTTCTCGGCGAAAACGGTACCGATGATCGAACCCTGCGTCCGTGGCATCACGGCCCGGCGCACGATCGTGCGCGCAGCGGCATCTGGACCGCGCGGCACACTGACGGTGGCGATGACCGGGAAGAAGCCGTCGCGATCCGGGTTGTTGACATCGGCCTTACGCACGATCACCAGGTACGCCCCAGGGATGATGCCGGCGGCGGGGACGGCTTCCGGGTCGAAATCGACCGTGCCCGTGGCCGAAGTGGTGCCCACGTAGCTGGGAACGACCGTTTCGGTTTGTGAGAGCAGTGTGCCAGCGGGCCACAGACGCACCGACGCAGCATCCACCGACGTGTCGGAGACCTCATCGGTGATCACCGAGAGCGTGAACCGGCCGCGAGCGATGTCGAGGTCAACGTTGCGTGTGGCCAGCTCACCGATGCCCAAGTCGTAGACCACCTCCTTCGTCACGAAGTCGTCGGCGCTGTATGTCACCCTGTAGAACCCCGCAGCCAGCACCATCGTGTAGCCGGGCACGGCGCCATCAACACGGGTGGCGGTGCGTACCTCGCCCACGGGTACCAGGTCGGTGCCGGCCGCATCGGCCACCCGTTGGTAGGTGATGTGCAGGGTGGTGTTCAGGTCGAGCGGTTCGACGTCGGCGGCCACGGTGCTGGGCGGCCGCAGTAGGCCGCGAACAGCGCCGCTGATGGAACCGAACGGCGGCAACTCCACTTCGACGCGGATGCGGGTGCCGGCCGCGACGGCCAGCTGGATGGTGGACGGATCCACGCCGGAGATGGGATCGGTGACGCCCTCGACGAACACGTCGTACGCCGCAGTGGTGAGGTCGTACCCTGGTGCCTGCACGGTGAGTGTGTAGCCGATGTCTGTGCCTACCGGTACCGCCTCGTCGACCGACAGCTGGCCGAACGTGACCAGTCCTGCGGCGTCAGCGGCAACCGCACGATCGGTCCAGGCGGGGTAGGAAGTGACGGCCGTCGTCTGGGTGAGCCCGGCACGCGGGTACTGGATGTCGTTCTGGGTGTAAACGTCGACGAGGTCGTTATTGGTGTCGGTGAACGCGACCTTCACCTCGCCGAGGTCCCAGTAGGTGGCGTCCGCAACCGGCGTGACGGTGTCGGGCGCCACGTAGGGGCTCACGGCTGTCTGCAACGGCGCGGCGATCAGGTTGCTGCCGGCCACCTGCCGGTAGTCGAGCTGCCAGGTGCCGGCGGCGGCATCGGCGATTGTGTACGAACCGTTCGCGACCGGGACGTTGATCGCGGTGCCGCCGGGCGGGGTAGCGACGACGAGCGCCCCTGCGGCGCGATCGACGGCAGAGCCGGTGATGATCTGCACCTCCCCTGTGATGGAGCCGGGAAGCGGTGCCAGTTCCAGCTGCAGCGAGCCGGTGTCGACCACGGGCGACGTGAAGCCGGTACTACTGACGAGGGTGCGACCGCCGTCCTCCACGCGCAGCACGAACGAGGCACTCTCGAAACTGGTGGCGGTCACGTCGTAGGTGCTCTCGCCGGCGATCTGCTGCTGCCCGGGCTGCAGGAACGCCCAAACACCTGCGTCGCCCGACGTTGCATTGATGTTTACCGGCGTACCTTCGGGTGACGCCGGCACGACGGTGGTGGGGCCGGGACCATCGGTGTCAATGGCCTGGCCGAGCGTGAAACCGACGAGCGCGCCATCGGCCGCGACCTGAACCCCGCTGATCAGATGCACGGCGGTGGCACCGGTATCGCCGGCGTCGGTCCAGAGCGCGGTGCCCGTCAGGTCGTCGGGGCTGTCGGTCATCACGATGGCGACCGATCTGGAGTCGTACCCGACGGCAGGGTCGGTGTTGATCGTGAACGGCCCCGGCAACGCCCGGTCGACGGGCACGTACCCAGGCGCCGTTGCCTTCAGTCGGCAGTCACCGAGCAGGCCACCGGCAGGGACGACGGAGAAGCCGAACATCGCTGCGATCTCGGTGCGGCTCAACGAGAACACCACCACACCACCCGCGACGGACGCGGGCACAGCCCGTTGGCGGGCACCGCAGACGAGGGTCAACGACAGGCCGGCGGCGAGCGCTGTGGCCGGCACCAGCTCGACCGCATCGGTGGTGGTGTTCCAGACGGGCGCCAGCACCACGCCCGCCAGGCGCGGATACGGGAAGACAGCGATGTCGGGTACCCGGACGGGGTCGTCGTTGTCAGGTGGGATCACGAACGAGCCGACGTTGCCGTTGACATCGGCAACAGCGGCGTAGCCCGGCGGCACGCGACCGCCGGGAGCGCATCGCTGGTCGGTGTCGCCCGCCACCGGCTCGAAGCGCAGCACGTACGTACCCGACAGCAGTTGCTGTTCGAGGCTGACGCTCCACGTGATCTGACCGCCAACCTTCACCACGCCGGGAGCAACCGTGAGGGTGCCGGCACACTCGGGCTGCCCGACGCCATCAGTCAGCTCGTAGAGCAGCAGCCGGTAGTCGTTGAGTGGAAGGCCCGCCATCAGCGTTCCGTCAAAGGTCTGTTTCGGTGCCATCCCGTCGATGACCTGACCGAAGGCCTGCCCGAACTTGAGCAACGGGGCGGTGATGTCGGTGTTGCTGCGACCGACCGTCTCACGCGGCAGCTCGTAGGGGCGGTAGTTCTCCTTGGTGACCAACACGCGATAGGTGCCGATGGGCATATCGGTGAACGTGAACGACGTCGCATTGCCCTCGAGCACCTTGGTACGCCCGGCGATACGGCCGCTGACGTCGGACACCTGAATGGTGGCCAGGGTGAGACCCGTGACCGGGCTGCTGTTGGCCGCGATCACCGACACGGACAGGCTGCCGGTGGGCGACAGCTCCTCACGAGGCTGGTAGACCAGCGGCACCGCGCCCAGGTCGAGCACCTGACCGGCGGACAGCGTGACCAGCCGCGAGTCCGAGACGTGGTCGTAGCGACCGAACGTGAGCGTGTACGTGCCCGGTGGGATGCTGCCGAGATCGAACGAGCCCGGATCTGGCGACACGGCGGTGGTGGTGCGAACCCGGAGACCGTCGACCGCGATCTCGACCGAGGCGTTGGGTAGTGGCAGCATCTGCGTGGCGCCGGGGGCGGTGATGCTGGCGACGACACCGGCGATGCTGGCGGTGGTGCGCACCAGTTCGATGTCGATGCCAGTGACGTTGCCCGTGGTGGGCACCAGCCGGGTCTGCGTGATGTACCCCGGGGCCGAGGCGGTGACCGTGTACTCACCGGGGATGTCGAGGCCCGGGAACAGGAAGGCGCCGGTGTCGCCGGCGGTGAGGCTGGTGGTGTTGCGGCTGACGCCGCTACCGGCGGCGGTGAGCGTGACCCCGCCCAGCGGGCCGCTGTCGCCGCGGACGCGGCCGCCGATGGACCCGACCCCGGCTTGCATCGTGAAGGCCAGGTTCGTGCGCCGCTCGCCCACTGCCAGCGGAACCTGCGCGACCGCGGTGCCGAAGCCGTCGAGCACAGCAGTGACCGAGTAGGTGGCCGGCGTACCGAGGCCCTCGATCAGCCAAGTACCACGCGACGCAGGGTCGGTGGACGTGGTGGCCGAGAAGACGAGCGTGCCATCGGTGACAGTCAGCTCGACGCCGCCCAGGGGGCCAGACGGGCCGCTGATGACGCCGCCCAGCGCGCCCGAGGCAGGCTGCAGCTCGACATCGAGCTCGACCGGCTTGCCGTCGTCGGGCGGCAGGATCTGGAACGACTGGCGGTCGAAGCCGGGCTTGGAGAAGCTGACCTCGTACGTGCGGCGCAACGGGACATCGCCAATCAGCCATGAGCCGTCGGCGCCGGAATCAGCGGTGATGGAGACCGTCGCCCGGTCGGTGACCAACGCACTGCCGGCATACGCGCCGTAGCGGGCGGACCAGAACTTGCCGCCGGTGGTGCTGCCCACAGCCACGGCCGGTTCCGACAGAGAGCTCGCGAACGCACCCGCGAGGCCGCCGGCGAGCGCCACGGGATCGGACCAATCCCGATGGTGAGTGAGCCCGGGCGTCGCCGCAGTGGTACCGGCGGTGGCCGAAGTGCCGGCGTCGGCGGCGGCCGGCTCGGATTGCGCGACCAGCGGGGTGAGCGTGATGACCACACCGCCGTCGTCGCCGGTGCCACCGGCCTTGACCACACCGCGCACGAGCGTGGAGGTGGGCGCCGATACAGCCGCAGCATCGGTGCCTGGCGGCGCGCCTGCCGAGCCGCCACCGCCGCTGCCACCATCGGTACCGGTGCCGCTGCCACCATCGGTGCCGGTATCGGTGCCGGCACCCGTGCCCGGGAGGTCGGGTAGGCCGTCGCCGTTCTTGTCGACCATCTCAGCAGTGCTGTCGTTGTTGCGGTTGCTGATCCAGAACGCGGCACCACCGAGGATGCCGGCCCACAGGCCGAGCAGCAGCAGTGCGGCGACCGCGCCGCGCACACCACGGGCGACGATCGGGCGTTGGCGATAGACCAGCCGGGTGTAGGCGGGGAGGGCCGAGCCGCGGGCCTCGACGTTGACGACGTGCTGATGATCCTCGCCGAACCAGTGGCTCCTGCCGCGCAGGGCGGCAGGCACCACGGCGGTGGCGCCTGCGGGCACCGTCACGGTGGCGTCGTCGAGCTGTACCGAGAGGTGCGCCGCAGTGGCGGAAAGATCGACCTGGATGGTCTCGTCGCGCTTGTTGATCACCTCGACGTCGAAGCGCTTACCGAACCGGCCCCTGATGACCGAAGGATTGGTGCGCAGGAGCACCTGATCCAGCGACCCGACCTTGACCACCAACGGCGCCATGGCGAGCGTCGGCTTGACCGGCCGGCGCCCGGGCGTGGCGCGCGGCACACCGTCGGCAGCGCCCGGAAGCGACGCCAGCATGCCCACCTCGATCGCGACCGCGTGCTCACCGGCGGCGATGGCCTCGGGCACCACCACAGGAACAACGACATCGAGCGTCTCGCCCGGGCCCAACGGCTGCCACGGCACCGCCAGCGGCTGCATTGCAAAACCGATGCCGACGACGCGCACGCTGAGCGACACGTGGGTGGGGCCGTCGTTGTGGACGCGCACGACACACGGCACGGTGGTGCCGGGCCGCGCGGCGATCATGGCGTCGACGGCATCCACGCGCAGCAGCGACGACCCCACACGCGTGGGCTGGGCGAGGTCAGACACCGATGAGATCCTGGATCACTACGTCGATACCGGGCACGCTGACGAGGAGCTCGGAATCCAGCACCACGACGGAACCTGGGCCCGCGTACACCGCAACGACAAAGTCCTCCTGTGCAGCTACTTCGCTGAAGGAGTATCTGCCGTTGACATCGGTGGTGGCGTAGGCCAGCACGGTTCCTCCTGGGAATTGTGCGGGAAGGAACAACCTTACTTCGAAGCCGACCCCGGGAGTGACCAGATCAGGCAACACCACCCGGCCGCTGAGCGATGCCTGCTGGCCGAGTTCCAGCGCCACGTTCAGCGCGTCGCCCGCCTGCACCGTCACCAACTGCACCACTGCCGCGGCACCTTGCAGCTCGGCGGTCAACGTGTAAGTGCCTGGCTCGACGTTGGCGAAGCTGAACTCGCCGACCGGCTCGTCCGCAGATCTCAGGATGCGGGTGCTGACCCCGTTGGTGAGCGTCAGCGTGCTGTTGCTGACCGGTTGCAGAGCCAGGTTCCGCACGATGCCGCGGATCACGGCCTTCGACGGCGACATCACGATGTCGATGCCAGTCACCGCTGACGGCCCGCTGCCGCCGATGTTGACCAGGCGCACCTGGCTGACGAGGCCGTCGAGCGAAAACGTGAGCGTGTAGGTGCCGGGCGCCGGCAACTGCTCGAAGCGGTAGGTGCCCGCCGGCAACGTACCGCCGGTGCCGGGGCTGACGGACCGCGCCGCCAGTTCGACGTCGCCCCCGGTGAGAGTGATCTCCACCCCTCCCACTGACTGACCGTTGCTGTCGAGGACCTCACCGTCGATCGAACCGGTGGCCGGCAGCAGCGCCCAGTCCGCGGCCGACGACCCCGCCGGCTGCAGGTTGATGGTGCGCGTCTGTGGCAGGAAGCCGTCGCGGGTGACCGTGACCGTGTACACCCCCGGGGTGGCGAGGTTGCGCAGGACGTAGGCCCCGATGGTGCCTTCGGTGAGCGACACCGTCGACACGATGTTGGTGCCATCGCTGGCGCTGATGGTGACACCGCCGATGGCTGTCCCCTCTGCCGACACGCGACCACTGATCACACCGTCGCCCGGGCGCAGCACGATCACGACGTCTTCCACAACAGCACCCGGCTCGAGCACGATCGAGCGTGTCTCAGCGGCGGAGCCGGGACGCTCGGCCACCAGTTGGTAGGTGGCCGGCGACGGGATCTGCCCGAGCACGAAACTGCCGTCGGCGGAGACATCCACGGAGGCGACGATGGCGGGCACGGTCGGGTCGGCCAGACCTGCCCTGATGAGCGTGACGACCGTCCCCAACGGGTTGGCGGCCACCACCTTGCCGAAGATGGAGCCAGGGCGGCCACCGAACGACATCGGCGGCAATTCGACCATCCCGCCGCCGGGCACCTCGATGTCGGTGGCCTCGGCGAACACGCGACCGGCGCTGAACCAAAGGTCGCTGAAGCCGGCACCGGTGAACCGCAACCGATAAGTCCCCTTCGACAGGCGACCGAACGCAAAGGAGCCATCGTCGGCACTGGCCGCAGAGGCGAGCGGCACCGTGCCATCGTTCGCGGCGAACAGTTGGGCCTGCACGCCGGCAATGCCTGCGCCGCTGGTGAACGACACGACCGAGCCCTTTACCGTCGCAGGGTTGAGCGACACGGTCTGCCCGCCACCGCTGCCGTCATCGAGTGCCGCGTTGACCAACCTCGGATCGACCCTGGCCTCGTCGACGACGTTGTTGAGCGTGCGGCTGAGCACCGCCGCGAAGACCGAGGCAGCAGCCATCAGGCCGATCAGCGACAGCATCCAGCGACCGATGCGCGGCCGCTGCACGAACGTGCCGATGGCCTCGGCACGACCCACCGCCGTGGCCCGGAACGTCAGCACCCGCACCTTCGGGGCACCCACCCACGGCCGCTTGGTGGCCACGTTCGCTTGCACGACCTGCTGCTCGCCGGGCAGCAGGTGCATCATCGGCGGCTCGAACACGAATTGGGCGAGTTCCTCCGGGTCAACGGCAGTGGGGACGACATCGACGGCGGCATTGCCCTTGTTGACGATCACCATGCCGAACTGGGCGATGGCGCCGCCGGTGATGGTGACCGGGTCGAGGTGCAGCGACACCAGGGGTCGGTCGGCGACGTTGAGCGTCAGGCTGCCCAGCGCGAAATCGCTGGGGTCGTTCTCGCTCTGCACGTGAACGCTGATCTGGCGCAGACCGGCAGGAAACTCCTGCGGCACTGTCAGCTCGAGCACCACCTGGCCGATGTCGTCGGGGAACAGCGACAGCCGAGCCGGCGTCGCAGTGACCCACGCGGCATCCAGCCCGTACACGCGCAGCGTGTAGGCATCGATGACTGGCGACGAGTTGGCCACCGACAGCGTGAGCCGCACCGTTTGACCGCCGACGGTCTCCAAATAGGTGGGCGCGACTGAAGCGACGACGGTGCTCATGGGCCGGCCAGCATCGAGATGTTGCGCGTCAGGTCGGTGCCCTTGACGACGACGACGAGCACGATCCGCTGCTGCACGCCGCTGCCCGTGACGGTGAGCGTGTAGGAGCCGGCGCCGACGTTGGAGAAGGAGTACGCGCCGGCGGGCGTCGCCGTCGTGACCACCTGCCGCGAGGTGATGCCGTCGTGCAGGACGACGAGCAGGCCGGAGGTGGGCACCGCACCGATCGAGACCGCACCGGCGACCGTGGATGAGGCCGGTGCGAGCGAGGCGTCGAGAGCGGATTGCAGCCCGGCAGCGGTGAACGTGACCCCAGCGGTGGTGGTGACGAACCCGGACTTGCTGAACGTGATGGTGTAGGTGCCCGGCACGACAAGACCCGAGAGCGAGTACGTGCCGATGCCGTTGACGCCGACACCGGATGTGAGCGTCGCCGTCTGCAGTTGCAGCCCGCGGCCCTGCACCAGCACCGTCACGCCGCCAAGCGGCTGGCCACCGGCGTTGGTGACCCTGCCCTGCACGGAGCCTGCGCCGCCGATGAGGATTGCAGAAACGCCCGAGCGCGATTCCCCGCCGGCGAGTTCGAGCGCCACCGTGGCCGACGTGTAGCCGGCAAGGCTGAAGGTGAGCACGTACGTGCGCGGGGCCTCCAGCGACTGGAACGTGAACGAGCCGACGGTGCCCACCGTCGGGGTGGTGATGGTGCGTTCGATGGAACCGCTGCGCAACGTCACGACCACGCCTCCCAGCGCTGACCCGGCGCCATCGACGACGCGGCCGCTGATGCTGCCGTTGGCAGCGAGGAGGTTCGACGTGTCGAGCACCGTGGCCTGACCACCGCCCAGCTCGACCTCGACGACCTGTCGGTCGAAACCCGGCCGTTCGATGGAGACCTGGTAGCGAGCGGGCGTCACCATACCCTCGACCGCGAACTCGCCGGAAGTGGTGACGGTCTGCGGCGGGGGCACGGCCTGGTCCGGGGAAGCGGGTAGCAGGGTGACGGTGACCGTGGCTGGTGCCCCGCCTCCGGCACCCTGAGGGGCGGCGACCTGGCCGAGCAGCGCTCCCGGTTTGCCGGCAATCGTGACATCGAGATCGGGGATCACCTCGACGGGCGCCACGGGCAGCAGCTCGGCCGTTGCCTCGTCCGCCGCAGCCGGGTACCAGATGGGGTCGAAGCCGGCGGCACTGAAGCGCAGGCGGTACGTGCCGGGCAGCAACGCCGCCAAG
>Ga0105047_10001834_pt1 | contig 38153 bp, 34 predicted proteins | sample MAT04_FD_78384 | JGI IMG/M metagenome (GOLD analysis project Ga0105047, IMG submission 78384) | Freshwater microbial communities from Lake Fryxell liftoff mats and glacier meltwater in Antarctica - MAT-04 (megahit assembly) | ecosystem: Environmental > Aquatic > Freshwater > Ice > Liftoff...
AGTCCGCACAACCGCCAATCTGTACTTGTTAAGGTGCGTTTTGAAGCCGTTGGCCCCGATGGTCTGGGGTGCCTTTGCACTAAGAGGAGTATAGCATGCAAGTGTTCCGACTGAGTATCTACCACCAAAGCGTCCAAGCCAGTAGGCTTGGCTCCTTTCCTCCCCATGCCTGAAGGCAGGGGTATCACGGAGGTTTCGATGAGTAACAATAGTACTCAGGGGGTGGCCAATGAATACCCCATTGTTACTGAGTGGGCGGGTGCGAGTCATGTGCGATGCCGCACGGGCAGCGAAACGGAAGGCAGAGTTGATGCTCAAACGGGTAACAACTGGAACCTTGAGTACCTTGTCAGGGCTGCCGGGCATGATCGTCACGGGCAGGAACGTGAATAGAGGCAGGTGGGCGCCCGGAATAATATGCGCGGATTCAGAAAGACAACTTCCCGGTCGGCACAGCGCGGGTGCGATGGAAGGCTAATCGATCTGGAGAGTGGTGCGGACCTCGGCCAGGCTATAGTGGCCTTGCGCCTGCACCTTGGTATTTTGCATGTGTAGGTAGTCGAGATAGTCGGCCAACTTTTCCTCATCTGCCAGCAACTCGCGTACTTCAATGTATTCTGCAAAGGGAATCACAGCGAATTTTGCCTCGCCCTCTTCGGTAATCACCTGAACTCGCTCTAACATGCTACCTCCTCCAGGATGCTTCAGCACGCCCTAAGATGTCGATCACATTGACGACGCGAATGGCATCGTCGCGTTCGAACAGAACCCGGTAGTCGCCTGCGCGCATTCGATACGCCACATCGTAGTCCACAAGTCGTTTCACGTTGGGCATGTTCAGAGGATCGGCTGCCAACTGGTCAATGCGTTCGAGAATTCGACGCTGATCGGCCTTCGGGTAACGCCCCAAGTTTTTGAGCGCAACATCCGTGAACTCGACATCGTAGGGGTTGCCCATGTGGACTTCTCTGTTGTTGGCACCGTTCGTGCATAAACGGTATTCTAGCACACTGTCTCAAACGGGGCGACTGCAGGGGCTGGTTGTCCGATAAGACTTCGCGCCCATCGTAGCGCGCACTTTGGGCGATCACCCTGAAACAGATGGTTGACAACTGTACTACAGTCTGATAAGATTGCACGTAATGTACATACTTCACACAAAAGGGTACGGATACCCATGACTGTAGCGACAATTGACAGCGTAGAGGCCCGCGCGCAGTGGCGTAGCATCTTAGACACCGCCAGCAACGGTAACGGCGATATTGTGATCACGCGCTACGGGAAGCCTGTAGCCACCTTGATCGATTATGAGGACTGGCTAGCCCTGCAGGAAGAGTTAGACGATCTGAGGGCAGCGCGCCGGGCCGATGTGGCCTTTGAAGAGTATCTAGCCGACCCGTCCACCGCCGTTCCCTGGGATGAATTCCGCCGGGAGCTGGCAGCCGAAGGGTTACTAGATGCCGCCAGCTGATCGACCGCTCTACAGGGTCCAGATTGGGCGCATACCTCGCAGGGTTATGAAACGCTGCCCGGCGGACTTGCTACGGCGCCTGTCCGAAGCGATCGACAGGTTAGCCGTAGACCCTCGCCCGGCCGGCTGTAAGAAACTCACCGGCAAACACGATCACTGGCGGGTGAGGGTGGGAGACTGGCGGATCATCTACACGATCCAGGATGATGTATTGATCGTGGTGGTGGTGGAAGTGGCGCCCAGGAGCGGCGCCTATCGGAATGTGTAAGGGGGAGTAAGTTCAATTCCCAAAAAATACGTTCACCACGTGGAATAAGTCTCGATTCTACCAGCGGTGGGCAGGCAAAGTCACCCGTTCACCCCCTACCGCTTCACTGCGGGCAGGTAGAGTTTGGTAGAACTGTTCGGAGGTCAGGCTACCTTCGTCGAGCATCTGTCTGCTATCTGCCCCGATGCGGCAGCCGGGCAATGCCTGCCCCGTTGGCGCCGGCGTACGCTGCCAGAACATGACGGCAGTGCAGTTGATAAGTGGTTCATCGGGGTCCAAAACGTGCAAGATACCGGAATTCCCGCTTTCGCCGCCGATCTACGTCGCTACATCGATCGGCATCGGGCGCGACCCGTTGGAGCATGCACTGGCTTCCAACCGAGACTTCCTCCGTACCGTCATTATCTAGCCGCGAGCGGCACTGATCTTCTGAATCATCGTTTCAACCGACAGCACCTGGGCGAAGACGAAGCCCAAGGTTGCCAGGGTCGCCTTTTGCAACTCGGCTCCAGAGGCATTGCCCATTCCGAAGGTTGTGGTTCCGTCACTCAGAAAGAAAACACGGTAGTCACGCACCCAAGCCTCGCGCGCTGTGGTCTCGCAGCAGACATTGGTGGCGATGCCGGCGATTATGACGCTGTCGATGCCACGGGTGCGGAGGATCAGATCAAGGTCAGTGGCGTAAAAGGCGCCAAACCTGGGCTTTTCAAGGAGAATGTCGCGAGGATCGACGACGAGTTCCTTGTGGAGTGCCGCCGATTCGGTGCCTTTGTTGATGATGCCAGCTTTCACTGGCTCGAGTTCCTCAAGTACGCCGAGATTTGAGCCGTCAGGCCGCAATACATGGCTGGTATGGATAACCAAGATACCGGCTGCACGACAGACGGCGGCAAGCTGGTTTATGCGTTCCAAGAGAGCAAGCCCGTCAGGCGCTGAAATCTCATAGCCATGCACGAAACAATTCTGCATGTCGACGTTGATCAGCGCGATGCGTTGCGGAACCACTGCGAAGTCCATAGTGTGCTACCCCCTCCTGTAATGTTTGCCGATAATACTCCCGAGTGCAGACTGCGTCAACCGTCCAAAAGACTGCACATATCCAGAGGGGCACCAGGGAGTATTTGCTCTCTTCCTGGTGCCCCTCTGGATGTCACTCCGTTAGCTCCAGGCGGGTTCAAGCTTAATTTGTGATCTTGACCGGCTCTGGCGCGTCTTGCGGAGCGATCGCGGTCGGATCCACGGTGATGTTATCAGTTTGACGACGCCATTCAATTGGCCCAAGAAGCAGCGACCCTGGCGCGCGACAACGATTTGCCGGAGAAGCTGGCGATGGCACTCAATCTGTTTGGCCGAATACTGCTCGAACGAGGTGATTACGAACAGGCCGAAGCCGTATTGCAGGAAAGCGTCCAGCTTGCCCGTCAGACCTTGCACTCGTTTAATCCAGGCTGTCCACTCACGCTGTTGGGCGAACTTGAATTGGCACGCGGGGATTTGGAGGCGGCACAAACCCATGTCGTGCAAGCGCTGCCGCTCCTTACGCTTGAACGCTCAAACTTATATGTCGGCGCCCATATCGCCATGGCTCACACTGATCTGGCTGAGATTTCGTTAGCACATGGCAACCTGCCCGGGGCTCGCTACGAACTGCGGCAGGCATTCCCCCACGCGCGTTTATACGTTCGCCGCCTTCGTTGTTTGCTGGTGACGCTTGCCGGTCTTCGGCATGGCACGTCGCACAGCATCCAAACGACGGAAGCTGAGGACACCGCCAAACTGATTGGCGCCGTCGCACGCTTAGGCGATCGCTCGGGTGAACGACTCTCGCTGTTCTACCAGACATTGATTACCGAACGCAGCGAGTACATGCGCAAGCTACTTTCCCAACGTGAATGGCAGTCTGCCTGGAAGATTGGATATGTCTGGACGCCGGCGCAAGCCGCCGCCGAAGCAGGACTGAGATTAGGGCTAGAGTTGGACAGATAGGTAGCCTTTGGGTCAGCGATCCATTACGGCCTCTAGAATGGCAAAGACAACCGGCAGGTGTTGAAGTCGGTGATCCAACTGAAATGCTGGGTTTTGTCGCCCTTGATTTCCCGGTATTCCAAAAGGTTGACCCGCACACCCTCATTTGATTCGTTCAGCGGCACATCATTGAGAAAAAGAAAGCGATGGCTGACCCCCTCCTCCACGATCTCAAGCTTCGTTGTACGCCCATTCTCTCACCCGTAAACGTTACCAAAAAATCAGACTGCCAATTACTGCGGGAGTTGCCGGGCATCACTTCCCACATACCGAGCGCGCGGCCTGATCAACTGGTCCATAGCGTACTGCTCAATCGCATGACCAATCCAACCGATCGTGCGGCCGAGCGCAAAAAGCGCTAAGGTGGCACGCGGGGGTAGACCGAGCGTTTGGGTGAGGATCTCCAGTGCGAAGTCAACGGTGGGTCGTAGTTCCGTCAGGTCATAAACGGCACGACACAATTCACCCGCCAGCGTCGTTGTCGCCGTCTCGGGGTAGCGATCGCCCACCAACTCCAACAGCAGCCGGCCCCGTGGATCACCGCCCGGATAGAGGGGATGCCCAAAGCCAGGGACAGGAGCGCCCTGTCTAAGATAGCCAGCCACGGCGCTGGTGATTCCTGTGCGTGCTTCGCGCAAGAGCCGTGCCACTTGCTCCGTATGCCCACCATGCCGGTGTCCCTGCAGGGCGGCTAGTCCAGCAATGACCACCGCGTACGGAGTCGAGCCGGCCGAAGCCACACAGCGCGCCGTGAAGGCCGACACGTTTAATTCATGGTCAGCACACAGAACCAGCGCCGTCGAAAGCAGGTCAGCGACCTCCGGCTGTTGGGGCGCCCACCCCACCTGCAGAGAATGGGCCAACGACAAACTGACCGGCGAGCCGGTCGTCACGGCGACGAGCGACTCCAAAATGTGCGCTCCTGTGGCCGCAACCGCCTCCGGCGCTATGACGTAGGCGGCGAGGTCGTCGACAGCGGCACGCGCCAGCGTAGCCTGGTAGAGTTCGATTGGGTTCTGCCTACCGGTCAAAGGCTCCTGCTGGCTGCCAACTTCATGGGGCCTAAGGTCTTGGTGCGCGAACAGCGCGCCGGGGTCCAATCGGTCCAGCCAGATCAATGCTGCCACCTCTTCGACGGAACATCGTAGCGCCAACGCCAGCGCATCGTAGCCACGGTAGTAGAGGCGGCCATCTTGGATCAAGGTGATAGCCGATTCCAGCACTGGCATGCCGTAGCTCAACGCGTTCTGGGCCACACTGCTCGGGTCGCGCCGATACTCTTTGCGGTTGCACAGCGCTTCGACATCCTCGGCGTGATAGCGGCGCGACCGGCTGGCGCCGCCTACTGGCGTCTACGACAGGGGGAGCCACCGGTCCCGCCCGATCCCACCTTGGGGCACGCGGCGAATTACCTCTACATGTTGAGTGGGAGTGTGCCTGGCGCGGCGCGGGTACGTGGGCTGGAGACCTATCTCAACACCGTGATCGATCACGGTCTGAACGCGTCCACCTTCACGGCGCGGGTGATCATTGCCACTCGTTCGGACATGGTTTCAGCGATCACGGGTGCGATCGGCGCACTCAAGGGACCACTGCACGGCGGCGCACCGGGGCCGGCGCTGGACATGGTCTTTGCGATCGGCACGGCAGACCAAGCGGAGCCAACCTTGCGCGCCAAACTGGAGGCGGGCGAGCGTCTGATGGGTTTCGGTCACCGGATCTATAAAGTGCGTGACCCGCGTGCTGAGGTATTGGCAGCGGCAGCCCGGGAGTTGTATGCGGTCGACGGGGATATGGCGTTGTATGCGCTGGCCACCACGGTGGAAGAAACGGCCGTGCGCCTGCTGGCCGAATACAAGCCGGGGCGGAACTTGCAGACAAATGTGGAGTTCTACACGGCCCTGCTCTTGCACGGCCTGGGGCTACCCACGGAGCTATTCTCGCCGACCTTCGCCGTGGGACGTGTGGCCGGTTGGATCGGACATGCGTGGGAGCAGATCGCCACGGGACGGCTGATCCGGCCGGCATCTCAGTATGTCGGCGCCAAGAAGACCGTTGCCAAGAAACCTGCCGCTGCCTAAAACCGGCGGCGGGTAGAACGTCACCGCCTGACGTTGCAGCACTTGTTCAGCGCGTCAAGATAGGAGGCGTTGGGCGTGCCCTATTATGCCAGGGTCTAAAGACAATCATTGACAATAGAGTTATACTCAGTTATACTTCGTGGCATGAAAACAGCGATTTCACTGCCGGATGATCTTTTTGTGTTGGCAGATCAATTTGCTAAGAATCTCGGTATAAGCCGTAGCGAATTCTATGCGACAGCAGTGCGTGCGTTCATCGTCGCTCAGCAGCGCGAGGACTTGTCAGACAGAATCAACGCAGCCTATGCAAACCTCGATACAACGCTACCAGAAGACATCGCCAAGATTACACGCCAGAAACTATTGGAGGTTGAATGGTAAGTCCTGGTCGTGGCGAAATCTGGTGGGCGGATTTAGGCGATCCGCGTGGCTCCGGATCGGGATATCGTCGTCCGGTCTTGATTGTTCAGGATGATCACTTCAACCGCAGCAACCTGGCAACTGTGATTATTCTGTCACTGACCTCCAATCGAAAGTATGGAGATGTGCCTGGCAACGTATTTCTGCCCAAGGAACAAGCGGGACTATCCAAAGATTCTGTCATCAACGCGACTCAACTCACTGCCATTGATAAGACCTGGCTAGATGAATTCATTGTTGAATTACCTCAGCACCTGATGCGTGAAGTCGATCTGGGTTTGAGCCTGGTGCTTGGCTTGTCATAACCCTCCACCAGCAGCTTTCACGTGATTGCACAAGCACGTTCGCAACAAGAAGTGGAAGCTCACAGATTTGGCTGCCCCCTACTTTGTGGACGCCTTGCGAAGCTCGGCATACGCGTCAGCAAGAGCGGTGTCGTTACGTGCTCGGTATAGGATCTCCAGTTCTTCAAATACGTACGGATCCGGTGCGCCTTCGGCCTCACCCTCGCGCTCCAGGCGCAACTGAATTTCGAGTGCCTCGGTTTGCGCGCAATCGAGGGCGCGTAGATAGGCTGTCTTCCAATGGTCTAAGGCGCAAGGAACTTGAAGTAGTAGACGGTAGCATATAACTGACCGTCAGGACTGGCCGCATAGTGTAGAATCTCACCAACCCTTTGCCAACCGAGATGCCGACAAAGACACCGGGTTTCTCTTCGAAACCCGGTGTCCAAAGGTATTCGCTATGTAGCTCGGCGTACTCTAGTCTTTGTAGTCGCGCGACCAAAGATTCTCCATCGTCTTGACGTTGTCCGGTGTGGCCACGCGCCCCGCCACCAGGCAGCCTTCGGCACTGCACCCCGGATCCTCGCCCTTTGCGATCGCCGCCACAACGCGTACGAGTTCCTGCGCATGCGAGAAGGCGTCGTAGGTCGTCGCCACGTCGATGTAGCCGCCTTCCATGGCCGTCAACCCTTGCGGGTTGACATCCTGTGCCGCTACCCACATGTGACCCTCTTGTCCCGTGGGCGCCCACTTGCCGGCAGCTTCCAGGGCAGATTGCACGGCGGAGAAGGCAAAGTCGCTGGCGACAAAGAGGCAGTTGGCATCCGGATTGGCCTGCAGCGCATTGGCTGTGCCCGAGCGGAACAGATCCGGGTTCCATTCTGTCGGCACCTGCACGATGGTCGCGAAGGAGTCGCTCGTGGCGTCCACTTCATTCCACCCCTTGGATCGTTGCACGGCGTTGATATCGGCAAGCTGGCCCTGCAACTCGATGCACTGGCCCTTGACCCCCGCAGCATCCAGAATCTTGGCGAACGCTTCGGCGGTGGAGATAGCCTGATTGTAGCTATCGGCGCCGACATGCGCTGCCGGCTTTTCCGTGGAAGACGCGCGGTCAAAGGTGACAATTGGAATGCTGGCATCGTTGGCCGCCTTGATCGAAGCACCAATCGCGGCGGCGTCTTCAGGGCGCGTCACAATGATGTCGACGCCCTGGTTGATGAGGTCCTCGATATTCGAAGCCAGGCGCGCCGGGTCGCCGTCGGCCACGTTGATCACCCACTTGAACTTCAGCCCATCTTTGGCCTCCAGTTCCTTGCTGGACGCGACCATGTAATCTTCCCATGCTTGTATCAGCGACTGATCCTTGCGATTCCACGCCAGGCCAACGGTGATCTCCTTGGCCGCAGTGCCGGCGGCCGCCTGTTCCGCCCCGGCAGCCTCGGTAGCCGCCGGGGCCGCTGGGGCGGCTGGGGCGGCTGGGGCGACGGCTGTGCACGCGCTGAGCAACAACGTTACCAGTACAAGCAACAACCCTACAATACGTTTCATGTTTCCCCCTTGAAATAAGTGTCCGATCGTTGGCGAATTGCTGTATCAAATTGCCGTAACGGCACCACCGCGCATGTGGCCGCAGCGTTTCGGCAAGTGATCACACCCTCATGACTATCCCGCCGGCGCCGGCAGATCGCCGGCTGTGACCTTGACCTCCGTACGCACTTTGGCCTTGAGCGAATCGGCATACATCGCCACAAAGATGATCCCACCGTTCACGAAGCGGTAGGAATAGGGATCGGCGCCGAGATGGTTGAGCCCATTGCGGATGATCTCGAGGGTGAGGATGCCGAGCAGCAGGCCTGGCAAGATCGACCCGGACCCACCAAAGAGGCTGATGCCGCCGATGACGATGACCGCTACCGCCGTAAACTCCAGCCCGCCGCCCAGGTAGGATGAGACAGCGCCCACCTGCAGCATGCCAACAATGCCGCCCAGGCTGGCCAGCAGACCGGACAGGACAAACGTCAGGAAGGTGACGCGCGGCACACGCACGCCCAGCCGGCTCGCGACCTCTTCCCCATTGCCAATGGCCATGACGTGGCGGCCAAAGGGCGTGCGTGTATGTAGCACGTAGATGATCCCCATCACCGCCAGCCCGAGGAGACTATCGACAAAGGCGGGTCCCAGGCTGGCGTTGCCAAGCCACCGGATCGTTTCCGGGACGCTGTAGGCGCGCGAGTTTGTGAGTTGCAACGCCATGCCGCGGTAAGCAATCATCGTGCCCAGCGTCGTGATCAAGGGATTCACGCGCAGCCCAACCACGATCAGGCCGTTGACCGCACCCAATAGGGCGCCCGTCACCAGAACGACCGGGAGCGCCAGCAGCGGCGACACATTCCATTGGGTCATGAGCAGAATGCCGATGGCGGCCGAGAGAAATGCCATGGACCCAACCGAAATGTCGAGCTTACCCGTCATCACCACGATCGCCAGCCCGGACGCGATGATCATCAGGGGTGCGGCCGCATGCAAGATGCCCATCAGGTTCGTCACCGTCAGGAAGTTGGGCGCCAACACGGCGTAGATCGCCACAACCGCAATCATGACAATCAGAAAGCCATACGAGAGCAGGAAATCACGCAACGAAAATGCGCGGCGCGTTGCACTGTGTCGAGTCACGCGACTCCCTCCTGGGTGGTGACGGTGGTAGCCACCCCCGCGGCGGCAGCCATGAGCGCGTCTTTGCTGGCCTCTGTGCCAAACTCGCGCACGATGGCACCGCGATTCATTACCAGAAAGCGGTCGGCGAGCGCCATCATTTCTTCGATCTCCGAGGCGATGACCAGGATGGCGGCGCCGTTGGCGGCCAGTTCGAAGACGATGTCGCGAATCTCTGCTTTGGCGCCGACGTCAAGGCCACGTGTCGGCTCGTCCATGATGTAGATCGGCGGATTGCGCTCCAGCCAGCGCCCCACGACGACTTTCTGTTGGTTGCCGCCGGATAGGGTGCGTACTGGCTGCAGGATCGACGATACCTTGATGTGCAGCCGTTCGACGAACTGTTCGGCCAGCGCCGTCTCTTTGACGCCATCCACCAGCCGCCAGCGATTGCGCAGGTTCAGCAAGTTGGCCAGCGACATGTTCTCGCGCACCGACATCGGCAACAGCAGTCCCTCGTTGCGGCGGTCTTCGGTGATCATGCCGATCCAGCGCTGTGCCTGGCGCGGCGTCACGGTCTGTAATGCCCCATCGACCGCCACCTGGATGTGGCCGCCGTCGATCGGGTCGAGACCGACCAGCGCACGCGCCACCTCACTGCGGCCCGAACCGAGCAATCCCCACAATCCCAGGATCTCGCCCTTGTGCAGTGTGAAGGAAATGTCTTGCAGCACGCCAGCGCGGTGCAGACCCTCGACCTGCAACACCGGCTCACCGACCGTTGCACCCCGCTGGTCGGAGTAAGCGACGACCTCGGCGCTTCCGATCATCAGGTGCACAATGGCGTCATGCGTCAAATCGCCGATGGCGCCGCCACCGACCGTCGCGCCGCCGCGCAGCACGGAGACACGCTCGCAAATCGCAAACGGCTCGTCCAGGAAATGGCTGATGTAGATGATGGTGACGCCGTCCTGCTTGAGCGAGCGTATCACGCCAAAGAGGCGGTCGCGCTCGCGGCTGGTCAGCGATGAGGTCGGTTCGTCAAAGAGGATGATGCCGGGGTTGCTGAGCAGGGCGCGCCCGATTTCGATCATCTGGCGGTCGCCCGTGCTCAGATGCTGCACGCGCGTATCCGGGGTGAAGTTACAGCCTAGCCGCGTCAGCACCTGGCTGCTGCGCCGGCTCATGCTGCTGCGGTCGATCAAACCGCCGCGCGTGGGGAAACTGGTGATAAAGAGGTTCTCCGCCACCGTCAGGGTGGGGAGCATCATCATTTCCTGGTGCACAAAGGCGATGCCGTGCCGTGCTGCCGCCAGCGGCGAGTGAATTTCTACGGGCGCGCCGCCGATCAGGATCTGGCCGGCGTCGGGTCGCACCACGCCGCCCAGGACATTCATCAGTGTGCTTTTGCCGGCGCCATTGGCGCCGAGCAGGGCCAACGCCTCGCCGGGGTACGCTTCCATGTTGACATCGTCCAGCGCCTGCACCCCCGGGTAACGTTTGGAAATCTGCACCATGCGCAGAAACGGTTCCGCCATCCTTGCCCCCTAGCGCCGGCGCAGTGAATCAAGCGCCACGAAGGCGATGATGACAATGCCCTTCACGATCAAGCTCGTAAAGAACGAAACCTGCATCATGTTCATGCTGTTGCTGATCATCGTGATGATGATCGCCCCCAGCACGGCGCCCAGCGGCGATCCCACGCCGCCGTAGATGCTGACGCCGCCCACAACAGCCGAACTGACCACGTCGAGCACGACGCCATCGTTGCCCATGGTCGCCGCCGCCGAATTCAAGCGTGCCGTGAGCAGGATGGCCGCCATGCCGGCAAAGAAGCTCGAAAAGACGTAGGTGCCGAAGATTACGCGCGTCGTGGGGATGCCAGAAACGCGCGCTGTACGCTCGTTTGTGCCCGCTGCGTAGAGCCAGCGCCCAAAGACACTGCGCTTGAGCCAGAAGGAAACCACAAGCGTCACCGCCGCCAGAAAAAGCACGGGGAGCGGCACGATCCATAAGCGGGCCAGGATGGTGTCGGTAAATGCGGGCGGAATGCCGGCCACACTAATCGAGTTGGTGATCCAGATCGAGGTCCCGGTGGCGATCGTCATCATCGCCAACGTCACGACAAAAGGGATCATCTTGAGGTACGCCACCGCATAGCCGTTGATACAACCGGCCACAGACGCCGTCGCCAGCATCACCAGGCAGCCGACCAGCGGGTGCCCGCCGTCGCGCATGACGATGGCGCCGAAAACCGCGCTCATGGCCATCACCGACGGAATCGAGAGGTCCATGCCGCCCCCGATCAGCACGGCAGTCAGGCCGATCGCCATCAGGCCCAGGGCCGAGGCTTGCATCAGAATATTGACAATGTTGCGCGCTGTAAAAAAGTTGGGGACAAAGACCGCCAACAGGCCGATCACCACGACCAGCACCAGGAGCGGCAGATAGCGCAGGATATCTTCGCTACGCGCGCGGGCGCGGGCGCGGCCCAGCGCAGGTTGATCGATACCGGACTTAAGTGCAGACATAAAGCCGCCTGATTGAGCGGTTTGGCAAGGCGTGCCAACGCAATTTGTTTCAGGTCAATCGGGAGTTGGCAAGCAAGCGCCCATCGATATGCTGGCGGGCTTGCTTCCGCTCATACTGTAGCCAATCTCGCCGCTGTTGTCAAACTGCCTTCGCGAGGCCCGCCCTGCTCAATTGTCACGGCGACTTGCTGTGGTACACTGTCGGCTCGGCATTCCCAACTTGTCGCACATCGCGACGGCGACCAATACAGTCTCTGCATTGTTGCACTATCGAGGAGAATTCACCCATGCGCTGCAGCCTCTGCTATTTTATTTCCTGCAGCATCCCGTTTACTTCCTCTAGGTCGAATGCCGCCGGATCAAAGTCGTCGCCGACCCATTCCATGTAGGAATCGTGTTCTTCGTGTTCTGGATCGGCAATGGCCTCCAGAAAGGCTTCGTATCCCCAGATTCCACCGACATCCTCTGGGGGACACGCCCGCTTACCCTTGATGCACACCGGATAGGTCACGCCGGATTCGAGTGGGGTGATTTTCTCGACCAGAATATCGTGTTCCCAACTGTCGCCAAAGTCGTAGTCGTACCGGAACTTCTTTTTCTCGACCGGCGCCATCATTTGAATCGTATACCGGCGCTCGTCAATGAATTCCGTGAAGTCGTCAGGGCTTGGGACGCCGTACTCGTCACCGTCGATCAAAAACAGATGCAAGTGGCAATCGTACCACCCCATCGCAGCCTGGATTACCTGATGGAGTTTGAACAAGCTGAAGCTCCCAGGCACAAGAACGCGACGCCAAATCGGAGGTCGCGCTCCATGAAGTGTGATTTTGAGTTGATAAATCGGGCTTATCACTTTGGAGGATGCTTTGGGCATGGTTGGATCTCCTTCTCAACGGTGATTGCTCTCCTTACTACGCACAGTCTACCAGACAGAACGCAAGCAATCAAGACAGCAAACAGAGAAGGGTGTTGGTCGATTGGCTGACTTGTCGGAAAACGGGTTCGCTGGCACAATAGAAATCCTGCAACGATGCGCGGGCTCTGCCAGAATACACTCGTGAAGCCATCCGGTATGGCGACCGTAAACAAGTTGAACCTTTCCGAACCGGCCAAAGAAGGCGGTTTCATCTCAAAATCACGTACTGAACACGCGTTTGTCACGCTCGCACGGCGCGTGCCGCGACAATGGTGGAAGGTTCTGCTGGTGCTTGCCGACGCCATCCTGATCTTCGCCGCATTTCTCACGGCCTATTATCTGCGCTATCAGATCCAGTTGTTCTTTTCCGTCGATCCAGCCTTCCAACTCTCGCTGGATGGGTACCTGCCGCTTGGGCTGGCGACCGTGGTGGTGATCCTGATCGCGTTCCGCTTTTCCCACGTCTATCCCTACCAGCCCGGGCGCAACTGGTTGGCCGAGACCTGGCGCGTGGCCACGGCGTCAACCGCCGGCATGATGATCATCATCGTCGCCAGCCTCGCCTTTCGGCCCATGCTGTACAGCCGTTTGGTGTTCCTCTATACCGCCGTGCTGGTCACCATCTACCTGGGCATCAGCCGCACGTTGGTTTTGTGGGCACGCAGTTATTTGCGCCAGTACGATATCGGCGTCCAGCGCGTGCTCCTGGTCGGCGCCGGCGAGATGGGACGCATGGTCATGCGTACGGTGGCAGCGCGACCGGACTACGGCTTACGCATCGTCGGTTTTCTGGACGACCATCCAGCCAAGAGCACGACCAACGTGGGACGCTTCACAGCGCTTGGGCCGGTGGATAACGCCCACGACGTGATCGTGACTCAGCGGATCGACCGGGTCATCATCTGTCTGCCCTGGCAGACCCATCGCACAATTCAACGCTTGTTGCGTGACTGCGAGCAGTTGCGCGTGGCGGCCTACGCCGTGCCCGATCTCTTTCAATTAACCAAGAACCAGATGAAGTCTGAGGATCTCAACGGCATCCCCCTGTTTTCGACACGCGACATCTCGATCCGGGGATGGAATGCGATCGTCAAACGCGGCTTTGACCTCGTGGTCGGCTCGTTGATGGGATTGGTGATGTTGCCGGTGGCGATGGTCATTGCGCTGGCGATTCGGCTGGATACGACTGGCCCGATCCTTTATTCGCAGGTGCGGGTCGGCAAGAACGGCAAGGAGTTTCGCTGCTTTAAGTTCCGCTCAATGGTCACCAATGCCGACGAACTGCTTGACCAGGTGGCCGAAATGAACGAGTCCAGCGGTCCCCTCTTCAAGATGCGCAACGACCCGCGCTTGACCCGCGTCGGGCGCCTGATTCGACGCTATAGCATCGATGAACTTCCCCAGTTGATCAATGTCCTGCAAGGAGAGATGAGTCTGATTGGCCCGCGTCCCAATCTGCCCAGTGAAGTCGATCACTACCAGGAGTGGATGACCAAGCGCCTCTCCGTCAGCCCCGGTCTTACCGGTCTTTGGCAGGTGAGCGGCCGCAGCGATTTGACCTTTGACGAAATGGTGATGCTTGATATTTACTATGTGGAAAATTGGAGTATGGGGCTGGATTTGAGCATTTTGTTGCGGTCGATCCCTGCGGTGGTGCAGGCCCGCGGCGCCTATTGAAACCTATGCAACAACAAATCTTGATCTTGATGAGCAACACGGGCGGGGGGCATCGCGCCAGCGCGCAGGCGCTCGAAGCTGGTTTTGACGAACTGTACGCCAAACGCTTTCAGATTGACATCATCGATCTGATCAGCGACCACTTGATTTGGCCGCTCAACCAACTTCCGAAGCTCTATCCCATCATGTCCGATCGTGCGCCGTGGATGTGGGGCGCCCTCTACAGCTCAAACGACCGTTGGAGTTGGGGCAACGGGTTGGCACAGCTCGGCAGCCGGCTTTCCATCAACCAGGTGCGTGACGCATTTCTTACTTATCGGCCCGACCTGATTATTTCTGTCCACCCATTGTTGCAAACGGTCAGTATGTGGGCGATGCAGAAGTTGCCACAACGCATTCCCTTTGTGACCGTGGTCACCGATCTGTCGACGGCCCATCCGCTTTGGTTTCATCATGAGGTGGATGCGTGCTATGTGGCCAGCGAGTTTACTCTTGCGTTGGGTTTGGCGGCGGGGCTGACTTCCCAACAATTGCACTTATATGGCCTGCCGATTCGCCCGGCGTTTGCGCGTCCCGCCCGCGCCAAGCCGGCGTTGCGCAGCGCTTTGGGCATGGACGCCGCTTTACCAGCGGTGCTGCTGATGGGTGGCGGTGAGGGCATCGGCCCCGTGGAAGAGATTGCCGCACAGGTTGCCAGGCGCTTGAGCGACAACGGGATGGTTGCCGGGCAAATGGTCGTCGTGTGCGGGCGCAATCGGGCGATCGAGGAGCGCCTTTCCGCCCAATCGTGGCCGATTCCCGTTTTTATCCAGGGATTTGTCGAGAACATGCCCGACTGGATGGCGGCCTGTGACTGCATCGTGACCAAGGCGGGGCCGGGCACGATCGCCGAGGCGCTGATCAGCGGGCTACCGATCGTGCTCAGCGGTTTTATCCCTGGTCAGGAAGAAGGCAACGTCCCCTATGTGGTCGACAACGGCGTTGGCGAGTACAACGATGATCCAGTCGCCATTGCCGGCATCGTCGCCCGCTGGTTTGGCCCGGAGCGCGACAAACTGCGCACGATGTCGGCCAAGGCGCGTACATTGGGCCATCCCCAGGCTACCTTTGAGATTGTCCGGTCGATTGTAGCGTTACTGGACGGCCGCAAAGGGTAGCTATCCCCCCCGCACATCCCCGGCGCGTTTGCGCGCTCACTCTGCGTGTTGCTCGATATAGTCGAACAGGGCCTTGCCGGTGGGCACGACGTTGCCGTAGTCATCGAAGACGTTGCCAGTGCTGTAGCGACTGTCGCGGGCGGGGTACCAGTTCCAGCGCTGCACGAGCCGGTAATCGTCGGCAGGGAAGCCCAGCGCCGGGTCGCGCAGCGTCGAAAAGAGATCGAAACTGCCCAGCATGAAGCGACTGACCCGTTCGGGCGGGAAGCCGTACTCGGCGGGCATGAGAATGCCATACTCGGTAATCCACAGGGGTTTGTCCTGCTGGCCGCGGTCGGCCATCCACCGGCGCATGTCGCGTACCTGCTGTTCCACGAGCGCCAGGTTGTCATGGTCTTCGACATCCCACAGTTGTCCCGCATGCTCGATTTCGAAACCAGGGGGAATGTTGACGCCCCACATCGTGCGTTCCTCGCGCAGCACAAACGCATGCATGTTCCAGACGTCCACCGGCATCTCTTCGCCGTAGAGTTGCCGATAGAAGTCCCACACACGCGTGAGATAGGCGAGGCGCAAGGGCGTGATCTGGCTGACGCCGCCGATCGCGACCTGAGCGGTCGGGTCGCCGGCCTTGAGCGCATGGTAGGCCCGCTGATAGGCGATTGCGTAGACCTCAGGCGGCGTGTTGTCCTGCCATTTGACGTCCGGTTCGTTACCAATCAGCCAGGTTAGCCCGGGATGCCGCGCGGCGGCCTCGCGCAAGGTGGCGGTGTCGGGGTGGAGCCGGCCATTGTGCATGTTGACCATCGGGGTGAATTCCATGCCCAGACGAGCGTCCGGCAACTCCATCGTGGGCGTCTGCCACAGACCCAAAGGCCCGCTGCGGACGTCGATGTTTGCACTCCAATTCAGATACCAGCCGGGTCGTGCTGCCGGCCAGTCAAACAAGCGGGGTGAGTGATCGGGCACGGCAATCCCCATGCGCCAGCGCAGCGTATAGGGGGCAGGCAAGGCAACGGGTACGCTGAGCGTGATGGGGCGGAGCACCAAGGTATCAGGCGTCGAGTGGCGCCGGGCACTGTCCGCCGACGCCGGCACCAGGGTGTCTTCGGCCCGCGTGTCGGCAGGCACCCAATCGGGCGCGTCGCGCGTGACCAGCGCCAGCAGCACGATCAACGCCAGAGATGCCAAACCACCGGCCACCAGAAAGGGGCGGACGTAGGCAGGCTGCCGGTCAAGCCAGGAGCCGGTCTTCATACGAATCGTTTGGCATTGAATGGGTTCTGTGCCGCCAACCTAACGACCCATCAACCCTTCAAGCCGGAGCAGGTTGGCTTCGAGTTTGTCCATCGACATTTGCAGGCTGGGGCTGCCTTCATCGGCGGCTTCGATGATCCCCTTCACCACCTTGGGGTCGTTGCCGCTCTGTTGCATGACGTCTAGTTCACGTGCGACCAGGTTGGTCTGTAACTCGATGCCATGCCGTCGCAGCACTTGGTGGTAGTAGTCGTAGTTCTCCAACATGCCGACAGTGACCGTCTCGAAACCGTGTTCGGCCAACTGCAGGCGGCTGCCGTAATGCATCGGATTGTAGGCGAACATGCGGTGGTCGTTCCACGCCGGCTGGATCAGGATGATGTCCACATCCGGGTATTTGACCTGCAAGTTCTTGATATGATAACGCAAGCTCGAATGGAGCATCGTGCGCACCGCCTGGTTGACGATGGCGGACAGACCGTGTTCGCTAATATAGTGCTCGTTGGGATGTGCGCGCGTGGCATTGAGTGGCACCATCGGATTGATGCAGATGACCAGCTTGGCGCCGTCCTCAATCGCCAAGTCCAGACTGGCCGTGCCGTGCAGACCACCGTCGACATAGTCTCGGCCAAAGATTTGGACCGGGCGGTATAAGACCGGGATAGCGCTGCTGGCGGCTACGGCGCGGCTGATCGGCACGATGCCTTTGCCGCCTTGGCCAAAGACGGCGCGATTGCCACTGTCCAATTCCGTCGCGACGATGTAGAGTGTTTTCTCCAGAAAATCGAAGCGATTGCAGCGTCCAGGCGTTTCCAAGATTTTGCGCAAATAGCGTTCCAGCGCAAAGCCGTCGTACAGCCCGCTGGGCAGCACTTCGGTCAACTCCAACAGGATATCGGAAATCGCCAGGTCACCTGGATGGAGCAACGCGTTGATCCCCAATTGCCACAGCGCGCGCGGCAAATTCATCAGCCGGCGCACATAGTCCTGCGGGTTGGAATGGAAGATATCGCCGACGCTGAAACCACCGATTTCGGGATGGCGGTGGTCCAACGACTGCATGATCTCATGCGGCGTGAGACCATTGGCAATCAAGGAGGTCACCAGTGCGCCGGCGCTGGTGCCGACGTAGATGTCAAAATCGTTGACCGTCAGGTTGACCAACATGTCGTTGATGGCGCGCAGGGCGCCGATCTCATAGACGGCGCCCGTCATGCCGCCGCCGGCCAACACCAAGGCGATCTTGCTGCGATCGACCGTCGTATGCGTGCGGAGGGCCGGACTTGGTTGGGTGCGATGGCCGTTGTCGCTGTGTGCGGCGCCGGTGGTGCGAGCAGTACTGCTCTTGTCGCTGAGGTCGGGGATCAGATTGGGTAGTTTCATAGACCCTGGATATGGAGAATCACGACAACTTTAGGCCTACCTACGCCGTACAAAGCATGCCGATCAGTCATGCTAGTCTGTCGTTGGTTCAGGCGCCGCGGTCGAACTACGTTGTCCTGCCTGTTCCTCAGCTACCAGTGCCGCAATCTTGACGTTGAGTTCGTCGAGCTGGGTTTGCAGACGTTGCAAATCGCGATTGGTCGGCACGTTCAAGCTCTTCAGGACGTCTTGGAACAGGTCGTCAACTTTTTGGAGGGGCGAACCCTCGCTGATCTCCGGGCTTTCTACTTGCTTGCCGGCCACATCACCGGTTGCCCCACCCAACAGGGCGCGGCGCACTTGCTCAAAGGTGTCTTCGCCGGCGCGAATCAGGTTCGTGAGCAAAGCACGCGGCAACAAGCCGGAGCCTTTCTTTTCTTGCTCAAAGATGATCTGCGACAAAGTCAGGTTGGTGAGGTCTTCGCCCGTTTCATGGTCGACCACCTGTACTTCGTGGCCGGCATGGATCATCTGGGTAATGTTTTCCAGCGTCACGTACCGCTTGGCTTCGGTGTCATACAACTTCCGGTTCGGATAACGCTTTATGGTCGGCATCAGTTGTCTTTGGGAAGCAAAAAAGCCGCAACCAACCGGCCATGCCCATCATAGCACACCCAATGCAACGCGTCAAAGATCCTGTATTTTCCGGTCACATTGCCGTAGGGTAACTTATGCGGCGCGCGCACAAGAGTCAGTCGCGCCGGCGCCCCATGAGCATCACATAATAGAGCACCGTCGTGATGGCTTGCACGGCAGCTGCCACGTACGTCAGTGCGGCGGCATCGAGCACCCGATCAACGCCCTGAATCTCTTGCGGTGACAAGATGCCGGCCGAGGCAAGTTGTTGTTTGGCGCGCTTGCTGGCGTCGAATTCTACAGGTAACGTGACCAGGGCGAAGATGGCCGTCACGCCAAACAGCACCAGACCGACGACGGTAAGGGTGTCGCCAAAGGTGCTGGACATAAAGAACCCGATCATAAAGATGATCGGCCCCAGCCAACTGCCGATATTGACGGCGGGCACGATGGCGGCGCGCAGACGCAGCGGGCCGTAGTGCATTTTGTCCTGGAGCGCGTGGCCCGACTCGTGGGCGGCGACGCCCACAGCGGCAATGCTGGGGGTGCCGTAGACATCGCTGCTCAGGCGCAGCACCTTGCCACGCGGGTCGTAATGGTCGGAGAGCTTGCCGCCAATGCGTTCGATGTTGACATTTTGCAGGCCGTTCATATCGAGAATGCGGCGTGCCGCATTGGCGCCATCGATACCGGTGGCGGTGCGCACTTTCGAAAATTGCGCAAACGCGCTCTGCACGCGGTATTGCGCCCACAGCCCCAACAGCAGGGGCGGGATCGACAGCAGCAGAAACAGCGGATCAAAGTAGAACATTGTCTGACTCCTTCTTGTTCGACATATCGTCTGTCCAGGCCAGCCACGTCGCAACGCCCGTGATCCAGGTTCTCTACCCAGTGGCGGTGTAGGCCGACTCGCTTTGTCATCATTGGCAGTTTACACCAAGATGGCTTGTTTTGCATTTCAGCGGGGCGACCTACAACCCGGTTTCAATTTCCCGCGCCCAATCCGCATTTTCCAGATACCAGTCGACGAGGCGATCGATCCCTGTCTCCAGGCTCACCACCGGCTGCCAGCCAAGCAGGCGCGCCGCTTTGCCAATATCGGCCCAACTGGCGCGCATGTCAGCCGTCTGGGCGGCGGCAAAGACGAGGTTGGCGCGTTTGTCAAGCCGCGCCTCGATGAGCCTGACGGCTTCGAGCAACGTGCGGGGCTGATTCGATCCAAGGTTGATGATCTCGTAGCCCATTGGCTTGAGACCGGCAACGGTGCCACGCGCAATATCATCGACAAAGGTGAAGTCGCGCACCTGCTGTCCGTCGCCGAAGATGGTCACCGGCCGATCTTCGGCAATCCATTGGACAAAGCGGAAAAGGCTCATGTCGGGCCGTCCGGCAGGGCCATACACAGTGAAGTAGCGAAAGACGGTCACATCGAGATTGTGGAGATAATGATAGGTGTAGCAAAGCATCTCCGCCGCTTTTTTCGAGGCTGCATAGGGCGACAGGGGAAAGTCGGTGTTGGCATCTTCGCGATAAGGCATCGGATTGTTGCGCCCGTAGAGGCTCGAGGTGGAGGAAAAAACGAACTTCGTGACACCATGGCTGCGGCACTGCTCCAGGAGGTTGAGGGTTCCCGTCGTATTCGTGTCGATGTAGACCCAGGGATCGACCACGGATTGCCGGACGCCCGCGCGGGCGGCCAGGTTGATCACAGCGTCAAAGGGCGCCGCTTGCTTTCCGGTAGCGCCGTCAAAGAGTGCCGTCACCGCACGCCGGTCGCTGATGTCGACCTGTGCGATCCTCAGGTCATAGCGGTCGACGAGACGGGCCGCGCGCCACGTTTTCAGGCGGACGTCGTAGGCATGATTGAACTGGTCGACGGCCACCACGGCGTAGCCGTCCTCGATCAGACGTTCACAGACTCTGGCGCCGATAAAACCGGCAGCGCCGGTCACAAGAACACGCATGGTTGCACCCTTTCCGTTTTCTCTACCCACCAGACAATAGGTCATTCTCCGAAAATAGGCAATATCTCCATCAAATGTCGGATGTGGCTGCCTGCCATCCATGCGACAATAGAGCACAATCTACTGGACGATTTCACCAGGGGCGCCAGTGCGTGGGATGACACACCGGCAGCGTTTATGAGGGGTTGTATGAGCGAAACACAGGCTTCACCGGTCCGCGCCGAACAAAAAAACGGTTCCTCTGCCCTCGGTCTCGATGAATTGCTGCAAGTTACAGGACCGCGTATCTGGATTGCCTTGATTGCGCTGCTTGTCATTGTCGGCGGCACCTTGTTCTGGAGCATTATTGGGGTGATACCCCTGATCGTGCCAGGCGAGGGCTTGCTCCTGCGCGGAGATGTGCAGAATGTCACAGCGCCGGACAGCGGCTCGATCAAGACGGTCAACGTCAAAGAGAAGTCACAGGTGCAGGCCGGTGATGTGGTTGCCACGTTGCTCCGTGAAGATGGCGTAATCGTGGATTTGAAGGCGTCACAGGCGGGTGTCGTCACCGGCATCAATACACCGCCGGGATTCTCGGTCGCCAAGGGTGCCGCACTCATGACGATTGAGAACGTAAGTGTGCCGCTGATTGCGGTGATCTATGTCCCGCTGGTGTCAGGAAAAAAAGTCAGCCCTGGGATGGAAGTGCAGCTTTCGCCAGGGGTTGCCGACGTTAACACCTATGGCTATCTGCTGGGTACAGTTCAGGATATTTCTGAATTTCCAGTTACCCAGAATGATATTGTGGGCAGCGGGTTTTTAGGTAAGGGATTTGCCACACAGTTGTTGAATAGTAGCCAACCTAACTTACAGATGATCGTTCAGTTGGACCCCGCCACCGGCAACCAGTCTGGCTATCGCTGGTCATCGTCAAGTGGGCCTGACTTCCAGTTGCAAAATGGAACAGCGACCGGGGCCCGCGTCCTGATTGGCCAATCACGCCCGATCGACTATTTCCTGCCGCTGAACCGCTAACCGAGTATTGCCATGGCTCATTCGCCTGCACCAACCACCCAATCGCCGCCCGCAAGTGGCGCCGCCGGCGCACTCCACAGGAGCAAACGCCGCCGTACGCCGACCATCGTGCAGATGGAAAGCACTGAATCGGGCGCGGTTGCCCTGGCCATTGTACTCGGATCCTACAAGCTGTTTCCGGAGCAGTATGGACTGCGCAATGCCTGTGGTGTCGGCCGTGATGGGGCCTCCCCCGAAAATGTTGTCAAGGCGGCCACTGCCTATGGCATGAAGGCAGTGCTGCACGAGAATATCAACCTCGCTACCCTCCTTACCTTGCCCACGCCGTTGATTGCCCTCACCGAAGGCGGCCAGTATGTGGTCGTCGAGGGCTACACGCCGCAGAGTGTCTATGTCAACAACCCTGCCAGCGGCGCCAAAACCTACACACGGCGCGACTTCAAGAGCCCGTTTGACAATCTGGCCATCACGTTGGCGCCGGGGCCTGATTTCAAAAAAGGTGGCAAGGCGCCGAGCAGCGTGGGGGCGCTGGCCGCACGCCTGCATGGCAACCGGGGGCCGCTCGCGTTTGTCCTGCTGGCCAGCATCGGGCTTATCTTCCCCATGCTGCTGACACCGCTCTTCACCCAGGTCTTCATCGATCAGTTTCTGAGCAGCCAGGTGGACAGCCTACTACTGCTGCTGCTGGTCGGCATGTTGATCACGGCCATTCTGCGCGGCGCTCTGACCTGGCTGCAGACCCAGTATCTGCTGCGCATGCAGACCAAGTTGGCGGTTCGCATGTCCGCCGAGTTTTTCTGGCACGTTCTCCGTCTGCCCATTGACTTTTTTACCCAGCGCTATCGCGGCGAGATCGGCTCGCGTATCAGCTTGAACGATATGGTGGCTGAGGTGCTTTCGCAAGAATTGACCATGGCCGTCGTCAATATCATCATGGCCATTTTTTATCTGGCGCTCATGCTCCTCTACGATGTCTCGCTGACGTTGGTGGTACTCACCTTCGGCCTCTTGAACATCCTCATCCTGCGGTTTATCTCGCGCTTGATTTCCGATTCCAACAAGCGGCTGCTCCAGCAGAGCGGCAAGTTGCAGGGCGTTTCCATGAACGGCGTACAGACGATTGAAACGCTGAAAGCAACCGGGCGAGAATCTGACTTTTTCGCGCGCTGGACCGGTCTGCAAGCCAAGGTCTACAACGCCCAACAGAGTCTGCAAGTGCCAATCCAGATTCTCAATGCGGTGCCGGCCCTGCTGTCGTCGGTGAGCGTCGCGCTGATTCTGACCATCGGCGGCTGGCGCATCATGGACGGCGGCTTCACCATCGGTATGCTGGTTGCCTTTCAGTCGTTGGCGATCAGCTTTCTGGCGCCAATGGGTGATCTGCTCGATCTCGGCAGCACCTATCAGCAGGCGACCAGCGCCGTGCTCCGTCTGGATGACATGCTGAAGACGCCGGCCGATACGCTGGTCTCCGATCAAGTGAATCACCGGGCGGCCGGCAGCGATGACGCCCCGAAGCTCGGCGGGCGACTGGAGTTGCGCGACGTGACCTTTGGCTATGATCCGCTTGGCTCCCCGTTGATTGACCGCTTCAACCTGACGCTGGAACCGGGCCGCCGCGTGGCGCTGATCGGCAGCACGGGCAGCGGCAAGTCGACGATCGCCAATCTCGCCGTGGGATTATATGTCCCGTGGTCCGGCGCGATCCTCTTCGACGGCAAGCCGCGCACGGAGATTCCCCATCAAGTGATGACCAACTCGCTGGCGAAGGTTGATCAGAGCATCTTTCTCTTCGAAGGCACTGTCCACGACAATCTTACCCTCTGGGATCCTACGGTTTCACAGCAGCAGGTTCTGCAAGCGGCGCGCGATGCCTGCATCCATGACACCATCTCGGCGCGGACAGGCGCCTATCAGAGCAACGTCGCCGAAGGCGGCACGAATTTCAGCGGCGGCCAGGCTCAGCGCTTGGAAATTGCCCGTTCGCTGGTTTTCAACCCGTCGATCCTGATTCTGGATGAAGCCACCAGCGCGCTGGATCCGCCGACCGAAGCCGCGATCGACGACAATCTACGCCGGCGCGGCTGCACCTGCCTGATCGTCGCGCATCGCCTGAGCACGATTCGTGATTGTGATGAGATCATCGTGTTGGAGCATGGCAAGGTCGTGCAACGTGGAACCCATGACGCGCTGTTCCAAAGCGAGGGTCCCTATCGCCAGTTGATTCAGGCACAGGAGACGGGCACTCAGCCAGCCGCGGCCGCTGGGGTCGAACGTAACGGCGCCACCGAACAAGCCACAACCGCAGCGACGGCCACAGCAACGCAGGGGCACGACGCATGAGCACATCCACAAGCCTTGCACCATCGACGGAATCGAAGACGCTGGCGGCCGTGGCGGCACAGGCCAGCCCTCCCGAAGTCATGGGCGGCAATCGCCCCATTCTGCTCATCGATCCCAACCAGGTGATGGTTGTGATCGATGGCACCGTCGATCTCTTCTCCGTGCCGGTGAGCGAGAACGTAGTGGTGGGGGCGCGTGAGTTTATCGGGCAGGTCACCGCCGGAGCCATCCTGCTGGGCATGGCATCGACAGACAATGACGACCCACCATTATTCGCCATTCTGGCGGTCGGCACCGTCAACGCAACGATCAGCAAACTGGATTTGCCGTGGCTGACCACCCTCCAGCGCGACCCAACGTTGCAGGCGGTGCTTGCCGCCGGCATCGATGGCTGGATCAATGCACTTTCTGGTGTATTTGTCGAAGATGTGCCGCCAAGCACTGCGGTGGCGCTCATGGCCGGCCAGGCCAGCGCACTCAGAGCTGGCGAAGACGCCGTCCCCGGCCAGAAAGTCGTGTGGCTGCGCGCCGGCGCTGACACGGTGTTGATCGGCGGTGATCGAACGCAGCCGCCCATCCCCGGCGACGGCTGGTTTCCGCTGGCACAACTGGATGGCGCCAATGAAGTCTGGATTCGGGCAAACAAGGCGGTGACCGTAGCCGCCTGCGGCACGATCGATTTGATTCAGACACAGGAGATTGCGTCAGCACTTGAAGCCTTTCACCCAATCCTGGCAATGGGCATTCGCCGCCGGCATCTGCTAGCCCAGGCAGGGGCCAACGCTCAGATCGCGGCGCGCGCGGCGCTTGTACAAGCAAGCACAACGGCGGCGGCTCACCAGCTTGCCCTGGCCTTACAGCAGCCGGGTCGCGGCCAGCATGAAGCACCGATGGCGGTGCCAATGATCGCAGCAGACGATAGTTCAACGCTGCTTGCCGCTTGCCAGCTTGTGGGCGATACCCTTGGCATTACCTTTGCGCCACCGACCGAAGCCGAACGTGTCCTCGCCAACCGTGACCCGCTCGCGCAGATTACCTTTGCCTCGCGTATCCGCCCGCGCCGGGTGCTCCTTGAGTCCGCATGGTGGCAAGGAGACAGCGGCCCCCTCCTGGGCTATCACAAGGATGGAACGCCGGTTGCGCTTCTGCCGCGTTCGGTATCCAGTTACGATGCCGTCGATCCGCGCACCATGCAGCGCAGCCGCGTCGACGCCGCCTATGCCGACAATTTGCAGGACCATGCCTACATTTTCTACCGGCGTTTTGGCGACGATCCGGTGACGCTTGGCGAGACGCTCCGTTTCACCCTGCGCGGCCTGAAACTGGATCTCATCCTAATCTTTGTCTTTGGGATGGCGCTGGCTCTGCTTGGGCTGCTCGTGCCGATTGCCACGGGCTGGCTGGTGGACACCGTGATTCCCAGTGGGCGCGCCAGCGATCTGCTGGCAATGGGTATCGTCTTGTTGGCAGCGGCCACGGCCGGCATGCTCTTTACGATTGCTCAGCAGTTTGCCGTATTGCGACTCCAGACAAAGAGCACTGCGGCGTTATCGGCGGCCATCTGGGATCGTTTGCTGGGTTTGCCGGCGGGCTTTTTCCGCCAATATACCGCCGGTGATCTGGCCAATCGCGCCTATGGCATCAGCCGAATCCGGCAACTCATCAGCGATGCCACCGTTACGGCGATGGTCAGCGGCCTATTTTCGCTGGTCAATTTCGCCCTTCTCTTCTACTACAGCCCACAACTGGCGATGGTTGCCGTCATCTTGGCGCTGATCATCCTGGTCATCACCCTGAGTACCAGCTATTACCAGTTGAAGTTGCGCCGCAAAGTGAGCGAAATGCAGGGCATTGTAGCCGGCGTGGTGTTACAACTGCTGAACGGCGTCACCAAAATCCGCGTGGCAGGGGCCGAAGCCAATGCATTGGGCGTGTGGGCAAATGTCTACGCAAAACAGCAGCGCTACACCTACGCCGCGGGCACCGTCGACAATGCCCTCAGTGTGTTTGAGTCAATCTTTCCGCTGCTTAGCTCCATCTGTCTCTTTTCCGCGATTGGCTACTGGCTGGGCGGCAGTGCTTTCGCGACGGGAACTTTTGTTGCATTTAATGCGGCGTTCGCCCAGTTCTTGAGCGCCTCCATCAACGAGGTGAATGCCTTCACCAGCGTGCTGCAGGCGGTTCCCTATTATGAGCGCGCCAAGCCGATTCTGGAGATGCTGCCGGAGGTTACCCGCGACAAGGTCGATCCTGGCACCCTCAGTGGACGGGTGGATGTCAATCATATCCAGTTTCGCTACAGCGATGATGGGCCGATGATCCTGCGCGATATCTCCCTTCACGCGCGGCCTGGCGAGATGATTGCGCTGGTCGGACCTTCAGGCGCCGGCAAGTCCACGATTATTCGCATGTTGCTGGGCTTCGAAGCGCCCACAAGCGGTGGTGTTTTCTATGACAACCAGGACATGAAGAGTCTGAACGTGCAAGCCGTGCGCCGGCAGATCGGCGTCGTACTCCAAGACGGCAAGGTGATGCCCGGCACCGTGCTGGATAATATCACCGGTGCGTCGCTGCTCACCGAGGACGATGCCTGGGATGCCGCACGTGTGGCAGGCCTCGACGACGACATCCGGCAGATGCCCATGGGCATGCAAACAACGGTCTCCGAAGGCGGCACGACCTTTTCGGGCGGGCAGTTACAGCGGTTGATGATCGCACGCGCCGTCGTCGGCAAACCGCGCATCCTCATCTTCGACGAAGCCACCAGCGCGCTGGACAACGAAACGCAGGCGATCGTCAGCAAGAATCTGAGCGCGCTGCAGGTCACACGCATCGTCATTGCCCACCGCCTGAGCACCATTGTCGATGCCGAGTGCATCTTCGTGCTTGAGCAGGGCGCTGTGGTCCAGGTCGGCACCTACCAAGAACTCGTAGCCCAGGATGGCCTCTTCCGCGCGTTGGCCCTGCGGCAATTAGCATAGGAAAAGGAACAGGGGTGTTTTTTACTCCCTGCGCGCGACCCCTTGTTCCGCAAGCCGTGCCGTCAACTCAATCCGCTTGCGGAATTCCTTGACCCCCCACTCGGGACGCACCCCGATCCGGTTGATTGCGTAGCGGTCGGCAGCCGGCGACCATACGCCGGCTGTGTCGGAGAAGGCAATCGAATAGCTCTCCGCCACCACGCGCTGCGCCAGCGCGTTGTACATGCCGTAGGGATAGCTGAAGCCCACCAAGGTGCGCCCCAGTCCATGCTCTAGAATCTCCTTGTTGACGCGCACGGTATGGCGCACCTCATCCTCGCTCAGGCGCGTCATGCACAGATGCTCGTGCGTATGGCCGCCACTATCGCAGCCGGCTGCCAACCAGGTGCGCAACCCCTTCCAGTCCAGATGCCACGTGTCGTAACAGGCTTTGGGATTCCACCGGTTGCGCTGACCAATCGTAGCGGAGATCACAAACAACGTGGCGCGCAGCCCATAGCGCGTCAAGATCGGCAGGGCGTGTTCGACATTATCGGCATAGCCATCGTCGAAGGTGATCAGAACCGAACACGGCGGCGCCGGGCTGATGGACTGGGCCGCCGCGCTGGCCTCGTCGATGGTCAGACAGTGATAGCCCTCATCGTGCAGGCAGCGCATCTGCTCCTCAAATGCCCGGCGCGAGACAGCGATAGAATCGCTGATCTCATCATTGACAAGATGGTACATCAACGTCACAAACATGAAATCACCTCAGGCGGCACGGCCATCGCTGCCGGTCAATCCCCGCCGCCGGACAGCGGACAGCGTTCTTCGATAACCCTGACAAAATTGCGCAGCCCCCCCGTAGCGATGCCCGATGCGAGTTCTCGCTCCACGACGGCCGCCAGGGTTGATGGGTATTTCTCGTCCAGTTCGATCACGCTGACCTTCGGTTTGATCTGGGCCAGCATCCGCGCGCGCGTCATCTGTTCGTCGTTGTGCAGCAGCGGCACGATGATGTTGGCGTTGTTGAAGTGGAGCAGGTCTACAAATGTATTGTAGCCAAGGGTCGAGATGGTGATTGCTGCACGTTCTAGCTCTGCATAGAGATCCGGGGTGGATCGATGAACCTGGATCGCAGTTCCAGCACGCACCGACAAGGCCGCCAGCGCGCTGTCACTCATCAGGCTGCCTGTGTAGAAGCGGCCTTGGATAGCGAAGCGCTCCGCCAGTTTGTGCAGCACATCCAGCGTGCGCTGGTAGAACGCGTCGTTGAACTTGCCGCCGCCGCCGAAAACAAGAATGGTGTGCCGCTCGTGCGGATCGAGGTACCCTAAATAGATTAGGGGAACCTGGACGCGCGCGACAAACGCAGCGGGCAGCGGGCGTAGGTCGCCGTCGGCAAGCACCAGGAGTGCGTCAAACGCGCGGTTCAGCCGCTCCACTGCGCGGTCGGCCTGCGCTAGATCACCATCGTCGATGATGTCGCGATAGACACAGAGCAACTGCGTTTTTTCTGCTTTGAAGAGTTTGCACAGCAGTGCGATCTCTTCGTCCAGATAGAGCTTCCCGATCGGGAAGTGTTCGCAGATCAAGGCGGCAAACGGCCCTGCCTGACCGCGCAGGCGCACAATCCGCCGCATGCGTTCCATCTTCACGGCAAGCAACGCGTGGGAATTGTCCAGCGCTCCGGCATAAGACGGCCATTCAACATAGCGAAAGAGGTCCGATTGGCGCAAGCCCTCGTCATAGAGCGCGTGCGAGAGGTAAGTAACACCATAGCCGCGCCGGATGAGGGCGCCACCGAGCATCTCGGCCCGGCGCTGGTGCCCTGTGCCGGACAAGCTGTCGGCCAGAATGAGTATCTGCGTCATTGGACACGCTTCCCAGGCTTGTCAGCCATCACGCGTCTGGCGCCTGTGCGAGCAGGCGCGCATAAAGACCTAGCCACTGCTCCCGTTCGGCGTCCTCGCTCAAGCTGGCCGCCATTGCCCGCGCCCCTTGCGAGAGGTGCATCGCCAGCGCGTCATCGGACAGAATGCGCGCAATGGCGACACCCATCTGCGCCGGATCACCGTGGGGGACGAGCAGCGCGCTCTTGCCGTCCTCCAGAATCTCGGCCATGCCGCCGACTGCGGTGGTGACCAGCGGCACGCCCAGGCTGGCCGCCTCCAGCACGGCATTGGGAAGTCCCTCGTAGGCCGATGCCTGAACGTAAACGTGCATCGAGCGTAAGTGCGCAAAGACCGCGTCATGCGGGAAAGCGCCCGTTACCGTGGCCTGGTCTGCCATGCCAAACTCGTCGATCAGAAACCGTGACCACTGCGCCTCACTGGGATCCTGTTCGTCAAAGAAGCCGGCCAGCAGCAGACGCTTTCGTAGTTGCGGCGCTACCAGGTGATAGGCGCGCACCAACAGCGGGATGTCCTTGACCTTGCGAAACTGTCCCACCGTGCCGACCCCACCGCGGTTGGCGTCATGCAGGCGCCAAGGTGCCTGCTGCGTGTCGGGGAGTCTGATCCCGTTGCGAATCACGGAGGAACGGCCGGCCGTCTCCATCTCCCGCCCAACGCGCTCCAGATAGAGATGATTGACCGAGGTGATCCAGGTTGCTTGGCGCAATCCAGCCAGGATAGTGCGGCGCATGAGCGGATTGTCCAGCAGGTTGGCGACATCGCTGCCGCGGATGCTGGCGATGATCGGTCGTTTGCGCCCGGCGTGGCTGGCAGCGGCGATGCAGGGGTAGAGCGCCGACAGGAAGAAGCCATGAAAGAGATCGAAATTGAGCGCGGCATCCAACTGGCGCACAAGTTGCCGATACAGAAAGGGTGTTTTCGGATCACGCCAGTCGCAGAAGATGCGATGCACCTCGACGGCACCCTCGCGCACGTGCTGAATTTCGCCGGTTGCACCGTCAACCTCGACCGGTGTCACCACGTAGACGCCGTAGCCGGCCGCAGCTAGATAATTAGCCAGCCGCTGCGAAGCCACGCCGACGCCACCGACTTCTGGCGGGTACGAAGAGGTAGAAAGGCAGATCGTGTAGGGTCTTGCTTGCATCAGGCGAGTCCTACGCTGGCGCCGTCCACAGCCGCCAGCCACTGCGCTTCTCCGATCTGTAGCGCATCGAGGTGGTGCATGGCAACGGCATTCCAGCCGGCGCCGGTTGCCTGCAGAATCGGGCTTTCTGGGCAGCGGTGCTCGGCGTAGTCCATGGGCGTCAATCGATCGATGGAAAACGCGTGCAGGCGGCTGCCGTAGGACGGCCAGCCGTCCTGCGCAAAGCGTAGAAGCTGGCCATCGACCGCCAGCATACGCCCGCCTGGCCGGCTGTAGCGCCGGTTGCCCGGCCAGAGCGGGCTGGCCGGATGTTCTGCCCACGGACCGCGCACTCTCCGGCTGTGGTAGAGGCGCAGTTCATCCAGCCCGCGCTGGGCAAAGAGCCACCAATGATCTTCATGATAGAGGAGGGTGCTGTCGGCGTAGGGACCGTGTAGCAGCCGGTCAACACAGCGCCAACCGTGCGGGAAATGTTCAGCACGGTAGAGCCGCACGCACGCATCCTGGCGCGTCTCCGGCACCATGTAGATGTCGTCGCCGTCCGCAAAGATGAATGGATAAGAGAGATGGAAGGGCTCGCGCAGAACGACTGCGCCATACTGCCAATCGTAGCCGTCGCGGCTGGTGGCATAGGCCACTTCGCCGCGATCCGTTGCCTTGTTTAGCGCTTCAAAAAAGAGGTAGTATAGTCCGTCCACCAGCAAGAAAAAGGGATCCGCCACCCCATGAGCATCTATGTCGGTGACATCTGCGGCGGTCAACGCGGGTTGTGATCGTGGATCCAGCGGCGCAAGCGCAAGCGGGCTGGGCCCCTGGTAGATACCGATTGACCATCGCATGCGCCACTGCTGGGCTTCCTGATTACCGCTTCTGTTGTTCATGGCGCCGTTCTCTGCGCAAAGGACCGTAAATTGGCGGATGCTCCGGCCTATCAGCGTACGTAGTTCAGAGATTCCGGTTATTATTGAGAAGATTAAGGCCTAGTAAAGTAGCGAAACAGGCCCTTGCCAAAATCGAAAAAGGATACTATACTATAGACTAAGTCCGCGGTAAGATGCAATAAGGTCAACTCTCTACTTGTAAGGAGGATCTTTATGAAGTTCATGCTTGAGTTTCCTGCCAAGGGTTCACCGTTCACCAATTCTCGCCCTGAAGACCTGCGCGAAGCGCAGCGCCTTCTGGAAAATGCTTTCGAAAAGGGTACGATGGACTGTGCCTACTCCAAAGTAGGCGGCGGTGGCTATGCCGTTGTCAACGCCGAGAATGTTGCCGACCTGCGCATGATGCTGCGCCGGCTCAATGTGCATGATGTGGACGTCCATCCGGTCTCCATGCTGACCGACGTGATCGAGGGCTATCTCGAATTTCACGAATCCGGCGCCGCCGAAGAACACAAGAAAAACCGTATCGCCTACGCTGCCCACGCTGAAGCTGGGTACCCCGAGAAATAGATGCCGAAGAGGCCTGGATGTTGCGCTGCCGTCCGCCTTTGGTTGAACGGAACGCAACACCCAGGTTCTGTTTGATCGTCAGATGTGTATGCCAGATATTCCGCACTTCCCGACGCAGTTACCCGGTGAGTTTTGGGGGGTTACCGCTTACTTCAATCCCAGTGTCATTCCCCGCCAGCTTCACAATTTGCAGGAATTCAGTCAAAGAGTTCGGCGCCAGGGTCTTAAACTCTTGATTGTCGAGTTGGCTTTTGGGGATGCCCCCTTCCAGATCGATGATGCACTTGGTGACTTTGTCCTGCGTCGTCGTTCGCGCGCGGTGCTCTGGCAGAAAGAGCGGATGCTGAATCTGGGCATTGCACACCTGCCGGCGACATGCGACAAGGTTGCCTGGCTGGACTCCGACATCTTCTTTGAAAATGAGCAATGGGTGGCAGAAACCGCGCATCTCCTGGAATCCTATATCGTCTTGCAACTCTTCGATATGGCTTGCTGGATGCCGCGTGGGGCGCGCAGTATGGCGCCGGACCTGCCGCGTGGACTCGGTGAAGGCAAATGTCTGCCCGGTGTCGTCGCTGGGCTGGCTGCGTACACCTCACCCGACAGCCGGCGTCGAGCGCTGGCCAATTACCTGCTGTCCGGTCACACTGGTTTTGCCTGGGCAGCACGCCGTTCCTTGTTGGCTGCCCATCCACTCTACGATCGCGATATTGTCGGTGGGGCGGACGTACCCATTGCCTACGCCTTGTTGCGCAATGAAGATTTCTGGCAGGGTCACAATTTCTACTGCCGTCTCCTCACCGCTGCCGCGCTGTCGGATATCGCCCAATGGAGCCGTGGCATTGATCAGGCTGTGGCTGGCAGTGTTTCATACACGCCGGGTCGTGTCTTGCATTTGTGGCATGGTGACATGGCCAGCCGCAACTATATTGCGCGTCTACAGATTCTACTGGACAACGCGTATGACCCGACCCAGGATGTTTGTATCGACGAGAATGGATGCTGGCAGTGGAATAGTGATAAGCTCGACCTCCATCGGCAAGTACGCGACTACTTCTCTGCACGTGGCAACGCCGCGTTTGAGGAACTTTCGGATGATTCATCAGCCGCATAGCACGGCCACGCCTGCCGGCAACCTGGACGCTGTCCAGTGGTTGGCGATCCCCTCTCACGGCGATGCGCGCGGTGTTCTGACCGCCATCGAAGGCGGTATCGATGTACCCTTTGCGATCGCGCGTGTCTACCTGCTGCACCATGTCTCTGCGGACCGTGGTGGCCATGCCCATCGTGACACCCATCAGTTGGTGATCGCGCTCTCGGGAAGCTGTGAAATGGTGCTCTCCGACGGTGTAGATTCGCGCAGCTTTGTGTTGGATGATCCGACCCAGGGATTGCTCCTTGCCCCCATGCTTTTTATTCGAATGCAGAATATCTCGCCTGACGCCGCGCTCGTAGTGCTGGCGAGCACCCATTATGACAAGACACACTCGATCCGCTCGTGGGAAGAGTACCTGAAGGCTATCCAGCCATGAACAGGGCCCCCGATGAACAAAGCGTGCACTCCGGCGCCGAAGTGCTGGAGTGGCTGGCGCGTGAGCAGGCATCACAATCGTTGACAGTCGAACAGATTCCGTTTAGCCAGCTCGATCAGTGGGGTTTTGACGGCGATCCGCTGCGTCTGGCGCACCGTTCGGGACGTTTCTTTGCGATCGAAGGGCTGCGGGTGCAGACCGACGCTGGCCCAATCTCCTGCTGGGATCAGCCGATCATCCACCAGCCTGAGATCGGCATTCTCGGTATCCTGACGAGTGTGTTCGACCATGTGCGCCATTATCTGATGCAGGCGAAGGTTGAGCCGGGAAACATCAACGGCACCCAACTTGCACCAACCGTGCAGGCGACTTATAGCAACTATACCCGTGTGCATCGTGGCGCGCCGACGCTTTTCTTGGAATACTTTGCTGAGCCAGGTCGCGGCCGGGTCTTGATCGATCAGTTGCAGGCCGAACAAGGGTCGCGCTTCCTGCGCAAGCGCAACCGCAATATGATCGTGGAGTTGCAGGCCGAACTTGCGCAGACAATGCTGCCCCGCGAACATTTCTGCTGGATGACCCTGGGCCAGATCAAGCACCTGCTCAGGCAGAATAACACGGTCAACATGGATGCGCGCTCGGTTCTGGCTTGTATCCCAACCCGGTACGGGCAGGAGTTGTCCGCACGAGCGAGTCAGCGCGGGTCAAGCCGCCATTCAACCGACGAGATCATCCACTGGTTGACCGACCTGCGCTGCCGCCATCATCTGCGGCTGGAGCCACGCCCGCTGGATCAACTGGAGCAGTGGGAGATCGACGGCCAGGCGATCCGGCACCAGAGCGGGAATATTTTTGCGGTCATCGCCGTCGCCGTAGATTCGCACACGCGTGAGGTCCAGCACTGGACACAGCCGCTGCTTGACCACCCCGGCTACGGGTTGAACGGCTTTCTGTTGCAGCGCATCGACGGGGTTGTTCATTTGCTGATGCGGGCGTGCATCTACCCAGGCAATCGTGAGATCTTTGAGCTAGGCTCTACGGTGTCACGTTCCAATGCCGATCTCTACTTTGGCCGCGCGGACGCGCCGCTTTTTCTGGATAGGTTCCGTGACCCCTCTCCAGAGCAGATTCGCTACCTGGCGGTGCAGTCCGAAGAAGGGGGACGCTTTTACCACTATCAGAATCGCTATATGATCCTTGAAGTGCCACCTGACCTCCAGATTGACCCATCACCCATGCATCGCTGGATGTCGCTTACGCAGATTCAGGATTTTGTCCGTCATGGCTATGTCAACATCGAAGGACGCAACCTGTTGGCCTGTCTGGATCCCTGTGGACTGGCAGCCGCCAACTGACCCAATAGATTGGAGTCAAACCTGTGCAGATTACGACACGTCAAGAATGTTTTGAAGTGATCGAGGATGTTCTGATCGAACTGCTCGATGAGCTTGGGCAAGACCCGGAACCAATCGAGCCCGCTACGATGCTCAATGCCGACCTGGGCATCACATCCATCGACGCGATTCACCTCATGGTGCTGCTGGAAGACAACATTGGCCAGGCCCTGAGCTTTCAAGATCTGGCAATCCGCAACGGCAGATATGTCGACGACATCTCTATCGGTGAATTGCTTGATTTTGTGGCTGACAGTTTGCGCTTGCCGCCCGCGGACGGCGATGCCGTGACCCCATCACGCACCTAGAGGAGGGTATCATGCGTTGTACGATCCTGGCCATCGGCTCGCGTGGCGATGTGCATCCGCTGATCGCCCTGGGCGCCGGCCTCAAAGCCGCCGGGCATGAGGTATGCATCGCCTCACACGCCGATTTTGAGGAGGACGTCGGTTCAAGGGGAATGGCGTTCTATCCTCTGACGGGGAACGCCGCGCGTTTCTTTGGGGGGCCGGCTGCCATTGCCCTGCGCGATCGCACCCGCAACGCACGCGAGTTTATCGGTTTTTTCGATAACTATCTCGACCTCTTTTTCCGGAAACTACTGGTTGGCTGTTGGGAAGCCAGCCAGAACGCCGAAGTCATTTTGTGCTGGTCGTGGTTGGTCGGCATCGGGCCGGCCCTGGCCGAACGTTTGAAAATTCCGGTCTTTCTGGTTGCCAGCTATCCGGTTGATTTCCCGACCGCTGCCTTCCCCAACCCCTTCCACGGTGAGTTATCCGTCAGTGCGCAGCAGGCAGACTCAACCCCTGAGGACAATCGCGCAAGCTGGCTGCATTTCGCCGAAACGGCCATGGTTGGCTATGCAGCCAGACAGCAGTGGCGGCAGGAGACGCTGGGACTTTCGGCGCGCTCTTGGCAGGAGGAGGTAAAGCTAGCGCAGCAGATGCCTCATCTCTTTGGGTACAGCTCGGTTGTCTTGCCCAAACCGGCAGACTGGCCGGAATGGGCCTATGTCACCGGCTACTGGTTGCTCGACGCGCCGCACGATTACGCACCGTCCGCGGCGTTGGCCACCTTTCTTGCCAACAACCCGCAGCCAGTGGCGCTGGGTTTCAGCAGCCAGGTCGGTCGCAACGCACAGCGCATGACGGCGATTGCTGTCGAGGCGCTCAGCCAACTGCAGCAGCCGGCGATCTTGATCGCCGGCTTTGGCGGGCTAAAAGGTGCCGCGCACGGCGATGGTGCGTTCCCAGATTACATCCTGCCCGTGCGATCGATCCCGTACGACTGGCTTTTTGCGCACGTTGCCGCGATGGTGCATCAGGGCGGGGCGGGGTCGGTTGCCATGGCGCTGCGCGCCGGCATACCGAGCATGGCAGTCGCCTTCGGCTACGATCAAGCGATGTGGGGAAACCGGATCGCAGTCGTCGGCGCCGGTGTTCCTCCCATTGCTGCCGAGGCATTGACGGCCGGCAATCTCGCCGGCGCCATTCGGCGCCTGGTGGAAGATGATGCGATCAGACGCAACGCCGCACGGATAGGCGACCTCTTGCAGCAGGAAGACGGTGTTGGCAACGCGGTGCACATCGTCGAGCAGGTCTTTGCCAGAGCCACGCACGTCCCTACGTGGTAGGCAGCCGGGAATTTCAGATAGCGACCGTGCGTCACTTGATTCGTTGAGGCTTGGGTATCGGCGATGGATCTATTCAACTGTGCTTCCCTTTCACCGATCTGGTTGCCCGGCAGCGATGCCACAGAACGCATTGCCCTGGCGACTGTACGCGCGGGTGGGCTTGGGTTGCTCGATACCGACTTCTGTCCGGCGCACGCAGTGCCGGAAGCAACCGCGACGATCCGCCGCCTCCTTGCGGCATTGCCGGCGCCGCCGCCGACCGATGACGTGGACGCCGTTGTTGGCCTTCGACTGGCGACCGGTCAGCGTCATACCCACGCGCCACTGCTCCAGGCGCTGGCCGCATGTCCACATCATCTTGTTCTTTGCGGATGGGATGCTGCCACGCTGGCTGCACGCCTGATCGACCTTGCGGCCCCCAATCGCCACATCTGGCTCGAGGTCGGCGCCGTTACCGACACGGCGCGGCTTGACAGAGAACAGATGCCGGACTTTGCCGGCTGGATCGCGCGTGGCGCCGAATGTGGGGGGCGCTGTGGTCACGAATCGGCCTTTATCCTGTGCCAGCATCTTGCCCGGCTGGATCGCCCGTTCTGGGTGTGCGGCGGGATTGGCCTGCATACGGCGGCGGCGTGCCGCGCCGCAGGGGCTGCCGGCGTTATCGTGGACGACGCGCTGTTGTTGACGCGTGAATCGCCGCTGTCACCGCGCCAACGCGTGCTGTTGGCCCAGGTCGGCAATCAAGACACGACTGTGGTGTCCTCCCCTGTCGCCGGCGGTGGCGACGAGGCTGGCGTGAAGCACAAAACGGGTGAAGGGGCGCAGGGCAATGAAGAAAGCGAACGAGTCGTGCGCTATCGCATCGTCAACCGGCCTGGGTTTGCCGCGGCACGCCGATTAACTGGCCGGCCCTACGGCGGTGGCGACGCCGGTGCCGTGCGCATCGGCTGGGGCGATCCTGAGCAGGAGGCATGGCCGCTCGGCGAGAGCGCCGGCTGGGCAGCGTCGGTGGCGCAGCGCTTTGGCACAGCCGGCAGAACCATTCAGGCGATTTTGCAGGCCAGCAAAGATCATTTGCCGGCGGCGGTCGCGGCGGCGTCGCTGGCACCTGATGCACCGCTGGCGCGCTTGCATGGGACACGCTACCCGATCGTCCAGGGGCCGATGACACGCGTCAGCGATCGCCCTGAATTTGCCGCCGCCGTGGCTGAAAGTGGCGCACTACCTCTACTGGCGCTTGCCCAGTTGCCTGGGAGCGAGGCGAGGACGTTGCTGCACGCGACCGCCGCGTTGCTGGCCGGCCGTCCTTGGGGTGTGGGCATTCTGGGCTTTCTGCCCCCTGATCTGCGTGGCGAACAGATGGCGGCAATTGCCGCGGTCCGCCCGCCCTTTGCCCTCATTGCGGGCGGGCGCCCCGATCAGGCGGCGCCGCTGGAGGAGTTGGGCATCCCGACCTATCTACATGTCCCAACGCCTGATCTCTTGCGCATTTTTCTAGCGCAGGGCACGCGCCGGTTTGTCTTTGAAGGAGCCGAATGCGGCGGCCATTGCGGTCCCCTCAGCGCATTTACGCTCTGGGAAAGCATGGTTGACTTGCTTCTCAGCGAAGTGCAGGGGTCTGTACTGGCGCAGGTGCAGATTCTTTTTGCCGGCGGCATCCACGACGCACAATCGGCCGCCATGCTGGCCACCCTGGCGGCGCCACTCGCCCGGCGCGGCGCCGCCGTCGGCGTCCTGATGGGCACGGCCTATCTCTTTACCGCAGAAGCCGTCACATCCGGCGCCATCGTCTCCTCCATGCAGCAGCATGCCCTGGCGTGCCGCGCTACGGTGACGCTGGAGACCGGACCCGGTCATTTGATCCGCTGTGCGCGCACGCCCTTCACGGCATTCTTTGCGGAAACGCGCGCCCGGCTGCGCGCAGCCGGCCAGAGTGAAGCCGGGCAGAGTGAAGCCGGGCAGAGTGAAGCCGGGCAGAGTGAAGCCGGGCAGAGTGAAGCCGGGCAGAGTGAAGCCGGGCAGAGTGAAGCCGAAATCAGCAAAGTCCTCGAAGCGTTGC